>Ga0207652_10005732_pt1 | contig 10077 bp, 8 predicted proteins | sample KBSC63BmetaG_FD_184334 | JGI IMG/M metagenome (GOLD analysis project Ga0207652, IMG submission 184334) | Corn rhizosphere microbial communities from Kellogg Biological Station, Michigan, USA - KBS C6-3B metaG (SPAdes) (version 2) | ecosystem: Host-associated > Plants > Roots > Rhizosphere ...
TCAAATGAGTGATCCGGCGCACGTTCGACGGCCAGTTTATGCTCTTCGGATATTGTGGCCCTGCAACCAGAAATTTGCGTTGCGGTAATCGGTGGGCGGGCTCGCATAACAGTTTGTCGATTTTCGGCTGACGATCGGGAGCATACGTCCCCATGTAGCTCAGGTCGCAGGCAAAACGTTGATTCACCCCGAAGCGTCGGTACTCCTTGGGATCGAACGAACAGTAGAGCGGTACAGCTTTACGGGCGCCGAATCTCTGCTCCAGTTCGTCTAGCATCGGCCCGCCGGTAAAGCTGAAATACAGGTCGAATTCTGGAATCTGCTCCGCCTTCAGATAGTCGCTTCCACCTTTCTCTCGCAGTTGCGCCACCGTGATGGGAGTATCAATGTCGTAGAAGGCCTTCACCGGAACGTTGCTATTCGCAACTTCTTCGATTGCCTCCAGTCCATCCGGGAAATACGACCCGACCAAGGCGACATCTGCCTCGCTCAGTTCTTTCTTCACCTCGCCTTTTACATTCGACCATTTGTCGAACAATCTCACCCGGCAAAAAGGCGGCTCAGGCATATCGCGATTCGAGGCATACCACTCCAGGTCGTGTTCATAGAACACAATCTCGTGGCCGCGCTCATGCAGGGCCTTGCACAAGGCACGGAACGTAGTCGCGTGGCCATTCCCCCACGACGAAGTGATCGACAATCCAAAGATCACCAGCTTCAATCGAGTCTCCTACGCCGCTGCCATTGGCGCTGGCTGTTCTCGCGACGTTTCGGAACCGGCGAGAATGCGCTCCACATCTTTCACTCGAAGTCCGTAGGTGTGCTCGGCTAGAGCACGTTCGCGCATGGCGGATCCGATCTCCCGAGCACGTTCCGCGCTCACGCTGCGTAGCCAATGCACGATGCTATCCGCCGAAGATGCTACGAGAATCTCGTACCACGGCTCGAAGAAATTACTGATTCCGGGCCATTCGTCTGTAATGAGGCAAGCCCCGGCTCCGGCTGCTTCGAAAACCCTGGTAGGCGGTGAGAATCCAATTTTCGCCATCGAATCGCGATTCAAGTTCAGCACCATTCGTGCCGAACAGTTCACGGCGTTGTGCTGACCGGTGCCTACGTGCCCGATCCAGCGTACGTTTGCGGGAAGCTTCTTGCCGCCCCAACCTTCGCCACCGAGAATGAACGACATTTCCGGTGCCAGTTCCGCCGCACGCAGGAAATATTCTTCCACCCGCTTCTCTCGATCCGGCAGGCGGTGCCCCACGAACGCCAGATCACACTTCAGCCTTGGATCCACTTCCACCGGGAAGTGACAATTGGGATCGAGACCGTTGTACACCGGATGGCAATTCACTGCTTCGAGCTTACGATAATGCTCCATCACTGGCGCGCCGCCGCCGTAAGTAAAGATGAAATCGTATTTCGGAATCAGCGCGCGAAAGGGATCGCTTTCGTTCTGCTCAACTCGCGCGAGCGTAGCCGGAGCGTCCACATCCCAAAAAGCTACGCGCGTTCGGTTCGAAGCACAATCCAGCACCGCGCGCTCCAGCAGTTCGTCCTGGGCGCCAACTCCGCTATGCTTAATCACCAGATCGCAATCTGCCGCGCGGGATAGGAGCTCATCAAGATCTCTGGGCGTCTGATAAACGATCACTTTCGCGTAATCGATCTCTCCCGCATCGCGATTCTTCTGTCGGTCGTAGATATCCGGTTCGGCAAATGTGATCTCATGTCCTAATTCGTGCAGGTACTTATAGATTCCGCGGTAATAGGTAGCCGCGCCGTTCCAGTACGATGATGTCAGGCTCGATCCGAAGACGTATATCTTCACCCTCTTAGCTCCTCGAAAATTTCCAGCAACTGCTCAGCGCGATGGCGGCATGTATGGCGCTGATGAATGGTTTCCAGACCGCTGGCAGATAACTGCTCGCGCGCAGCTTTATCTCTTAGTAGATGCTGAATCTCGGCATACATGGCGTCCCCATTTGCAACACAAACGTAATCTTGTCCCGGCCGGAATAACTGCTCAGCATCTTCCCAAGGCGAACACACCAGGGGAATGCCACAGGCGAGGGTCTCAAATACGCGAATGGTCGGAACGCCGCTCAACCCGTTGGAATATTGGCGCCGCGGCACATGGACGGTCAGAGCGCTCGCTGCATACACACGAGGCGCCTCCAGGTTCGGCAGATATCCACGGAACTCTATGCCCGCCTGCTCCAACTCTTTCATCGCACTCTCGGGATAGCGCACGCCGTGTATCGCAACCCTGCCGCCGGCGGCAATCAGCTTCGATGCCGGTTCAATCAGAAACTCCTGCAGCTCACGTGTGCGCTCTTCGTCGCCCCAGTTCCCTACCCACACCAGCTGCATTTCCTGGTGCGCCGGCAAACGCTTGAATTGGTCGGTATCGGCAGCCTCGTGGAAGGTCCACGCCCGCGCGATTCCGAACCCATCAACGTATATCTTTCGGATCGCCTCCCCAAACGCCAGCACTCCATCGAACAGATCGAGCCGGAAGCGAAGAATCTCGCCAGCATTCGTATAAGCACGATGATGCGTATCGTGAAACAGCGCTCGGAACCCCAGACTTCCCTTTAAGCTGAGGATCGTATTCACGAGCTGCGGATCATTCCACTCATGGATCAGCACCAGGTCGGCGTCCTTCAATCGCCTGGTTGCAAATTCCTCGAAGCGCTCGCCCGGCTGATAAAACTGCACATCCAGGTCGGGATACGCACAGCGAAACTCATCAATCGCTGTTGTGGCTAGAGGTCCCTCTTCGCGAACCAGATTTGTTAGCGACCATGCTCCCAGAGGCTCGTAGCAACACACCTTGTGTCCCGCATTGACGAGCGCTTGCGCCAGTCCACGCAGGAAATGGGCGTTTCCGTGATTCCAGTCCGAAACCCACGAATGCGCGAAGATGTGGATGTTGAGCATGCTCATGCTGCCGCCATCTTCTCCGGCACCAACGCGTCGTAGAGTTGCACATACTGGTCGATCATGCGATGTGCGGTATACAGGCTCGCTGCGCGACGGTAAGCCAGATTCGCGTAGGTGAGCCGCAATTGCCGGTCTTCAGCCAGGCTTCTGAGCACCCGTTCGAGATCGTCTGCGTCGTTCGTCTGGAAATAGCAGGCACTCTCGCCCCAGATTTCACGAAAACTAGGAATATCGTTCAGGACTAGCGCACAGCGCGAGAATGCCGCTTCCAGCGGTGTTAACCCAAATGGCTCGTAGCGTGATGTTCCAACGAAGATAGATGCTCGTGTGTACAGATGTCGTAGTTCAGCCTCGTTCAACTCTCCGCGAAATAACAGTTGCCCGCTCACCGTAAATTTGCGGCCCGGATAAGCTGGATCTGGATGTTCGTCTGAGCCCGCAACCACTACCGGCCAGGGAGATTGAATCATCGATAGCAACTGCAACTGCTTGCCCGCGTCCCACGCACGTCCAACGCCAACGACCAAGTCCTCTTTCGTCGTGTGCGCATTGAAGAGTCCTGGGTTCCTGCCGTTATAGATCACCCGTCCTGCGTCGTTTTTTCCGTAATGCTTCCCCAGAGCCTGCAGCATCCAGCGACTCGGCGTGACCACCACGTCGGCTCCCGCGAGCCCGCGTGCAACAATTTGCCGGTACCCTTCGATCCAGGAATTGCTCTCCGGTTCGTGACCATGCACGGCCACCCACCAACTGATCACGTCGCTGTGCCCCACCACCACCTTTGGCACATCGACTGGAAGCGCGCCATATGCGTACTCGCCGCAGTGCAGCAGATCCGGCTTTTTCTCGTCGATGATTCGAAGCAAGTAGTCAGACGACGCCTTCAGGTCGTCCTCAGCGTCCTGCATCCATTCCAGGCGAAATGCGGTGGGGTAAAAGTCTACGGTGCCCAGCGCGTTCAACCACTCAGTCTGCTTCGCGGCAGGGATCTCCCCAAAGCTCACCAGCGTGACCCGAATCCCACGCTGCGTTAAGCCAGTTACCAGTTCTCGTGTGTACGTCCAGACCCCGCCCACGGTATCGGCGGTGACTAACACGTGCATTCCAGGTCCTCGATCTTGGCCGGTTGCTGCTCCTGTATATCGCTGAAGCCTTTGTCAGCGAAGGTGGCCGTGTAGTAGTGGTGCGCGCGCTCCCACGCTTCGTCATCCGGTGGACCGAATAACTGGACGTACAGGGGAGTCCCAGGAAACGGAAACATCGGCACGGGTTCGCTCACCCAAACGCCGTGCGCCTTCAAATGCTCCTGCCAGCGCCGAATGTCATCTTTGTTGTCGTGATCCGTGAGGATCAGATTCGCCTGTACCCACGGGATCCGCTGCTTCGCGTAGATCAGCAACTCGCTGATGCGATCCGTGCCGATCCGGCAATTCTTGTTCAGTTCGTCGCGCCCTGCTTCTGTGATCGACTCGATCCCGCACTCCAGGGAAATACACTGAGCGCGACCGAGCAAATCAAGCGTCTCCTCGTTCCACAGGTCAATGCGCGTCTGGAATCCAATCTTCACATTGCGTTCCGCAATCCCTTCCAGAAGTTTAAGGACGTTCTTTCCCACGCCGAAAATTTCGTCGATGAAGTAGATGTAGTCCACGCCGCGAGCAATCACCCGATCTACTTCCTTCAGCACCTCGCTCACATCGCGCTCGCGGAATTTGTTGCGAAACAGGGTCTTGTTGCAGAAGGTGCATGCCCAGGGGCATCCACGCGCGAATTCCAACTCCGCTCCGTGTCCTTCCCCGAAGAACACATGATGACGGTGCTTGTGGCGCTCCACGTTGTAGTTGCGGAAATCGAGCGCGCGCAGCGACTTCATGTCCGTCACACCGAGCGATGGACTCAGGTGCAGGCCCTCGTCGTCACGCCAGCAGCATCCCTCAATCTCGCTCCAAGGTTTAGTCGCCAGCAGGGGCAACGTCTGGTCGGGCTCTCCCCGCATGCCGACATCACATTGCATCTTGCGCATAGCGGCGGCTGGAGTCGCCGACGTATGCGGCCCAATCGCAACCTTCACTGCTTTTCCGCCAAGCTCCGCGAACCACTGCTTCGGGATTCTCACTTCGGGCGGTGGACAGCGCCAAAACAGATAGGATGGCGCCGTGGGGATAATCAGAAAGTCCGGCGCAAAGGCATCCACGCGAGTCTTCGATTCCGCTGTATTCAGTCCATCGTTCTGCGCATCGATGAGTAGCGCTTCGTGTCCGGCTTCTTCGAGTTTGTCGAATGCGAACAGCAATTCCAGGGGATAGTGCGGATCCTGGCAGCCGAAATAAGTCGATCCCTTGAAATCCCAGTTCGGATTGACCAATGCATATTTCATGCGGCACCTGGAATATTTTCGAGCGCGGCGCCTGCAAGAGGTTCGCGTGCTTCCTCGGGTACGAGTCCGGAGTGGTGCTCTTTCCACCAGCCTTCAATTCGCGTCAACGTCTGGCGTACATTCAGCTTTGGTTTCCAGCCGGTATCGCGGCGCAATTTGGAGTAGTCGGTCACGTACACTAACTGATCCCCGGGGCGCGACTCGTCGAGGACGTATTCCACCCGTCCTCCCGTAAGCCGCTCGATTTCGTCCATCAATTCCAGAAGCGAGGTGGTGTTCTCGATTCCGCCGCCCACGTTGTAAACCTGCCCGCGAGTTACAGAGATATGGCTCCGTGCAGCATCGAATGCGCACACCAGGTCGTCAACACACAGCACATCCCGCACTTGCCGACCATCACCATAGATCACCAGTGGAATCTGCTGCATCGCGGAGTACAGAAAATGAGCAACCCACCCCTGGTCCTCGTTACCAAACTGTCTTGGTCCGGCAATGCACGACATGCGAAACACCACTGCCGGAATGCCGAACATCCGCGCATAATCGTGAACGTACTGGTCCGCCGCTCCCTTTGAGCATCCGTAGGGCGAATGAAAATCCAACGGCTGATCCTCTGTCACTCCGCGAATATGCTTGAAGCGGTACCGTGACTTCTCTGTCGCCAGCGGGTGCATACCCAGATCGCCGTACACCTTGTTCGTCGACGTAAACAGCAGGAATGGCTGATTGCCGGCTTTACGCGCCGCTTCCAGAATGTTGAAGGTGCCACCCAGGTTGATTTCGAAATCGAGCTTTGGATCGAGCAACGAAGTCGTAACCGCCACCTGCGCGGCAAAGTGATAGATCTCCGTGGCCGGCCGTACGGCCTTCTCCACGGCAGCCGCGTCGCGAACGTCGCCGATGGTGAATTGCAGCCGTGCTGATTTACCTGCTTCCGCTCTCAAGCTTTCGAGGTTGTACTGCACTCCCCTGCGCGAGAGATTGTCAAAAATGTGGATGTTTGCGTCCGTGTTTCGTAGAAGCCAATGGGCCCAGTTGGACCCGATGAATCCAGCTCCGCCGAAGATCAGAACATTTCGTCGCTGTGAAATGGTTTTCATCGGATTTCCAAACTCTCTTGCATCAAGCTGTCAACCGGTACTCGTGCAGCTTCTGAACCATCTCCGCCGCACGATCTTCTGCATGCTGCTCGCGCAGCCAATTCGCATATTCCTGCATGCCCTCCGCAAAACGAACCTGGGGTTGATAACCCAGCACACGATTCGCCGCGCTTATATCTCCAAAGCAGTGGCGGATATCCCCGGCGCGATACTTTCCCGTGATCTCCGGGTCGATGTCGATCCCCAGTGCTGATCCCATGATGTCCGCGACCTCGCGAATCGAGATCGGCTCGCCCGATCCGATGTTCAGCGCCATTCCGTTGGCTTCGGTCTTTTCCATCGCCAGCAGATTCGCGCGAACCACATCATGCACACTGACGAAATCTCGCATCTGCATGCCGTCTTCAAATACGAGCGGTGCACGGCCATTCAGTAGTCGTGATGCGAAGATCGCCGCGACTCCCGTATATGGATTCGAAAGCGACTGGCGCACGCCATAGATGTTGAAGTAGCGCAGTGCAACTACCGGAAGGTCGTACGTCTTCCCAAACAGTAGGACCATCTCCTCCTGGTCCTTCTTGGAAAGCGCGTAGAAAGAACTGCATTGCAGCGGCTTGGACTCGTCGGTTGGTATGGGTGTTAGTTCGCGTCCGCAATCCGGACACTCGGGCTCCCACCTCTTCTCCTTCAACTGCTTCGCACTGCGCTCCCGGGGCGCAACGCTTCCACATTGCACGCAGAGATACTTTCCCTCGCCGTAGATCGACATAGACGACGCGACTATTAGCTTCTCCAGCTTGACTTCCGTATCCAGCAGCGCCTGCAGAAGGTTCGCCGTGCCCTGTGTGTTCGATCCCATGTAGTGGGCAATCTCGTACATTGACTGCCCAACTCCGACGGCTGCGCCCAGATGGAAAATAATGTCTACGCCACGCACGGCTTCGCGCAGTTGATCGATATCGCGCAGGTCCCCTTCAACAAAATGGATTTCCCTCGCGAGGTAGTCGGGCATGCCGCCAGGATGCACCTGCGCTGTCAGATTGTCGTAGACCCGAACCTCATGACCGGCATCGAGTAGCGCATCCGCCAGATGCGAACCCACGAACCCCGCACCACCCGTGATCAGAATCTTCTTTGCCATTACTTCTCTGCCCCCACCACCTTCGTTCGTTCGTTATCGCTCGTCGCTGCCGAAAGCTTTTGTGGCGCGTAACGTCCCACCGCCCAACTGACGAACTCCGCAAAGTCTTCTCCGTTGCGCGGAGGACTCGTATAGTGCCGTTCCATCCCCAGGTGCTCCGGTGTAAAACACAACGTCAGCGTGGTCTGGAACGGCGAGAGTGCCTCCATCTGCCGGTCAAACCACCCTTCTGAGTTGGGACGGAACCAGTCCGCCCAGCTAACCCCAGTGCGCAAATAGCGCACGCCCAATTGCTGCAACCACTCAACGCCTGCATCCAGGCGTGGATCTTCGAAATGAAACCATTGGCAGATCCCCATTCCTTCGGGAAAATTGGCCGCCGCCTGCTTCGGCGTCATGTCTTCACGCACCAGACCCATGTAGTAATGGCGGTAGTACGCACTGCCCTCCGACTCCTTATGCCGGGTAGTCGCTGTCCAGGTCGCGGGAAGGTCGAAGAGGCTGTACCAGTGAACTCTCTCGATCATGGGAAGCAGCAGCTCAGCCGTTTTTTGCAATCCAAAAACCTGCACTTCTTCCGCGCCGAAAGATGAGGCGCCTGCCTCCGAAACCCAGATCGGCTTGTTGGTGACTGCGCGAATCTCTGCGATCTTCTGCGGCCATTCGTGAATGCCCCAATGATTCCAATCAAGCGGGAATCCATGTACGGCCACAATGTCGACGTGGTCGAGTACGCCGTGCGATCCCATCAACTGCATGAAGTTCGGATCGATTGGAGAAATGCCGCCAAGGACGATTGGCAATTCTGGATTGGCGCGCCTCGCCGCCCTGGCGCCCGCGATCGTCATCTCCGCGAACCGCTTCCACTCCGGATCAGCTTTGAAATCCCAATGTGAAAGATTGTTCGGTTCGTTCCAGAGCATTACCGCTTCAACCATTGATCCGTTCGCTGCCTTTCAGAGATCTTCTGCTCAGAGTGTTCCGTCGAGTTCCATTTCCAGGATGTATTTGCCGTCGCGCATTACATTTCGAGGGATGCAAACCCATGTTTCCGTCTCCGGATGTGCCACGATCTCCAGTCCCGAACTTCTCAGCATCGCTTCGGCGGCGCTGGCGTTGGGCAGCCACCAATTGGTGGGATCATCGGCATAACGGTTTTCGACGAAATACATGCAAGGAAAGTCACGCTGTTCGAAGATGTCCTTGTTCCAGAAGTGATAGTTGCTTTCCCAATGTTTGGGCGTTTCGGAGCCGCGAATCATCGTCTGAAAAACCAGCCGCCCACGAACCTTCTGGATGATCTTGTCGAGCGCGTACAAGGGATACCGCAGGTGGTAGAACACGCCCATAAAGAGGACAAAATCGAACTGTCCTGCAATTTTGTCTACGTCATAGACGGAAAGTTTCTGAAAATCAATCTGCAGATTCAGCTGCTCGGCCGCAAAGCGCGCTTGATTGAGGTACCGGTCGTCCACGTCGATGCCCAGCACTCGCTCTGCCCCCCGCTGCTTCATCTGAACACAATAGAATCCGCCGTTGCATCCAATATCAAGGACAGTGGCCCCGGTTAGATTTGCAGGGATCTCCGGAGACACATATCTCCACTTGATGTTGGGGAAGTCGCCCAGAAAGTGATTCGGTGCCGTCTTCACACCATGCAGATCGAGGTTGTGAAACCACTCCCCGAGTTGCTCGATCCGCTGGGTTAACCCATCTCGGTCCAGAAGCGGTGTAGCCGAGGACGTCGCCGAAGAGGTTACTTCAGATTCATTTGCCTGCTGCAATTGAGGAACCATCAGGTTTGGCACTGGGAATTGTTTTCCCGTGTGCTCGGTTAGAAGATGGCCTACCTACTTGGGATGCCTACTTTCCTTTGCAACCAGCTTCGATTCAAACGATTGCGAAAACTCTGCACCGAATTTGTCGCAATTTGGCGCGCATCGTTTGGGCTTCTCCTGTCATCTCTATCGCGCAGCTCTGAGGAGGATCTCGGGATCCCGTATCCCCCACAATCCCGTGCCGGATGTGTGGGTCTCTCAACCTGAACTGGCTCGCTCTTAGCTCGCTTGCAAGCGCAACTGCAGCTTCCTGGCAATTTCGTAGAGATTCGAAAGCCGTTCTTGCACCGGACGGGGCAAATCAGGAGTACTCATTGCGGTCTGTGCGCTCACGAGAATTCCAGTCAGATCGTTGCTCAATTCTCCCTGGAGTTGGAGGTTCGCGCTGTGCCGGGCTGTCGCTTCATCGCGCTCTCTTCTTCGTAGTGCCGCTTTCACTTCGCGGATCACCCGATCAGAATTCGCGATTCCAAAATTCAAGAATACGGTGAGAGCGCCGTCGGCGAGTTCGCCAACTCCGGCTGCGGCTGCCGGATTCGCTTCGAACAAATCTTCGTCCATCACAATCACGCGGTACTCCGCGCTGCGCACAGACGAGATCGCCTGCCGGATCGTGGTTACCAGATTGGCTTTTCGGTTCAGAGCCTTACCAATCAGCTCTGCACATTGAGGACC
>Ga0207652_10005739_pt1 | contig 10072 bp, 7 predicted proteins | sample KBSC63BmetaG_FD_184334 | JGI IMG/M metagenome (GOLD analysis project Ga0207652, IMG submission 184334) | Corn rhizosphere microbial communities from Kellogg Biological Station, Michigan, USA - KBS C6-3B metaG (SPAdes) (version 2) | ecosystem: Host-associated > Plants > Roots > Rhizosphere ...
GCGCCTCATCGTCAGCGTGCCGGCGGGCATGATTTCCGAGCGACTCGGGCGCATTCGCGTGATGCTGACGGGGCTGCTGCTCGTCTCGGGCGCGTCTTTCATCGCTCTCGCCGTGCACGATATGACGGCCCTCCTCGCCTGCCTCATGCTGCAGGGCGTCGGCTCCGCCTGCTATGGCACCGCGGCGTTGAGCGCCGTCACCGATCGCGGCACGCCGGCGACGCGCGTGCGCGACATGGCCGCCTATCAAACCGCGACGCAGATCGGCCTGTCGGTTGGGCCCGGGCTCGGCGGACTCTCGGCGCAGCTCTGGGGATATGGCGCGCCTTTCGCCTGCCAAGGCGCATTGGCGCTCATCGCCTTTCTCGCGGTGATGCGCATGCCCGCCGACAAGATCATCCGGCCGCAGCGCGAGGCGCTCGCCAGCGCAGCGGGCATCATCACGCTGATCGCCGGCGTTGCGAGTCTCTCTTACGCGATGTTCTTCGGCCGCGTCGCGTCGTCCTGGATTCTCATGCCGCTCATCGCCAGCGAGAAATTCGGCATGAGCATCGGCATGGTCGGCGCACTCTTGACCGCGAGTGCTGTCGCCAATCTTCTCGTGCTGCGCGCCATTCCGTGGTTGGTGCGGCGCTTTGGCCGCACGGCGGTGCTGGTCGCGGCGACGACCACCATTCTCGTCTCTCTCGCGATCCTCGCTTTCGCGACGCAGGGCGAAACCCTCTGGGTCTTCACCGTGCTGATGGGCGCGGGCACCGGCATGGCGTCGGCCCTCGTCTCGGCCTATGCCGCGGACGCAGCACCCGCCGGCCGCATCGGCGCGGTGATGGGCTCGATGCGCATGACCACGGATCTCGGCGCCATCACCGGCCCGATCCTTGCTGGCTTCTGCGTCGATCAGCCCTGGCTCGGCACCAAGGGCGGTATCGGCCTCTGCGCCGCGATGCTGATCGTGACCGCGGCTGTGTTCCTCGGCACCGCCAAGGGTCTGCGCGGCACGCGCTGAGTGCCGGCTCAGGTCTCCGGCGCGCGGCGCGTGTGGCCGATCACGGCCGATCCCGCCTGCGGCGAGAGCTTCAAGAAGATCGGCACCGCGCCGAGCGAGATGAGCCCGACGCCGAGGAAGGCCGGCGTGAAATCGCCCGGACCCAGATCGACAGCGCCGTGGAAGGCCAAGGTCAGATGGAGGAGCAGCGCGCCGGTGCCGACGCCAAGGCTCATCGCCAATTGCTGCGCCATGCTGGCGAAGGGCGTGGCGCGGCTCATCATGTTCGGTGGCACGTCGGAATAGCCGAGGGTATTGACCGCGCTGAATTGCAGCGAGCGGAAGAATCCGCCGAGCAGCAGCACCGTGAAAATGACCAGCAAGGGTGTGCTCGGCCGCCACAGCGCGTTGAGCGCGAGCGTCATCGAAGTCAGGAGCGAATTGAAGATCAAGGTCCGGCGATAGCCGAAATAGCGGATGATGCGCGTTGCCGTGACCCGCATGCTCATCGCGCCCGCGGCGCTCGCGAAGGTGACGAGGCCCGAGACGATCGGCGAATAGCCGAAGCCCAATTGCAGCATGATCGGCAGGAGGAACGGCAAGGCGCCGATGCCCATGCGCGTCAAGGTGCCGCCGGTCACGCCGATGCGGAAGGTCGTGATCTTCAGGAGATTAAGATCGAGGACCGGGAAAGCCACGCGCCGCGCATGCCAGACATAGATCGCCAGGCAGAGCGCGCCGACGACGATCATCGTCGCGACGACCGAGCTCGGCAGCCCGCCGCGGCCGGCGATCTCGAAGCCGAAGACGAGGCAGGAGAGCCCGATGCCGGTCAGGATGAAGCCCGGCAGGTCGAGCGGGCGGACATCGTCCTCGCGCAGATTCTCGACAAACAGCGTGACCAGCAGGATGCCCAACAGCGCCATCGGCACGTTGATGAAGAAAATCCAGCGCCACGAGAAATAGGTGACGATGAAGCCGCCCAAAGGCGGCCCGAACACCGGTCCCAGCATCGCCGGCGTGGTGACGATGATCATGGCGCGCATGAGCTCGGATTTCTCGACGCTGCGCAGCATGACGAAACGGCCGACCGGCGACATCATCGCGCCGCCCATGCCCTGCACCATACGGGCGATCACGAATTCCCACAGCGTGTTGGAGAGACCGCAGGCTATCGAGCCGATCATGAAGACGCCGATCGCGGCGCGGAACACGGTGCGTGCGCCGAATTTATCGGCCATCCAACCGCTCAAGGGGATGAAGATCGAGAGACTCAGGAGATAGCAAGTGATGGCGAGGTTGAGCCGCAGCGGATCCTCGTCGAGCGAGCGGGCGATGGTCGGCAAGGCGGTGGCTATGATCGTCGAATCGAGCGTCTCCATGAAGAGCGAGCAGGCGACGATCAGCGGAACGATGTTCTTTGCGGGAATGGCCATCGCGCGATTGGAAAAAGCGTCCTCGAATGCCGCGGCGCTCGGCGCAGGCGGATGGAAGCCGCCGCGACGGCGCTCTACTATGCGGGCAAGGCGGTCTCAGCGGCAACAGGGATCGCGGCCATGGAGGCGATCGGTAGCTGATGTTGATCAACCGTCACAATCTTCGGGTCGAATGGGGCGATTGCGACGCTGCCGGCATCGTGTTCTATCCGCGCTACTTCGCCTGGTTCGACGCCTCGACCTTTCACCTCTTCGCGCGCACCGGGCTCTCGATGCGCGCCTTGTGGGAGCGCTATGGCTCGGTCGGAACGCCGTTGGTCGATGTGAGCGCCCGCTTCCTCATCCCGTCGCGCTGGGGCGAGGATCTGGTGTGCGAATCGGGCGTGAGCGAATGGGGACAGAGCAGCTTCACCGTGCAGCACCGTCTCCTCAAGGAAGGCAAGCTCGCGGTCGAAGGCACGGAAAAGCGCGTCTGGGTCGTTCCTCACCCGACCGAGAAGGGCCGCATCAAGAGCGCACCCATCCCGCACGAGATCGTCGCGGCGCTGTCGGATGCGAGCGGCGCGACCAAGATCGTGACCTAAACCGTCTCGCGATCGCCTATTCTCTATTCTGCCGTCATGCCCGGACTTGATCCGGGCATCCACGTCTCTGCATATGAAATAGACCCCCGGGTCAAGCCCGGGGGTGACGATCCTCAAACACTCACCAAGCCCTTTAACCCGCCCGCGCCTCCTGGATCGCGCGCCAGACGCGCTCGGGGGTCGCAGGCATGTCGATATGCTCGACGCCGAAATTCGACAGCGCATCGAGCACGGCATTCATGATCGAGGGCAGCGAGCCGGCACAGCCCGCCTCGCCGCAGCCCTTGACGCCGAGCGGATTGGTCGTCGCCGGCACGGGGTGATTGGCGATGCGGAACATCGGCGCGTTGTCGGCGCGCGGCAACGCGTAATCCATATAGGAGCCGGAGAGCAGCTGCCCCTCGCCATCGTAATAGGTGCGCTCCAAGAGCGCCTGGCCGATGCCCTGGACAACCCCGCCATGCGCCTGGCCTTCGACGGTCAGCGGATTCACGATGGTGCCGAAATCGTTGACCATCGAATATTTGACGACCTCGATGACGCCGGTCTCGGGATCGAGCTCGACCTCGGCGACATGGCAGCCATTAGGGAAGGCCGAGGGCGGCGTCTCGGTGACGAGATTCACATCGAGCGAGGCGGGAACGCCCTCGGGCAGATTGACGCCGGCGCGAACGCGGTCGGCCAGATCGAGAATACTGATCGAGCGGTCCGTGCCGACGATGGTGAAGCGGCCCTTGCCGAATTCGATATCGGCGGGCGCGGCTTCGAGCACCACGGCGGCGATCTGCTTGCCGCGCTCGATCACCTGCTCGCTCGCTTTGACGATCGCCGTGCCGCTCGACATGATCGAGCGCGAGCCGCCGGTGCCGCCGCCGAACAGCAGCTCGTCGCTGTCGCCCTGCAAGAGGCGGATGCGGTCGAAGGGGATGCCGAGACGGTTCACCAGCACCTGCGCGAAGGGCGCGTGATGGCCCTGGCCGTAATCGAGCGTGCCGGTGACGATGGTGACGCCGCCATCCGCATCGAAGCGGATGCCGCCCATCTCCTTGCCCTGCGGCGCGGTCACTTCGAGATAGGAGCCGACGCCGATGCCGCGAATCTTGCCGTGGGCGCGGCTCTCTTCCTTGCGCTTCGCGAAGCCGTTCCAATCCGAGTTGCGGATCGCCTCGTCGAGCAGCGCGGTGAAGTCGCCGCTGTCGTAATTCATATCCGACGGTGCCTTATAGGGCATGGCCGAGGGCGCAATGTGATTGCGCCGGCGCAGCTCCAGCTTATCGACGCCCATCTCGGCCGCGGCCCGATCGAGCAGCCGCTCCATGTAGTAATTGCCTTCGGGGCGCCCCGCGCCGCGATAAGCGCCGACCGGCGTCGAATTGGTGTAGACGCCCTTGGTGTTCACCTCGAGCAGCGGCGTCTTGTAGACGCCGACGACATTCTTCACTGCGTTGACGGTGTAAGGCAGCGGCACGATCGGATAAGCGCCGGCATTGCCGAGGCCCGTGAGGCGCACGGCAAGGATATTGCCGTCCTTGTCGAAGGCGCCTTCGATCGTCTGGACATGATCGCGGCCGTGATGATCGGAGAGGAAACTCTCCGAGCGCTCATCGGTCCATTTGACCGGCCGGCCGAGCTGCTTGGCGGCAAAGAGGACGAGGCAGTTCTCCGGGAAGACCTGGCTCTTCATGCCGAAGGAGCCGCCGACATTCTCGGTCAGGATTCGCACCTTGTCGGGCGTGGTGCCAAGCACATTGGCGGTGCCGCCCTTCATGCCGAAAACACCCTGGCTGCAGACGCGCAGCGTGTATCGGCCCGTAGCCGCATCGTATTGCCCCAAGGCCGAGCGCGGCTCGAGCGGGTTGATGACGATGCGGTTGCTGACGAGGGTCAGCTTCGAGACATGCGCCGCCTGGGCGAAAGCCGCGGCGACCGCCTCGCTGTTGCCCCAGTGATAGTCGACCGCGACATTGCCCGGCACATCGTCGTGCAGCTGTGCCGCGCCGGGCTGCGCGGCCTCGGCTGCGCTCGCCGCCGCAGGCAGCGGTTCGATCTCGACCTCGACCGCCTCGGCCGCATCCTTGGCCTCGGCGCGGCTCTGCGCGACGACGCAGGCGACGGCCTCGCCGAGGAACCGCACCTTGCCGGCGGCGAGAAGCGGCCGGGCGGGCGTCTTCCACGGCTTGCCGTCGCGGCCATTGACCATCATGCCGCATTTGATCGGATTGACGCCGGCGGCGGCGAGCTCCGCCGCGGTATAGACCGCGAGCACACCCGGCATGGCGCGCGCGGCCTGCATCTCGATCTTGGCGATCTTTCCGTGCCCATGGCGGCTGCGCACCAGGACGGCGTAGGCCTGGCCCGGAAGATTGAGATCGTCGGTGTAATGTCCCTGGCCGCGCAAGAGCTTGGGGTCTTCGACGCGCAGCACCGGCTGCCCGATGCCGAATTTCTCCAAGGCCAAATCCGCTTCGCTCGCCATCGCCCTACCCCATCCTGTCGCTTGTCCTGGGATTAGCGGCAAAGCCCGGGCGGCTCAAGGGGGCGGGGATTCATGGCTGCCCCTCGCCTCGTAGGAAGCGCGGGCGGCTACGCCGCCAACTGCTCGACCGTTCCGTCGGCCTTCCGGCCTTGCGCGCGGTATTGGCCGATCTTTTGGAAGAGCGGCATGTCGGAGACGGCGTAGAGCACCGCATCCTCCGTGCCGGTATTGAGGTGGCGCCGCCACAGGAAATTCGGGACGACGATGATGTCGTTCTTCTGCCAATCGAAACGCTTGCCCGCGACCTCGGTCGCGCCCGAACCTTCCAGCACGATATAAAAGATATTCGAGGTCTCGCGCTTCCAGCGGGTTTCCTCGCCGGGGCGCAGCATCTGCGCCGAATAATCGAGCGTCGGAAAGACCGGCGCGCCGGTCGCGGGATTGACGAAGCGCAGGCTGATGCCCTCATAGGGATCGCCGGTCTCGTTGCGCAGCGCCGCGAGCGCGCGCCGCACCTCGGCGCCGCGATAATGGAACATCGGCGTCGTGTCGTGGCCGAAGCCGCGCCGGGCCGAGACGAAAGCCGGCGTCACGCCGCCGACGCCGTAGAGATCCTGCGAATAGCCGGGCCGCAGCTTCGGCGCCTGGGCGCGCGCATTGCTCGTCCGCTCGCCCTCGAACTTGTCGTCGAGCCAGTTGCAGTCGAGCATTTCGAGCAGGGGGAAATCGAGAATGTCGGCCCAGACCACCGGCGCCGCATCGTCATTGCCGTGATCGTGCCAGGTGCCGTTGGGCGTCAGGATGAGATCGCCGCGCTCGGCGATGCAGCGCTCACCCTCGATGGTCGTATAGCCGCCCTTGGCCGAAAGGATGGTGCGGCTGGCGTTCGGCGCGTGGACATGCACGGGCGCGACATCGCCAGGGTTGTAAATCGAGATGGCGCAGCGGATCGTGCTGGTGACTTGCAGCCTTCCGCCGAAGCCGGGATTGGTCAGGAGGAATTGCTGCCGGTCGGCGAATTCGATCGGCGGCACGTCGGCGTTCTTGGCAATCTCGGCGATGCGGTCGAGATAGGGCGAGATCTCCGTCCAGCGCCAGCGATGGGCCTGCGCCTTCATCTGCGCCGTGCCGACGCGCCCGCCCGCGATCTGGCCGGCCATGTCCAAGCCGGTATCGCGGAACCACGGGCGCTGCGCTGGCGCATTCGCCTGGGTGCGCAACCAAATATTGAGCGCGCCCGCCTCGGCGTTGAGCTTTTCCATCGCCTCCCGCGCGCTTTGCGGCAGCACTTTGGGTTTTTGGTCGGTCTCGGTCAGAGCCATGGCGGTCCTCCTCGACCAAGCATAGCGCCGCGCATTGCGCCAACGAAGCCCTTTAGCCGGTCCAGCAATGATGCCATGATGGCGCCCGAAGCCGCCCGAAGCTCGAGGGGAGACGCCATGAAGTTCCATTGGTTCCACCTGATGCCCTATCCGGAATTGCCGGAGGACTTCAAGGAATCCCATCGCTCGGTCTGGGTGGATGTTCCCTCGAGCCTCTTCGATCCGAAGGTGGGCCACCGCGCCTATAACGAATATCTCGACGAGCTCGAATATGCCGAGAGCGTCGGCTTCGACGGCATCTGCGTCAACGAGCATCACCAGAACGCCTATGGGCTGATGCCCTCGCCCAACCTCATCGCTGCGGCGCTGGCGCGGCGCACCTCGCGCGCCAAGCTGGTGGTGATGGGCAATTCGGTCGCGCTTTACGATCCGCCGACCCGCGTCGCCGAGGAAATGGCGATGCTTGATTGCCTTTCCGGTGGACGGCTGGTCGCAGGATTCCCGGTCGGCACGCCGATGGACACGGTCTATGCCTATGGCAAATCGCCCGCGACCTTGCGCGACAAATATTATGAGGGGGTCAAGCTCGTGCTGCGCGCCTGGGCGGAGCCCGAGCCCTTCGCCTTCAACGGCAAATACACGCAGCTGCGTTACGTCAATGTGTGGCCGCGTCCCATCCAGAAGCCGCACCCGCCCGTCTGGATTCCGGGCGGCGGCAGTGTCGAGACCTGGGATTGGTGCGTCGACAATGATTTCCTTTACGCCAACCTCTCCTATTTCGGCTACATCGCCGGCCAGAAAGTGAATGACGGGTTCTGGGCGACGGTCGACAAGAAGGGCAAGGACCGCAACCCCTATCGCTGCGGCTTCCTGCAATTCATCGCCTGCGCCGAGAACGACGCCGAGGCCGAGCGGCTTTATTCGGGCCCCGCGAGCTATTTCTATTCGCGCTGTCTCCATGTCTATCCGGGCTTCGGCAATCCGCCCGGCTACACCTCGATCCCGACGATGCGCGCCGGCATCGAGGGCATGATCGCGCGCGCGACGCGGCGGCAAGACGTCGAGAATCTCACCTGGAAAGAGATGATCTCGCGCGGCTATATCGTCGCCGGCAGCCCCGACAGCATCGTCCAGCAGCTCGAGACCCTCGCCAACAACATGCATGTCGGGCATCTGATGGTGCTGTGCCAGTACGGCAACATGTCGAAAGAAGTGACGATGTACAACACCACCCGCTTCGCCAAGGAAGTCATTCCGAAGCTGCGCAACAAATTCAGCGAATACGAGGACAAATGGTGGCCGACGGGCACCCTCGAGCATATGGCGGAGCCCGCGCCGCTCACTGCGCTGGCGTGAGGCGCCGATGCTCAACGCGGAGACGATCCGGCTGAAGAACGGCCGCGCCTGGCAGGTCTATGGCGGCGGCTCCGGCCCGGCGCTGTTCTGGCTTCACGGCATCAACGGCATTCCGGCCGGCGATCCGGTGCTCGCCGCCTTGGAGCGAAAGCATCGCATCGTTGCGCCAGTAGCGCCGGGCTTCAACGATCTTGCCGAGCTCGACGAGCTCGGCAATATCCACGAGCTGACGCTCGATTATGACGATCTCCTCGATCATCTCGGCCTCGAGGGCATCGCCATTGTCGGCCATTCCTTCGGCGCGATGATCGCCGCCGAGATCGCCGCGCATTTTCCGCGCCGCGCCAAGCAGCTGGTGCTCCTGGCGCCGGTCGGCTTGTGGAACGAGGCCTATCCCGGCCGCGACGTCTTCGCCGAGCCCTTCACCGAGGTCGAATCCTTTCTTTGGCACGACAAGGCGGCGCGCGAGGCGCTGCAAGCGCGGCGCTCCAACGAAGCGGGACCGGACGATCTCGCCGAGCGCATCGTCGCCGTCGCGCAAAGCCTTACTGCGGTGACGAAGTTCGTCTGGCCCATTCCCGATCGAGGCCTGCGCAAGCGCCTGCCGCGGGTTTCAGCCAAGACCCTCGCTTTGTTCGGCGCCGAGGACAATTTCATTTCGCCGCGCTACGCCGAGGATTTCGCGCGCGGGCTGCGTGGCCTCCAAACCGCGGTGATCAAAGGCGCGGGCCATATGCTGCCCTATGAGCGGACCGACGAGGTGGTCGGGCTGATCGAGCGCTTCCTCGCGGCCTAGGAAGGCGCCAATGCCGCTGCATCCGGTCGTCGAAAAAGTGCTCGACGCGATGAAGGCGTCGGGCTGGAAAGGCATCGCGCAGACCACGCCCCAAGAGGCGCGCCAATTCATGGCCGCGCGCACGCCGCTGTTCGGCGACGGCCCCGAGGTCGGCAAGGTCGAGAACGTCGAGATCGCAACGCGCGCCGGCAAGATACGCGGGCGCGTTTTGCTGCCCAAATCCCCGCCCCGCGCGCTTGTCGTCTTCTATCACGGCGGCGGCTGGGTGATCGGGGGCATCGATGAGAGCGAAATCATCGCACGCTTCATGGTCGAGAAGACCGGGGCCGGCGTGGTTCTCGTCGAGTATCGTCTCGCGCCCGAGCATCCCTACCCCGCTCCGGTCGAGGATTGCTACGACGCGCTGTTGTGGAGCGGCAAGGAAGCGGCGAAGCTGGGCGTGCCGATCGTCGTCGCGGGCGACAGCGCCGGCGGCAATCTCGCGACGGTTTGCGCGATGCTCGCGCGCGATCAAGCCGGCCCGAAGATCGCGCTGCAGATCATGATGTATCCCGTCTGCGACTGCGACATGGAGACGGACTCATACAAGGCTTATGGCGCTGGCTTCGTGCTGACGGCGCCGGATATGAGCTGGTTCTACGATCACTATCTTCAGGGCGATAAGGCCAAGCGCGCCGATCCGCTGATCTCGCCCTTGCGCGTCCGCGAATTGAAGGGGCTCCCGCCCGCGCTCATCCAGACCGCCGAATATGACGTGCTGCGCGACGAAGCCGAGACCTATGGCAGGCGGCTCGCGGCGGCGGACGTCAAGGTGTGGATCAAGCGCTACCAAGGCGTGACCCACGGCTTCATCCGCATGCAAAACATGCTCGATGTGGCGCGCCGCGCCATGGACGACATCGTCGCGGCGATGGACGCAACCATCGGCAAGACGCCATGACAGATGCGGCCGCAGCCGAGGAGTTCGACTATATTGTTGTCGGCGGCGGCTCGGCCGGCTGCGTGCTGGCGTCGCGCCTCAGCGAAAAACCGCAAACGCGCGTTCTCCTGCTCGAAGAAGGCCCGAGCGACGACAGTGTCTGGGTGCGCATGCCGGTCGGCACCTTCAAGCTGCTCG
>Ga0207652_10005741_pt1 | contig 10072 bp, 8 predicted proteins | sample KBSC63BmetaG_FD_184334 | JGI IMG/M metagenome (GOLD analysis project Ga0207652, IMG submission 184334) | Corn rhizosphere microbial communities from Kellogg Biological Station, Michigan, USA - KBS C6-3B metaG (SPAdes) (version 2) | ecosystem: Host-associated > Plants > Roots > Rhizosphere ...
CAATCCCGGCATGACCATTCTTATTCACGGCGCGGCGGGGGGCGTGGGTTCCTTCGCTTCGCAAATTGCCAAAAACTCGGGCGCTCGCGTGATCGGGACGGCGACCGGCGACGATATTCAGTATCTGAAATCGATCGGCGTGGATGAGGTGATCGATTACAAGCGCGAACGCTTTGAAGAAAAGGTCCACAACGTGGATGCGGTGGTCGACCTGGTGGGCGGCGACACAGCGGCCCGTTCGTACGGAGTTGTGAAGCGCGGCGGAGTTCTGGTTTCCACTGTTCAGGCACCTGACGGAGCTGTGGCGCAGCGCGCGGGAATCCGAGCGGAACGGATCGTCATGAAACGCAATTCCGCAGACCTGGCTGAACTGGCGCAGTTGGTCGCCAAGGGAGCGGTGAGGCCGAGGATGGACAAGACCCTGAGTTTGAGCCAGGCGAAAGAAGCGCAGGCATTGAGTGAGGAAGGCAAGACAGAAGGCAAGGTGATCTTGAAAGTGGCGTGACGGAACGAGTAGCAGCTGAACCGGGGCGGACAGGAATGTCCGCCCAACACAAGCCGGAACAGGCGTGATCAGCGCGTGAGGCCGTTGTTCAGCGCGTTCCAGTCGATGGAATGCAGCAACTGTTGAATGCGGTCGTCGGCGCCGTAGATCCGCACCTCGATATTCTCGATGTATGGCGTGTTCTGCGGATGCGCGAAATGGAAGTGATACCAGCCATGCTCCGCATCCCACTTGGAATTGTTCCAATTGCCGAACGCCAGAATGTATGCGCTCCCATGACCGAAAGCGGAGTCATCGATCTTGTATGCGAACGCCGCGCCGGGAATGTGCAGGTCATGATTATTGGCGGGCGCGGGTTCGAATCCAAGATTCGCGCGATTGAAGTGCACCTGGACCTGCACGCGCATTAGGCTTTGCACCTGCTGCCCGATCTTCTGCTTAGCACTCATGTTGCCGGCGGGATCGAGTAGCTGTTGCATCGAAGGCGCGATCTTCTCGTTAAAACGCTGCGAACCGTTGCGAACGGTATAAGTCCGCTGCGTAAGTTCGTCGATGTCGAGCGGAACGCCGGGATCGTTAGTGTTCACCATCGGATTGTCGAGTGAATAATCGACGTTCTCGTCCCAGTCGTCGCCTTGGAATTGATCCAGCACCGGATTGACCGCTGCGAGATATTTATCCAGAGCCGCTTTTTCGGCCGCCGTCGGCGAACGTAATTCCGCGACAGCCACCACGACGGCGGCTATTAGAAAACACACCACAGCTAGGTGCAGGCGTGCGCGCATGATGTTCGAATTGCCCCTTATGTGAGCAGGAGTGTAGAAGCCGACGGGTTTTCTGACAAGCAATTCGGTGCGTCGGTATCAGTAGAAGTCGGAGCAGCTCAGGAAAAATCCGCACTGCGGGCAGACGAGCTTGCAGCGGTTGTCGTGTAATCGCGCGGAGCAGTTTGGACAAACCTGCATGACTTCTCCGGGCGACAGCGAACTCGGGTTTCCTGGATCGCTTTTGGTGGATTCGGCCGCCGGGGTCGACTGCCCGACGCGAGGGTTCGCAAAGCTCATAGCGATTCGTCCCACAGCAGAGAATACATGTCTTCGCCTTCGATCAACCGGCGAAGCGCACGCAACTGCGGAGGAAAGAATAGCAAGCCCGTCCCCGGTTGCAACTCGAATCTGCCGATCACGACTGCGGTGACTTTTCGCGGAGTGCCTTTCTCACGCAGCAATTGCTCGATGGCTTCTATGTCGTTAGGGAGATAGCAAGGGCGTTCGGAGATCCATGCCAGTTTGAGTGCCGAGCAAAACGCATCCAGGTCTTCGCGCTCCAGTCCTTGTTGCCATCTTGGATTGAAAGGAAAAAACGGAAAGGGATTGCGCTCCACAACGCGCACACCCGGCCAGATAGGTACCAGCGGCGGACTGCCTCGACGCAACAAAACTGCTCTCCCTCGGATGAAAGGAGAGTACCTGAATTTTGATCGGATACAACTGGGCACTCACCTTAGATGAACCTAGAGGGTATCGGCGTCGGATGGAACTGTCACAAAGGTTGCCTGCGGAGTTGGGGCTGGCGCGGTTCTTCGTCCCGCAGTTCCGGCGAACCCCGGATCACAATCGTGCTTCTAACACCAGAGCGCCAGATAGTAGCGCCAGCATAGTTGGGTTTCTGAGGAGTCGGAGGGTGTTTATGAAAAAGTTCTTGGCAAGTTTAACGATCCTGTGTTTCAGCATGTTGTGCTTCAGCACGTTCGTCTCAGCTGAAGATAAGCAGGACGATGTGGATCGCCTGCAGAAGTCAGCGGAAGTTTTGCAGCAGATTATGGCAACCCCGGATAAAGGGATTCCTGAGGAAGTTCTCGACGGCGCCAAGTGCGTCGCCGTAGTTCCTCATTTGATCAAAGGTGGCTTTGTATTTGGCGCGAAGCACGGACGCGGCGTAGCCACTTGCCGCACTGCTCACGGCTGGAGCGCTCCGTCGTTCTTCACGGTTACCGGTGGAAGCTGGGGAGCGCAGATCGGCGTAGAAGGCGTAGACCTGGTCATGCTGGTTATGAATGACAAGGGCATGCAGCAACTGCTGAACAGCAAGTTCCAGATCGGCGGCGAAGCGTCGGCAGCAGCGGGTCCGGTTGGACGGCACGCGTCGGCGGATACCGACTGGAAGTTGAATACTGAAATCCTGACCTACTCGCGCAGCAAGGGTGCTTTCGTCGGCGCCACACTGGAAGGCGCCGGCATCGCGCAGGACCAGGATGCAATCGAAGCGATGTATGGCAAGGACTATACGCCGCGCAAAATCCTAGGCGGTACGGTACCGCCTCCGGCTTCGGCGCATGCCTTCTTGGCGGCGGTGAGCAATGCCAAGTCAGTTGCTGAGAACAAAGAGAATAAAGAGAACAAATAGCTGAATTTGCTGCACTCGCGAATGGAGGCGGGATTCGTCCCGCCTCTTTTCTTTTGCGAAATATTCCGGTTGAAAACACACCTCGCACATAGGACAATGCCGCGCTCCCAAGGAGAACATTATGAGCGCGAAGAAACTGGCTTGAGCTGGTTGGTCGTCTTCATCGCTGTCAGCGTGCTGAACTTTCTACTCCATGGCATTTTGCTTTCCGGCGATTACCAAGCGCTTCCCCAACTGATGCGGCCGCCGATTGAGGGGCCGAAATACATGCCGTACATGCTTTTCGCATTTGCCGTATACGCCCTGGCGCTGGTTTGGATCTATGCGCAGGGAGCGAAGCCGGGAACTCCGTGGCTCGGACAGGGTATTCGTTTTGGAATCGCGGTGTGGGCGCTCACTTCTGTTCCGATGTACTTGATCTACTACTCGGTACAACCGTGGCCCTTGGGCATTACGTTGAAGCAGATCGGATTTGAATTCGTCACCGTCGTGATCTACGGGATTGTGACGGCGGCACTGTACGGCAAAGGCGCTGGACAGGCGCGGGCCTCGACGGCGGGAAATTGATCCGTTAACAGCGGAGAACTCGCAATTGGAGCTATAATCCGGCGCAAGGGAGGATTCCCCATGCGCCTTCCACGAACTCTGCTCATAGTCACAATCCTGGCGGTTTGCGCCAGTTCGTCTTTCGCCGCTAACGGGCGACCTACTGATCCGAACGGAACTGTGCCGGCTGGGATAATCCAGGCGCCGAAGACGGTTGATACCGCGGCGCTGGTTCCCGAGATGTTTATTCCGCCGCATGCGTGGCAGAAAGCACAGCTTTCTGTTTCTCAGCCGAAACCGGATTCCGCCGATAACCTTTGCTACAACATTCATAGCGTTGTGGTTGCCGAAGACGACCATACGGGCGTGACCCATCCGGTGCGTGAGAGTACGTGCACGCGCGCTACGCGTTTCCAGACGAAAAACGCAGACGCGTCAAAGTAGGGAAGCATCTTTCCCGAACCCGACTCGCCCGTTTCGCCGCGCCCTGATCCCCGTCCTACCCCGGGGTAACCGCTCCAAGTGCGCGAAATTACGCTATTCGTCGATATCAGTTTTTCCTTTGAGCTCGTCTTAAACTGATTTTCCAATCAGCCTTCCAGGAGTAGAGTTCGGGGACGGGTCCCTTCGTACATATTCAGAAAGCCTCATGAAAGATTGGAGGTACATCGTGAAACTATCCTGGACAGGGATGGTTGCGATGCAATGTGGCGACTGAGAATCGCATGGCGCAACAGATCACTGCGATCCGCTATTTCGGGCTGAAAATCCAGTTCTGGCCGGTTGTGCTGATCAGCATGCTCGGGCTGAAGATCGTCCTGTCTGTAGCGCTTAAACAGGGGGATCTGGCAGAAGCATACGGCAGTATCTGCTACTTCCTGTTGATCCTGCTGGCGACGTCATTCTCGACTGTCAATGCGCTAAAAAATAAGCAAGATGGGCGCATCTTCTGGATGTTCATCGCGGCTGGTTGTGCTCTGTGGCTGGTCGACCAATGGCTGTATCTCTATTACGAATTCGTGGTGAAGGGTGAGATCCCCGATAATTCGCTAGCGGATCCGGTGCTGTTCCTTCACATCGTGCCGTTCATGGCAGCGGTTGCATTCGCGCCGCACCTGCAATCAACTCGCCTGAAGCTGTATCGGCCCGCGCTCAATTTTCTACTCCTGCTCTTCTTCTGGATATTTCTATACGCTTACCTCGTTTTTCCGCACCAGTATCTGTTTCCCGATTCTCAGCTTTACAACGATCGTTTCGATTTTCTGTACCGGATCGAGAACCTGGCGCTCGTTCTCGTAATTGGGTTTTATTGCCTCAGGGGTAAGCAACCCTGGCGACCGGTTTATCTCAACCTGCTCGGGGCTTGTACGCTTTATGCGCTCAGCTCGGCATTCGCCAATGTGGCGATCACTGCGGAGCTGTATTCCAATCGTGCTGTGTATGCATTCGGCCTGAATGCGTCGGCTGCATGGTTTGCGTGGTCCGCTTTACGGTGGGGAAAACTTCCGGAAGAAGACGTCGCGCCAAACTCACGCGAAAGGGGAGTGCATGCTTCGGGTCCTTTATGGGCGCTGATGGTGGTGCTGGCGATTCCGTTTTTCGGGATTTGGGATCTTGTTACTCACGAGCAATCTCCTGACATTCGCAATGTCCGTCAGTTTATTGTGCTCGCGGCCCTAGTTGCGTTTGCAGTCGCGGCGATGCTGAAGGGATATTTTTCGGAACGGGAACTGAGAGCAGATGTGCGCCGCAACTTGCTGCAATCGGCACTGTCGGAGGCGGCATTTGGAGCCTGCGAGGCGTCGCGAAAAGAAATTGATACCGTTTATCGGGAATTCACAGAAACCGTTCCCGCGATTGTGTGGCGGATGGATCCCGTCACTCTTCAGCTGATTTCTGTTAACCAGCATGCCAAAGAGATTCTCGGTTATCCCGCAGAAAATTGGACGGCAAACCCGCAGTTCTGGAAAGACGCTGTCCACCCAGACGACCGGGATCGTGTTCTTGAATTACTTACGCGATCTGCGGCGCACCCAGGCAAATTTGATTTTGAATGCCGCATGATCGCAGCTGACGGTCGCGTTGTCTGGTTGCGCACTGATGCAAAGATCGTCCACAAGGGCGGTGGCCCGGCCGAGCTGGTCGGCGTAGCTCTCGATGTCACCGAGCGCAAACGAATAAGAGAGGCGTTGCAGAAGTCGGAGGAGAAATTCTCCAAAGCTTTCCGGCACGGTCCCCTGGCGATTAGCCTCAGCAACGCGAAAACTCAACGCTACATTGATGTGAACGACACCTTTGAACGCCTTACCGGGTATCAACGAGAGGAAGTCATTGGGAAGACGCCGTCGGAATTCAGTCTGTGGGCGGACCCCTCGCAACGAACCGAGCTGCTGAACCGACTGTTTCATGAAGAGTCCGTCCAGAATGTCGAAATCGGCATCGTCCACAAATCGGGGAGGATCCTGGTTGGATTGGCATCAGCAGAAATTATTGAAATTGATGGCGAGCCTTGCATGCTGGGCGTAGTTGCTGACATTACGGAACGCAAGCAGGCAGAACGAACCCTTCAAGAGATCGGTGGACGGCTACTGACCGCGCAGGAGGAAGAGCGGCGCAGGATCGCCACGGAGTTGCTGGACGACATCGGTCAGGACGTAGCGTTACTGGCCATCCGGATTCAACATTCGCAGCATGGAAATCCTGAGGCGCCCGCTTTGCTGGAAGAGTTTTCTGACCTGACGCGGGAGATCGTAAGCAAAATCAGCCGACTCTCGCATCAGTTGCATTCTTCGGAATTGGACTTCCTGGGGTTGGGCATCGCCCTTGAAGTCCTCTGTCGCAGGTTCAAGGATCAATACGGCATCGAAACTCACTGTACCTGCCAGGACGTGCCTCCCAAACTCGATAGCAATTATTCACTTTGCTTCTACCGCGTAGCGCAGGCGGCTCTCGATAACGTGGTAAAGCATAGCCGATCGGAAGCGGTGGAATTGGAATTGGTCGGCGACGGCAAAGAGCTGTCGATGATCATTCGTGATTTCGGCGATGGTTTTGAAGTCACGTCGGATCTGCATAGGACCAACCTCGGGCTCATCAGCATGCGTGAGCGAATGCATTCCATTGGCGGAGATATGGAGCTATCGTCGAGGGCTGGAGAAGGAACGGAAGTCCGTGCCAGTGCTCCTCTTCCGCCGGAGCAGTTCGCCTAGAATCGTTCCCTTAAAACGATTCAATAGAGCGAATCCTGCAGCTTCGGTTTGACGACCACCCCTTCGATTGACTAATCTTCAGCGTCTCTTACGGAGCGAAATTCTCTATGCGTTTACGGATCACGGGCGTACTCCTTCCGTTTGTGCTGCTGTTTCCCTTTATTTCAGCATTTGCCGCCGACCCCGACCCGAGTCCTCATCTGGAACTCAAAAACAACTGGCAGATTCAGTCTTCCTGCAAGGTCAACGAAAAGGGTGATGTGATCTCGACGGCGGCATTCAAGCCAAACGGCTGGACCGTGACGACCGTGCCTAACACCGTGGTTGCTGCGCTGGTCGCCGCAAAGGTTTACCCCGATCCCTACTACGCAATGAATCTGCGTTCCATCCCCGGCACAACCTATCCGCTGGGTTCGCTGTTCGAGAACCAGCCCATGCCGGACGATAGTCCCTTCAAGTGCTCGTGGTGGTATCGCACGCAGTTTGAGCTGCCTTCGTCGGCGAAAGGCAAAATGCAGTGGCTGAATTTCCGCGGGATCAATTACCGCGCCAATATATGGATGAACGGCAAGCAGATCGCCAACAGCAACGACGTTGCCGGACCGTACCGCACGTACGAATACGATGTGACGAAGATTGCCGAGCCTGGCAAGGCGAACGTGATCGCTGTTGAAGTCTCCGCTCCCGATTACAACGATCTTGGCATCAACTGGGTGGATTGGAACCCTCAGCCGCCGGATAAAAATATGGGGTTGTGGCGCGAGGTCTACCTGACTTCATCTGGTCCGGTTTCGGTGCGCAATCCGCAGGTTTTGACAAAGCTTGATGTGCCTTCGCTCTCCTCCGCCGAGCTTACGGTCAGCGCTGAGCTGCACAATGCCGGCACGAATCCGGTGAAGGGAACGCTTCGCGGCAAGATCGACAACGGCATCAGTTTTGATCAATCCGTTGAACTCGGTGCTGGCGAAACAAAGGTTATAACGTTCGATCCGGCAAAGTTCTCGCAATTGAAATTGAAAGATCCGCGCGTGTGGTGGCCCGCGCAGTGGGGCAAGCAACCGCTATATACAGTATCACTGGAGTTCAGCGATGGCGGTCGCGTTTCCGATTCCGCGCATACCACATTCGGCATTCGGCAGATTGAATCGTTCATCAACGACAAAGGCGCGCGTCAGTTCAAGATCAACGGGCGCAACTTCCTGGTGCGCGGCGGCGGCTGGGCTCCGGACATGCTTCTTCGCGAGAATTTCGCGCGAGATCGAGCGCAGCTCGAGTATGTGCTCCACATGAACCTGAACACCGTTCGCCTCGAAGGCAAAATGGAGAGCGACGACTTCTACAATACCGCCGATCGCATGGGCATACTGGTGATGGCCGGCTGGTGCTGCTGCGATCATTGGGAGCACTGGAAGGATTGGGTCCCGGCTGACCACCTGATTTCGTCTCTATCGCTTCACGACCAGATGATCCGGATGCGGAATCATCCGAGCATGCTGATGTGGCTGAACGGCAGCGACAATCCGCCTCCCGTCGATGTCGAGCAGGCTTATCTGAAAATTGAAGACGAGCTGCACTGGCCGAATCCCATCATCTCCTCGGCTACGGCTCAGACCACAACGGTTACTGGCCAGTCGGGCGTGAAGATGAGCGGCCCATATGACTACGTTCCGCCTGGATACTGGTTCGTGGATAAAAATAACCCGCAGCCCCGCATCGCTGGCCACGATGGAGGCGCCTTCGGATTCAACACGGAAACCAGCCCCGGTCCTGCGCCGCTTCCCGTGCAGTCACTGAAGAAATTCATTCCGGTAGACAAGTTGTGGCCGATCAATGAAATCTGGGACTATCACGCGGGCAGCGGGAAGTTCATGAACATGAACATTTTCAATGGCGCAATGAATGCGCGCTATGGGCAGCCACAGACGCTTGATGATTATCTGCGGAAGTCGCAAGCCATGGCCTACGATGGCGAGCGTGCGATGTTTGAGGCGTATCGTCGCAATAAATACACGTCGACGGGCGTGATTCAGTGGATGCAGGACAATGCGTGGCCCAGCACCATATGGCACCTGTACGACTACTATCTACAACCTGCGGCCGGGTATTTCTCGACGAGATTGGCGAACGAGCCAGTGCACGTGCTTTACGGCTATGACGATCACGCGGTGTGGGTGGTGAACGATCAGTACAAGGCGTTCTCGAAGCTGAAGGCTACGGCGACGGTCTACAACGTCGATTTGTCCGAGAAGTTCTCGAAGGAAGCCGACGTCGATGTTCCCGAAGACGGCACGGTTAAGGCGCTCGATATCCCGGCGGTTGATGGGCTGACGCCAACCTATTTTGTGCGACTCGCGCTGCACGACTCGAACGGCAAACTGGTGAGCCAGAACTTCTATTGGCTCTCCACCCAGCCGGAACAATACGACTGGAGCAAAACCTCTTTCTTCACTACGCCGACAACACAGGAAGGAAATTTGTCGGGTCTGAACTCTCTGCCGACCGTTCAGCTCACTGCGACCAGCACGATGGAACATCGCGGGAACAATGATGTCGTGCACGTTACTCTGCAGAATCCGTCGAAGAACCTGGCGTTTATGACATATCTGCGTGTCACGGATAACAAGGAGCAGGATTATCTGCCCGTGTTCTTCGAGGACAACTACATCACGCTGATGCCCGGCGAGAAGCGAGAGGTATCGGCGACGTACACGGTTTCCGATCCGCATGGGGCACCGCAGGTGCTGATCAGCGGGTGGAACATCGCGCCGCAGACGCTGCATCCCGGAGCGAAGTAGAAGAAGCAAAGGGCGGCGCTCGAATGCAGATCGAACTGACGCGGGCGGGGCGCCCGCGCCACTGACCGCCGCTAGCTACTGCCCTTGGTAGGCCTGTTCGAGGCGTTTGATATCGATTTTTTCCATCTGGAGCATGGCCTGCATGACGCGGTTGGATTTTTTCGGATCGGGATCGCTCATTAACTTGCCCAATGCGGCGGGAATGATTTGCCATGAGAGACCGAACTTGTCCTGAAGCCAGCCGCAACGATCCGGCCTGCCACCAGCTGAGAGTTTTTGCCAGAGATCGTCAACTTCTTCCTGCGTCTGACAATCGACGAGCAAAGAGATAGCCGGCGTGAAGTGAAAGATAGGGCCACCGTTTAGGGCGGTGAATCGTTGGCCCTCGAGTTGGAACTGCACGATCATGACTGATCCCTTTGGACCCGGGCCAGCATCGCCATAGCGGCTAACGGTTTCAATCTTCGAATTCTTAAAGACGGAAACGTAGAAGTTTGCAGCTTCTTCGGCTTTGTCGTCGAACCACAAAAAAGGTGTGATTTTCTGCATACGTTCTCCGTGTGCCGTCCCTTTCGGGACTCGGTGTAATTTCCCCCACTTCGCCCGGCACT
>Ga0207652_10005744_pt1 | contig 10070 bp, 10 predicted proteins | sample KBSC63BmetaG_FD_184334 | JGI IMG/M metagenome (GOLD analysis project Ga0207652, IMG submission 184334) | Corn rhizosphere microbial communities from Kellogg Biological Station, Michigan, USA - KBS C6-3B metaG (SPAdes) (version 2) | ecosystem: Host-associated > Plants > Roots > Rhizosphere ...
GCTATCCGATCTTCCCCGCCATCCACACCAGGCTCTGCGCGACGTGCGCGCGCCAGTAGTCCCAGTTATGCGTGCCGGGCCACTCCCGGTACACGTGCCGCACGCCCAGCGCCGTGAGCTCGGCGTCGAACGCGCGGTTCTGGTCCGCAAAGGGATCATCATGGCCGACATCCATGAAGAGCGCCGGCATGCGTGCGGGCTGCGTGGCGAGCACGTATCGCACGCGCGTGAGCGGATCACGCGCGCGCCAGCCACCCACATCCCGGCCGAAGGACTGCTGCATGTAGCTCCACAGTCCGTGCGCGGCTTCGGGGAGCTGCGCGTTCGTCTCCGCGAAGACGGGGTGGCCATCGTACGGGTGCGGGCCGAGATACATGGGACTCAATACACCGCTGTGGCTCGCCGCCGCGGACCAGACATCGGGATATTCGAGCGCGAGCGAGACGGCGCCATAGCCGCCCATGCTCAGCCCGGCGATCCCGCGATGTGCGCGATCGGCCATCGTCCGGTACGTCGAGTCCACGTACTGCACCAGGTCGCGGCGGATGTAGTCGTCATAGTGCGTCCAGGGAACGCAGTAGCTGCGCGCCGGTTCCTTGCGCGTGGTGTCCTTCACGCACGCGTCGTACGTGCCGAGCCGGTTCCACGTGGTGTACCAGCCGTCATCCCCGTCGGGCATCACCACGATCATCTCCGGCATCCCGCCCGCGATGAGGGAATCCATCGTCGTATTGAGGTGCCCGAATTTCACCCAGTCGGTCTCGCTGCCGAACATCCCGTGCAAGTAATAGGCGACGGGATAGCGCCGATCGGGATGGTCCGCGTACGACGGCGGCAGGTACACCTCGACGTGCTTGTGCACGCCGAGTGCCTGGGACCTGAAGGTGTCCGTCTGAACCGTGCCGTGTGCTTCGTGACCCCGCGCTGCTGTGTCCGGGCGAGCGGACGCCGTGGCCGCGCTGCCATGCATGGCCGCGAGCAGCGCGATCAGCGCAATCAGATCAGCCATGCGACACGAGGGCCTGGGTGAGTGCGCTCCATGCGAGCAGTGCGCATTGCTGGCGCTGCGGCAGCCGCGCCACGCCGGACAGGGCGCGGAGCTCGCCGAGCGACGCATCCGCCGCGGCGGTGCTGTCCCCCTCGATCATGCGGGTGAAGGTCGCGGCCACGTGGCCAATGTCCTGCGCGGACCGGCCCTTGAGCAGCTGCGTCATCATGGACGCCGAGGCCTGGGAGATTGCGCACCCTTCGCCGGCGAACTTCACATCGCGCACGGTGTCACCATCCAGTTCGAGTTGCAGGGTGATCACGTCGCCGCAGAGCGGATTCTTCTTCGTGACCGTCGCGTCAGCGTGCTCGAGCGAGCCGCGGTTGCGAGGGCGGCGGTAGTGATCGAGGATGAGATCCTGATAGAGCGCCGTGAGATCGGCACTGCGCCGGTCGTCAGACGGTGACATGACCGAACAATTCCCGGGCCGCGTGGACGCCCGCCACGAGCGCATCCACGTCTGCGTCGTCGTTGTAGATGTAGAACGAAGCGCGCGCGGTCGCCGCGACGCCGAGCCGCCGCATGAGCGGCTGCGCGCAGTGATGACCGGCCCGGATGCAGACGTGCCGTGCGTCGAGAATCGTGGCGAGATCGTGCGGATGAATCCCGTCCACCGTGAAGCTTACCACGCCCGAGCGGTCCGCCGGCCCCGGTCCATGGACCGTGACGCCATCGATGGCGGCGAGTCGCTCGTGCGCCGTGCGCGCGAGCGACCGCTCGTGGGCCCGTACAGCGGGCATGCCGAGCGCATCGAGATAGTCGGCGGCCGCGGCGAGCCCGACCGCGCCGGTCACGTTGGGTGTACCCGCCTCGAACTTGTGCGGCAGCGTGTTCCAGCTGCTGGTGTCGTCGTACACGAACTCGATCATGTCTCCGCCCATCATGTAGGGCGGCATGGCCTCGAGCAAGGGGCGGCGGCCGAGCAGCACTCCGATGCCCATGGGGCCGCACATCTTGTGTCCGCTGGCGGCGTAGAAGTCCACGCCGAGCTCGTCGAACCGCACCGGCAGATGCGGGGCGGCCTGCGCGCCGTCGCAGACGGCAATCGCGCCGACCGCGTGCGCGAGGTCGGCGATGTCGCGCACCGGGAGCGTATCGCCCAGCACGTTCGAGACGTGGTGAAACGCCACGACCTTCGTACGCCGTGTGACGAGCGCGCGCAGCGCATCGACGTTCACGAGCCCGTCGGTACCCGGCTCCGCAATGCGGAAGCGCGCGCCGGTCGCGAGCGCCACCTGCTGCCAGGGAACGAAGTTCGCATGGTGCTCAGCGCTCGTGACCACGATCTCATCATCGGTCTGGAGGTTGCTGCGCCCCCATGCCGTGGCCACCAGATTGAGCGACTCCGTCGTGCCGCGTGTGAAGATGAGCGCGTCGGGGTCCGCCATGCCGAAGAAGCGCGCGACGCACAGGCGTGCGTCGTGATAGCGCCGCGTTGCGCGCACGGACAGGTCGTACGCACCACGGTGCGGATTGGCGTAGTCGCGACTCTGGAATTCGCGCATGGCGTCCAGCACCGCGAGCGGTTTCTGTGACGTCGCCGCGGAGTCGAGATACACGAGATCCGGATCGCCCGCGAGCAGCGGGAAGTCGGTGCGTGGAGCCAGACTGGTCATCGCAGGCGCTCTCCGACCAGAACCTGCCCGTCTTCAACCTTCACGGCGTATACAGGCAAGGGGTCGATTGCGGGAAGGCGTCGCGCGACACCCGTACGACAGTCGAAGATCGCGCCGTGCCACGCGCATTCGATCCGGCCGCCGGGCAACAGCAATCCGTCGGAGATGGGGAATTCCTGGTGGCTGCAGGTGTTGCCCAGCGCGTGAATCTCCCCGTCCACGTTCACGAGGCACACGCGCTCACCAGCCGGAGTGACCACGCCCAGCAGCGTGCCGTCGGGGAGATCGGAGAGTCGCGCAACGGGCAGAAAGGGCATGGCGGGACGAGGAATGAGGGACGAAGGAAGCAGGAAAAGGGAAGCGAGGTGCGGAATGAGGCTTCATGCACTCTTCCTCCCTGCCCGCTATTGTCCGCTTCCCGTTCCGGTGAACCGGTTCAGCGTGAGCCGCTCCAGCTCTTCCCGTACCGGCTCCAGCTCGATGTGCTCCAGCACGCCGGCGGCGAAGGCGTAGGTGAGCAGCTTGCGCGCGGTGTCCTGGCCAATGCCGCGACTCTTCATGTAGAAGAGCGCGGTGTCGTCCAGGCGACCCACCGTGGCGCCGTGCGTGCACTTGACGTCGTCGGCGTAGATCTCGAGCTGCGGCTTGGTGTCCACCCGCGCCTGGCGCGACAGGAGCAGGTTGTTGTTTTCCTGCTTTCCGTCGGTCTGCTGCGCCACCGGACGCACGTACACCTGCCCGTTGAACACGCCATGCGAGGCACCGTCGAGAATTCCCTTGTACATCTCGCGGCTGAACGTATTCGGCTGCGCATGCTCGATGCGCGTCTGGTGATCCACGTGCTGCGTGCCGTCCACCATGTACAGGCCGTTGAGCGTCGCGCCACAGCCGGCGCCATTGAGCATGGTGTACACGTTCGTGCGCGACAACGCGGCGCCACTCGCGAAGGAAAACTGCAGGAAGTGCGTGTCCCGTCCCTGCTCCACCTGCACGGTTCCCACATGGTACGCCTGCTCGCTCTCGCGCTGCACCTTGAGGTGCGTGAATGTGGCGCCCTCACGCAGCGTGACCTCGGTGACGCCGTTCGTGAAGTACGGTGCGTTCCCGAGCGCGACGTAGCTCTCGATGACGGTCGCGCGTGAGCCCCGCTCCGCCACGATGAGATTGCGCGGATGCGACACGCGCCCCTCGACATCGCCGGTGGAAACGAACAGGAGATGCAGCGGATGCGGCGCGTCGGCGTTGGCCCCGATGTGGATCACCGCGCCATCGTACATGAACGCGGTGTTCAGCGCGGTAAACGCCGCGCGGTCATACGACGCGACCTTCGTGAGGTGCTGCTCCAGCAGCGCATCGTTCTCCTGCCACGCACGCGCGAGATCCATGACCCGAATGCCGCTCGACTCGCCCGGCTCGGTGGACAAGGGTGCGGCGTACCGCCCGTTCACGAACACCATCACGGGCCACGCGGCCTGCCCGAACAGGAACGGAAGATACTGCTCCGCCGACACGTGCCGGGTCTCGCGTGACGCCAGCGAGAAGACGCGCTCGGCAATGGGCGACACGCTCGTGAAGTGCCAGTCCTCGTTCTTCGGCGTGGGGAAACCGAGCGCGCCAAATCGCTCGATGGCGGCGCGTCGTACCGGGGCGACCCACGCGGGGCCGCGGCCGGCTCCGTTCGCGGAGAACGCGGTGAATTCCTGCAAGTACGTCTGCGTCACGCCACCGCCTCCTGCGGCTGCTCGAGCCAGTCGTAGCCCTTCTCCTCGAGTTCGAGCGCCAGCCGCTTGTCCCCCGACTTCACGATGCGGCCCGCGGAGAGCACGTGCACGTAGTCCGGCACGATGTGATTGAGCAGCCGCTGATAATGCGTCACGACAATCGTGGCGCTGTCGGGCCGCTTGAGCCGCGTGACGCCCTCGGCCACAATGCGCAGTGCATCGATGTCGAGCCCCGAATCGGTCTCATCCAGGATGGCGAGCCGCGGCTGCAGTACCGCCATCTGAAGAATCTCGTTCCGCTTCTTCTCGCCACCCGAGAAGCCCGCGTTCACCGACCGATTCAGCATGTCCGAGCTCATGTCCACGTACGCGAGCCGCTGCTCCATGATGTCCAGGAACTCGAGCGGATCGGCCTCCGGCTGCCCGTGCGCCTTGCGAATCTCGTTGTACGCCGTGCGCAGGAAGTACGCGTTGGACACGCCGGGAATCTCGACGGGATACTGGAACGCCATGAACAGACCGGCCTGCGCGCGCTCCTCCGGCAGCATGTCGAGCAGATTCCGTCCGTCGAATTCCGCGGTTCCCCCCGTCACCGCGTACGCCGGATTGCCCGCCAGCACCTGCGCGAGCGTGCTCTTGCCGGAGCCGTTCGGTCCCATGACCGCGTGCACTTCCCCCGCGCGCACGGACAGCGTGATCCCCTTGAGAATTTCCGTATCGCCGACTTTCGCGCGCAGGTCTTGTATGTCGAGCACTTCTAGAAGCTCCTTTAGAAACGGTCGTTGGTCACTGGACTCCCCACTCCCTTCCAGCCAAGAGCTACCGTAGTCAATCCATGCACTCGACAGGATTGCAGGATGAACAGGATTGACAGGATTGCTCGGCGCCAGGGACTCTGACCCCAATGAGTCCGCTGAATGACTGCAACGGCCTGGAAACGGCGCCGAGCCAATCCTGTTCGTCCTCGTCATCCTGTAAATCCTGTCCCGCCGGTACCGCTGTCCCGGAGCTTGAGCCCGGATGAGCGAATCAGCTGCCGCGTTCGCACCAACGACCGGCTACCTGCGACCCGTCACCCCACACTCCCTTCCAGCGTGATCCCCAGCAATTGCTGCGCTTCCAGGGCGAACTCCATGGGGAGCTCCTGGAAGACCTCCTTGCAGAATCCCGCCACGATCATCGAGACGGCGTTCTCGCGGGAAATGCCGCGCTGCTGCAGGTAGAAGAGCTGATCCTCGCCGATCTTGGACGTGGAGGCTTCGTGCTCCACCTGCGCACTCTCGTTCGCGACCTCGATGTACGGAAACGTGTGCGCGCCGCACTGATTGCCAATGAGCATGGAGTCGCACTGCGTATAGTTGCGCGCATGGTCCGCCTTGCCGCCCACGTATACGCGCCCGCGGTAGCTGTTGTTGCCGTGTCCCGCCGAAATGCCCTTGGAGACGATCGTCGAGCGCGTGTTGCGACCGAGATGCAGCATCTTCGTCCCGGTATCGGCCTGCTGATAGTTGTTCACCACGGCCACCGAGTAGAACTCACCCACCGAGTTGTCGCCCTGCAGGATGACGCTCGGGTACTTCCACGTGATCGCGGAGCCCGTCTCCACCTGCGTCCACGAGATCTTGGAGTTCGCGCCCGCGCACTTGCCGCGCTTGGTGACGAAATTGAGAATGCCGCCCTGACCCTTCTCGTCGCCCGCGTACCAGTTCTGCACCGTGGAGTACTTCGCCGTCGCGCCCTCGAGCGCGATGATCTCCACCACTGCGGCGTGCAACTGCTGCGTGGCGCGGCGCGGCGCCGTGCACCCTTCCAGGTAGCTCACGTACGCGCCCTTGTCCGCGATGATCAGCGTGCGCTCGAACTGGCCCGTGTTCTCCGCGTTGATGCGGAAGTACGTGGACAGCTCCATGGGGCAGCGCACGCCGGGCGGCACGTAGACGAACGAGCCGTCGCTGAACACCGCCGAGTTGAGCGATGCGAAGAAGTTGTCGCTGTACGGCACCACGGAGCCGAGATATTTCTGCACGAGGTCAGGGTGCTCGCGCACCGCTTCACCGAACGAACAGAAGATGATGCCCAGCTCGGCGAGCTGCGCCCGGTACGTCGTGCCCACTGAGACGCTGTCGAATACCGCGTCCACCGCCACGCCCGCCAGTACCTTCTGCTCCTTGAGCGGGATGCCCAGCTTGGTGTACGTCTCGAGGAGCTTGGGATCCACCTCGTCCAGACTGCCAATGGGCTTCGCCGTCCTGGGTGCGGAGAAGTAGACCTGGCGCTGATAGTCAATGGGATCGTAATGCACGTTCGGCCAGTGCGGCTCGTGCATCGTGAGCCAGCGGCGATACGCCTTGAGGCGCCACTCCAGCAGCCACTCCGGCTCGCGCTTGCGCGCGGAGATCGCGCGCACCGTGTCTTCGGACAGCCCGGCCGGAATCGTGTCGGCGTCGATGTCGGTGACGAAGCCGAACTGATATTCCCTGTTGACCAGGGTCTCAATGGAACTGCTCATTGTTGCTCCCGAGTTTCCGGCTTGCGGGCCAACCGCGGCGCGCGCGCCGGCTCCCAGAGGGTATTCGCGCGCGACTGCATGGACTGGCAGGCGCTCGTGGGATTCGGCGCCGATACGTGATCGCAGCGCCTACCGCACCAGCGAATCCTAAGTTAATCTGTCGGGATTGTCAACAAAACGCAGCCCGTGGCCGGAACCGTAAGTTGCGTTCCGGCCAGCGCTTACCGGAGGATGGCCAACGCCACCACCACCAGCACGACAACCACGGCGGCGCCGACCATCAAGGGCACTGGCAGCGACTTCCGGCGCCCGGTGCGCACCTTCCTGGAATCGATGATCAGCGGCCCATCGAGCAGTTGCGTGTGGCGGCGGCTGAAGGCGTCGTCCGAGTGGTCCTCGAACTGCGTGGAACGTATTCCAGCCGGCAGCGGCTGGCGCGAGAAGACGACCGTCGTGTCGCCAATGGTCACCTTGTCGCCCTCGACGAGCATCTGCGGCGTGGTCACGGGGACGTCATTGATCCTGGTCCCGGTGGATCCCATGGAGTACAGCACGAACTCGCCGCCTTCCGAGCGAATGTCGGCATGGAAGCGCGAAATGGTAGGATCCTTGAGCACGATGGCACAGCCGATCTCGCGCCCGATCTGGACGATCCGTTTGTCGAGTGCGTAGCCCTTTCGGGACTTGTGATCCACCAGAAACGCTGGAACTGCCGGCGGCGCGAGAGCGGGGCGCTCGGCGTCGAGCGTCGCGAGAAAAATGAAACGCGCCGAACCAGCGGCAATGATGTCACCGGACTGGAGCGGCGTTCCCTCCCTGGCGGCCTGCCTTCCGTTGTGCACGACGACATTCTGCACCGATGCCGGCAGCACACGTGGATTCCCGTTCTGTGCGCCGGAAATGATGAAGTGGCGTGCGGCAAGGTCGCGTCGCGCGATGCGCCATGTTGCCTGGGAACCGCTGCCTACGACGACATCCACGCCGTTGAGCTCGCGGGGGTTGTTTTCCAGGTCGGGCTGTCCTTCCAGTTCCAGAAAAGGCATGTACGAGTCTCCAATTCATGTCGCCGAGAGGTCGGCGATGGCGCGTCGCAGCAAGGTGCCAGCCAGCGCCAGCTTATAGCTGTTCTTGGCGAGCGGGCGCGCATCGTATAACGCGCGATCCGCAAGAGTCGCAACATCATCCGGGTCCAGAGCACCCGAAGAAATGTCTTCTTCCACGGACGACGCCACACGCCATGGCGCCGGCGCAACGCCCCCCATCACTAAACGTATGTCTCCGTTTCCTGTCCGCACCGCAGCGAGACTGACAAGCGCAAAGTCCCACGCGGCGCGCTGCATGAGCTTCTCGTACCGCTGCCAGCCGCCAGCGTTCCCGTCGTTCAGTTCTATGGCGGCGACAATCTCGCCCGGCTCCAGCACCGTCTCACGCTCCGGCGCATGCGCCGGGCTCGTGTAGAACTCGCTGATCGGGACGCGACGTGTGCCGCGTGCACTCACGATCTCCACATCCGCGGCCAGTGCTGTGAGCGCCACCGCGGGATCGGATGGGTGCACGGCCCAGCACGGTCCGCCACCCAGGATCGCGAGATACTGATTTTCCCCTTGCTCCGCCGGACAGGCGGCCACTCCGCTCTTATAGCAAGGGACGTTCCCCCGGAAGTACCAGCAGCGGGGACGCTGACAGAGATTTCCGCCTATCGTGCCCATGTGCCTGAGCGCGGTCGTGCCTACGGCTTCGCACGCCTGCGCCAGGGCAGGGAAATCCCGTTTGACACGCGCATGCTGCGCGATGTCGTGCACCCGCGCGGCCGCGCCAATCCGGAGACCGCGCCCCGCGCCTGCCGTGATGTCGCGAGCGCCCGGTACGGCGCGCAGATCCACCAGTGCGGCCGGGTGCGCGAGATCGTCCTGAATGAGCGTCAGGAGATCCGTTCCCCCACCCAGGGGAAACGCGTCGGGCCGCGCGAGCTGTTCGACGGCATCTGCCATCGAACGCGGGCGGATGTAGGAGAAGGGATGCAGAGACATGAATGCTTCAGCGTTGAGCTTAGGCCCGCGCGCGGCCATTTTCCAGTGCGGCCTGCGCGGCTCGCTCCATCTCCCTCCCATCCACCGCCTGATGATACCTGCCTCGCGACGACGTATCCGGTTCGTCACGCCAGTGTTCCTGTTGCTGGCGTCGTGTCTGGTGCTCGTCATGAGCGACTGTCGCAACAGTGGTGCCGAACACTCCGCCCCCGCCGCGGCGCGGACCATTCGCGCCTTCGACAGCGTGAGCGTGCGCAGGATCACGGTGCCGGTGGACACGGCACTCAGGCCGTTGCCTCCGGCGCGTCTCAGTCCGCTCGCGGATTCGATCAGCGGCTACATGACCTTTCTGGCGCGCATCCAGCGGGTGTTCGTGGCGGCATCGCGCGCGAAGCGGTTGCTCGTTGACGTGGGACGCGTGGACACGAAGGTGACCACGCCCGCGCGCGTGCGCGCCTTCGAGCAGGCCGCCAAGGAGCTGTCGCCGCTCCGCATGGGCGACACGGTGCTGCTGCGCGGCCCCTGGGGTGCCACGGACGCCACCATCTCAGGATACGAACCCTGGAATGGGCGCATCACCGCCACGCTCGATCTACCGCCTGACGTCGACTCACTCGCGCACGAGAAGGAGACACTCGTTGCGGTGGCCATGCCCACGGACTCGGCGACCGCGCCAGTTGCCGACACGTGCAGCCGCGCCGCGCCCGATCCCGCGCTCGCCGCGCGCGTGAACGCCGTGCGCGATTCGCTCACGAAGCTCGTGCAGGCCGACACCGCGGGATGGCCCCCCAGCGCGATCAAGTCGGAGCGGGTGCACGCGTCGCAGGCCATGGGGTGCTTCGGGCCCGCACGCGTGCTGCTCTTCGTGAATGCATCGGGCGACGCCGCCGCATTCGTGCGCGAGAGCGCGGTGCTGCTCGATTCCGCGGGCGCCGTGATCCCGCTGGCTGTGCTCGACCGCCGCTTCAGGGCGCACGACGCCATTCGCGCCTTCGATGCCGACGGCGATGGTGTCGATGATGTTGCGGCACTCGGTCGCGCGGACCGCGTGGGCGGCACGGTCGTGCTGCGGCTCGATCTCGCGAAGAAGCGGCTGGAGTACGTGATGAGCGGGTTTTCGTGGGAGAATTTCTGACGAGGTGGCTG
>Ga0207652_10005746_pt1 | contig 10068 bp, 10 predicted proteins | sample KBSC63BmetaG_FD_184334 | JGI IMG/M metagenome (GOLD analysis project Ga0207652, IMG submission 184334) | Corn rhizosphere microbial communities from Kellogg Biological Station, Michigan, USA - KBS C6-3B metaG (SPAdes) (version 2) | ecosystem: Host-associated > Plants > Roots > Rhizosphere ...
ATCAAGCACAGGTTCCCAATGGTAAAAACTCGGCCACCAGGGTTTTGGAAGTGTAGGTGTTGCGGCTATTGCCATGGTCATTCCTTTGTGGGAAAGAGAATATCACAAAAACCCCATTTCGTCGAGGAAAAACTTGATCTAAAATATATTTTTTAATTTTTGGGTAAGTGCCATTGCTGTACGATGAGAACCATGAAAAAGCGTAAAGTGAAATACACCCACTTTCCTCTCGGAAAACTCAGAATCGTCAAGGACTTATTGCCTCGACCGGAAGACCTGGTTTTGAAAAAAGAAAAGCCAACCAAACCAAAGTCAACCTAGTTGACTTGAAGAAGCTGATTTAAGGCTTCCAAAATTGCAGCAATCTGAGCTCGTGACCTCTCGATTCCCAACTCAGCCTCGCAGCCCTTGTCTGCTGCCACAGCAGCTTCCACAGCTAGCTCTCGATTCAGTTCGATTTCCCGAAGAGTGTCTTTTAAGTTCTTGAGTAATACAGCGACCTGTCTCTGTTTGGGATAATCGTTCGGAAAAGCATCTCGTTTTAAAGTCCCGTCCCTTTTCACTTCAGCCCCATCTCCCATGCTAATGCTCAAAGTCTGCAGCTTTTCCTTGTACACACGCAAACTCGAGCACACGGCATCCACTGCAATCTGCTCATTGCTGAAAAAGGCCTTTTTATTCTGGAGTTCAACGCTGATGAAACGCATCTGGCTGCGCAAAGTTCCTGGGTTGTAATCGGGCCAGACCCGGTAGATGTTTTTCCGGTCGAGAATACCGTTTGTTTGCTTGCAGAACGCGACGTAATCTCCGATCTGCAGCTGCAATTTTCTCCAGCGAGGATTTTGAGAAAGCGGGATGAAATCTCTTGCTGTCCAGTTTTCGATCGTGCCGAAAAATACGTCTGCATCGTACGGATTGCAGAGAAGCCCGTAGAAAGCAATGGCCCACAGCGGAATAGCGACGGCAGCGTATAAAGCAATCTTGGCTGTGTTTTTAATGAATTCTACTGCAATCCCCTTCAGAATCTCTTTCTGCAGAGAAGATGTTCCTGGAGAACGTTGTTGTTTTACTTGGTGTGCACGTAGGCCGTTTTCAATGCCCGGCTGAATGAAATCACCGGTCAAGAGCGAAATAGTTCGATACACAAGCCGGGGAACAATGACTAACGGCTGGGCAATCACAATCTGCGCAAACTTACCCCTTGTTGCACAGATGGGGCTTTCTTTGTCTTTGCTGGAAGCAATCGTGCCATAAATCCCGGTCGCGCTGTTGCCTTTATGCCGTACATCCGGCTTGTTGGGCACCGGCTGCCAATTGAAGAAACTCGGGAACCACGGTTTTTGTATTGTCATAATAATTCTCTCTTTTTGTGATTAAACTATAACAATACTTTAATATTAATTCAATAATAAATATTAATTTAATTTGTCACCCCCCTTCCCAGATAACCCTCATTTCCAGTATGATGCCTCCTTTACCCACGGAGTCCACTATGCAAATTTCCGCAGACAGCTTCACCACGGTCGCCTTCACGATCTTTTTCGTCCTCAACGCCACGGGCCAAATTCCCCTCTTCCTCGCCATGCTCGGCCGGTTCGACCACAAGCGGCAGCTCAAGATCATCACCCGGGAAATGCTCATCGCCCTCGTGCTCCTGCTTCTCTTCACCTTCTTCGGAGACTGGATCTTGAAGGTGCTCGGCATTTCACGGCCGATCATCGCGGTCGCCGGCGGCATTTTGCTCTTCTTGATTTCGCTGACGATGATCTTCCCCAAGCCCTCGAACGGCACCGAAGCGCTCACGCAAGAGCCGATGATCATTCCGTTGGCCATCCCCGTGATCACGGGACCCGGTGCAATCACCACTGTGATGACCTATGCGCATGAAACGGGCAAGCCGATGATGGTAGCAGTCGCTGCGTTTTGCGCGTGGCTCCCCTCGCTCATCATCTTGCTGCTCGGCTCGTACATCAAAAGCATTCTCGGCGAAAAAGGCCTGGTGGCCGTCGAGCGCCTCGGCGGGATGCTTGTCTGCTTGATCGGGATCAACATGTTCACGAGCGGCATATTGCAAATCGTGAGAGATTTCTTTCACATTGTAGTGACTTAATAGCCTTCGGGAGAGCACATGATTCCGCGCTCCCGGAATGAGAAAAACCGGCTTTTGCCCACGATCAGGTGATCGACCAACGGAATCCCAATCACCTGCCCGGCGGCTCTCAGCATGGAAGTGATTTCTACATCCTTATCCGACGGGGTCGGATCTCCGGACGGGTGATTGTGAACCACGATGACGCTATGCGCTCGGTGCCGGATTGCGGAGCAAAACACCTCTCTCGGATGCATGATCACCTGATCCAATGTCCCTCGAGCCACAATTTCTTTGTGCACTAAGGTTCTTCGCACATCGCGCAGCATCACGCCGAGCACTTCGGTTTTTTCGTTTTGAATATCTTGCTGAATATACGCAAATGCAGTGAGCGGGCTGTCGATCACCGGCTTTTCGGCCGTGGCTGCGAGCGTTCGCCGCCACAGAGTGAATGCTGCCTGCAGCTGGACGGCTTTGGCCTCGCCAATGCCGGGCACCGCTTGCAATTCGGGCAGCGAGGCCTCGGCGAGTTTTTCGAGCGAACCGAAGTGTCCGAGCAAATCGGAAGCGAGATCGAGCACGGACCGTTTTTGGGTTCCGGTTCCGAGCAAGATCGCGAGCAGCTCGATCGAACTCAGGGCGGCTGGGCCTTTCTGCATCAGCCGTTCGCGCGGCCGCTCATCGACTGGAATCTGTTTCAGCATACACTTTGACCTTGTGTTCCATGAGTTGCGGAATCTCGACATCGAGCAAGATGTCATTGTCTTCGTATTCGGTGGAAAACACCTTGCCGTTTTGCATGAGTTCGCTCACCAACGCATATTCACTCTGCGGAATCCGGAGTTTGACCCGTTTTCTCAAGAGCGAAATTTCCTGGATCATCCGTTCTAAAAGCTGATCAAATCCAAGCCCCAATTTTGCCGAAATCTCGACCGTTTTCGGATAGGTCCACCGAAGCTTGTCCACCATGAGCCGTTGCTCGCACGCATCGACTTTGTTGAGCACGGTGATGCGGGGATGCTTGTCAGCCCCGAGTTCTTTCAATACCTCGAGCGTGGTGGCTGCTTGCGCCAGAGCTTCCGGATTGCTCGCATCGATCAGGTGCAACAAGATGTCGGCTTCGACCGCTTCCTCGAGTGTGCTCTTGAATGCAGCGACCAAAAGGTGGGGCAGCTTCCGGATGAAGCCCACGGTGTCGACGAGCAAAATTTCCTGCCGGTTCGGGAGCACATACTTTCTGGTCGTGGTGTCCAATGTAGCAAACAGCTTGTCTTCGACGAGCACATCCGCTTCGGTCAATGCATTCATCAGCGTCGATTTCCCGACGTTCGTGTAGCCGACAATCGCGAATGACGGAATGCCGCTCCGGCTGCGGGCTTTCCGTTGTAGCTCCCGCTGCTGTTTGACCACCTTGAGCTCTCGTTGCAGCTGGTCGATCCGGCTCTTGAGACGGCGCCGGTCGAGCTCGATCTGCTTTTCCCCCTCGCCCTTGAGGTGCCCGCCGCTGCCGCCCGTGCGCTGACGGCCGAGGTGCGTCCAAAGGCCCACGAGGCGGGGCAGTTGGTACTTGGTTTCCGCAAGCTCGACCTGAATCCGGGCTTCCTTGGTTTGCGCCCGCTGCGCAAAGACGCCCAGAATCAGCTCGGCCCGATCGATGACCGATTTCCCAATGGCTTTTTCGAGGTTGCGCTGCTGTTGTGGCGAAATTTCGTCATCGAAAATAACGACGTCGGCTTCGACTGCGAGAAGACGTATTTCCTCCACCTTGCCCTTGCCCAAAAATGTCGCTGCATCGATTTCCCGGAGAGGGCACGGCAGTGTGCCGTGAATGTGGAGACCGTAAGTTTGCCCCAAGCTCGCGAGTTCCCGCAGCTGTTCCTCACACACACTTTTCACTTTTGATTGATCGTACGTTCCCACCAACAATGCTTTTTTCATCCGAGCTCCAATCCGTCATACGCCAAGTGCACATCGGGCGGCAAAAGCCGCCCTGCAGTTTCATCGTCCACGGCATGCGACAAGTGCGTTAAATATGTTTGTTTGGCCCCCACTTTGTGGGCAAAATCGGCCGCTTCCTGCAACGAAAAATGGACCGGTGAAGGTTCCAGACGAAGCGCGCTGAGCACAAGTGTTTTTACTCCGCTTAAGGAATCAAAAATCGACGGCTCATACTGCCGGATGTCGCTCACGTACGCAAAATCACCCACCCGAAATCCCGTCACCTGCATGCCGCCCTGCGAATAGGTCATGTAGTTCAAGTCTATCCCCAAAAAATTCACCGTTCCTTCCCGCCCAGAAAGCTTGTGCCACTCGATCTGGGCTGCATGGGAGTCTCCCTCTTTCATCGGCCGAAACAAATAGTAGTAGCGGCGCACAAGATCTTGATGCGATTCTTCCGAAAGCAAACAGGGGAACGGCTTTTTCTGCCGGAAGTTGAGCACGCGCAGCTCATCGATTCCCGCAATGTGGTCGTAGTGTGTGTGGGTGAGCAATAGACCGTCGAGATGCTCGATGCCGTAGCGGAGCGCTTGCTGCCGAAAATCGGGGCCAATGTCCATGAGCAGACGGGTGTTGCCGACGGTCAGAATGCCTGACGGCCGAAGGCGATTGTTGCGCGGGTTCGGCGAACGGCACACGTGGCAAGGGCACCCGATGACTGGCACTCCGGCCGAGGCCCCCGTGCCGAGGAATAGGAACTTTGCATGCATGGGGAGGCATTGTAGCCTTTCAAACGAAATGCATTCAAGAAAAGGATGCGTTGGCCATCGATTTACACAACGGATCGAGTGCGCTTTTCATCCGGTTTGCATAGTGGGCTGTTTTTGTGTACCTCTCGGCAATGCGAGACAATGGATCTTCTTGCTTGGGCCACGGTTTATTGTAGGAAAACTCAGTGCTTTCGTACCAGCACATCTGCCCTGTAAACAATGTGTACCTTTGATAGAGCTTTTCAAATTCGGCACGAGATGCACTGATCTTGGTGATCAGATCTGATTTCGGCTGCTTCAGAAACCATCCAGATGATTCGCTCAACGCACTCGAGCCCCAAAACGCGACTGACCCTGCAGGAAACGTTTGGTGAAAGACAACCCACTGATCTATGTACGAGGTGATCCAAGAATTAGACTGGTTCCATTGCACTTTATTAAAAAGACGGACGATTTCTGCTGTCTTCTCCGACAGCTGTCGATTGAATCTGGTCAACTCATCGAGCTTAATCTGCGCGTCCGCCTCTGCCGCAACCGCTGGGTTCGAAGACTTTGTCTGCATCAGTGCAAGAACCGTCATTTTTTACCTACCAAGATTTTAATACACAAAAGCTTATATCAGAAAAGCTCATTTCTTGGCCACAGCAGTTGTGACCGTCTGCGGACGCTGCGTCCGTTGGGGGACGGGTTGCTTCTTGCGAGACCGCTGGATGAACTCGTGCCTTCGCAGAATGTGGTTCGTTTCACCCGATGAGCAAAGAGGTTTTGTTTTGATTTCTCCTTCCGCAAGCGGAGGGTATCCTTGCTTTGCAACCCAGCAAAACCGGTTCAGAACGGTCGTGTATCTGATGTATAGTCGATGAAACTGTGCCCGCTGAGAGATCAGTTCTTTAGTCTCTGTGTGTTCTTTCTCCAACAAGTCAATCTCAAACGAAGAAGAACTTTCAGGGGTTTCCTGCCAGTACAAAAACTCCATCTGCAACTGTTTGCAGTGGTATCTCACATGAGTGTCGAGAAGAGAATCCAAATGTTGGTTCGGTTCGGTGACCTGAATTTGCCCCAATGCTTCGGCAAGCCGCAGCAATTTTTTTGCCACTGTTTCCACCAGCTCGGTGAGCTCCCTGGTTTTTTCCGGAACGGAAAAACTTTGTTCTATCGGGATAAATCCAGCTGCAGAAATCGAAGCCATATGAGCTGTAGATTTTAACCGACATCAGCCTTTTGCTGCAAGCTCCCGACCCAGCAACGCATGGTACAAAAGCCCTCGCGAGCCGAGGCCGGTGAAAACCCAAGCGTTGGCCGTCACTGGCTGCACGAGCGGCCGGTACTGGTTGTGCTTGACGGCCATCCGGATGGCTGCTCGCTGCTCGACCACGGGAAAGTGGCGCGCTGGTGGGTAGAAGAGGGCCGCTTTTTCGAGAAGCTGCGAGATCATGTCTGGATCGGGGTGCGGGGAGAAAACGGGCTTTTCGTACGTAGAGCCGATTTGGCAGAGATTCTGATCTTCGGTCGGGGTGATGTGGCCATTGGCGGCGAGGCTGCAGGGCAATTTGTGCGGCCAGCGGCAAAGAAGTGTCTGACCTTTGACTTGTTCCAGCGGAAGGTGATTGCACTCGGGGAAGTGGAGAGTTTCTGAACCGGTGGCAAGGACGATGTGGTGATAGGTATTGAGTTCCTGTAACGAACGAACTCGAGTTTTTTCGAGTCGAGCACCGAGCTCTTTGCACGCATGCCACAACCCCTCGAGATAGAGCGCTGAGTACACCGTGATTCCCCCCGGAATCCACAACCCTGAAACCGGTGCCGCCCCAGGCACCATGCCCACCACCTGCGCCGGTTCCCACCACACAGCATCTCGATCTTCCTGCGCCCGTTCCCGGAACATCCTTTCCTGGGCCCCGTCAGCTACCAGCCGCAGCACCCCCGACCGCTCGCACACCGCCCGTCCCAGCGCCCGCTCCGCCACCTCGATCAGCTCCCCCGTCGCCGCCATCCCCTCCTCCGCCCGCCACGAGCGGAGCGCCTGCCGCCCCGGAAACGGATGCAACAGCCCCGTCGAGATCCCCGACGCGCCCCCGCCAATGCCATTCGGATCGAAGATCGTGACGGAGCCTTTCTGCGAGCGGAGCCAGTGGTAGGCAACGGCCAGGCCTGCAAAGCCTGCACCGACGATAGCGAGTTGTTTCATGAGGGGAAATTGTACATTTTGTGGTGCTGAAAAATCAATCCGTAAATGTGCATTTGTCGATTTACTGCAAGATTTTGAGCTTCCAAACTCTGTCCGTAAAAGAGCAAATGCACGTTTACAGACAGATTTTAAGACACCCAAAACGATCCGCAAACGTGCATTTGCTCTTTTACGGACCGATTTTAAGTCCCCAAAACTAAGCCGCAAACGTGCAAATGCATATTTACGGATTGATGTTTATGTAACCTGCTGTTAGAATGAATCTTAAGAAAGGAGAGATCATGAAAAAAGAAGAAGTCCCGTTTGTCGGCCGCGACCCAGAAATGGAAAGGCTCAGAAAGCTCTTAAAGAAGAAGAGTGCGAGCATGATTGTTGTGCGCGGAAGACGAAGGATCGGGAAAAGTCGGCTTCTCGAAGAGTTTGGCAAAGAGATGAAGAGTTTCTTTTTTTCCGGTTTGTCTCCAGCTCTCGAGACAACGCAACAATCCGAGCGCGATGAATTTGCCCGCCAGCTCGCAGAAGCAGGTATTCCCGGCATTTCACCCGATGATTGGGGAAACTTATTTTGGCACCTTGCTAAACTTACAGAACAAGGTCGGGTTCTCATCGTATTAGACGAAATATCCTGGATGGGAAGCAAAGATCCCCACTTTCTGGGCAAACTGAAAAATGCCTGGGACATGCATTTCAAAAAAAACCCCCAGCTCATCCTTGTATTGTGCGGTTCAATTTCAACATGGATTGAGGAAAACATCCTTAGCAGCACTGGATTTTTTGGCAGAATTTCCCTCGATTTAGTCATAGAAGAATTGCCTCTCAATGTATGCAATGCTTTTTGGCACCCCAAAGAAGATAAAATCTCTTCTTACGAAAAATTCAAAGTTCTCGCAGTCACAGGAGGGGTTCCATTGTACCTGGAAGAAATTCAACCCGATCTCACAGCAGAACAAAACATCCAAGATCTCTGCTTCACAAAAGGAGGGTTGCTAGTCAAAGAATTCGATGCGATTTTCACTGACATTTTTTCTAAAACAAAAGCCACCCATGAAGAAATCGTCCGTCATCTCGTCAGCGGTCCGAAAGAATTCGGAGAAATTTGCCAGGAACGAAAAAAATCTTTCGGGGGAACCTACACCAAATACCTCGAAGAGCTCGTCAAAGCGGGTTTTGTGCAACGAGACTTTTCCTGGCACTTAAAGAGCGGGAAAATTAGCAAACTCAGCCGGTACCGACTCAGCGATAATTATCTCCGCTTCTACCTCAAATACATTGCTCCCAACGAAGCAAAAATCAATCGAGAAACTTTCTCTCATTTTGCACTTGCCAATATGCCCGCCTGGGAAACTGTAATCGGCCTCCAGTTCGAAAACCTCGTCTCCCACAACCGGAAAACTCTCTGGAAGCTGATGAATATTCTCCCCGAAGAAATTGTGATGGACGGCCCCTTTTTCCAGAACAAAACCGCCCGACAAGCTGGATGCCAAATCGATTACATGGTTCATACACGTTTTGGTACTTTGTACATTTGTGAAATCAAGTTCTCTCAAAAGCCGGTCGGATCCAACGTAATTGAGGAAATGGAAAAGAAAATCCAACGGCTCAAAGTGCCAAGAGGGTTTTCGATCAGACCTGTACTGATCCACGTAAATGGTGTGGAAAGTAGCGTGTTGGATCAGCAGTATTTCGACAAGATCATCGATTTCGGACAATTGCTGGAATAAAGGAAGAGGCAAATCGATCCGCAAAAGTGCATTTGCATGTTTACGGACAAATTTTGGTGATCGAAAATGAAGCAACAAACGTGCATTTGCAGATTTGTTGCTGAATTTTAAGCATCCCCACTCGAAAAACTGTAGACGAAATTTCGAGTGTTCGAGGAGAATGACTCTCGTTTACGAAACTGAAAACCGAAAAACCGGAGAATTCCCATGGCCGCCGTAGCATCCGCAACCACAAAAGCAATCTGTCCCGATTTTCCAACATTATTTCGAGATGCAAGCCCGGGCAAATTAGCGTGTGCTCTCGAGACAGCTCAAGCCGAACAAGACCAAAGAATCGCTTGTTTAACAAGCTCTTCTTTGTGTCCTCTTGCACAGCTTCTCGCGACGGTGACGAATGCTGAGCTGGCCGCCATAACAAATGCTGCTAAAAAAGAAACCATCCGAAGAAATCATCCTCAAGCGGCAGAGATCGAAGCCTGGATGGCAAGCGACACTGTGCTGAAAATAGATGATGTCGCTGCGTTGGTTCTCGATTACGTCACCTCAAACAATGATCTTTGGGTCGTGCAGGACGTTGCCAATTGGTATGGTGACCATTCATGGCTACGTGCATTTGAAGCAGCTAAAAATAGCCCTTCTATTTTGGTGAAAAATCATGAACTTGCTCTGCACACGCAACGAATCAATCGGAGGGTAAACGAGACCATTCGGTGTGATGAAGTAGCGCTGGAAGGGGTAAAATTTCATGAGGCATTGATCGATGGTTACATGCCGGTTACCCTGTCGGAAAAAAACTTTTATCTCGCGTCAAATCGATGCCCCAGGTCAATCAATGATACTACTTGCATAACCCGTCTGCACGAGGCAAGAGAGGAAACCCAATTTTGGGTTCTCCGAGGGAATACCACGTATTCCATCACAATGAATAAGCCCTCTGCTACTCATCCCTCGAATACGCCCCTTGTCCATAAAATCGATGCCACCAAAATGACTCTACTAGTAAACCATGATCTTATACATTCCTATCGACGCGTATCTGACTGGCCATGGCCTCTGCAGGGAAGCTTCCACGTCATTGAAGATAAACCAAACTCTTCCGACATCCGTCGAATCAGAAATCCCGTCATGAACGGTGTCTCCAATGCAGTTCGAAAATACTGGCAAGACACCAATCAGCCGGGAGCTTGGAATTAATCTACGAACTTGTCGGTCGCACGCACGAGCGCATCCAGAATTCCGGGTTCGCTCGAGGCGTGCCCGGCGTCTTTGATGATCTCGAGCTTGGCCTCAGGCCAAGCTTTGTGGAGCTCCCACGCGTTTTCGAAGGGGCAGATGATGTCGTAGCGGCCGTGGATGATGACG
>Ga0207652_10005747_pt1 | contig 10067 bp, 10 predicted proteins | sample KBSC63BmetaG_FD_184334 | JGI IMG/M metagenome (GOLD analysis project Ga0207652, IMG submission 184334) | Corn rhizosphere microbial communities from Kellogg Biological Station, Michigan, USA - KBS C6-3B metaG (SPAdes) (version 2) | ecosystem: Host-associated > Plants > Roots > Rhizosphere ...
CCTCAATGATGAAATCGACCTCGGTTACGGCTGCACCCTGCACTCAGCCGCTTCGAACTGGCTGGTTATCCCTGTTCGCAAACGAACGGAGTGGACGCCGTCCGCGCCGGAGATTCGAATAGCTTCCTTCGCATTCTCGATCATTATCGAAGAGGAGTTGATGCCACTCTCGAAAGGCGAATCGAAAAAGATCCAGCAGCTCGCACAAGAAGGCAAACAGACCAAGCGTATTCCTGAGGATCACTTTCCTCACCTAACATACTCTGAGATTGCAACTGAAGTCCGCGATTGGGGGGAGAGAAGCGCACTGGGTAGGATGCGAATGATCACTCGGCGCATCAATGACTTGGCTGCGTGCACGAAGGCAGCTGAAAGAGCCGAGATGGGTAAGGAACTGCAAAAGCTCGTGAGAGAGCTATACAACAATCATAAGTCGAGCCACGACAAACTCACGACTATCAGAGAGGCATTTGAAGGTTGAATTGCGGTGTCTTTCTTATGCGTTTAGAGGCCAGCATGAAGCACAACCAAAATACGGTGGACAGCTGAAAACGTTGAGGAGTGGCGATGCTGAGGCCGCGATTCAATCAGAGGGAGCGCCATGGGCTTAGATGCATCAGTCTTTTGCGATTGCGTCGAAAAGAATCGCCTGAAGATACTCATCCTTATCCAAAGCAACTTTACATCAGTAGAAATGGTTCGCCGGAGATCAGATCTGTAGATTCTCTAAAGATCGACAAGCACGATGCCTGGATGCGATTGCCCCCTTGCAAACATGCTGATATGAACGCGGGAAGCTCTCATCTCGGGAATATGGGGTACATTCACGGAGTGCGAGATGCCCTTGCAAGCGTCTCTCCTCAATTGGCGACATGTCCGATATTGCTGAACAAAGTGCTCTTCAGTGGCACACATACAGGAGACTTCCTCTCCGTTGGGCAGGTCAGCCGTTTATCCAAAGAGCTTGAGCGGATGAAGTCGCTCGATCTGCGGCTGGCTGGAATTCCAAAAGAGCAGCTCAAACTGCTTAGATCAGTGATCTCTTAACTTAGTCGCTTAGCAAAGACGGCCCTAGAGCTCAAGAAACCTATTGCTTTCTAAACATCACGTCTGGTTCACTGGCACGCGCTCATTTAAGGCGTGGCAGGCACTGCTTACCTTCTGATTTGATGTCCGTATCCCTTACCTCATGAGTCGACGTCAATTTGTGGAGTCGGTTTAGGATCCTCCTGCTTAAGGATCAGTCGCTTCAGCACTGTCGCAGGAATAAAGCCCCTTCATTGCCGTGGTCCAAAATGACTGCGCCTAAGACCATTCTAAGTTATTGATATCTATAGGCGGGTAGAGAGGATTTGGGATTGGTTCAAAAGCTACAGCTTATGGACCTGTGGAAGTCGGAGAGAGGCTCAGACGTTTGTCATCCTAGGTTTGAGTGTCCCAGACTTCGCCTCTTAAGGACTAGGTAGCCGCTCGCTCGTTGTCGGTCCGGAAGTCTCCTGTGTTGCTGTTGCTTCGCAACATCCGCTTCCCAGTTCTCGACTGAATGGATAACAAACTATTGAAATCTCACATCTAGAGATAAAGAAGTCGCTAATGCCCTTGCAATACCTTGCACTTCACCGAAGGTTCCCAGTGCTAATCGTTGACAGATGAGTAATTGAGTTTGGCGATCCGGATGCACAGCATCTGCACGCGAACACACACAAACATTCAGCATCCCGTGCGCAGTTCGAGATTCTGCAGACAAGAGGGAGTGTGTTCATGTCGCAGCATGCTTGGAAGCTGGCCTTGATCTTGTTGTCCTTTTCGCCTGTCATCCATGCTCAAGTTTGGGCGCATACATGGGGGGAAGTTCCGCCGACTCGATTGCGGCAACCAGTAGAGATACAAATGGCAATCTGTATCTGGCGGGTTCAACATCAAGCTTCGGTGCGGGCGGCAGCGACGCGTTGTTGCTGAAATATGACTCCAGCGGGAATGTCCTCTGGTCCAAAACCTGGGAGGCAGTTCCGACGAATATGCCAACGGTGTCGCCGTTGATCCAACAGGAAATATCTATGTGACCGGTCGCACCGATAGCTTTGGTGCCGGCTGGTATGACGTCTTTGTTCTGAAATTCGATACCGCAGGAAACCTGCTTTGGAGCAAGACCTGGGGAGGCAACAGCTACGACGAAGGTCACGATATAGCGTTTGACGCTTCTGGGAATGTATTGATTGCCGCGGAGGCCTACAGTTACAATCCGTCAGGCACGGGTTCCTCTTCGGCGACGATTCTAAAATTTTCGCCGGATGGTGATCTTCTCTGGAGTCGGGTGTTGGGAGCTGACGCTGTAGGAGGGCCTACCTACAATGGCGGGTGTTCGCTCGACGTAGACAGTAGCGGAAACATATATGAGTCGGGCATAAACTGGGACTATCGCGTTTCACCCAATCACAACTCCATCTTTGTCGTTAAGTTTGATAGTTCAGGAAATTTTCTGTGGAACCGGAATTGGGCTGGCTCCGGCGAGGACGAGACCGACGGAGCGAAGACAGTTCGAGTCGATGTCAGCGGGAATGTCTACCTGGCCGGCAGAACTGTGAGTCAGCAATGCGCAAGTGGATGCGATTTCGACGTGCTTCTTCTCAAGCTAGATACATCTGGGAACCTCGTCTGGTCTAGAACCTGGAAGCCCGACACGGGGTACGACACGGCAATCAGTCTCGCCTTTGACGCAAACGGCAATCTCGTACTTACCGGAGCGAAAGATGAGTCCGGTCCAACGGCAACTGATTCAAGGGGGATCTACCCCGTGGTTAGTTCTGGGTTCTTCGATTTGCGCTCAAATCCAAACGACACGTGACGAGAGGAATCGCCGCCACGAATGTAAGAATTGGCTTCACAGCCGTCCTATCTGCGCTGTGTGGCTACGAGTAATTTTTTAGCAAAGAAGGCGATCCAGCTATGGCGCAAAAATCCGCGAACTCAATCATCACCCAGCAATTAATCCGGGCTGATGAGTTCTCTTCAAAGTCCATCGGTTCGGACTGAGGCGAGGCTGGAGGTTCCGTTATTCAGCGAACTATGTCTCGACTATGAAGCCGCCGAGCAGGCATGATGGGACAGAACCGGCTATATCACAGTTTCTGATGCGGAGCCTACATTATCCGTCACAGTTCGACAACAGGTACCAGATCTATCGCGGTGGCTCTCCTTATTCTGCGACGTTCACAATCCGCGATACCACGTGTTATGAGTTGGCAGCGTGCCGGACGGCTGGCTCGGACTGAAACCATGCTCAACCCGTCACTGGGATCCTCAACTCCTTTTATGACTAGGTTCTCTCACCAAAACTGACACAAAAATGGCCCGGGCACTCCAGACCGAGTGCGGCCCGCTCATCCCGGCCTTGCCCAATTCGGTCACCTCAATGAAACTTCGTGTTCGCACAATAAGCTTCCCCAATCCGGATCGAATGGACAATCTATTTTAAACTTCACAGTTCGAGAGCTGCGCTCCGCCAAGAGAGTCCCTCAAGGGTACAGCCATGAGGGCGATATTCACATCCAACCCACCCATCGTAGCCAAGTTGATCTAAAAGGCTGAACAGATACGGATAGTTAACTTCACCAATATTCGGTTCGCGTCTTCCTGGGACACCGGCAATTTGCACATGAGCATAAGCCGATCTGTAGCGCAGCAGTCCGGCGGCCAAGTTCCCTTCAGCCATCTGCATGTGATAAAGATCGAGCTGCATCTTAATATTTTCTGCGCCCGCTTCCATGCAGATATCGAATGCTTCGTATTGATTCTGGATAAGATATCCAGGCATATCGTAGCCATTGATGGCCTCAACAAGAAGTGTTATTCCGTGTGGGGCCAATTTATTCGCAGCATATCTAATATTTGCAAGATATAGGTCTCGGCACTCGCCTCTATTGCCATCTGGTGGAACGATCCCTGCGAGAACGTGAAGACACCGCGTTCCTAAGCCGAGCGCATATGATATAGCCGACTCAACCGAATCTCGAAATTCACCCTCGCGACCTGGCAACGCTGCAATACCGCGTTCTCCAGCTTTCCAGTCACCGGCGTAAAGATTAAAAAGTACATTCTTTAGTTTGTAGCGGTTTATTAGATTGCTCAGCTCGCCGATCGGATGGGCATAGGGAAACAGAAATTCAACTCCATTAAATCCTGCCGCGGCGGCAGCTCCGAAACGCTCTACGAACGGGACCTCAGTGAAAAGCCAATCGATGTTTGCTGCGAATTTGGGCATTGTCACCTCTCTGTCTTTGATTACGAAGAAATCACTAGTTTTGCTTAAATACCATTTTCAAATCCGCAATCTGCTCATCCGTCAACGGAGCGATGTCTTTTCCATAAAGCAACAGAAATATCTTCGCAGTCTCCTCTAACTCTTCGATCGCATAGACTGCAGCATCGAGGGTTGTCCCAGAGACAATTGGGCCATGATTTGCAAGCAGCAGAGCATGATGATTTGCTGCGAGGTCCCGCACGGCAGAAGCCAGATCTAAATCACCCGGACGGTAATAAGGAATGAGTGGTAGCCGAGACACTTTCATTACAAAATACGCAGTGAGCGGGGGGATACAATTCTCCGACGGAAGTCCAGTCATACAGGAGACTGCAGCGGAGCATGTTGAATGCAAATGCACGATGCCAGTATCGGCTGGACGCTGTTCATACATAGCGAGATGGAGGAACAATTCTTTCGAGGGCAGGTCTCCCGAAAGCAACTGCCCGTTACGCCCTATCTTAGATATCCGGGCGGGATCGAGGCTGCCCAGCGAAGAGTTCGTTGGCGTGATAAGCCAGTCATCGTCCATGCGGACGCTGAGGTTGCCGCTGCTACCTGCAGTCAATCCTCGGTTGAAAAGGGACTCGCCAGTCCTTACCATGCATTCCCGTATCTTCGATTCATTCATCGCAATAAGCTCCAAGCCTTAAGGAAGAGATCCTCGCTACCAAAATTTCCCGATTTTAGAGCGAGAGCCAAACACCGTTTGTCCTCGGATACTGCCCAGTGAACACCAGGATCAATCTGTGGACCAATGCGAAGTGCGTGAACGTCGAGGGCCTTCAGAATCGCGCCCGAAGTTTCACCACCAGCAACGATCAGCCGGCGGACACCCAATTCCACAAGACGGCAAGCGATATCGGCCAAGAGTCCCTCAACAATCCGTCCGGCATTGCTGATACCGAGCGTCGCTTGAACCTTTTTCATGCTTTCTGGATTGGCAGTAGCAGAGATCAGGATCGGACCGTCATCCATTCTGGTGCGAGCCCACTCTGCAGCTTTAGCAGCCAAGTAAGGATCCGTATTAGTTGAAAGAGGATCAAGATGAAACACGGGCCTCCCCTCTTCTTCCCAGCAGGCGACTTGTTGCTGAGTCGCTTCGGAGCAACTTCCAGAGATAACGGCGGAAAGACCAGAGACATATGGAAGTTGACTCGCATTTTCATTCTGAGTGAGAAGACCACGCTTGCGAAATGTCTCCGGGATGCCTGAGGCCAATCCTGATGCTCCGGTGAGAAGAGGAAGATCCTGGCACGCGAAAGCAATGTTCCTGAGGTCGGACTCAATGATCGCATCCACGACCGCCATGACCATGCCCCCAGCACGAGCTTTATCTACGGCTTCGGAAATCGCCCTGGACCCGAGACTGACTTTTCTGTAGTCGATCAAACCTACCTTGTGATTGGTCTGACCCCTTAACAAACGTACCAGGCTTGAGTCTGTCATCGGGGTTAGTGGGTGAAACTGCATGTTGCTCTCTTCGAGTAGTACATCGCCCACAAAAAGATACCCGTTGTAGATCGTGCGGCCGTTAGCTGGAAATGCTGGACATGCGATAGTAAAGTCCGCACCTAATTCGTCCATGAGCGCCTCTGCAACTGGTCCAATATTTCCGCTCGATGTCGAATCGAAGGTAGAACAGTATTTAAAGAAGAATTGACGACAGCCTTTGTCGCGTAACCACCGTAATGCAGCTAGGGACGACTCAACAGCATATCTTGCGGGTATGCTCCTACTCTTGAGCGCGATAACAATCGCATCAGAATATTTCACCTCTTCTTCCTGAATGCCGAGCATAACCTTAGTACGCATACCATTCAGGACAAGTATCCCAGCAAGATCAGTAGCACCAGTAAAATCGTCTGCGATACATCCCAGCAGTGGAAGACTCCTTTTCCCCGATTCGCTAAGTAGCTGCTCGCTCATCACTATCCCTCAATAGTATCTCGCAATCAATAAACATCCTGGTGCTCCTAGTCGACTGTAACTACACTGGATGTCTTTGCCGATTCGTAAGCAGCTTCCACAATTCTCACTGTCTTTAGGTAATCGTCACCACTCGATTCAAACCCGGCCCCAGATAGTATGCAGTCAACGAAATGACGTTGAAGGAAATAGACACAATCACCTGCAAAGTTCTTCCTGGTTCGTTCGTAGGCAATATTGTGGCCCGACTCTCCAAGCATCTTCAAACGGATGTTAGATTCCGTGTCCATCGTCACATGGCCGTGCATGCCGTCAATGCGAAGTTGTCCGAAGGTGAGCCGCGGGTCTTCCGCCTCAACCTCGTTATATCTATTCGCATCCCACACCGCAGTTGCTCCGTTTTTGAAACTCAAGAAAAGGACGCCCGCATCTTCTCCGCGGATGAGAGGATTAAGACGCTGCAGTTGAGCAAATACGCTATTGACTTCTCCTAAGAGGAAGCGAAACGTATCGATAAAATGAACGCCTGTCTCATAGATGAGGAGCTGAGGATAGTCGCGAAAGAATGGTTGCCGCGGACTATATGGATTATCACCCCAACCATCGCCTAGACGAGTAAGGAACTGAAGATGAGTGAATTCACCAATCACTCCTGTATCTCCAATCTCTTTCAACTTACGATACCAAGGTTGCCATCGCCAATTTTCGTGTACCATAAATCGCACGCCTGCTGCAGTCGCATTTGCAACAATCTTCTGACTTATTGCAAAGTCTGGAGCTAGTGGCTTTTGGCATATGATGTTGATCCCTCGTTCGGCAGCGTAAGAACAGATCTCTTCGTGACTATCTGGTGGGGTAACGATGTCAACGAAGTCCGGTCGCTCAAGATCGATCATCCGTCTCCAGTCGCTATAGTGATGAGGAATCGCGTACTTCAAGGCAACTTCTCTGGCCTTAACCTCGGAACGGTCAGCAACCGCTACGATCTCGACCTCAGGAATCCTTGTCCAAGCCTCATGCTGGAACTGCGCAAAGTAACCTGCTCCAATTCCAGCGCCTTTTAAACCTGACGATGAACGCATCAGTTCCCTCTCACCGGCTCCGCCATGCTAGACAGTGGAAAATCGACCGAACGCATGCGAAGCCAACAGATGATACCTACCACATTGAGCGCCGCAGCAAGAATGAAGTACGCCGAAGAGCTTCCAGTTATCCTGTTCATAAACGGAAAGGCATTTGCGCTGGCAAACGCTCCAATACTCCCAAGCATATTCATCGCGCCAGAAAAGCTGCCGGTACGTTTACCAGCAATATCCGCGCAGAAGACCCAGCTTGGGCTAATCGTCAGATCAGCTCCAAAGATGGCAATCGTAAAAGCCAGGACAGCCGTGCCAACCGAGTGGGACTGGGTTACAGCAATGAGTCCGGCCGCCGCAAGCGCAAACCCGACTATAGAAGGAAACCGACGCGACCATGACCGCAGAGAGGAGCGATACATTCGATCAACCAGCGTGCCAGCAATGCCTTGCGACGTGGCACCCAGTAAAAGAGGAGCCATCGCATACAGAGCAGCATGGGAGTTCGACAGATGATACTGAGCTTTAAGATATGGGAACATCCACGAGAGACAGATGAAGTTCGTGAAATTGCTTGCAAAATATTGTGTCATTGCCAGACCCACCATGCTGGTGATGTTTCCTCCTCTCGAAGGCGCATCTTCGTCCGCGTGAACATTGATATCAGGTTGCGACGACTGCTTATTGAGCGCAGAATCTCGAAACCATATCATCCAACATGTTGCCCAGACAAGACCGACCATGCCAAGAATGAAAAAGGCGCTTCGCCAATTCCACCGAGCGAGCATCCATACAAGGAGTGGGTAGGAAATAGCTGCGCCAATTCGAGAACCTGCAAATAGAGCGCCATTCGCCCGGCCTCGCTGTCCTGGCGGTAGCCAATTACGAATCGCTCGGGCACTGCCTGGAAAAACTGCTGCTTCCCCAGCACCAAAGAGGAAGCGAATCGCAAGCAAGGCGGGGAGGCTCCAAGCTGCTCCAGTTAGCGCAGTGAGGACGCTCCATAGTCCAACAGCGCTCGTTAGAACAACGCGGGGACCTAGCCAATCAGCCAGCCAGCCAGCGGGAATTTGAGTGAAGGCATAGCCCAATGCAAATGCACCGAAGACCATCCCCATTGCGCTGTCCGACAGGGTCAGCTGTGCAGCGATCTGGTCCTTGGCGGTGGCAATGCTAGTTCGATCCACATAGGTGATCATCGATAGGATGAATAGGGCCAGAACCATGCCATATTTCCTAAAGTTCGGATTGCAAGCGGCTGCGCGTCCGCTCTCAATCATGGAAGATCCTCGATGCTGTCACACTGAGAATATTGCGCTTGTCCTCCTCCGCTACGCTAAGGTTGAGTATCTTCCCAATCTCGGTGCCCACACTCTCGGGAAGGTCAGATCCGATCATAAGCCGATGGCTAGTAACATGATTTAGGACCTCGATAACCTGATGGGGCATGAGGCTCGACAGTTCAAGGAGGATATTCGGGCAGAAGAGTGCAGCGACGATGGCTTCGTGCATAAAAATTCCACCGCCGCAATGTCCGAGTACAATTTTTAGATCCGGAAACTTACGAGCTGGCACCATATATAACGACGGCGCGGAAAAAGGGAGACCTGATCCCGTATGGCATATTACCGTGAGATCATTCGCCAGTGCTACCCCGAAGAAAGTGTCGCTTATGCTGCTCAGTGGGTTGAGCCCGTGATACTGAGGTTGAAGTTTGAGAGCACGAAACCCATACTCCTCTTTACATCGGCGGACTTCGTCGCTGAATTCGGCGGTGGGAAGAAACGGTGAGAGGCATGCAGCTCCAACGAGCCGGTCAGGATAGCTTCGGAGTGCTCGTCCTATGATGTCATGCTCATGTCGATAATCTTCGACAACAGGGAAAGGGATAACGACCGATTTATCGACTCCATAGGCATCCATGTCGCGCAATAATTGCTCACTGTTATAGACGCGACCATTATGCCGCCCCTCACCAATATGAGTATGCGTGTCGAATATATGGAATCCGTCTCTCACTGGCCAACTCCAGCCTCTCGATGATTCTGAATTGCTAGGCTAATGGTCTCCGCCAAAGCAAAAGTTGATAACTTGCCGCCCATATCTCGTGTACGTGCAGTCGGATTGGTAAAGACCGCATGAACGCCTGCCCTGATCTGCGCGGCCCCTTTCCTGCATTCAGCATGGCCGAGCCAATCTAACATCATAGCAACTGAAAGAATGGTAGCAACAGGATTTGCTATGCCCTGTCCCGCAATATCTGGGGCAGAGCCATGCGATGGCTGGAACACCGCATAATGATCGCCTAGATCGGCGGATGGTGCCATACCCATGCCACCCACGAGACCAGCAGCCAGATCTGAAAGTATGTCCCCAAACATGTTTTCTGTCACTAAGACATCGAAGACATGCGGCTTTTGCAGTAAATAGAGCGCGGCAGCATCCACGTATATTCTTTCGGTTTTGACCTCTGGATATTCAGCGGCAACCTCGTCAAATATTCGACGAAAATAAGCCATCGAAGGGAGCACGTTCGCTTTATCGATCAGTGTCAAATGTTTGCGGCGTTTCATCGCCTCTCTGAAGGCGGCATGTATTATTCGCTGGGAGCCAACGCGAGTTATGAGCATCCGGTCCTCGACGCTGTCCGCGCTCATGGCGCTGGTTGCCGGCGCGACGCTCGTCACGCTGCCCACTTTCGAGGCCGGGCCGGCGCTCGAGATGCTCGAGCGCGAGCGCTGCACCCTCATCTCGGGCAACGA
>Ga0207652_10005748_pt1 | contig 10066 bp, 9 predicted proteins | sample KBSC63BmetaG_FD_184334 | JGI IMG/M metagenome (GOLD analysis project Ga0207652, IMG submission 184334) | Corn rhizosphere microbial communities from Kellogg Biological Station, Michigan, USA - KBS C6-3B metaG (SPAdes) (version 2) | ecosystem: Host-associated > Plants > Roots > Rhizosphere ...
ATCATCAATTTGTCGGGGTACTTCACATGGCCGCGGGTCAGCAGATCGCCGTCGAATCTCTCGTGGCGCACATCGATCAGGCGAACGCCTTGGTCGGGCTTTTCCGGACGCAAGCCACTGAAAATGCTTTTGGCTTTGTCGTCGGCGAAAAGCACCGGCGCGTGGTACACAAAAAGATAGTCGAGCTGGCGCGCCCGGATCAATTCGCTGAGCAACTGCGCGCCACCTTCGAATAGGACTCCGGAGATTCGCTCCTGGCCGCATCGCTTGCGAAAATCGGCGAATGGCACGCGCTGCGTCGGTGAATCGAACGTCCACACGGTGATGCCGGCATCCCGGAGCTTGCGGACGTATCCCAAGCCGCCATGCGGTGTGGTCACGACGATCGTCCGCTCACGAAATTCGTCGGTAAACACGCCGGGCAAATTCTTGTCCACCACCGAGCGCAGCAACCCGTCGAAGACGAAACGCCGCGGCGACCACTCCGGGCGGTCGGGGCAGCGCGCCGTTAGTCGCGGATTGTCCTTGAGCACCGTCATCGCTCCGACGGCGATCCCCGGAAACAGCCGCCGCCAGCGGTGCACATCGGCGCGCGACGCTTCGTTGGTGATCCAGCGCGATTCGCCGGTGCGGCAGGCAATTTTCCCATCGAGCGTGGTGCCGGCCTTGGCCGCGAGCAGCGGCTCCTGATGCGTCGCCCAGTGGTTGAAAATCAAGTTCAGGTCGGTGCACGCTTTTTCGAGCACCCCCGTCGTCACGGCGATGCCGGCGGCGCGCAGCACTTCGAAGCCATGGCCGGCGTGGGCGGGAAACGGGTCGGTCGCGCCGACCACCACGCGCTTCAAACCCGCCTTGATGATCAAGTCCGTGCAGGCCCCCGTCCGTCCTTCGGTGCAACACGGTTCGAGCGTCACGTACATCGTGGCGCCCGGCCGCGGTGCGCGACCGAGGGCTTGCAACGCCACCCGCTCGGCATGCGGACCGCCATCCGGCGCGGTTGCGCCCTCGGCCACGATCACTCCGTCCTCCACGATCACGGCCCCCACCATCGGATTCGGATGCGTGTCACCCCAAACGCCACGCGCCAAATCGAGCGCGCGGCCCATGAAATAGTCGTCGTTCGGATCGATGCTCATCCGGCGCGGCTAACGTAGATAATTCTCATGAGGTGGCAAAGCGACAGATCGGGCACCGCGGTCCGCCCTTACGCGGAAACGTACGGGTTGCTCGCTTTCTCCCGCTCGATCGAGGTACGCGGGCCGTGGCCGGGATAGACGGTGGTTGCGTCCGGCAGCGTGTAAATTTGCGTCCGGATCGAATGCTCCAGGACCGCAAAATCACCGCCGGGGAGATCGGTGCGTCCGACGCTGCCGGCGAACAGGGCATCGCCGACAAAAGCGACGTGTTGCGCGGCGAAATAGAACAGGACGCTGCCGGGACAGTGTCCGGGGACATGGCGGACTTCGGCGGTGACGCCGAGCGCGGGCAGCATTTCGCCTTGGCCGATCCATTGGTCGACGCGCACTGGCTCCAAATTCAAGCGCTCGCCCATGAAGCGCTCCATGATCTCGGGCTGCTCGATCATGATGCGGTCGTCCGCGTGCGCGAGCACGCGCGCCCCCGTCGCGCGGACCAGTTCCGCCGCGCCTTGCGTGTGGTCCCAATGGCCATGGGTCAGCCAAAGCTCCGTCAGTTTGCACTTCGGCTCGGCCAACAGACCTTCGATCTGCGACCAGATACCCGCCGGAGCATCGATCAGCACGGCCTCCCCGCGTTCAGGCGACGTGAGGAGATAAGCGTTGGTCTGAATTGGCCCACCCGGCAAAACATGCAGCTTCACTCGCTCACTCCACCTGGAATTTTGAATCCCGCAAGGATGGCCTTCCTCGCCTCGCCTGCTCCCTAGCGCTTTTTCGGGCGCGGGCCGGCTGCCGTCGTCCGCGCATTTCTCGGAGCGATCGCGTTCGCCGCGTTTGCCGTTGCCGCGGCAAAGGCCCCGGCGGCCGAGACCGTGACCGTTCGCGTGACGCCATCCCAGGTCCAACGGCATCGGTACGATCCCGCCCGGCCGCCGCTCGGGGTGAAACTCGCGGCCGACGAGTTGGGCGTCTGCATCACGCGGTTTGGGTGCGGCGTGGAATTTCGCGCCGGCTGGGACCGCATCGGTGATCGGTTCTCCGCAGCGACGATCTCGGCGGTCGAGATCGAAACCCGGGTTACCATCGATATCTGGACGCTGGCCGGCGCCGCGGCGACCGTGGCGGCGCATGAGGAAGCGCACCGGACGATCTCCGAGCACTTTTATGCGACGGCCGGCACCGTGGCGCGACGGCTCGGCCGTCGGGTCGTCGGCCGCCGGCTGCCGATGCCGCGCAACGCCGCCGCCGCGGGGCCGGATTTGCGACCGCTCGAAACGGAGGTGATCGCCGGCTTTCTGCGGGAAACGTCCAAGCGCTGCGAATACGCGCAGACGCGTTTCGATGCGATCACCGATCACGGCCGGCGGTCCATCGACAACCGCCGGGCCATTGCCCAGGCAATCGCGGAAGAAAATCACCATTGGGCCCCCGCCGCAGGTTTGCCACGCGAGTAAAAAGCGGATGTACCCGAGTGCTGCCGATTTAGATAGCAGCTCAATCCGGCATAATATTGTTGTTTAACTCCAACTTACTCGGCGGCACTCTGGTGCCGCAGCCTGCCATGGATCCGACGACCAAAGACCCGACGCGCCCTCCCGGCCGACGCATTCTTTGCGCCGAGGATCACCAGCAGATGGCGGAACTGCTGGCCAAGGTGCTTCGGCGGGCAGGCCATGTCGTGGTCTGCGTCGCCGACGGCCAGGAAGCGATCCTCGCCCTTGGCGGAGCGTCGTTTGATGTTGTGGTGACCGACCACCACATGCCGCGCGTGACCGGCCTCGAGTTGGTTGCCCACCTGCGGCAGCGCGCCTTCGCGGGGCAGGTCGTCATCCACACGAGTCGTTTGACGCCGGAGGAAGAGAGCGCGTACCGCGCCTTGGGCATCGATGCGATCGTGATGAAGCCCGGCGGCATATTGAAATTGCCCGAGCTGTTGCGCGACCAGACCCGCCACCCGGCGCCTTGACCGCCCGCTGCTGCGCGCGTCCGCATCCGGCGAACCGCCGGCGGTCCCGATGGCTGCTCGGACCGGAAAACGCCCGACTATGGATGGCGGCGCCATCGGTAGTCGTAGTGACACGCGGCAAACACGCGTCACGTCGCAGTGTCAGCGGTACGCATGCCAAGGCCGATTTTCGGTACGTAATTGCACGCACTTTGCTGATACGCGCTCGACTCACAAGTGCTTGCCACCCTGGATGGCGGCACGCCGTCATGAATGTCGTCGATTACCCCGAGGCCTTGCGGCTGCTCGATCAAGCGGTGACCCTCCTGCAGGCTCGAGACTTCGCAACGCAGCAGGAACTCGTGTACAAGCTGCGGCGGTTGCAGCGCGCGTTCGACATCTTTCGGGTGCAGATCGGACAAGCGGTACCCGCCTTGCAGCGCAATTGAGCGCAGCCGGCTGCTGTGCCTGTGCGTGGCCGCTAAACCGTCGATCAAACTAGCCTGCGGCGACGACGAAGGGTTGTTGGCGCCTTGGGCAATTCGCTGCGAGACTTCGGCCATGCCCAAGGAAAGTGCCGGACTCCTCCTTTACCGCCGCGTCAGCGCACACCCGGGCTACGAGGTCTTGCTCGTTCACCCGGGCGGACCTTTCTGGGCGAAGAAGGATCGCGGCGCGTGGACGGTGCCGAAAGGCGGCCTGGAGCCGGGAGAAGACCCGCTGGCCGCGGCGCGACGCGAGTTGCGCGAAGAGACGGGGTTCGTCGTGAACGGGCCGTTCGTATCACTCGATTCCATACGCCAGGCCGGCGGCAAAGTCGTCCGTGCCTTCGCCGTCGAAGCCGACGTCGACGCGACGGCGCTCGTTTCGAACCGAATCACACTTGTCTGGCCGCCGCGTTCCGGTCGGACGGTCGAGTTTCCGGAAATCGATCGCGGCGCCTGGTTCACGCCCGCGGAGGCCGCGGAGAAAATCAATGCCGCGCAAGTGCCGCTGCTGCAGCGCCTGGCCGTGATCGTCGGCGACGAACGCGCCCGCTGAGTGCCTCAGCCGCGTTGGGAGCCGCGATCCGATCGTCCGTCACGATCGCGTCGCGTGTTCGAACCCGCTTCAGCGCCGCCGTGCACACGGCAAGAGCGGCGCGTCACAACGCGTCTTGGTACAAGCGCTCGTAGGCGGCGGAGGCGGCTTTCCAACTGAAATCCCGCGCCATCCCGTGCCGCTGGGTCGACTGGTAACGCGGCTTGTCGTTCCACAGCCGCAGCGCGCGCGTCAGAGCTTGACGGAGGCTCGCCACGGTCGGATCGCACATGACGCCCGTGCCGATGTCCGGATGCTCCTCCACGTCGATGACCGTGTCGGCCAAACCGCCCACGCGGCTGACGACCGGAACCGTGCCGTAGACCTGCGAGTACATTTGATTCAAACCGCAGGGCTCGAAGAGCGACGGCATGAGGAAGAAATCGCTGCCGGCTTCGATGAGATGGCTCATGGCCTCATCCAGCTTGGGGCAGAGATAAATTTTGTGCGGTGCGAGGGCGGCGAGTTCGGCGAGCTCCGCTTCCATCCGCTTGTCGCCTGAACCGAGCACGATGAGCTTGCAGTCTTGGGTGAGAAAGAAGTCGCGGTTCGCGAGGACGAGATCGATGCCTTTCTGCTCCGTCAGCCGGCACACCATGCCGAAGATCGGACTCTGCGCATCGGGTTGCTGACCGGCCCGCTTCAGCAGTTCCGCGCGACAGAGCTGTTTCCCCGCCATATTCGCCTGGGAATAGCGCGCCGGAATCAAGGCATCGGAGGCCGGATTCCAGATCGCGGTGTCGACCCCATTCAACAGCCCGGAGAGATCGTCGGCGCGCGTCTGGACGACGCCGTCGAGACCACAACCGAATTCCGGCGTCTGAATTTCCTTGGCGTATCGCGGGCTGACGGTCGTGACGCGATCGGCAAAGAGGATGCCGCCCTTCAACAAATTGATCTGCGAGTAGTATTCCAGTCCATCGATGTGAAACAACTCCTCCGGTAGATTCGTCCGCGCGAAAACCTTCGCCGGGAACACGCCCTGGAAGGCGATATTGTGGATCGTGAAGATCGTCTTGAGCGCCAGGGTGATCTGGTGCCGGCTCTCGGCCTCGCGCAGCAGAACGGGCAGCAGGGCCGCCTGCCAGTCGTGCGCGTGGACGATATCGGCCTGGATGTCGGACAGCCGCAGCGTTTCGATCACCGCCTTGCAGAAAAATATAAACCGGTCCGCGTTGTCTTCGAAATCGCGCTCCCCGTTGCCGTAAGCCCCGCGGCGGTCGAAGAACTCTTCGCGGCAGATCAGATAGACGTTCAGGTTTTTGCGTGGAGAAAAGACCCGGACGTCGCCGCTGAGGAAGGTATTCGCCATTTCCACCTTCAGGCGGAGTCGCCGCTCCGCACCGACCGCGTCCTTATGCTCCAGCGCTGCCCGATACCCGGGCATGAACACGGACACCTCGTGACCATTGTCGGCGAGTGCGGCCGAGAGCGCGCCCACGGCGTCGGCCAGGCCGCCGGTTTTCATATAGGGGAACAACTCACTCGCCGCATGGACGATTTTCATGGCGATATTTCAGTCTCAACCGTTTCGTAAGGGTCCTCTGAAAGCAAGTTTGCACCACGACTGTTCCCTGACTTTTTCGACATGACTCTACGCGACCGCCTGCTCGATCTGATTCGCGATCACGATTACACGCCCGGCAACGAGTTCGAACTCGGCCGCCGGCTCGGACTCCAGAAGAAGCAGCGACCCGCGCTTGCCTTCGAAGTTCGTCGGCTTCTCGCCGGGGGTGAACTCGTCCGCGTCCACGGCGATCGGCTCCAACTGCGCGGCACGGACGGCGAGATCAATGGCAAGATCATGTTTCGCGCCGGCGGTTCGGCGGTCGTCATCCCGGATCGCGTCACCGGCACCAACACCAATGAGATCGAGGCGATCCAAATCGCGCCCGACGAGACGAACGTCGCGCTGCATGGCGACCGCGTGACGGTCCGCATCCTCCCCCACGCGCGAACCCGCCGGCCGGGAGAAACCGCCGGGCGCGTCGTCCGGATCCTCGCCCGCGGGCGCGCGACCATCGTGGGCAATCTGCAAAAGCGCGGCCGCCAGTTCGTCGTGATCCCCGACGATCCGCGGCTCGTCCATGAGATCGAAGTCGGCGATCCGGCCCAGGCCGGCGTGAAACCGGTGCCGTCTGCCGGGGACAAGGTCGTCGTGGGACTGCACGAGTGGAAGCGCCGGCAGGACCCGCTCACCGGAAAAATCACGGGCCGCCTGGGCCGCACCCATGAACCGCGGGCCGAGCTGCTCGGGGTGTTCGAGAAATTCAATCTCGATCCCAGTTTCCCCGATGCGGTGCAACGCGAGGCGGCCAATCTGCCGGAGCGCGTGCAAGCGCGGGAGTTGGTTAACCGGCTCGACTATCGCGAAGTGCCGACCTTCACGATCGACCCCGACGATGCCAAAGACTTCGACGATGCCCTTTCGGTCGAAATGCTCGACGACGGCGCCGTCCGCGTCGGCATCCACATCGCCGACGTCTCGGCCTACGTGAAGCCCGGCACGGCGCTGGACACGGAAGGGCAACGCCGGGGCAATTCGACGTACCTCGTCGGCGTGGTCGTGCCGATGCTGCCGGAGAAATTATCCAACGGACTTTGCTCGCTGGTGGAAGCACAGGACCGCTTGTGTAAGGCCGTTTTCCTGACCTTCGGGCGCAATGGCACGGTGAAGCACACCGCCTACGCGAACACCGTGATCCGCAGCCGCAAACGGCTCACGTACAAGCAGGCGTTCGCCCTCCTTTTCGAAGACAACCTGAGCCGGATCCGCGCCTTGCCGCTGCCGGCCAAACATCAAACGGGGTCGACCGGCCGCGCGTTGCGGGAATTGTCGGACGCGGAGCTGATGGATCTGCAATCCTGGGTCCGCACGCTCTGGCGACTCGCCTCGAAGCTGCGGCGGGATCGCATGGCCAACGGGAGCCTCGACCTGGACATGCCCGAAACCAAGATTTTCGTCGACGAGAAGGGTTACGCCGACCGCCTGGAAAAAATCGAGCACGACGAAAGCCACCAGTTGATCGAAGAGTTCATGCTGGCGGCCAACGAGGCCGTCGCGCGCGTAACGCGGATGCACAAGCTGCCTTCCTTGTATCGCGTCCACGACGAGCCCGACCCGGACAAATTGGACGAGTACCGGCAGTTGCTCGGCACCTTCGATATCCGGGTGGGCGATCTCACGCATCGGCCCGAATTGGTGAAGCTCCTGGATACGCTGCGCGATCATCCGCAAGGCTACACCCTGCGCACGCAGCTTCTGCGCAGCTTGAAAAAGGCCGCGTATCGGGCGAGTGCCGACGGGCATTTTGGCCTGAACAAAAAAGACTACACGCATTTCACGTCCCCGATCCGGCGGTACTCCGATCTCGTCGTGCACCGCGTCTTCGATACGTACCTGGTCAAACATCAGGGCTACCCCGCCCAGCCGGGGCGCACGGCCTATACCCTGGCCCAGCTCGAAGCACTGGGCGAACACCTGAGCCTCACGGAGATCAACAGCGCCGAAGCGGAGCGCGAGAGCGTGAAGATCAAGCTGCTCGAGTTCTTCGAGCGCGAGATGACCAAGAAACCGAAGACCCGGTTTACCGCGGTGATCACCGACGTGCGGCGCAACGGGCTCTTCATCGAGTTGGTCGAATCGATGGCCTTCGGCTTTATCTCCACGTCCGCCCTGCCGCCCGACTATTACGCCATGGACGCAGCCGAAACGCAGCTCATCGGGAAACGGACGAAACAGAAATTCGCGTTGAATGGGCGGCTCGAGGTGGTGGTCCACCGCGTCGATCGCTTCAAACGCTTGATCGACTTCCGGCCCGCCGATTGAGCCTGCGCCGCGGCCGCGCCGTTCGCGGTCAACCGCCTAGGCCATAGACGAACGAGCTTTCCAATCGGGTCATCGCCGCAGCGGTTTATTTCCGCGGCGCCGTCGGGATTTTCTCTGGACCAGGCCTGGCCCGTGCGATGCCATCAAGGCATTGCCAAGCCCGTGAGCCTACCCCACTCCGAGCATTCCCGCTGGTTCACCGAAGAGGTGCAACCGCACGAATCCTCCTTGCGCGCCTATTTGCGCGGCAAGTTTCCCTCGCTGCCAGATATCGACGACCTGGTGCAGGAGTCTTACGCGCGCTTGATCCGGGCGCGGGCGCATGGCCGCGTGACCTACGTCAAAGCCTTTCTCTTCACCACCGCGCGCAATGCCGCCCTCGATTTTTTCCGCCGCGGCCAGGTCGTGTCGTTCGAGAGCGTAGGCGATTTTGGCGACTTGTCCGTCATACAAGAAGGGCCGACCGCCGCGGATGTCGTCGCCAAACAGGAAGAACTCCAACTCCTCGCCGAAGCCGTCCGCTGCTTGCCGGATCGTTGCCGCCAAGTACTCACCCTGCGATTGCTGTATGCGCTTTCCCACAAAGAGATCGCCGCGCGCCTCGACATCTCGGAGCACACGGTGAAGGCCCAACTGGCGAAAGGCATGCGCCGGTGCAGCGAATTTTTCGAAGCGCGCGGCCTCAAGCCGGCAACTCGCGAGGAGGCTGCGCCGTGAGCGAGTGGCAGCGCCAATCGCAACGCGAGGAAATCGAGGCGCGGGCGGCCGCCTGGCTCGCGCAGCGTGACGACGCGTTTACCGACGAGGACCGCGCGGAATTTGAACGCTGGTGCGCCGAAGATCCGGCCCATGCGGCCGCGGTGGCGCGGCTCGAGCGCGTTTGGGAATCGCTTCGTGAGTTGCGCGATTTTCGGCCCGAGGCGCGCGCGCACCCCGACCCGGATCTGCTGGCGCCGCACACCGCTCCCCAACGCCTCCGCTTCCCGCGCGGTCCGGTGCTGGCGGCCGCAGCTGCCATCGCCGTGCTCGCGACGTTTTGGCTGAAGCCGGCGGCGCATCACGTCGGCTCGACCGTCGCCGCCGAAGAGACTTACTCGACCGCGGTCGGCGGATTTCAGCGGGTGTCGCTCGCCGACGGTTCCGTGGTCGAGCTCAACGCGAGTTCCGAGGTGCACGTCCGTTATACCAAGACCGAACGCCACGCGACGCTGCTGCGGGGCGAGGCGCATTTTTCCGTGGCGTCCAACGCGCAGCGTCCCTTCTGGGTGGAGGCGAAAAACGTCGCCGTCCGCGCCGTGGGGACGGCGTTCGATGTCCGCCTCGACCGTGACAACGTCGAAGTGCTGGTGACCGCGGGGCGCGTGCGCGTCGATCGCGACGCGGTGCCGCTGACATTGGCGGGAAATTCCGTGCTGTCGGCCGGCTGGCGCGCCGTCGTCTCGCCGCACGGGGCGGTGGCCTCGGCCACGAAGCTGGCGGGAGACAGCGTCCGGGAATTGCTTTCGTGGCAAAGCTCGAAACTGGTTTTTGTCGATACGCCGCTCTCCGAAGTGGTCGAAGAATTCAACCGCCGTAATCAGGTGCAGTTGATTCTCGCGGATAGTGAACTCGGCGCGCTGCCAATCGGCGGCAGCTTCAGTGCCGAAAACGTGGAATCGTTCGTCCGACTGTTGGCCAGCAACGGAGACATTCGGGTCGAGCTTCGGATAGTAGTCCTGGAAGGCGCGCTTCATGTCCTCCTCTCCGTAGCCGAGCTCGATGTTCGGTTCGAAGCGGTCAAACAGGGCGGGCGCGATGCCGATGAATCCTTCGCTGGCGTACCAGTCCGCCACCGCGCGGATGGACTTGTTGACTCCGAAGATTTCCTGGACAACAACAACGGCGCCTACCGCCTCGCTGGCCGGCGTTGCCACGTATGCGTCGAGGTGATGCCCGTCCCCCGCCTTCAGTGTGACCCAATTACCCATCGTTCCGTTCGTCCTCTCGCAGATAAGAATGACCTTGCCCTATGGTAGGAGCCGGGAGGACGCCAACGCGTTGTGTGCGGGACCCAAGTTAGCGCTCCTGATGATG
>Ga0207652_10005749_pt1 | contig 10062 bp, 7 predicted proteins | sample KBSC63BmetaG_FD_184334 | JGI IMG/M metagenome (GOLD analysis project Ga0207652, IMG submission 184334) | Corn rhizosphere microbial communities from Kellogg Biological Station, Michigan, USA - KBS C6-3B metaG (SPAdes) (version 2) | ecosystem: Host-associated > Plants > Roots > Rhizosphere ...
GCTTGCGGATGAAGGGATCGGTGAACACGCGGGCGAAGCCTTTTCGGACTATTGGACCGGAATCGACGTCATCTCCGGCAGGGACTGCCCTTCGACCACCTTCACCTTCGAGCCTGCGTTCTTCGAGGAGCACTGTCTGGCGCGGTTCCTTCGCATTGAAAGCGATCCGGGTGAGGACGGCCGGAGCTATCTTGTGGAACGTGAGGAGCGGTTGTCCGATGCGTTCGCCTGTGTCCTGGTCGACCGGTGCCACGTGCCGCAGGCGCGCAGCCTGCGCTGGCACGTCCTGGACATGCGAGTTCCCCGGGGCGGAATCTTTCATGCCAAGGTGACGCTGCTGCTGTGGCAGAAGCGCGTGCGGGTGCTGCTGGGGTCCGCGAACCTGACCGAGGCAGGCTACCGCCGTAACTTTGAGCACATGTCCATCCTGGACTTCGGTCCGGATGGCGACCTGCCGCTGTCCCTGCTGAGGGACCTGGTTGCCTTCTTTCGGGATGTTCGTGCGTTCTCGCCGGGCGCGAGCATCACCGATGGTCCACAAGAGAAGCTGAACGGCTTCTTGAGCCAGGTGGAGGATCGAATCGCGTCGTGGCCTCCCGGCCAGTGGGAACGTGGGTCGACCACCTGCAGCCTTCTGCCAGTGATGCCGGGAAAACCGGACCTGTTCACGAAGCTAGCGGAGGCGTGGTCGGGCCCCCCAGCCGACGTGGCGACGGTGATGAGCCCGTTCTTCGCGCCCGGCGAAGACGTTCAGCGAGTCGTCGCTGGCCTGGGCCGCCTGCTGCTTCAGAGAGGCGAGAGACAGATCGAGTTCGTCGGCCGTGGGTGGAAGCTTGCCGACGGTACCGTGGTGCTCGACATGCCGGACACCCTGGCGCAGCCTGTGGCGCCCGTTCAGCACTTCTTTGGGTACCTACCCCCCGTGACAGAGAACGACGGTCGGCCCGAACCCCGGCCCTTGCACGCCAAGAGCCTATGGATCCAGCGATCACCCCGCGCGGTGTTCCTCGTTGGCTCCAGCAACTTCACGGTGGCCGGAACAGGCGTCGGCCCGACCGCGAACGTGGAAGCGAATCTGGCCTATGCGATCAGCGATCTCGGTGACCGCTTCGCCAAGACATGCCTGGCGGCCTATCCGCCTTACCAGTCGGTGAACCTGGCGAAGGAGAACGTCGAATTTCGGCAGGAGCCGTTGACGGCCAGCTCGGACCCGACTCCCTTCGTGCCGCTACCCGACGCCTTCGGCCTGGCGCTGCTTCGGACCGGCGAATCAGGCCTGGCACTGGACCTGCAGATCGCCAGGGACGCGCCGGCGGGGTTTGCTGTGATTGCCGGAGAAGTCGAGCTGATCGACGAGGCCGTCTGGATGCACCGAGGGCAACCCGCCAGCGCGTCGATTCTGTGGAGCGAGACACGCCCACCGAGCTGCCTGGAAGTTCGCTGGCGCCACGAACAAGCCGAGTACGTGGCGCTGTGGCCGGTGAACGTGGGGGACGCGGAGGCGCTGCCTCCGCCGGAGGAGCTGCGCGCTCTCTCGCTGGAGGATCTCCTGGAGGTGCTGACTTCTGCCCGCCCTGCGCACGAGGTTCTCGCGCAGATCTGGCGACGTCGGGCCAGCAAGGAGACCGTGGCGGACGGTAGCGTCGTCGTGGACCCCCACAAGCGGGTCGATACCCGCAACTTCGTCCTGCAGCGCATGAAAAGGATCGCCGCGGCCCTGGAAGGCATGCGCGAGCGGTTGAGCCGTCCGATGTTCACGGTGGAAGCGCTGCGATGGCGGCTTTTCGGGCCGCTGGGACCCATCGCCCTGGCCAAGCGATTGGCTGACGAAGAAGGTGACGGCGCCAGCTTCATGATCGCGGAGGTGGCGATGGCTGTGCACGATGCGTCTATGGACGCGCCTGGTGACCTGGGCGCCATCCAGGTGCCCCGAGAGAAGCGAGCCGTCGTCGACCATCTGGCCCGGCTGGCTGCAGAGCGCGGCGCACCGCTGAACCTGAAGAACTATGTCGAGCGTACGTTTGCGGAGCTGACCTCGTGACCTGGCCCGTGGACTTCGACCTGCACCGAATCAACCTGAGCACCACGCGCGTTCACGACGCCGACGGGGCGCGACAGATCGCTACTGTCCGGGAAATCCTGTCCCGCTTCCAGGATCGACCGGGCGTTGTGCTGGCCGATGAGGTCGGCATGGGTAAGACGTTCGTCGCCCTGGCGGTGGCTGTTGCAGCGGCGCTGAGTGACAAGGGAGGCAGACCGGTGGTCGTAATGGTCCCCGCGTCTCTTCGCGACAAGTGGCCACGCGACTGGGATGTGTTCAAGAGCCTTTGCCTGAAGGAAGGACGCGACCAGAAGCTGCGCGCGGCATCCGCGCATTCGGCGCTGGACTTCTTTCGCCTGCTCGATGATCCGGTCAGCCGGCGAAGCAGGATCATCTTCCTGTCGCACGGCGCGTTCTACGCCAGCCTCGATGATCCGTGGGTGAAGCTGGCCATCCTGAAGCGGGCGCTGCACGGCATACATCTCGGCGAGCGTCGGAGTTCGTTGCCGCGATTCGCGGCGTCCCTGATCCGCACGAAGTCGACCTTCAACAATCCCGATCTGTTCGACAGTCTGCTTCGACGCGAAGGCAAAGAGTGGATGGGGATCATCAACGAGTACGCCCGACGTGAGCAGGACCGACTGACCGACGATCCCATCCCTGAGGCCGTCGAGCGGGTTCTTGAGCGCGGGGACCTGGACCTCGATGGGCTCAGGGAGGAGCTTCGAAATCTGCCGGCGCGGACATCCGCGAACATAGATGCCAGATTGAACACGCTCCGGCGCGGCTTGAACGACGCCGTCAAGGACATCTGGCCGCAGACCCTCACGCAGGCGCGTTTCCGATCACCGCTGCTGATCCTGGACGAAGCCCATCACCTCAAGAACCCGGCGACGCGTCTGGCCTCTCTATTCGTCGAAGCGGACGCGGAAGTCGACAGCAACCTGATGGCCGGGGCGCTCAAAGACGGATTCGAGCGCATGCTCTTCTTGACGGCGACGCCGTTCCAGCTGGGTCACCACGAGCTGCTGAATGTAGTGAGTCGATTCCAGGGGATAGCCTGGAAGTCCCTTCCCGGCATGACCCCTGAGACTTTTGCGGAAGCGCGACAGCAACTGGGACTGGCCCTGGATGAAGCACACCAGGCGGCAGCCGACTTCGATTGGAAGTGGCGGCTGGTTCGTCGTCAGGACATCGCCCCGGAGGAGGCGACGATTCAGCCAGACGGTTGGTGGACCACGCTGCTGGACCACGAGACTGCTGTCCCAGCTCGACTATCGCCGGTTGTCACGGCATACCGGCGCACGCAGGCAGCGATGAGGCGTGCGGGGGATCTACTTCGTCCTTGGGTGGTGCGGCATCTGCGGTCGAAGGTGTTTGCCGGCAGCACTTGTGAGCGACGACTCCGCCTCGTGGGGGGCGCTCTTCACGTCGGGCGACAGCCAGACACGGTAGGCCTACCGATATCAGATGAGGCGACGCTGCCGTTCCTGCTGGCCGCGCGATGTCAGGCGTTGGTTGCCCGCAAGTCGACGACCCAGGGCGCCGGGCCGATGCGCGCTACCTTCGCCGAGGGCTTGGCCTCCAGCTACGAGGCCTTCCTGGAAACCCGGCGCGCGGAGCCCGACAGCAAGGATGGCAAGGCAGAGTCGCAGCCGATCATGGACGAGGTCGAAACTACGACCACCATCCAGGATGTCCGCTTGAATCGATACCTGGATCGCCTACAAGAAGCTCTTCCTTCGCCGTCGGCCTACGCACGCCACCCCAAGATGGCGGCCCTCGTCTCCCGCATCGTGGAGCTATGGGCAGCGGGTGAGAAGGTCGTCGTATTCTGCCACTTCCGCCGTACCGGCCGCGCCCTGGTACGTCACATCTCGGCCGCGATAGACGCGCGTCTGTGGGCTGATGTCCAACGAAAGAGCGGTCTTCCCGAGGGGGAGGCCCGGAAGAGGCTCGAAGTACTCAGCGACGCCTTCGACGACGGCCGGCCGCTGCGGGCTGTTCTGGACAAGTTCGTCCGTGAGCAGCTTCAGGCAGCCCCTCTGCTTGCGGAAGCCGACCGGGATAGGGTCGCGGACATCGTTCGCCGGTTTGTTCGAACGCCTCTGTTCGTCGGCCGATATCTGAGCGTCGGTGATGAGGATAGAGAGCGAGCGCTCGAAACGGCCTTGACGGCGCCAGATGGGTCGGGCCAGCACCTGCAGGAGAAAATCGAATCGTTCGTCCGATTCATCGCTGAACGCTGTCAGGATACAGAGCGCGCCGACTACCTGACGGCCTTGGAGCGCATCCAGCCTGGACCGCGCGGCGAACGCCCCTTAGATGGTGAAGCCGAGGAAGAGAGCGACGAACTGCTACAGCCGAACGTACGCCTGGCTAACGGCGCCGTACACCAGGACACCCGACGCCGGCTTCTCCTCGCCTTCAACACGCCCTTCTTCCCTGAGATCCTGGTCGCATCCAGCGTGTTAGCCGAAGGCGTCGACCTGCACCTCAACTGTCGCCACATCATCCACTACGACCTGAGCTGGAACCCCAGCACGATAGAGCAGCGAACGGGAAGGATCGATCGCCTAGGCGCTAAGGCCGAACGTACCAAGCAGCCCATCAACGTCTTCCTTCCTTTCGTCGCAGGAACGCACGACGAGAAGATGTTTCGCGTAGTCACGGACCGGGAGCGCTGGTTCCAGATAGTCATGGGCGAGGACTACCGTACCGACGAAGCCCATACGGATAAGCTCGCCGAACGCGTGCCGCTCCCGGATTCGGTGAGCCGCGAACTGGCATTTCGGCTAGAGGTGTACGGTGAGCGGAACGTCACTGACGTGATGCTCGCGGGTCGGCCCACTTCACCGGAGTAAACGTCCGTGCGCCAGAGACCGTCCGGCAGTCGGACGCCCTGGACTGTCTCGACCACTGCGGTCGACCTTGAACCGTGACCCGAGGACAGCTAGCTTGCTGCGGGATGGGACGAGCAGCGGTGATCATTTACGCCGAGGGTCACGACCTTGGAAAGTTCGAGGTGTTCGCTAGTAGCCTCGCCCAGACGTTGAGGCCAAGGTACGGTCACGATCGGGTACTTATTCAGAAGATTGTTAGACGTGATGCCTTCTTCTCGTACCTGGCCGGACCGCCTACGCTAGCTCCTACTGATAAGATCGCCGAGATTCATGTGTTTGCCCATTCCATTGGCGGTGGTCTATTTATCGCTTACGGAGACAAGGCCCTGGAATATGCCAGGGTGACTACCATCGTGCGGGCTAAGCAGGCCGGACGACGGGTTACGTATCAGGAGGCCCTCGACACCGAGCAGGGCGCCATCCTCACCGACGACTTCATTAGAAATCCGTACCAACACATGCGCGCGTCCGTACGGAGAAATTTGGCCGAGAATGCGACTGTGAAGCTGTGGGGATGTAACGCCGGTGTCCAGCGGTGGATCTATTCAGATGGCGAAGGGGTCACCGACCCTGCGGACACCATAACCACCTACTACTGGCGCGCCCTCAACGAACGGAACGTGCCCAAGCCGGCCGTTGCTCAGGCGTTCGCCGATTATTGTGGTCGTACTTGTTGGGGCGCCGGCAGCGGTTCCCACGTGGAGGTTCTCAGTCACGGTCACTGGGAATCAAGTGCGCGCTACCACGCGCAGACAGGGCGCTGGCCGTCCGGTGCGATGATTCACCGACTCCAACCTGACCGAGGTGACTACCGTGCGTATCATCCGGCGCGTTGATGGCGCGGTGTTGACCGCGTTGATCCTCGGTGCGGCTCTGGAATCTAGTTCCGCAGCGGGCTCCAACAACGCAGATGTGGCGTCAGAGCGCGCAGGTGAGGTTGCGATCTCGCCGTTGTGCGACGCTGCTCTCCGGGGCGACCTTCCTACGGTGCGCGCTCTCCTTCGTAAGGGAGTCCCAGTAGATGAGCGCTTCCAGGGGGAGACGGCCCTGATGAGGGCTCTGGAACCTTTCGTCGGCATGCCCCCTGCGACGATGGGACCTCCTTCCGGTCGCGCTCGAAGGGCTGGGCTCAAACAGAAAGCAGACAAGTTCAAGATAGCTAAACTCCTCCTCGTGGCGGGCGCGGACGTGAGGCTGACTACTCAGGAGGGCGCCACGCCGCTGCATCTTGCGGCACTGGCCGACGGCCCCGAGGGCTTGCTGATACCGATCGTACGGGACCTGATTCGGCGGGGCGCGCCGGTCGACGCTCGAACATCGGAAGGTGGCACACCCCTCCAGTTCGCCGTCTGGAACCAGCGGCTAGAACTCGCCAAGATGCTCGTGAGCGCAGGGGCCAACCTTGATACTCGCGGCGCTCACGGAAAGTCGCCGGCCGAGGAGTTGGTTACGCACGGCAATCAGCACGCGCTTGACGAGCTTCGAGCGTTGGCGTCGAAACGGCCCTGAACCGGACTGCCAGGTACCTGCTCCGTGCGCGTGTTCGCTGGCGCCGATAGAGTCTTCTGGGTGTCGACAACAGAGCCAAGACCTGGCCGAGTTGCGTCGACTCCAGGCCACGTGTCTAGCCACCGACAGGTCCTGCAAAAGCGATTTGTCCACTCTCCACGCTTATAGAGCCTGGGTGAAGAGAGAGCTTGTCGCGAATGTCTCGCGCCCTGGCGAGTGCGCCGCGCATGAATTGCACGTCGGGACGGTCATCGCCCCGACGGAAATGATGGGATCGTGGCGTCGCCACCGGCGCGTCGCCCGGTTCACGGCCGGCTGCATCGGGGGAGAGGAGGCGTGCTCCTTGCACCTGCCCCAAGCGTCATATGCCTGCCGCACTTGCTAGTTCTGCTGGTCCTTCCGTGAGCACGCTGCGCACGGTCTCGCTGGCGGTGATCCTGCTCTGGTCGGCGTGCGGAGCGCCGGCCGCGGCGCCGGAATCCTCGGGAGGCAGACGAGGCGATAGCGGCACTGGCGGAACGGGTGGTCTTCCTTCGAGCTCCGGTGGCTCGACACCAGCGGTGGGCAGCGGCGGAACGCGGGGCTCGGGCGGCGAGCCGGGTGGAACGGGGGGGACCGGCGCGGCGATGTCACGCAGCGGCGGAGCGACAGGTACCGGCGGCGCGGCGGCCGGCAGCGGCGGCACGCCTCCACCTTCTGGCGAAGGGCCTGGCGTCGTCCTTCCCGGGGATCGCCTGACCGGCGTCAACTGGTTCGGCTTCGAGACCGCGAACCTGTCGCCTCACGGCTTGTGGGCACGCGACTACCATTCGATGTTGAAGCAGATCAAGGATCTCGGCTTCAACTCCGTCCGCCTGCCATGGTGCAACGACATGCTCGCGGGAACGCCCAACAGCATCCAGATCAATCCTTATGGCGTCGATCCCTACACCAAACAGGTCGGCCTCAACGGCGACCTCGCCGGCCTCAGCTCGCTGCAGGTGATGGACAAGATCCTGGACGAGTGCCGTCGCCTGGGATTGCGGGTCATCCTCGACAACCACTCGCGCGCCGCCGACGGCTACATGAACGAGACGCTCTGGTACCACGACGGGTATCCGGAGGCCACCTGGATCTCCGACTGGGTCTTCCTGATCAATCGCTACCGCGACAACCCCGCGGTGGTGGCGGCGGATCTGAAAAACGAGCCGCACGGGAACATGGGCACGGGCATGAAACCGCCCGCCACGTGGGGCTCTGATCAGGCCGGGTACGGCGCGACCGACTGGCGTAAGGCCGCCATCAAGTGCGGCCAGGCGATCCTGGCAGCGAATCCCGACATCATGCTGATCGTCGAGGGCGTGGAGCAGTACCAGGACAAGGGATACTGGTGGGGAGGCAACCTCGCCGGCGTCAGGGACCACCCCATCACGGCCGCCGACCTCCCCGCCAGGAACCTCTGGTACTCGGCGCACGAATACGGGCCCGAGGTCTACCAGCAATCGTGGTTCACGGACCCGTCGTTCCCCGCGAACCTGCCCGCCCTGTGGAACGATCGCTTCTGGTTCGTGCGCCAGGACGGGATCGCGCCGCTGTTCTTCGGCGAGTTCGGGATCAAGGAGGCGGCGGCGGCCGACGAGACCTCGGTGGCGCATCAATGGCTGGCGACCTTCATGGCGTATGTGGGCAGCAAGTCCCACTGGACCTTCTGGGCCATGAACCCGAACTCGGGCGACACCGAGGGGATCCTGCAGAACGACTGGGTGACGGTGAATCCCGCCAAGCTGGCCATGATCCGACCCTACCTGGCGGCGCAGTTCGCGGGCGACCCCTGAACGCCGCGCGGAAGTGACCGGGGGGAACGGAGTGGCGAAGAGCGCTGCAGCGAGCCTCGTCGCAATGGGTTCTGACGGCTGACCAGTGACGTCGTGGCCGGTATGTAGGAATTCTTGGCTGTGGCGTCGCCGCGACGCAACCCTTGGACGTATCATCCGAGAACCGAACGTCGTGAGAACCTACCGATCTTGAACCCGGTCGAGTGGGTGCGAAGTGCCAAGGTCCGCGCTGCAGAAGCACTGCTTCTGTGGAGGAAGCAGTTGAAGATCGCGCGTGTGCTCGTGGTCGCGGGCGCCAGCCTGGATGTGCGGGACGGTCAGAGAAAGTCCGCAGCCGACGAACTTGTCGCCGAGGGGCGCCAAGCTGAACTCGACGAGCTTCGCCGATTGCCCCTGAACGGGACGGCCAGGCCTCGCTGGACTCATCGCCGTCTCGCTCGCGAAACTGATTGTGCGAGATGACGAAAGTTGTAGCTGCGGTGTTCGCGGTCCTCGTCGCAGCACTGATGGCGCTGCTCTATCGAACGGAACGGCTCGTCCGCACGGCCGGCGCGCGCTTGGCGATCATCCCGTGCCCCCGCTGTGGCGCTGTGATGGGACCGGACGCGGCAGCCGCTGAAGTGGCCACGAGGGAGGCGCTGTTGCGGACGCTGCGCGAGTCCGTGGAGGGCAGGATCTTGCGGCTCCGCATTCCGGACTGGCGGTTTCTCTGCCCCGCGTGCGGTGCGGCCCTGACCTTCGACCCGGGCACCAGTCGCAAGCCGCTGACATTGGCGGATGACCGAATCGGCCCCCGATGAGGGGATATGTGATGATCAGGGACAGACCGGCAGGGCGGTGTTTCCGGCCGGCGGAATAGCATGGCGATCGTGCCGTTCAAGAGACGGGCCAGCTAAGCGAGCGACTCAGGGCGCAGGGCCGCAGCCCACGTGAACGGTTATGGGCCGTGCGGGTAGATGCTCTCTGTCGGCGAGGAGGACCAAGCGCCGCTCGATCGGCGGATCGGCCGGCTCGGCCGCCAGGAGGGAGCCGCTCGCGACCTCGGTTTCAAGCCCATCGGTCACGAAAACCGAGCGGTACAGTAACCATTTCGACGTGCAGCCGCAGTCGGCGGTGATCTTCGTCGTCTTCAGGTCGACGACGCCCAGGAGCAGGTCGCCATCGTTAGCGGTTCCCTTGCCGACGACCTCGAGACAGTCCGCGATGTCGCTCTTGACGGCGAATCGGACGTCCGCCGCCGGCGGCTGCGCTGGAGACCGCTGCCGCGCTGGCGCCGCGTCGGCTGTCTTCTCGGTAGTGTTCGTCGGCCGCGGCGAGGTGCAGCCGGGAAGGAGACTTACCAGGGCGATACGGAGACCGTAACGGATCATCGGAGGCCGTAGGTTCCGCCGTTGGTAGTCTGGCCCGACAGATAGTTCACGAGCAGGTTCAACCGGTCCCTCCTTTTCCCATGGGGACTGTGCATCGTCGCAACCATGTGCCGCAGGACTTCGAAGAACCGTGGTTCCACCTCGATGCAGCCGTGAGTGTAACCCTTGCCTGAGTCGTGCAGGTAGAAACCGTCGCGCAGCACCCGACAGTCCGGCGGCAACCGGCCGGCCCGGGTAAGTCGAACGCGGTTCTTGCCCCAAGCCGCCCAGTAGGGCGCACACTCTCCGGCCTCTTGTCCCGATGGAATTCGTTGGATCGTCCATGCGGGGTCGAGGTGGCAATCAGCCGTCGGAGCAGGGACCGTCGTATCTTCGCGCAGAAGGAGAAAGTAACTACCTTCGGGAATGGGTCCCCCGATCGGATC
>Ga0207652_10005753_pt1 | contig 10059 bp, 18 predicted proteins | sample KBSC63BmetaG_FD_184334 | JGI IMG/M metagenome (GOLD analysis project Ga0207652, IMG submission 184334) | Corn rhizosphere microbial communities from Kellogg Biological Station, Michigan, USA - KBS C6-3B metaG (SPAdes) (version 2) | ecosystem: Host-associated > Plants > Roots > Rhizosphere ...
TTGTTGAACGACGTCTTGATGTGCGCCTGGCCGATCGCGATGTTCTTGCGGACGCGGCGGCGCGTACGACCGCGCGTCGCGGCAGCTCTGCGAGGAGGCGCCACTAGGTCTTCGCCTTCTTCCCGCGGCCGACGGTCTTCTTCGGGCCCTTCCGCGTGCGCGCGTTCGTCTTCGTGCGCTGGCCGCGCGCCGGCAGGTTGCGCCGGTGGCGAAGCCCGCGATACGCGCCGATCTCGGAGAGGCGCTTGATCGCCTGCGTCCGCTCACGGCGCAGGTCGCCTTCGACCTGGTAGTCGGCGTCGATCAGGTCGCGGAGCTTCGCGACCTCGTCCTCGGTCAGGTCGCGCACCTTCGTGTCGCGCGAGAGGCCGAGCTTGTCGCAGATCTCCTGCGCGGTCGGCTGGCCGATCCCGAAGATGTAGGTCAGCCCGATCTCGAGCCGCTTCTGGTTCGGCAGGTTCACGCCTGCAATACGTGCCAATGCTCTCCTTTACCCCTGACGCTGCTTGTGGCGCGGATTCGTGCAGATGACCATGGTGCGCCCATGCCGCTTGATCACGCGGCAGCGCTCGCACATGGGCTTGACGGAAGGTCTGACTTTCATAGGCTCAAAAAGGTGCGCACGCGGCTTGCCGCCTCGTGGCGCGGGTCGTCATGGTACCAGGACCCTCCCGTTTGTGAGAATCCGCGGGCCGTCGGCGGTGACCGCGACCGTGTGCTCGAAATGGGCTGCCAGCGAGCCGTCGGAGGTCGAGATCGACCACTCGTCGTCATGGACGTAGACGTCCGGGCCGCCGGCCGTGATCATCGGCTCGATCGCGATCGTCATGCCCTCTTTGAGTTCCGGCCCGGAATAGCTCGAGACGAAGTTCGGCACCTGCGGGTCCTCGTGCATGGAACGCCCGACTCCGTGGCCGACCAGGCTCCGGATGACGCTGAAGCCGGCCGCCTCGGTGACGGTCTGGACGGCCCGTGAGATGTCGACGATCGCGTTCCCGACCCGGGCCTCGGCGATGCCCGCCTCGAGCGCCGCCTTGCACGTGTCGAGCAGGCGCTGCGCATCCGGCGCGATCGTCCCGACCGGGAACGTCCACGCCGAGTCGGCGACGAAGCCGTCCAGCGTGACGCCCACGTCGACGGAGAGGATGTCGCCGTCGTCCAGCTGCACCTTCCCCGGGATCCCGTGGACGACCATCGCGTTCGGCGAGAGACACGTCGCAGCCGGGTAGCCCTTGTAGCCCTTGAACGTCGGCTCGCCGCCGCGCGAGCGGATGTGCTCCTCCGCGATCGCGTCGAGCTCGGCCGTTGTGATCCCGGGCTGGATCTGCTCCTCGAGAAGCGCGAGCGTCTCGGCGACGACCGAGCCGGCGCGCGCCATCGTGTCGATCTCCTCCGCGGACTTACGGATGATCACGCCGGTACCACCTGCTGGAGCGCGTTCGAGATCTCCGACCACACCTGCTCGATCGAGCGGTCGGCGTGGAGCGGGATCAGCTTGCCGGTCGTTCGGTAGTGCTCGACGATCGGCTCGGTCTCGCGGTGGTAGATCTCGAGGCGGTGGGCGATCACCTCACGCGTGTCGTCGGCGCGCCCTTCGAGCGCAGCGCGAGAGAGCGCGCGCTGCATCCCGATCTCGTCGGACACGGAGAAGAAGAGGATCGCGTCGAGCCCGCGGCCGATGCTGCCGAGCATCGAGTCGAGCGCCTGCGCCTGCGCGAGGTTGCGCGGGAAGCCGTCGAGCACGAAGCCTTCCGCTGCGTCGGGCTCGGCCAGGCGGTTCTCGATCATCTCGACCGTCCGCGAGTCGGGCACGAGATCGCCGCGCGCCATGATCGCGGCCACCTCTCTGCCGAGCTCGGTGCTCGTGTCGAGCGCGCGGAACATGTCGCCGGTCGCGACGTGCGGGATCTCGTACTCGGCGGAGATGCGCTTCGCCTGCGTTCCTTTCCCGGCCCCTTGCGGCCCCAGCACGAGCAGGTTCAACGCAGAAAGCCTTCGTAGGAGCGCATCATCATCTGCGACTCCATCTGCCGCATCGTGTCGAGCGCGACGCCGACGACGATGAGCACCGAGGTACCGCCGAGCGCGCGGGACGTCGCCTGCGAGAACCCGAAGTGGTTGATGAACACGGACGGCAGCACCGCGACGATCGCAAGGAAGAGCGAGCCGGGCAGCGTGAGCCGCGTCAGCACACGGTCGAGGTACTGCGCGGTCGGCGGGCCCGGACGGATGCCGGGGATGTAGCCGCCGTACTTGCGCAGGTTGTCCGCCTGGTCGACCGGGTTGAACTGGACCGCCGTGTAGAAGTAGGTGAAGACGATGATCAGGATCGCCTCGACCCCGAGGTACGTGTAGCCGTTCGGCGAGAAGTGCGTGTTGATGAACGTCTGCGTGTTCGGCGCGAACGAGCCGACCGTCTGCGGGAGCGCGAGCAGCGCGGCGGCGAAGATGACCGGGATGACGCCGGCCATGTTCACGCGCAGCGGCATGTAGGTCGAGCCGCCGGATGTCTGGCGGCGCCCGACCATCCTCTTCGCGTACTGGATCGGGATGCGGCGCTGGCCCTCCTGCACGAAGACGACGGCGACGACCACGCCGATCGCGACGAGCGGGAAGAAGAGCTTCTCGAGCGGGCCGCCGTTGACCCAGGCCTGAATGCCCGAGGGCGCCGACGTCAGGATCGACGCGAAGATCAGCAGCGAGATGCCGTTGCCGATGCCCCGCTTCGTGATCAGCTCACCCATCCACATGAGGAGCGTCGTCCCGGCGGTGAGCGTGACGATGATCAGTACGAGCCGGCCCGGGTTCGAGGGCAGCGCGCCCTCGTGGTGGAAGAGGTACGCGTAACCGGCCGACTGCGCCGCCGCGAGGACGACGGTCAGGTAGCGCGTGTACTGGTTGATCTTCGCGTACCCGGACTCCCCTTCTTTCTGGAGCTGCTCGAGCGTCGGGATGACGACCGTGAGGAGCTGCAGGATGATCGATGCCGTGACGTACGGCATGATCCCGAGCGCGAAGATCGAAAAGCGCGAGAGCGCCGACCCCGAGAACAGGTTCAGGAGCCCGAGCACCGACCCGCCCTTGCCGTTGAAGAAGTTCTGGATCTGCGCCGAGTCGACGCCGGGCGCGGGCATGAACGACCCGAGCCGGTAGCAGGCGAGAACCGCAGCGGTGAACAGCAGCCGGCGCCGGAGCTCCGGGACGCGCCACGCGTTCGCAAGCCAGGAGAGCACTAGCTCTCCGGCGGCGGGGTGTCTGACACTGCTTCTGTGTCAGACACCTTCGAACGGCCTTCCGGCCGCCGCTTCATGTTCTTGGGCTTTCTGATCTTGGCTTCACGAAGAAGCGTCAGTGTTCCACCCGCCGCCTCGACCTTCTCCGTCGCGGTCGCCGAGGCGCCGTGCACGGTGATCGACAGCTTCTTGGTCAGGTCACCGACGCCGAGGAGCTTCACGTCCTTGCGGGTCGAGCGGATGAGCCCCTTCGCCTTCAGCGTCTCCGGCGTCACCTCTTCGCCCGCGTCGAAGCGGGCCTCGAGGTCGCGAAGGTTGACGGGCTGGGTGTAGGTGCGGAACGGGCCGAGCGGCATCGCGTCGGCCGATGTGTTGCCGCGCAGCTTCGCCGTGCGCATGTAGAGCGGCATCTGGCCGCCCTCGTAGCCGGCGCGCATCATGTGCGAGCCTGCGCGCGACTTCTGGCCCTTGATCCCGCGGCCCGAGTAGCGACCCTTGCCCGAGCCCAGGCCGCGGCCGACGCGCTTGCGGTCCTTGCGCGCCTGCGCGGGCTGCAGGTTGGACAGGTTCAGCTCGCCGGCCATCAGCTTGCGTCCTCGACCTTCACGAGATGACGGACCTTGCGCAGCATGCCTGCGAGGACCGGGCTCTCGTCGAGCTCGTTCGTCTTGCCGATCTTCCCGAGGCCGAGCGCGCGCAGCGTGCCGCGGTGGCGCTCGGACTGGCCGATACCGCTACGCACCTGCGTCAGCTTCACCTTCGCCATCCGTCGTCACCTCCTCCGGAGCCTCGACCGGCGCCTTGTAGGGAAGCACCTCGGAGATCTGCTTGCCGCGCGCCTTGGCCACTTCCTCCGGCCGGCGCAGCTGCCGCAGCGCGGCCTCGGCGGCCTTCAGCATGTTGATCGGGTTCGTGGTGCCGAGCGACTTCGCGAGCACGTCGCGGATGCCTCCCAGCTCGAGCACCGCGCGGACGCCGCCGCCGGCGATGACGCCGGTACCGGGCGAGGCCGGGCGGAGCAGCACGCGCGCGGCGTCGAACCTGCCGAGCGTCTCGTGGGTGATCGTCTGCCCGTGCTTCGGCACGGTGAACATGTTCTTCTTCGCGTCGTCGACCGCCTTCGAGATCGCGAGCGGGACCTCACGGGCCTTGCCGTAGCCGACGCCGACCCGGTCGACCTCGTCGCCGATGACGACGAGCGCGGTGAACGAGAACCGCCGGCCGCCCTTGACGACCTTCGCGACGCGGTTGATCTCGACCACGCGCTCCTTGAGCTCGCGGGTCTCCTGCACGTCGATTGCCACTAGAAGCTCAGTCCTCCTTCGCTCGTGGTCCCTGGCCGCGAAAAGCAAGCCAGGCAAGGACGCAGGTCGCGTTCGTAGCCGGTGGCTACGGGCGCGACCGAGGACGCGGCATGGCGCCGCTTTGCAGCGAGCCAGGGGCCGCGAGACATGCGGGAGGTGGGCAGTGTCAAAAGCTCAGTCCTCCTTCGCGCGCGCCGTCGGCGAGTGCCTTGACGCGACCGTGGAACAGGTAGCCGCCGCGGTCGAACACGACCGTCTCGATGCCGGCCTTCTTTGCTGCCTCGGCCAGCCGCTTGCCGACCTCCGCCGCCTGATCGCTCTTGTTGCCCTTGAACGAGGCCGGGAGGCCGGTCCAGGAGGCGGACGCCAGCGTCTTGCCCGAGTCGTCGTCGACGAGCTGCGCGAAGATGCCGCGGTTCGAGCGGAAGATGCCGAGGCGCGGGCGCTCCGCGGTGCCGCGGATCTTGCCGCGCACGCGACGATGGCGGCGCAGGCGAGCTTGGTATGTCGACACGCTAGGCACGCTTTCCGACCTTTCTCCGGACGTACTCGCCCTCGTAGCGAATCCCCTTGCCCTTGTACGGCTCGGGCGGGCGCACTTTCCGAATCTCCGCGGCCGTCTGGCCGACGATCTGCTTGTCGATGCCGCGCACGACGATCTGCGTCGGGATCGGGACCTCGAACGAGATGCCTTCGCGCGGCTTGATCTTGACCGAGTGCGAGTACCCGACCTGCAGTTCGAGGTCGGTTCCCGCGAGCGCAGCGCGATACCCGACGCCCTGGATCTCGAGGCGCTTCTCGAAGCCGTTCGTGACGCCCTCGACCATGTTCGCGATCAGCGTGCGTGTGAGGCCGTGCAGCGCGCGATCCTCGCCGCGCTCGGTCGGGCGCGTGACGGTGACCGTGCCTTCCTCCTGCGCGATCTGCATGCGCGTCGGCACCTGCTGGCGCAGCTCGCCCTTCGGCCCGGACACGGTGACGCGGCCGGGGTCGACGGCGACGATCACGCCGGCGGGCACTTCGATGGGTCTCTTACCGATTCTGCTCATGAGTTTTCTCTAGCGATTCGCGCAGCGAATTGCTGTCACCAGACGTAGCACAGCACTTCACCTCCGATGCCTTCCTTCTCGGCCGTGCGGCTCGTGACGACGCCGCGGGAGGTGGACATGATCGCGATGCCCATGCCGCCGAGCACGCGCTGGCGGCGATCCTTGCCGGCGTAGATCCGCCGGCCCGGCTTGGACACCCGCTTGAGCCCGCTGAGCACGCGCTCGCGGCCGCGGCCGTACTTCAGCTCGACGACGAGCGTCGGATGGGTCCCCTCCTCCGAGACGTGGTAGTCGCGGATGTAGCCCTCCTCCTTGAGGATGCGGGCGATCTGGACCTTCAGCTTGGAAGCCGGCATCTCCGCGCTTTCGTGCAGCGCCTTGTTGGCGTTGCGGATGCGCGTGAGCATGTCGGCGACGGGATCGGTCAACATCAATTTTCCTTCGGAAAATCGATAGAGCTCTTATTGGTGTTCATCCTCAATTTCCTTTTCTAAAGAGTTCGTGGTTCACCACGAACTCTTCGTCATGCCCGGGATCACGCCCTGGTGGGCGAGCTCCCGCAGGCAGATCCGGCAGAGCCCGAACTTGCGGAACACGGCACGCGGACGCCCGCAGCGGTTGCAGCGGGTGTAGTTGCGCACCTTGAACTTCGCGGGGCGGGCGGCCTTCACCCGCAGCGACTTCTTGGCCACTAGCGATTCCCTCCGTCGGCAGCGAACGGGAAGCCGAGCGCGTCGAGCAGCGAGCGCGCCTCGACGTCGTTCGTCGCGGTCGTCGTGATCGCGACGTCGAGGCCGCGGATCTGGTTGATGCTGTCGTAATCGATCTCCGGGAAGATGATCTGCTCGCGAATGCCGAGCGAGTAGTTACCGCGCCCGTCGAACGAATCGGGGTTCAGCCCGCGGAAGTCGCGGATGCGCGGCAGCGCGATCGAGACGAGCCGGTCGAGGAACTCCCACATCCGGTCGCCGCGCAGCGTGACGCGCACGCCGATCGGCATGCCTTCGCGGATCTTGAACTGCGCGATCGACTTGCGCGCGCGGCGCACCTGCGCGCGCTGGCCGGCGATGATCGTCAGCTCCTCGAGGGCCGCGTCGATCTGCTTCGCGTCGGTCTTGCCCTCGCCGACGCCCATGTTGAGCGTGATCTTCGCGATCGTCGGCGACTGCATGATCGAGTCCAGCTGCAGGTCGTCCTTGAGCCGCGGGCGGATCTCGCTCGTGTAGCGCTCCTTGAGGCGGGGCGTATACGTCTCGGTCGCGGCCATTACCTGTCGATCTCCTGGCCGCAGCCGTCGCGCTTGCAGAAGCGAACCTTGATCTGCTCCCCGCCCTTCGTCTCCTTGAAGCGGTAGCCGACGCGCGTCGGCAGCTTGCACGTCGGGCAGACGAGCATCACGTTCGACACCGAGACGGCCGACGGGCGGTCGATGATGCCGCCCGGCGCCATCTGCGTCCCACCCATGCGCGAGGCGTCGCGCATCGGGCGCGGCTTCTGGTGGCGCTTCATCAGGTTCAGGTTCTCGACGACCACCTTGTTGTCGCGCGGGCGCGCCTCGAGAACGCGGCCTTGCTTGCCGCGGTCCTTGCCGGACAGCATCTGCACCGTGTCGCCCTGGCGGACTCTCATGCTGCGGCACCCCGATTCGGAATCGAAGCGAGAGAGTCCGCTAGAACATTGACGTGAACCTTCATTCAGAGCACTTCCGGAGCTAGAGAGACAATTTTCATGAAGTTCTTCTCGCGCAGCTCACGGGCGACCGGCCCGAAGATGCGCGTCCCACGCGGGTTGCGCTGTGCGTCGATGATCACCGCCGCGTTCTCGTCGAACGCGATCAGCGTCCCGTCGTCGCGGCCGAACGGCTTCTTCGTCCGCACGACGACGGCCTTCACCACTTCACCCTTCTTGATGCTCCCCTGCGGGGCAGCAGCCTTGACAGTGGCCGTGATGATGTCGCCGACACGCGCGTAGCGACGCCTCGAGCCGCCCGCAACGCGGATGCAGAGTAGCTCACGCGCTCCCGTGTTGTCGGCCACCTTGAGACGTGTCTCCTGCTGGATCATCGTCTGTTACCTGGCCTTCTCCACCACTTCGGCGAGCCGCCAGTGCTTCGACTTCGAGATCGGCCGCGACTCGACGATGCGGACCGTGTCGCCGATGCCGGCGGCGTTCTGCTCGTCGTGCGCGTGGAACTTGACCGACCGGCGGACGACCTTCTTGTACTTCGCGTGCGACTTGATCACGTCGACCTTGACGACGATCGTCTTGTCGCCCTTGTCGGAGACGACGACGCCGCGGCGCTCCTGCCGGCGGGCCGGCTCGGTCGCCGGCTTCTCGGTGCGGGTGATCGGCTTGCGGCTCGCCGGCTTCTCGCGCGCAGGCTTCGAGCGCGTGCGGCGCTGCGAGCGCGGGACGTGCTTCAGCGACTTGGTCTTGACGACGGGCTGGGTGTCAGACACCTCTTCCTCGGTCGAAGGCTCCGCTGCAACCTCTGCCGTGTCTGACACCTCTTCGGGCGCCGACTCGGCCTCGGCTTCGACCGCAGGCGTCTCCTCGGCTTCCGGCGTAGAGGTGTCAGACACCACTTCAGGCGTTTCTTCCGCTTCCGCCGTTTCAGAGGTGTCAGACACTCCGGTGTCATCCACCGGCGTCTCTTCCTCTGCCACCGGTTCTGGGGTGTCAGACACCCGCTCCTCCTTCTCCTCTTCCGCCATCTCAGCTCACCTTCTGCTTCTGGGAATTTCGGTCGTGCCGCACCGTGAGGATGCGGGCGATCTCGCGCTTGGCGAGCCTGACGCGCGTCGTGTTCTCGAGCGCACCGGTTGCGGCCTGGAACCGCAGGTTGAACAGCTCCTGCCGGGTGTCGGCGAGCCGGTGCTCCAGCTCGTCGTCGGTCAGGTCACGGAGGTCTCTAGCCCGCAAACAGATCACCACCCTCGCGCCGGACGAACTTCGACTTGATCGGCAGCTTCTGCGCTGCCAGGCGGAGCGCTTCCTTGGCGAGCGGCTCCGGCACCCCCGCGAGCTCGAACATGACGCGGCCCGGCTTGACCACGGCCACCCAGCCTTCGGGGGAGCCCTTGCCCTTGCCCATGCGCGTCTCGGCCGGCTTCTTCGTGTACGGCTTGTCCGGGAACACGTTGATCCAGACCTTGCCGCCGCGCTTGATCTTGCGCGTCATCGCGATCCGGGCAGCCTCGATCTGCCGGTTGGTGATCCAACCGTTCTCGAGCGCCTTGATCCCGTACTCGCCGAAGTGCACGGTCGTCTGGCCCGTGGACTCGCCGCGCCGGTGGCCGCGGTGATGCTTGCGGAACTTGGTCTTTCTCGGGAGCAGCATCGGTTAGCTCTTCTCCTCCGTCTCCGGCGTCGTCGGCGGGGTCTCCTCGGCCGGCTTCTCCACGGGCGGATTGGCCGGCGGCTGCTGCTGCGACTGCTGGCGCGGGCGCCCGCCGCCGCTGCCACCGCGCGTGCGCGGTGCGCCGGGGCGGTTGCCGGAGCCGCCGCCCCCTGGGCGGTTCTGACCGCCGCGCTGGCCGGGACGGCCGCGGCGCACGGGGCCGAGGCCCTCGCGATCCTGGCTGCGGTTGCGGCCCGACTCGCGCGAGGCGCCGAGACCCTCGGTGACGCCGCCGCGGCGGCGCGCCGTGTCCTGGTCGCCGAGGCGCGTCTCTTTCCTCTCGGCCATGCCCGTGTAGCCCTGCGGCATGATCTCGCCCTTGTTGATCCAGACCTTGACGCCGATGCGGCCGGTCGGGGTCTTCGCCTCGACGAAGCCGTAGTCGATGTCGGCGCGGATCGTGTGCAGCGGCACGCGGCCCTCCGAGTACTGCTCGGAGCGGCTCATCTCCGAGCCGCCGAGGCGGCCCGAGCACTGGACCTTCACACCGGCCGCGCCGGAGCGGATCGCCGACGCGAGCGAGCGCTTCATCGCACGCCGGAACGACACGCGGTTCTGCAACTGCTCGGCGATCGACTGCGCGACGAGCTTCGCGTCGAGCTCGGGGCGCTTGATCTCGTTGATGTTGATGTGCACGTTCTTCTGCGTCATCGCGTGCACTTCTTTGCGCAGCGCATCCACCTCGACACCGGACTTGCCGATGACGATGCCGGGGCGCGCGGTGTAGATGTCGATGGTGATCCGCTGCTTGTCCTTGCGGATCAGGATGTCCGACAGCCCCGCGTGCGAGAGCTTCTTGAGGATGTGCTCGCGAATCTTGATGTCCTCGATGAGGGCGCCGGCGAACTCCTTCTTGCCGACCATCCAGTTCGACTTCCAGTCGTGGATGACGCCGACACGCAGGCCGCCGGGATGAACCTTCTGTCCCATTAGTTGCCTTCTTTCTGAGCGACCTGGATCGTGATGTGGCACGTGCGCTTCTTGATGCGGGCGACGCGGCCGCGCGCGCGTGCGCGCCAGCGCTTCAGCGTCGGGCCTTCGTCGACGAACACGGAGTGGACGACGAGGTCGTC
>Ga0207652_10005754_pt1 | contig 10058 bp, 17 predicted proteins | sample KBSC63BmetaG_FD_184334 | JGI IMG/M metagenome (GOLD analysis project Ga0207652, IMG submission 184334) | Corn rhizosphere microbial communities from Kellogg Biological Station, Michigan, USA - KBS C6-3B metaG (SPAdes) (version 2) | ecosystem: Host-associated > Plants > Roots > Rhizosphere ...
GATATTTCTCTGACCCCACCCCGAACCTGGGGTGCTCCGAGCTCGTGAAGCTTCGACCGGGCTTTCGGGAAATCACAGTGCAACACCTTGTTCCGAAGCTGACGACATAAACGGAGCTGTTCTGGTTCGTTGCCCTGCAGCTCTTTACCAAACAGGGCGATGATCTGTTCCTCGACGTCCTCGAGCTTCTCGTCGAGGTACTGGCGAAGCGCTAGAACCTTGTTCGCGAGTAGACGCATTTTCAGTTCAAGCACCGCGCCTTCGCCTGCAGCGATCCTGTACTGGTCAACGAAGATGTCGCTGGGATTCATCGGGACGCCTCACTGCCGTACTTCTGCCGAACGACCTTCCGTTCAGCTGAGAACGCCAAGGTCGCAATAGAGAGTATCACGGCCGCGAGGAGCCGCGGGCGTAGCTCGCGACGTCGCGGCATTAGCCGACCTCTACACGGACGCGTGTGACGTTCGGCTGCTGCAAAAGGCCGGTTAAGCGAAGGCCCGTCGCTTGATGCTTTTGTCCGGTCCGGTGCGTAGACGTGGCCCTTAATCTCAAGAACCCTCGCTGGTCGATCCACTGCCTCTGGGAACTCCTGGCACTCTGTGATCTCGACGAAGTCCAGCGCGCAGCGTCGCGGCACAAGTCAGCTGCGCGCGAGCGCAGGTGGCGTTCGGCTGCTGCAACGGCTGGTTATCCAGCCTTCAGACCGGCGGATCCACGACTCGGAGTGGCAAGCAGAGCCTGGCCAGCCCCACGGCGACCAATGGCCCGGTCGCGATCAACGAGTACGGACCGGAGTACGTGAATCTCGTCGCGCATTCGGCCACGAGACCCGCGGCACCCAGCAAGACCCCAACCACGACGATCCAGGTTGCACGCGAGAAGTCACGTTCGAGAGTAGCCCCGCAAGAGAAGCATGCGAACTCGAAGTACTTCGTCTGAAAAAGAAGCCGCAGGGCCCCGAGTCGCGCGCCACAACCGGGGCACCGTTTCACACACAGCTAACGCCGCGGGCCACCGATTCATTCCATGTCTGGATAACGTCCTGGCATTCAGCGGCGAGCGGCCGCCCGAGCGAAGCGAGGAAGGCCGATCGTCCGCTGCAATGCCTGGTTGGACAGCATCATCGCTGCACCAGGTCGACGATCGGGCGAGGCGATCAGGCCGAGCCAGAGCGACGCGACGGCGACAAGGCCATAGGTGGCCACGCGGGCGCACCGCGCGAAAGCAGGCGATGACTGCTGCAGACGCCATGCAGCTAGCGCGCCGATAGCGACGGCAACTGCCGTGAGCACGACGAAGATCTTCGCGGGCGCACGCCCGCGCGGCGTCGCGGCACAGGCTACCGTTCGACCGGGCCGCGCAGGCGTTCATCCGCTTAAGGCCCGCTCGGATCCCAAGACCGACTGTGAAAGGGACGAACCCGGCGGTCGTGACCATGAGACCGATCGCCCACGCCAGGCTGGGCCCCTCCTTCAAGCTCGGCGGAGGCTGCATCGGGGCGAACAGCGAGAAGCCTACGAGGTACAGCCCGACGCAGATGATTCCGACCCCGAGCACCAGGACTCCGCGTCCGACTATCCGTAGCATCTTCTCCATCGCGCCCTGTCTGCCGAACGACCTGGCATTCAGCGGCGAGCGGCCGCCCGAGCGAAGCGAGGAAGGCCGGTCGTCCGCTGCAATGCCTTGTTATGCGGCTCCGCCGGCGCGGTCATTCGGCACAGATCCTCATCCGCTCGACCTCTCCCGTTCGCTTGATCACCCGGAAGCTACCAATGTCGAGAGTAACGCGGCGGGGCTTGAATCCGTCCGCGTCGGTCTTCGCGTCGATGGTGCGGTCCAGCGTCACCACGCTGAGAGTGACTTCTTGATAGGGCTCCTGCGGCTCACATGGATTCGTTGCGCCTGGCCTGTCGGTGACGGCCACTGACAGCTCGCCGAGGAGGGCCGCGAGAACCCTTGGCGACACCGAGTTGGCCAATGCAGGAGCGATCCGAACGGCCCCTCCCTCCTTCACGTAAGCCGACTTATACGTCTTGATCGCTTTCAGCTCCTTGAGCCGTCGGTCTGCGACCTGTCGGGTCGAATATGGCCCGCGGACGACTGCGAACAGGTTCGGAGCGAGGCCGCTGTAGGTGTCGGTGTCGAGTACCCAGCCCCCAACGAGAGCTGCGCGGTCCTGCGCATCCTGCTGGGACTTGAACGTGTCGGTGAAGACGAAGAAGTCCGCCGCCCTCGCGCGTGCAGTTAAGGACAACAGTGCGAGCGACGCGAGCAGTCCGACCTTGATCATGTTCTCCGTCCCGTCCGCATAACGAGCTGGCGTTCAGCGGCGGCCGCCGGAGGCGGCCGCCGCTGCAACGCCTTGTTAGCCCGCTCCGAGCGGGACCGTCCAGACCAGTGTGGGCGCTTTCCTGTCTCGGCGCAGTCGCGAAGATACATGTTCATGAGGGTCTGGTAGGGAAGAGACATTTCCCGCGACAGGCCCTGGAAGTAGCTGATGGTCTCCTCGTCCAACCTGATGGTGAGCTGTCGCTTGAGACGCTTGGCGTAGGGATTCCGAACGGCGTTCGAGAAGTCGTAGTTTTTTCTCATCTCATCCTCTGGTCCTCATACTGTTGCCGCTCAAGCGGATTGGCTTTTCGTGCCGAGATCACTCGGATGACCTCGTCGTCCTGCCGGTAGCAGTGACAGACGACCAGGATCCTCAGACGACCGCTGAGCTAGAGGAGCAGGAAACGGTCCTCGTCGTCGGAGTGATCCTCGTCCGGGCGCAGAAGGGCCTCCTCGTCGAGGAATACCGTCCGCGCTTCCTCGAACGAATCCCGTGCTTCCTGAGGTTCGCGGTCGCCTTCCGCGGATCCCACTCGAAGCGGAGCCTTTTCACCCATGCACGAGTGTACCTACTTCGTAGCTACGCACCAAGTCGGGCTAACGTCTTGGTGTTCAGCGGCGAGCATCCGCCCGAGCGTAGCGAGGAAGGATGATCGTCCGCTGCAACACCCATGTTGGGCGGCGTCGTGACAAGTCCCACACCATTGCGGCGCTAACAGGCAGCTCGCGCCCGTCTGTCGCAAACCCTGGTTGAAGGAACGTCATCTTCTCGAAGGCTCGACTATAGGATCTGCCGCTCGCAAATTCGACTTGGAAGCCGCACCTCACGGTGGCCCTGTACCCCTTGCCGATGATGGACGGAGGTCCAGTGGGGTCGAGCACAACCTGCGATGCCGCCTGCGACCCGCCCGCGAAGAATGTACACCCACGTGCCTCGACGGGCTTGCCATTTGCGTCGATGATCTTGGTGGACACAGGGGTGAACTTGATCGGCTTGTCGGAGGTGTTGATCACCTCAATCTCCGAATGGCCGTTTTTGATAGACACGCTGGCGTAGAACCGAACCTCCACACCCTCGCCGACGCCCACTACGTACCTAGTACCGTCGACTCGGACGGTCGTCCCTTCAGGAAGAACGTAGCTAAAGCCCGGATCACAGCCACTCGTCACGAACAGAAGACCCCAAAGCGCCGCCAGCTTTCTCATCCTGCTTGTCCGCCCAACGATACTGGCATTCAGCGGCGAATGGCCGCCCGAGCGAAGCGAGGAAGGCCGGTCGGCCGCTGCAATGCCTGGTTAGACCGCGACCTACTGTTCATGAATCACGCGCAGGATCCGACCATCTCGCTTCGCGATCTCGGCAATCGCAGTACCGCCCGTGACTCCCGCCGGGAGGGAACCGGTCACTATCCAGGTGTCGCCGCGCAGGGTCGCTCGATACGGCTTCTCGCTGGCGATGAGCTTTTCGCCATAGATGGGGATCCAAACCGCCTCCGCGATCCGAATAGCAGTAGCGCTGTCCGGAACGAACCCCTTGGCGGGGATCCATGGCTGCTTGTCCGCGGCGACGCTAGCTGCGGTGATCGACAAGGCGATCGTCGTGACGCCAATCCAGCGAATCCAGGTCATCACCTCTCCATCACGAGGAGCTTCGACAAGTCGGTCTAACGATACTGGCGTTCAGCGGCGGATGCCAGAGTGAGCGGAGCGACCGACGCGTCCGTCCGACTGCAACGCCTCGTTAGGCCGCTGCACCCCGACGCTCACTTGCCCTCAGGTCTCCTTGGGCCGAGGTAGATCGTAATGTCCTCGGCACGAACTGGGATTGGAATGGCGTAAAAGACGACCTGAGGGCCGGAGGGAGGGCTCTTCACCCGTCGTCCCTGTTCGACGATGCATCCGATAGCTCTTTCGTTGCCTGGAGTACTTTGCTCGTCGGCGACTTGCGCGGGTGCGCCAGGTTCCGAAAAAACACCCTTGAGGAACAACTTACCGGGCTGATTCGGCTGGCTGTACTGCAAGCAGATCAGCGAGATCTGGATGAGATTGAACACCGCCTTCTGGGTGTCCGGGCCGGGCACGCTATGTCCGCGAGCGCTTCTTGGGGCCTGTGGTGTAGTCGCACATGCCGCGGCAAGGGCGACACACGCGGCGATCTTCAACATCCTCAAGTGGCACATCCTTAGTCGGTCTAACGACCTGGCGGTCAGCAGCGAACGCCCAGGCCGCGTTCGAACGTACCACGGCCGCGAGAGTCGCGGGCGCAGCCCGCGACTCCTCGCGGCACCAGCCCACGTACGAGCGGGCGCACGTGGCGTGCGGCTGCTGCAACGGCTTGTTAGCCGTCGGTCGCCGCGCTACCTTGATCACCATGCGGACGTTCACTGCCGTCATCGAGCGGGACCCCGATACTGGTCTGTTCGTGGGCTACGTCCCTGGATGGCCAGGCGCGCACTCGCAAGGCGTCAGCGTGGACGAGCTGCGCGCGAACCTGGAGGAGGTCGTCGCGATGCTCCTCGAGGACGGCGAGCCGAAGCTGGAAGGTGAGTTCATCGGAACGCAGACCGTCAAGGTCGCGTAGATGGGTGACATCCCGGTCCTCAAGCCGCGTGAGGTCGCCGGAATCCTGGAACATCTTGGGTTCGTCGAGGTTCGCCAGCGCGGATCACATCGACAGTATAGACACGCGGACGGCCGTGCGACCACTGTTCCCTTCCATCCAGGCCGTGACATCTCGCCGTCGCTGCTGCGCGTGATCGCCCGCGACATCGGGATGGACGTTCGGGACTTCGTCGCCCGTCGCTGAAGCCGTACGGCAAACGTTTTTCCCGTTCAGCGGTGGACGCCGCACGGATGCGCGATCGTACCATGGCCGCAAGGAGTCGCGGGCGCACGCCCGCGCAGCGTCGCGGCACAGGCTACCGTTCGACCGGGCCGCGCAGGCGTTCATCCGCTGCAACGGCTTGTTCGGCAGGTGGTTAGAGCATCAAGGTTTGCGACTGCCAAGCCTCGAACCCTGACCCGCCAGCCATAGAACACGGTGCCTGCTTCTCCGAGAAGAGGCTGGAGCTGCCAAGAGTAACGGGCCCTAACGATGAATGGGGCGACGGCGATGGCGTCGCAGTTCGCGCGCCCGGCCGGTGCGCGAGCCACCTCGCTGGGCGATGGGAGCTGCTTCGCCACGACGGCCGCTCGCACCCTCGGAACACCGAAGATCTGCGTAGCCGCCCAGAGCACCAGGTACGCGGATCCCGCGACGACCGCCGTTCGCAAACTGCGCTTCACTGGGGGCACCATCCTCGTCTGGCTAACGATACTGCCGTTCAGCGGCGGGCGCACGAGGGAGCGCAGCGACCGACGCGCCCGTCGGCTGCAGCGGCTTGTTAGCCGGCTTCACCAGGCTCGGAGCGCAAAAGGATGCTCCCGGTGCCGTAGTCGTCGATGAGGTCGTGGCGCACGCGGCGGCCAAGGACCGATGAAGAGAACGAACCCGAAGCGTCAAGAAGATGGCGCAGAACGGATCGGCAGCGTTCGAGATCTGCGACTGCGGTCGCAGGGGTGACGTGTTCGCTACGCCACGAGGAACACACCTCACAGACCAATGTACCGTCTTCTTCGAAGCGGAAGGTGATCCCTTCGAACTCGAAGCTGCGCCCGCTGCGGAGGCGCTCGAGCGCGAGCTCGAACCTCGCAGCTTTGAGATCGTCGACCTCGAACCCGCCGCGCCTCATCCCCCTGTCCGGCTAACGGCCTGCCGTTCAGCGCGGCCGCCAGGAGGGAGCGCAGCGACCGACGCTCCCGTCCGCTGCAATGGCTTGTTAGGCGGGCGCACCCGCGGTCGCGCGGCAGCCCCATCGCGATGCTTCGCGCGCGCCTCTCTGCGCGGCGGATAGATCGTCGTAACCACGGTACCTCGCGCGGCGGCTATCGCCTGGATGACGTCGCTACTCAGGGATGTCTCAAAGGCATTCAACTTGAGCTTGCCTCGCTGCCTCCACGCGCCCGAACCCGGCGGCGTTTCGTGCAAGAGTGCGACGACGTTCCCGCTCTCAAAGCCGACGTTGAACACGCGCGCATCAGCTTCCGTCCAAAGCTTCTTCGCACGACCGCGGAGTGGTGTCACGAGCGCGAGCAGTCGCCAGATGGTCTTTTCCGGAGACGAACCGTGTGCCTCGAAGCTGGCGAGGAACTTCCGCTTCGACTTGCCGACGTACAGCACGAGACTTCGCGGCTGGAGGGCTCTGGCTAGCGGCGCCACATCAACTTTCGACCACACCTCCAGGTCGACAGTGATGAAGCTCGGTCCCTCCATCCCTCGCATTCGTCGCTCCGGCTAACGACCTGCCGTTCAGCAACGAATGCCGAGGTCGCGTCAAGCGTACCACGGCCGCGAGGAGCGGCATGAGCCTACCCTCGCGCGGAAAGGTGTGGCGTTCGTCTGCTGCAACGGCTTGTTAGCCGGTCAACTCTCAACAGGCTGCCAGTCACCGCCGAACCCATGATGCGTCTCGGCGGAAAGTTGAAACCTGGCCCCACATGAGCGACAGGCGAAATCGTAGAGAAGCACGTCATCCCAGGGACCGCTTTCGCTCACGGTCAGGAAGGGGGTGCTAGACGCGCCAAGTGCAGGGCGCGGTGCCTGTTCAAGAGTTCGATCCGCCAGGTTCGCCTGGACCACCCGGATAGCTCGCGACAACTCCCCGGGCGACCTGATCGCGAATTTCTGGTGGAGCTCTTCGCAGCGTTGACAGCTCATCGCGCCGATCCGGCTAACGTCGTGGCGTTAACCCGCGGGCCGAAGGCCCGTCGGGTTCAACGCCCTGTTAGCCAGCCATCCTCGCCGCGGTCCGTTCCGCATCAAGCAGGGGACGATACCATCGATGGAGATCGTCCAGGGAGTCTGCTCGGGGAGGAGGATTTGGCGTTGTCCATCTGGCTTCCCAATACCGACTCATCCAGTCTTCGCCGGTCCGTCTGGGATGGAGCATCAGCGACGAGGAGAAGAAGTCCTTTCGGACTTGGTAGTGGTGGGTGTGGATGAACGACTTCCAGCTCTTTACCAGCGCCGCCTCTTCGCGGATGTCTATGAACTCGAACTGCTCCATCTCTCGCTTCTCTGCTGCGCCCCAACCCCGCCGAAGGAGCGTCACTGCCTCGCGATCCGATCGGGGAGCACTATATCCAAAGATCGTGACCATGAACGCGTGCTTGAACGCATGCTCGACACGCGCCCAACTGTCCTTGAGAAAGACGTCCTTCGCGTAGTCCTTCTGGGTGACGGGGTATAGGAGACGCGATGGTGCAAGCGCGGCGCCACACGCCGAGCATGCGGTTCCCTTCGGACCAATGACATGGTCTGTCTCACAACGCGCTTCCAGAACGTTGCCGTGGAGAAAGAGAAGCGTTGGGCAGCCCGTCTCGTGAAGAACGGCTCGATTTCGGAGGACAGCTTGGATCAGGAGCGGATCCCAATTGAACGTCGCGACCACGTCCTTAGGCCGCAACGCGAGGAGGAGATGATCGTAGATCGTCGGGATTTCCGGGAGTGCCAGACCGTCGAAATACTCGTAGATCCGCTCCTCGATCGCGCGGGCCCTCCGCGTCTCATTGGGCTTCGACGCAATCACACTGTAGGCTGCTTCAAAATTGCGTCTCCTGAGAGAGGCAGGAATCAGTTCGCGCAACCCGAGCATCGCGGCGAGATTCGACATGACCGGAAGAGAGCGGCCGTTGCGATCCCCATCGGGGCATGTGGCTACGCTCGCACCGGCACCCAGCAGGACAACATGTGGCGCCTTGATGCGGAGTTGGGACGTTTCCTCTTCGATCGAGACGTGATCCTTCATCGGTCGTCTGACTAACTCCTATTACCCCGACAGGATAACCCAATATCCCAGCGAGCCGCCCCGTGAAACGCACGCACCATCCGGACTCATCCGTCGTCGGTTTGTCGGGCGGCTCACAAGCTCGTGTCGGACAACGCGATGAAGGTGCCGGCTTGCTGTGGTCGGCCGTGGGTCAGCCGTAGGGCGGGCTTCGGACGGCGGATGCTCCTCGGTTCAGGACGTGGGTGTAGATCATGGTGGTGCTGACGTCCTTATGGCCGAGCGGTTCCTGGATGGTGCGGATGTCGTAGCCGCTTTCCAGCAGGTGGGTGGCGAAGGAGTGGCGGAGGGTGTGGGGGCTGACGGGCTTTGTGATTTGCGCGGCGCGGGCGGCGGAGCGGACGGCGCGCTGGATGACGGTCTCGTGAAAGGTGGTGGCGGCGGATCTGCGGCTTTCCACTTCGATGTAGGTTCGGGTGGCGGGAAAGATCCACTGCCAGGCCCACTCTCGCGGGGCCGCGGGGTACTTGCGCGCGATCGCATCTGGGAGAGCTACGTAGCCGGCGCCGCTCGCGGCGGGCGAAGTCGACGTCCTTCACGCGGAGCTGAAGTGCCTCGAGCAACCGCAAGCCACCGCCGTACAGCAGCGCCGACACCAGGTGCTCGGATCGGCTCAGTCGTGACAGCACGGCGCGCGCCTCGTCACGGGTCAGGACGACCGGTACCCGTGTGGGCCTCTTGGCATGGACCACGTCGCCCATCCAGGGGAGTGGTCGATCCAGGACTTGCTGGTACAGGAACAGCAGCGCCGCCAGCGCCTGGTTCTGCGTCGACGCGCTCACCTTCGCCTGCGTCGCCAGGTGCGAGAGGTACGTCCCGATCTCGGGCTCGGCCATCGTGTTCGGGTGTCGCTTCCCGTGAAAGAGGATGAAGCGGCGGATTCACCCCACGTAGGCCTTCTCCGTCCGGGCGCTGTAGTGACGGGTTCGTAAGGCGATCCGGACGGCATCCAGCAGGCGTGGCCGTGCATCGACCGGGCCGGTCTGCAACTGGCCGGGCTCGGACGTGGGCGCGACCCGGGGCGCCGCTTATCTGCCCGCCACGCGCAGCTTCGCGATCAACTTCAGGTCCCGCTCCGATCTCGGCCCGCCCGGCTCGCACTTGTCGAAGTTGGTCTCGTCGCCGCGCACGATGGCCTTCGCATACTCGCGGCAGGTGTCGTAGCCACACGCCCCGCAGTCGGTCTGGGCCAGCGCTTGCGCGAACAGCAGGTCTTGCAGCTTCTGCGGGTCGTCGCCGGCGGCCTTCACCATGGGGGCCAGCTCGGCCTCGCGCGCGGCCACCACGGCCTCGCTGTTGACCTCGTCGGCGCCCTCGCCGTACAGGCGGGCCTCGGCCCAGCGGGCGGCCAGGGCGTTGTACTCTTGGGCGCGCTTGCGGACTTCGCGGGCGATGTTGCCGCGCTCGGGGGTGGGCTCGATGACGCCCTTCTTGGGCTTGAAGGGGATCACGGCGTCGCCGGGGCGGATGAAACGGAACGTCAGGGTCGAGAAGTCGTCGGTCGCCGCCTCGAACTCGCGGGTCATGCGGATGCACTTCGTCTGCTCGGCGTCGCCCGGGGCCTGGTTGGGGACGGGGCACGACTCGACGCAGATGTTGCAGTACATGCACTTGCCCATGTCGATGTCGAAGCGGGTCATGGCGCGCACGTCGCCCACCTTCTCGAGATCGATCACGATGCAGCCGATAGGGCAGTCGCGCTCGCACGCCTTGCAGGCGGTGCAGGTGGCCAGATCCACTTCCAGGAAGCCGCGGTAGCGCTCGGGCAGCGTGTCGACGATGGGCTTGTCGATGCGATCGGGGTACTGGATCGTCGTCGGGGGCCGGAACATGTGCGACAGC
>Ga0207652_10005756_pt1 | contig 10056 bp, 6 predicted proteins | sample KBSC63BmetaG_FD_184334 | JGI IMG/M metagenome (GOLD analysis project Ga0207652, IMG submission 184334) | Corn rhizosphere microbial communities from Kellogg Biological Station, Michigan, USA - KBS C6-3B metaG (SPAdes) (version 2) | ecosystem: Host-associated > Plants > Roots > Rhizosphere ...
TACACCCGGTTTTCCGCCCTGTCCGACACCAAGAAAGGGATCACCGACGACGAGATCCGCGCTCTGGCGCAGGACGTCGCCGGGAAGTTGACAAGAAAAATAGCGTAATTTTGATTACTTAAACGAGACGCTAAAAACTTCGTAAATAGGCTAAAGCACTAGCTTGAGGGCTCCGATGTCCCGAGCATGGTGCCAAAACGCCTTGCGCGCGCTCTGAGTTTGTCCCTGGTCGCGGCGGGCGCGGGAGCCTGCGGCGGCGAAGCGCCCGGCCCCGGCAATGGCCCGGTCGAAATCGCGGCCGTCACCGAGAACGCGTTGACGGCCAACGCACTCACCGCGAATGCGCTGACGGCGAACGCGCTGACGGCCAACGCGCTCACCGCGAACGCGCTGACGGCCAATGCGCTGACGGCCAACGCGCTGACGGCGAATGCCCTGACCGCCAATGCGCTGACCGCGAACGCGCTGACCGCCAACGGGTTGATGGACCCGCTGGTGGCGGAGTTCCTGAAGTACGTCGTCTCGTGCGCGTTCAACGCCGACCAGAGCTTGAACCTGACCGTGGCAGGCCAGAGCTACAGTTTCCCCGGCTCCCTGGGCCTGGCGCCCCAGTGGGGGACACCGCACGGCTCGTGCGACAGGTCCTGCCAGCGCTGGGTCAGCGCCTGCGTGCTGTCGCGCGTGGACGCGGCCGGCGTCGAGCGCGAGATCTCGATCCGGGGCCTCAACCCCGCGCTGATCCCCAGCCGCAGCGAGTTTGGCACCTACACCCAGCGGGAGGCGACCTACTTCGGCAACGTCTTCGCCCCCGGCCAGCCGAAGTTCCTCTGCTTGCCCCCCGGTGCCGACAGCGACGAGCGGGTGTGCGGCGACTCCATGTCGGCCTGTCCGATGAAGGTGGTGGGTTCCTGTGCGAAGGACTGCCTGTTCCAGGGGCCGTTCGGCGAGTACGACGTCTGCAGCGACAGCGGGAAGCTGCTGTCGGGTGACGTTTATTTCGAAAGCATCACGGTCTTTCTGCCGAAGTCCACGATGTGATCGACCGCGTCCTCGCCGGCCGCTTCCAACTCCTTGCCCAGGCGGGCGCGGGGGGGATGGGGGCGGTCTACCGCGCTCGGGACCTGATGTCCGGAGCGAACGTCGCCGTCAAGATCCTGGCGGGCCGCGACGTTCGGTTGGCCGATCGCTTCGACCAAGAGGCGGTCATCATGGCCGGCCTGGTCCACCCGGCCATCGTCCGGTACATCAGCCACGGGGTGGCCGAGAACGGCGCCCGCTACATCGTGATGGAGTGGCTGGACGGGGAGGATCTGGCCACCAAGCTGGATCGCGAGCTTCCCAGCATCGACCAGACCATCGCGCTGGGCCGCCGCACCGCCGAGGCGCTGGCCCACGCGCACGCCAAGGGGGTCGTTCACCGGGACATCAAGCCCGGTAACCTCTTCCTGCCGGCGGGCGACATCGAGCGGGTCAAGGTGCTGGACTTCGGCATCGCCCGGCTCACCAGCGGCGCGCGCAAGCTGACCCGCACCGGTTCGGTGATCGGGACGCCGGGCTACATGGCGCCCGAGCTGGTTCGCGGCGTGCGCGACATCAAGCCCAGCGCGGACGTGTTCTCGCTGGGCTGCGTCCTGTTCCAGTGCCTGACCGGCCGGCCCGTGTTCGAGGCCGAGGCGGTCACGGCACTGCTGGCGAAGATCCTGCTGGTCGAGCCCCCGCGGGTTCGGGACATCGCGCCCCACATTCCGGCCGAGATCGACGCGGTGCTGGCCGGGATGCTGGCCAAGGATCCCGAGCGCCGGACGCCCGACGCCCTCGCTGTCCTGGAGGCGCTGGACGGCCTGGCGGCCGTCTACCAGGACGAGCGGACCCGGGCCGGGCGCGTCCCGCGCACGTCGGCCACCGTGTCGCTGACCGCCAGCGAGCGGCGCATCGCCTGCGTGGTCATCGCGGGCGCGTCGCCGACCGGCGAAAAGCTGTGGAGCGGGCCGGCGCCGTCACAGGAAGAGATGGGCATCGCCGGTCGCCTGCGGCGCCTGCTGGCCATCGAGGAGGATCTGACCCGCCAGTACGGCGCGCGCATCCACCCGCTTCCCGACGGCTCGGTGGTGGTGTCGCTGCCCGATTCGGAACGGGCGACGGATCAGGCAGCCCGGGCGGCCCGTTGCGCGCTGGCGATGCGCGGCATCCTGCCCGACGTGCCGCTGGTGGTCTCCACGGGTCACGGCCGCTTCTCGACCTGGTCGGCGGTGGGCGACGTGATCGACAACGGCGCCTTGTTGCTGCGCGGAACCGCGCCGGGCGCCATTCGCCTGGACGACGTGGCGGCCGGCCTGCTGGACGCGCGCTTCGAGGTGTTTCGAGACGGGACGGCCGCCTATCTGCGGGCCGAGCGCGACGGGTTCGGCGGGCAGCGGCAGCTCCTGGGCAAGGCCACGCCGTTCGTCGGGCGCGGCCGCGAGATGTCGATGCTCACCAACCTCTACGCGGCGACGGCCGCCGAGGCGAGCGCCACGGCGGTGCTGGTGGTCGGCACCGCCGGCGTCGGCAAGTCGCGTCTGCGGCAAGAGCTGATCGACTGGGTGCAGCGGCAGCCCGAGCGCGCCGAGGTGTTCTTCGGCGGCGTCGACTCGGTCGGCGCCGGGTCGCCGTTCGCGATGCTGGCCCGGATGATCCGGCGGGCGGCGGGCATCCTCGACGGAGAGCCGATCGAGACCCGTCGCGAGAAGTTGGCCGCGCGGGTCGGGCAGCACGTGGCGCGCGAGATCCGCGAGCGCGTGACCGAGTTCCTGGGCGAGATCGCCGACGTCCGGTTCGACGACACCCAGCGCGAGGCGTTGCGAGCCGCCCGCGCCAATCCGCAGCTGATGGGCGACGGCATGCGGCGCGCCTTCGAAGACTGGTTGATGGCCGAGTGCGCCGCCCACCCGGTGTTGCTGGTGCTGGAAGACCTGCACTGGGGCGACCTCGGAACGGTGAGCTTTCTCGACAGCGCGCTCCGCAACCTGCACGACCAGCCGTTCATGGTGCTGGCGCTGGCCCGGCCGGAGGTGGAAGAGCGGTTCCCCGATCTGTGGACCGCGCGCCACCGGCAGACGATCCGGCTGGGCCCGCTGTCGCGCCGGGCGGCCGAGCAGCTCGTCAAGCAGGCGGTGACCGGCGTCGCCGACGACGTGGTGGCCCGCATGGTCGACCGCGCCGACGGCAACGCGTTCTACCTGGAAGAGTTGATCCGCGCGCTGGCGGCCGGCCGCGCCGAGGGGCTGCCCGATTCGGTGCTGGCGATGGTCCAGGCCCGCCTCGACGCCGAGGGGCCGGACGGCAAGCGGGTCCTGCGGGCGGCGGCGGTCTTCGGCGAGCGGTTCTCGCGCGCCGGCATTGCCGCGCTCCTGGGCGGCGCGCCCGACGACGAGACCATCATCGACCCGGTCGAGCGGCTGGCCGCGCACGAGCTGATCGCGCGCGCGGCGTCGCCGGTACGGCAGGACGACGTCGACTACGTGTTCGCGCACGCGCTGGTCCGCGAGGCGGCCTACGCCATGCTGACCGACGAGGATCGGCAGCTCGGGCACCGGCTGGCCGGTGACTGGCTGGAGCAGGCCGGCGCCGGCGACGCGATGGTGCTGGCCGAGCACTTCCGGCGCGGCGGAGAGCCGGCGCGCGCCGTCCCCTGGTACGAACGCGCCGCCGCGCAGGCGCTGGCCGCCAACGATCTGGGCGCGGCCATCGAGCGCGCCGAGGCGGGCATCCACGGCGGCGCGGCCGAGGACACCGTCGGCCGCCTGCGGCTGATCCAGGCCGAAAGTCACGTCTGGCGGGGCGAGCTGGCGCAGGCCGAGGCGCGGGCGCTGGAGGCGGCGGACGCGCTCCCCTGGTGCGGGGCCGCCTGGCTGCGGGCGCGGGGCCAGGCTATCATCGCGGCGGCCAAGCGCGGCCGACTGGACGTGGTCGAGGAGCAGGTCCGGCAGGTCGAGGCGGCGACCAGTAGCGAGGACCCGGACGTGCGCAGCGCGCGAATCATCTGCCTGTCGTGGGCGGCCAACTACCTCATCTTCGGCGCGCGTTACGCCGTGGCGGACCCGCTGGTGGCGACCATCGGCAAGCTGGCCGACGCCGACGCCGTGCTGGACCCGCAGGCGCTGGCGCTGTTGCAGCAGGTGCGCGCAGTGCGGGCCTCGTCGGCCGGCGATCTGGGGCGCTGCCTGACCGGTCTGGAGTCGGCGCTGCAGGCGTTCGAGCAAGCGGGCGACGTGCGCAACGCCTGCGCCGTTCGCACCAACCTGGGCTACGTCTACTGCGAGCTGGGCGACTTCCAGCGGGCCGAGGCGGCGCTGCGCCAGGCGCTGCTGGCCAGCGAGCGGATGGGGCTGCACGACCTGGCGGCCGCGGTCCTGCACAACCTCGGGCGCGTGCTGGGCTTCGGCAAGGATCTGGCCGAGGCCGAGCGGCTCGAACGGGCGGCCATCGAGGCGTTCCGGCGCCAGGGCGACCCTCGGCTCGAGGGGGCGGCGCGCATCTACCTGGCCGAGATCCTGACCGCGGCCGGCGACGTCGACGGGGCGGTGCGGGAAGCGGCGACGGCGGTCGAGACGCTGGCGGTGGCGCCCTCGCTGCAGGTGGGGGCGCTGGCGGCGCTGGCGCGCGCGCGGCTGGCGTCGGGCGACGTGGGCGACGGCATGGCGGCGGCGCGCCAGGCGCACGAGGCGCTGGAACGGCTGGGGGAGATCGAAGAGGGGGAGTCGGCGGTCCGGTGGACCTACGCCGAGGCGCTGCGCGCGGCGGGAGACGACGAGGCCGCGACGGCCGCGCTGCTGGTCGCGCGGCAGCGCCTGCTGGCTCACGCCGAGCGCATCGCCGACCTCGGCTGGCGCCAGCGCTTCCTTCACGAGGTGCCGATCAACGCCAAGATCCTCGCACTTCCGCGCCGCCCGCAGACCGGCACCACCGGCTCGCACGCCGCCGCCTGAACGCTGCGACAGCGCGGCGACAGCGGCATTGAAAGTTCTGGCCGTCCGACTATGCTGCGCGGCGGTCCATGGCCACCGTCGACGTTCCGCTCAAGAGGCTGAAGTTCGGACAGACCGCCCGCAAAGACGGGTGGTGGGTGATGCCCCTGACGACGTTCGTCGTCTTCACATCGTTCGTCCTCTACACCACCTGGGCGCTGTTCCAGGGCGAGAACTACTGGTACGGCAACTACCTGTCGCCGTTCTACTCGCCCGAGCTGTTCGGCGGCTCGCCGCACGCCTGGTTCGGCCCCTGGCGCTGGCCCTGGCTGCCGTTCGTCGCCTACTCGCCGGCCATGCTGATCCTGGTCTTCCCGCTGGCGTTCCGGATGACCTGCTACTACTACCGCGGCGCCTACTACAAGGCCTTCTGGGCCGACCCGCCCGCCTGCGCCGTCGGCGAGCCGCGTGACGAGTACCGCGGCGAGGCCAAGTGGCCGCTGCTGATCCAGAACCTGCACCGCTACGCGCTGTACTTCGCGCTGCTCTTCATCGTGATCCTGGGCAGCGACGCGGTGAAGGGGTTCATGTTCAACGACCCCAAGACCGGTCACACCACGTTCGGCGTCGGGATCGGCTCGCTGGTCCTGCTCATGAACGTCATCCTGATCGGCGGCTACACGCTGGGGTGCCATTCCTTCCGGCACCTGGCGGGGGGCCTCTTCGACACGCTGTCGCGCCACCCGGTGCGCAAGAAGGCCTACGACTGCGCGAGCTGCCTGAACCGCCACCACCCCAAGTGGGCCTGGTGCAGCCTGTTCTGGGTGGCCTTCACCGACATCTACATCCGCCTGTGCGCGACGGGCGTGATCACCGACCTGAGGATCATCTGATGGGGAGCCCCGAAGTTCACGAGCACGACGTCCTTGTCATCGGCGCCGGCGGCGCCGGCCTGCGCGCCGCCATCGAGGCCTCGGCGACCGGCGTCTCGGTCGGCCTGGTCTGCAAGTCGCTGCTGGGCAAGGCCCACACCGTCATGGCCGAAGGCGGCATGGCGGCGTCGATGGGGCACGTCGACGACCGCGACAACTGGAAGGTCCACTTCTCGGACACCATGCGCGGCGGCCAGTACCTGAACAACTGGCGGATGGCCGAGCTGCACGCCAAGGAAGCGCCGGAGCGCGTTCGCGAGCTGGAGGCCTGGGGCGCGGTGTTCGACCGCACCAAGGACGGGCGCATCCTGCAGCGGAACTTCGGCGGTCACCGCTACCCGCGGCTGGCGCACGTCGGCGACCGCACCGGGTTGGAGATGATCCGCACGCTCCAGGACCACGGGATCCACCAGGGATTCAAGGTCTACATGGAGCACACCATCAGCAAGCTGTTCGTCGACGCCGGCCGGATCGCCGGCGCCTTCGGCTACGACCGCGAGCGCGGCCGCCTGCGCGTGTTCAAGGCCAAGGCCATCGTGCTGGCCACCGGCGGGGTGGGGCGCGCCTTCAAGATCACCAGCAACAGCTGGGAGTACACGGGCGACGGGCACGCGCTGGCCTACGACGCGGGCGCCGACCTGATGGACATGGAGTTCGTCCAGTTCCACCCGACCGGCATGGTCTGGCCGCCGTCGGTGAAGGGGATCCTGGTCACGGAGGGCGTCCGCGGCGAAGGCGGCGTCCTGCGGAACAAGGACGGCAAGCGCTTCATGTTCGACGACATCCCGGAGAACTACAAAGCGCAGACCGCCGACAGCGAGGAAGAGGGCTGGAAGTACACGCAGGGGGACAAGGCCTCGCGCCGGCCGCCCGAGCTGCTGACCCGCGACCACGTGGCGCGCAAGATCATGAAAGAGGTGCGGGAGGGGCGCGGCAGCCCGCACGGTGGCGTGTTCCTGGACATCGCCTGGATCAAGTCGCGCGTCCCCGGCGGCGCCGAGCACATCAAGAAGAAGCTCCCCAGCATGTACCACCAGTTCAAGCAGCTGGCGGACATCGACATCACCGAGGTGCCGATGGAGGTGGGGCCGACCACCCACTACATCATGGGCGGCATCCGCGTCGACGGCGACACGCAGATGTCGACGGTGCCGGGGCTGTTCGCGGCCGGCGAGTGCGCGGCCGGCCTGCACGGCGCCAACCGGCTGGGCGGCAACTCGCTGTCGGACCTGCTGGTGTTCGGCAAGCGGGCCGGCGAGTACGCGGCCAAGTTCGCCAAGGAGCGGCCGCAGGTGCAGATCGACGCCACGCAGGTCGACGGGGCCGAGCGCGCGGCGCTGGCGCCGTTCGAGCGGGGCGCGTCGGGCAGCGACGCCGAGGGGCCGTACAAGATCCAGTACGAGCTGCAGGACGTGATGCAGAACAACGTCGGCATCGTCCGCAACGACGGCGACATGAAGAAGGCCATCGAGGCCATTCAGGTGCTGAAAGCGCGCGCCGCCAAGGTGGGGGCGGTCGGCAACCGCGAGTACAACCCGGGCTGGCACACGGCGCTGGACCTGGCGAACATGCTGGCCTGCTCGGAGGCGATTGCCGTCTGCGCGCTGGCGCGCAAGGAGAGCCGGGGCGGGCACTTCCGCGAGGACTTCCCGGACAAGGACCCGACCTTCGGCACGTTCAACCACGTCGTTCGCAAGGGGCCCGGCGGGCGGCCCGAGCTGCGACGCGAGACCATCCCGCCGCTGCGTGACGACCTGAAGCAGGTCGTCGAGGAGAACAAGTAATGGCCGCTTCGAAAGCCACGTTCCGGATCTGGCGCGGCGAGAAGGGGCAGGGCGAGTACCGCGACTACGCCACCGACGTCTCGGAGGGGATGGTGGTCCTGGACGCGGTTCACCAGATCCAGGCCGAGCAGGCCAACGATCTGGCCGTGCGCTGGAACTGCAAGGCCGGCAAGTGCGGGTCGTGCTCGGCCGAGGTGAACGGCATGCCCAAGCTGATGTGCATGACGCGCCTGTCGGATCTGCCGCTGGAGCAGCCGGTCACCATCCAGCCGCTGCACACGTTCCCGTCGATCCGCGACCTGGTCACCGACGTGTCGTGGAACTACCGCGTGAAGAAGGAGATCAAGCCCTTCAAGCCGCGCGCGCCCGACGCGCCCGACGGCACCTGGCGCATGCAGCAGGAAGACATCGAGCGCGTGCAGGAGTTCCGCAAGTGCATCGAGTGCTTCCTGTGCCAGGACGTCTGCCACGTCCTGCGCGACCACCACAAGCACGACGAGTTCATCGGGCCGCGCTTCCTGACGCACGTGGCGGCGCTGGAGATGCACCCGCTCGACACCGAGGATCGCGTCCCCGAGCTGAAGAAGGCTTACGGCGTCGGGTACTGCAACATCACCAAGTGCTGCACGAAGGTGTGCCCCGAGGGGATCACCATCACCGACAACGCCATCATTCCGCTGAAGGAACGGGTGGTCGACCGGTACTACGACCCGATCAAGCGGCTGTTCAACATCGGCAAGAAGTGAGCGCGGCTCACAGGCCGGCGTCGCCCGCGTCAGCCTGACCCGCGTCAGCCTGACCGGCGTCGGCCTGACCGGCATCGCCGGCATCCGCCTGGCCGCCGTCGGCGTGGCTCGCGTCCGGCGCGCCCCCATCGACCAGCACCGTGACGGCGTCGGTGCTGTAGGTGTCGGTGCCGGGGGTGCCGCTGTAAATCGGCCCGGTCGGCTTGACCGGGATGGTGTACAGGGCCGGACCGATGACCGGGTAGCCTTTGCAGCACGAGCCGTTGGCGTTCATGGGCTCACCGAACTGCAGGTGCAGGATCTCGGTCGGGCGATCGCCGAACACGAACGCGACGTCGCAGCCGCCCGCCCGCTGGCCCGTGATGCTCGCGTGCGAGCACGACGTCTTGGCGTCGCCCAGACAGATCGCCGTCGATCGCGACGGGCAGGCCGGGCCGTCCACCTCGATGTCGCCCAGGATGCCGTTCAGCTCGCCGTCGTTCGCGCTGACGATGTAGACGGTCGCGGCCGGGCAGTTCTGCGCGCAGGTGCTGGTGCAGGCCGGCGTCGTGAAGACGGCCAGCAGAAAGCCGGCCGTCGCGGTGGCCGTCAAAGTCAGGAGTCCAACGAGCTTCACGCGCGCAGTGTAAACGAATCCGCCCGGCAGCCCGGTGACGGTCCGCACGGGCAGTTCTCTTTGCGGTCCAGCTGGACTATTCTCCGCCGCAGATGAGGCGTCTCGATGTCCTGCTGGTGGCAGTCACCCTCGGTCTCGGCGCCTGCGCGCCGAAGCCGGTTCCGGTCACGCCGGCCACCACGCCGCACGCGCCGACCGAACAGAACCCGTTCGCCGGCGCCAAGATGTACGTCAACCCCGAGTACGTGTCCGCCGTCGAGGAGGTCGCGAAGGCCCATCCCGGCGACGCGGCGCTGCTGCGCAAGGTGGCGACCTATCCGACGGCCATCTGGCTCAGCTGGATCCGGGACACCAAGAACCTGCCCAGGGTGCTGGACGACGCGCAAAAGCAGCAGGATGCCGGCGGACAGCCGGTGGTGCCCGTGTTCGTCGTGTACAACATCCCCGGCCGCGACTGCAACGCCGAGGCGTCGGCCGGCGAGCTGCAGCTGACGCCCGAGGGCGAGGCGCGCTACCAGCGCGACTACATCGACGTCATCGCGGCGGCGCTGGCCGCCCATCCCAAGCTCCGCGTGGCTTTCATCCTGGAGCCGGACTCGCTGGCGAACCTGATCACCAACCTGGCCAATCCCAAGTGCCAGGAGGCGGCGCCGTACTACAAGCGCGGCATCGCCTACGCCATCTCCAAGCTGTCGCAGCCCAACGGGTTCCTGTACCTGGACGCGGCGCACGCCGGGTGGCTCGGCTGGCCGAAGAACATCGCCAAGGCCGGTCCGCTCTACAAAGAGGTCATCGACATGGCCGGCGGGCCGGACCGGATCCGCGGCTTCGCGACCGATGTCTCCAACTACGACCCCGTCAAGGACCCGACGGCGCCGCCGCGGGTGGCCTCGTATCCGGCCAACGACGAGCTCGGGTACGTGCAGGACCTGGCCAAGAATCTGTCGAGCGCTGGCCTGGCCGGCAAGGGCTTCGTGATCGACACCGGGCGCAACGGCCGGCCCAACGTCCGCACGTCCCCCGGCAACTGGT
>Ga0207652_10005766_pt1 | contig 10049 bp, 1 predicted proteins | sample KBSC63BmetaG_FD_184334 | JGI IMG/M metagenome (GOLD analysis project Ga0207652, IMG submission 184334) | Corn rhizosphere microbial communities from Kellogg Biological Station, Michigan, USA - KBS C6-3B metaG (SPAdes) (version 2) | ecosystem: Host-associated > Plants > Roots > Rhizosphere ...
TCCGATCTCGAGGTAGAATTGGATGCCGCCGGAGACTACTGCTCCAACAACGCACCATGGGCATTCTCCGTCTGCGTCCGTCGTGTTGGCCGGATCGTCTCCCACATAGGTATACAGGTTAGGATCAGCCTTGTACCCCACCGGATCCGTCTGCAAGAACCTGCCCAGCTGCGGTGAGTAGTAACGGGCCCGATAGTAATAAAGACCCGTTTCAGGATCGAAGCGTCGTCCGGTGTAACGATATGGTTGACCGGTCGCGACGCTCGCGCTGCCCAAGTTTCCGTACTCGTCATACGACAGCGTCTGGCACCCAGTTGAACAGTTGGCATTGCCCGAAGCATCTGTCATCGCAATCACCGAGCCCTGGTGATTCACGTGATAGAAAGTCTTGGTTGGAGTCGAGGTTGAGCTATCCCGTTGCATCGCGATGCGATCATCAATCGCGGGGCCCATTAGGTAGCGACGTTGCATGACGCCGGCGCTGTCGTACTCCGCGATCTCTTCGTCCCCATCCAGCAAGTAATAAGTCGTATTTGTTGTATCGACAACCTTGGAGATACGGCGGCCGAGTACATCGTAGTCGTAGGTTGTGCTCGATCCGCCGGTCACCGCAGCGGTGCGCAGACGACTCTCGGAGTCATAGGTATATGTGTGCTTAGACGCTGTCGGACCCCACGTGAGCAAGTTCCCATTGTTCGAATACGTGGGTGCGTTGGCCGCGCCGGCCATTGTGAGTGAGCTGTACTGATTGAGCTTATTAGGCGTATACGCCGTGGGAACCGAGATCGGCGAGCCGCCTTGCACAGGAGTGCTGGTGACCGGCCCGGGCAAGTAGAAGTCGTCGTTTGAAGCAATGCTGCGTATCTGACCCGACCTGTTGTGACCGTAGTCGAGGCTTACGGTCGCCGTGTTCAACACGTTGGTGAGCAGATCCAGATTACTGTCCGGCTCGTAGGAGTAGTTGATGCGGTTGGTGCCGCCTGTGTCACTGTTGGTTTGGCACAAGGCGCCTTGCCCGCCCAAACATACGTAACTGCGACGTGACAGCGTGTCGTACTTATAGAACGCGAGCTCATTCGCGCTCGTGCTGTTCTCGAACACATACTGCATGCGATTGAGCGCATCGTACGTGTAGTACAGGTAGTAACCATCTGGCCAAGTAGTCTGCTGACGGTTACCCGCAGCATCGTAAGCATACGAGACTTGCTGTGGAGTGGCGCTAAAGCCTAGCAAGTTCTTTTCAAACAGCTTGCGACCCGCACCGTCGTAGTCATATGCCGTGCTGTGCGCCGCAATCGTTCCGCTCACTGGGCTCGAAATAAGCATCGGCTCACTAACTAGATTGTAGTAGTAGCTCACCTTGCCCAACGCAGGCGTGCCACTGACCGTCTTGCTCGTCACACGATTTATCGCGTCGAAAGCGGAAGTGATCGTGTTGTTCCCGCGTGTTCGAAAACTCGTGACATTACCGTTCTTGTCGTAAACAGACTTCTCGTAGGTCTGCTTATTAGTGCACGTCGGTGTGCTGGAACTTGTGATCGGCGCATTCGCCGAGCAGCGATAACCATCATTCGGATCGGGAAAGTACGTGAAGGTCAGCCGATCGAAGCCATCGTAGTCGTATACCGTCGTATTGTTATCCGCATCGGTGACGCTCCGCTTCTTGCCATTCAGAGAGTAAACGTATGCGGCATAGCGAAGAGCTCCGACGTATCCCCTGCTGGCATAAATGCTTGGACTCCAACTGTCGACAGGCGGGTTCGACGGCAACAAGGCACTGGGCGGTGGAATCATTGGCGACACCGGCGCATTCGCAGACACTTTTCCGCTAGCGTCTAACCAGGTCGTGGTCGACTGTGGATCAGCGTCGCGCATACCTCCTTTCCAGGTTTGCACGATCTCACCTGCCAAGTCGTAGACGGTCGCCACCTGTCGTCCGTCGGGATCCTGCACCACCCGTTGTTGTCCATCGTCATCGTATGCATAGCTCGTGACATTGCCTTCTGCATCCGTCACGCGCTTCAAGTCGCCCGTCTCCCAATATTCACGCGTTTCCGATTGCCAATCGCTGTTCGCAAATCCATTGGGACATGTGCCATCTATCGTCGCAGCAGTCGCATTTGGATCTGGAACACCCGCGTTGCGAGTGCGATTGCTGGAACGCACAAGACCATCCGCGTCATAGCAATAGCGCGTCGTTGCACCCAAGGGCGCGTTGATTCTAGTAATCCGCCGCGCCTTGTCGAAGGTGTAGATGGTAGTGTCTGCGGGGCCCGCTACTGGTCCATCAACACTGGTCACATTTCCGATGCCATCGAAGGCCAGCGTAGTCGTCAGGTTCAACGCATTAGCTTTGCTCGCCGTGGGACAGCTCAGAGAACTGCTCGAGGGCGGCGTGAGCGTGGTGCTTGGATCCACCGTACCCGACTGCAACACGTATTTCTTAGCCGAGTCGTACGCATAGCTTTCGACACGATTACTGGTCTGATTGACCTTCGCGATCTTCCCCGTGAGCAAACTGAGCGACCCGCTGGACAGGTTTGCGGTCACAGTCGTGTAGCACAGCGTTGTGAGCGGAGCGACACTCGCTGTCGTCACCCCATCTGCAAGCAACAACGTCACCGCCGGCTTTGAAACCGTCAACAACTGTCCGGTTGAGCTTGAGTACGTGTACGTGGTGGCTTTGCCTTTCGGGTCAGTTTCGTTCTTCGGCTGATTGCACGTCTTCCAGTTACTGCACGGATAGACCGTGGCAGCCTCCATATACGTCGCCGATGTAGTGATGTCCCCAAGCGTCGAATCGCAGCTCTGGCCTGCTCGCTCTTTTGGAATTTTGCATGTGCCAGTTACGTTGCCGCGCACATCGTATGCAACGGTTTCAACATTGTGCTCAGGCATTTCCGTGCGCACTTTTCGGCCTGCGTTGTCGTATGACATCAACATTGATCGGCCGAGAGCATCGATCACCTTCGTTGCACTGTTGTGCTCATCAAAGATCGTCGTACTTACCGATCCCAAGGCGCTCACTACTTCAGAGCGCTTCCAGTGCTCTGTTCCGACCACTGAGCCCGGATAGTAGAAGGTGGGGTTCGAAAGTGGATCGACCGTGGACGTGACACGGAGTAGATCGTCGTAGTTCAACGTTCGGTAAGGCGTGGTGAAGTCCGAAGGTGTGTACCACTTCCTCAATCTGTACGTGGGCTTCAACGCGTCGGGTGCTACCGTTGCCGTGTAGTCATACTTAGCCTTGTTTCCGTCGGGGGAAGTAACCACCAACGTTGTACAGGCGAAGCGCGCGCTGCCGTGTGACTGACTCTCGCTATATAAGGTAGGACATCCTGACAAATCGTACTGCACCGTGCGCCCGGATTCGTCCGTCACCGACTTGATGGTGAAGGTGGAGGTCATATCGACATAGCTCTTGTCATCCGCGGCTATTTCTTTCACCGTGTTTGAAGCGGTTGCAAAAGTAAGGCGGCGTCCTCGGTTATTGCTAACGGCGCTCAGCACCGATCCGTATAGATGCGTTGCAGACGGCGAGCCGCTGCATGTTCCGCTCTGGGTAGAGCACGAAAGGTCATCGACGTTTGCATATGATGTTTCAAGGTATGCAGGTTGATAGTCGAACGTGACAACATCGCCAGTTGGGAATGTCCACGTGGTTGCCTTGAAGACTGGCTCGCCCTTCACTCTTCCATAAGTGGTGTAGACATGGTTCTCGAGGGCCTCATTGAAATGAATCGTGTCCCCGCCTTGCCCCGTGTAGTCAAAGTACACAGACGAAAAATCCATATCAACGGTAGGCGAGTTAGTTCTAAGCAGCTGTGAAGAGCCAGAGGCCGTGAAGTACGAGTCCGCATCTGGCCAAGTTGGCAACTGATGGAACGTTTCTGAACTTCCGCCCTTATCAATCACGACCGAGTTCAGGGAAAGTTGTCGCGCCAGCCAATGGCTTGCAAAGACCCCAGTCAACCTGGAGGAGAATGCGCTTGCTGCTGTCGCATCCATGATCGTCTGCAACGCGACAATTCCTGCAAGTCCTTCCATCGCATAGTCAGCGCCTAGGCCTTTCGCGCCGTTGCCCATCCAGGAGGCGATGACGTTGTAGTTGTGAGTCCAACCTCCGCCGATGCGGGCGTTAGCGTTCGTGTCCGGGCCAGAGTAGCGATAGTTATAGGAAATCGACGTGGAAGTGATTGAATCAGAATTCTCACGGTCGCTTCTCGTCTCCTGAACGAACTCGGTGATCGACGTTCCGGAATGATAGGTGCGCCGAAATGGGAGTGAAGCAGGAAACTCCCCAGCACCCGTCGTAAGGTCCGTTTCTGTCAATGTAGCGGCGCCGTCGGCCGGCGATACGCTTAGGTATTTCTTTCTCTCGGCTGCCTCGTCCGCGAGTTTGGTCGAATCAAGCGTCATCGTCACAAGGCTTTTGGAAACTGCAGAGCCACCTTTGATAGCTGCTCCGACGGTGTATCCCAGAGAGTTTGCTTTACTCAGGATCTCTTCTCCGCCGTGTTCGCTGATGATCATTCCATATCCAGCGCTCGCAGCCTGTGTGAGGCGTGATCGGTACGCGGTGTCCCCGGTCGGGATACTGCTCGGCAGTCCCGCAAGCACGTTCGCTGCCGTCATGTCCAAGAACGCATAACCCTGCTGGTTATCCAAGCGGAATAGGTTGGCAGTCGATATGCCCGTGTCAGCATTGTTTGCTTGCTGGTGAACAGAACCCTCCAGCATCGCCCAGGTGGCCGCAGCTGCGTTGAAGGCTTTCGTCCTAGCAGTGGAATCACTTGATGTCGAGTCAACGCTAATTGCGGACACAATCGACATCATAGATGTAGCGCTTGGATTGCCTGGATGCGCGAAGACGATTCCGATGTCGTGGTGCCGTGAAATCGATACCCTCGACAGGCCCGAGATGATTCGATCCGCAAGCGCACCCTGACTCAAAAGCTTGGCGCCAAGAATTGGCTGATCATTACTCGAATACGCTGCCGTAACATTGGTGTACGGAGTGTTGACGAGATAGTTGTCGCGGTAAGTTGTTGGATGGCTTTCCTGCCAAGCTGAAACGTACCGGACTGTTGACTCGGTCGTGTTTCCGACGCCATAGATGATCGTTACAGGAAACGTCCCTCTAGAAATTGTGTTTTGATCGGTGCTGCCGGTCCACATAGCGAGTTCGACGTGACTGTCGGCATAAGAGGTGGATGGATATGGATGATCGACGTCTAGGACGACTGTGTACGGCGAAAATCCTGCGCACGTCGCACATGAAGCTTGGCTGTCCTGCAATTCAACTCCGTCCACGGCAAAAAGATTCGCACCTACTCTGAGTTGCAAGCGGTGACCCGATAACTCATCAACAAAGAAATTGCGATCCAATCCGCTGGGCGCGGCGTCAAAAACAATTCGGACCCGCAGCTTCGTCCGATACGCGTCAGGCACATCCGTCCAACCGGTTTGCTCACTCGCATATGAAAGGGACGCTCCTACACTCGGCGCAATCGTGCCGTCCAATCGCTTGCCGGAAACGATTTGCTCAGTCCTCGCAATGCGATTCACAGTTTGAATCTGCGATTTAAGTGATCTGGAGAATGAGGTAAGTTGATTGCCGAGACTTATCTCATTGACCGACTTGATCGACGGCAACCCGGTCGTCGTTCCCTGCACCGCTCCACTCATCGCAGCAGTGGCAGCAAGGTTCCCGCACGTCGAAGCACTCGCAGTTCCACATCCCATTGCAGCCGGTACATCGATGCCGTTGTATAGCTTGTATGTCTTGAACGCAGGGTCGTACAGCAAACCATTTGCCGAGACCCATACGTGCGCCATTGTGATTGACGTAAGTTGACCGCTACTGGGTGAGCAACTCACTGGAATCCCACCATCGGCGATGAATTGACACGCAGCAGTTGCATCGACCGTAACGCTTTGATCCGCCTCATTCAAGCTTGAAACCAATCCACTCCACTGCCCGAACTGCTGAGCGTTCAACGTTATCGTTCCGACCTTGTAAGTCGCCGAGACGCCTGCGACGCGAAGTAGCTGCACCATGAGATCGGCTTGATCGAACGGCGTCCCTGATTGATCAATCAACGCGCCACGCGCACCTTTACCGAGCCCAAACCTGAACTCCACTTCGATGTTGTTGTGAACATACTCGTAAACGTTTTGCGAGTAGTCGACGGCGGAAAGTCGATTCATTCCCAGGGTGCGCGCCAACGCAAGAATATCGGCCGGAGTGCCGGGCAATGCAGAAGCGACCGCACCTGTGGAGCGTGCCGTGCCCGCACTCGACCATCCGCCGCTCGGCGAAACGATAGGGCCACTCACAAGATCGGCTGTCGGCGGAGCGGCATGCGCGACTGAAGAGATCGCCAAAATAGCTGCTACGATCGAGGCGAACGTTGCTTTCACACCTATTAGCCCTGACTGTTTGCTCATCGCTGAATCCTGTCGAAAATCCTTGTGCTCGGGATGCTGAACGAGAGAATCGATTGGTCGTGAGTTGTTGTTACACATAGATCAGCACCCGTTGCTAGAGCCGCAGACGGAGACTGTCTTTGGCTGGGACATCGCGCCGCAGCCCGACGCATTGCACGCTCTGACCGTCCAAACCCAAGTGCCCCTTCCCTTCGCGCGGGTGGTGCTCGGTGTGGCACCGCTGTAGACCAACGTTGCTGTAGTGGTCACGTCAGTGTTTGTCTCGTACAACTCGTAGTTCGTCGCGCCGCTCGAGGAAGTCCACTTCACTGTGAATGTGATGGGTGATGTATACGAACCGTTCGGTGGGCTGGTGATACTCGGAGCAGACGGAGGCCCCGGCGCGATGGATACAGTGATCGGGTTCGACGAGGGCGACATGCCTGTACAGCCGAGGCTGTTACAAGCCCTTACGTGGTAGTAGTACGTGTTGTTGCCTTTACCGGTGAGAGGTGCAGGTGTTGATCCACCACTGTAGACGCGCGTCTCACCAGAGAACGATGGATTCGTCGCTTCGTAGACCTCGTAGTACGTGATCGTTCCTGACGCGCCGCTCCAGCTCACACTGTAATTGCCCGAGGTACTAGTCGACGGCACTGAGACCGACGTGGGAGGACTTGCGAACGAAACATCCACCGCTGGATTTCCTTGTGGCTGTCCGCACGCGAACTGATTGCATGCGGCAACTTGATAGAGGAAGTGGCCACTCGCGTGATTGGTGACTGGGTACCTCAACCCTGAGTCGTTGTAGATGACCGACCACGGAGTGCTCGATGTACTTTCCCGTAACTCGTATCGAGTCACCGTGCCGGAGGTTGGGGCGCCCCAACTAATTGTGTAGTTCCCGGTCACGCTCGTCTGCGAGGGCGAGAAGTCGATCCATGCAGGCATTCCTGGCGGACGTGCAACCACGACGGCGCTGCTGAGCGTCGCGTAACCACTGCAGCTTGCTCCATTGCACGCTCGCACGCGGTAGTAGTAGGTGCCATCACTTCGTCCAGTCCAGGGCCACGATGTGACGACAGCACTGGTCACGTTCACCTGATTGGTGAAGTTTGGATCGCTAACTGACTCATACAACTCATACTTGGTTACGGTGCCTGAGGTAGATGCGCCCCAAGTAATTGTGTAATCGCCGCTACTCTGTGTAGTCGATGCGTTAATCGAAGGCGGAGCAGAAGGCGGCAGAGTCACCACCACTCCCTGACTCGCGGCGGTATATCCGCTGCAGACAATTCCTTTGCACGCCTGAACTCGGTGATAGAAAGTTCCTGTTCCATTCGTGATTGGTGCGACTGTCCCCGATCCCTGATAGACGACGTACTGATTTGCGAAATTTGAAGCACTCGATTGGAAGAGCGTGTAGCTCGTTGCAGTCGAAACACTATCCCACGAGACGTTGTATGAGCCCGAACTTGTCGGCGGTACGCTGATCGATGCAGGCGCAGCGGGCGGCAGGATCACCTGAACGCTATGGTCTCCGTCTCTGTACGCGTTCCCGCAGCCGGAGACGTTGCACGAGCGCACACGATACGAGTAGGTACCTTCAGGGTAATTGGTAGCGTCATAGTAGTTATTGCCTCCGGTGTACTTGGCAGTTGCGCCGAATACGCCGTCGGTGCCGGCTTCATAAATCTCGTAGTAAAGCTCGGGCCCACTCCAAACACCACCATTGGGAGTGCTCCACGTAACTCGATAGTTACCCGTGTTGTTCGTCTGAGGAACGGTTACGGTGAGCGGCGGCGGTGGTGGATTTACGACGGCCACCGGCCCCGCGATTGCCGAAGGAGTGCATCCATCGTTATTGCAAGCGAATACACGGTAGTAGTACTGACCATCGTCTCTAGCAAATGTGTACGAGGCCGCAGTACCTGAATAGATCGGATTTATTGAAGAGAAGTTTGTATTTCCGACCGACTCATAGAGCTGATAGTTGGTGACCGGGCCCGTGGTGGACCAAGAAACCGTAATTGTCCCAGTGCTCGTTGGCAGCACGTTGATAGTAGGCGTCGGAGGTCCTGCGATTACGCGAACCCCATAAGTACCCGTCGTGTAGGCGCCGCAATTTGAGCCGTCGCACGCACGCACGCGATAGTAATACGTGCCGCTCAGCTTGCCGGTGATAGAAGCAGGGCTCTGTCGAGTGGGGTTCGACACAAGCATCTGATTGCTGAAGTCTTGAGCGCTTGATTCGTAGAGCTCGTACGAGGTAGCGAGCGTCGCATTCTGCGCGTAAGCAGGTGCAGTCCAACTGATCGAATAGTTGCCCGTCGTGTTTGGCGTCGGTGGAAGGGTGATGGAATTAGGAGCGCCCGGCGGAATGGTAACGGTCGTTGCAGTGCCTGGGCCGATTGCCCAGCCACATAAGGTTTCGCCAAAGCAAGTGCGAACTCTATAGTAGTACGTCCCGTTTCTTCGGCCGTTGATCGATGCGCTGGGCGTAGTGAATCTGTCAACGAAAGTCTCATCGCTACTATTTAAATCGTGCGACTCATAAAGTTTGTAGAACAAGGTAGGTGGCGGGGGCGTAGTAAGCGCTGATGCGGAGGCCGTCCAAGTAACCGTGTAATTGCCCGTCAAGCTAGTGGCCGGGCCTGAAGGGACTCCTGCATGCAGAGGAGCATCTTTGTCCTGAAGTATGGTTCGATTGCCTGCTGCATCGAGCGTATAGCCACGAATTTTCTCGTCCACATAGATCGTTGAATTCAAACGACCCGAGTCGTCGTAAGCGTATTCGACGCGACCACCCTCCGCGGGAGCAGCCGAGAGGCTCAAGAGCACGAGAGTACTCAAGAGACTAGCGCCGAAGAACCTCTTGCGAATGCGCGTCACACGATTCATGCACGATGACTCCGTGCGACCGAGACGGCGCACATGGACCGAAAGATATTGAGCAGCTTAGAAAGAGAACTGAACCCACTCACGCGCAGGAGAGGCGTTCGATGCTGCGTCGATCGCTGCCGCGAGGAAAAGATTTGAGTCTGGGAAGATCCGAGAAGAGGACGGGGCGAGTTCGCTGCGAACTTTCGCGAGGTAGATTCTGTTAACTGAAGGAATTCACACGTGCTTTGTAGATGATTATTTGAGACGCACGAATTCCTAACTCCCTGCACGCATCCTCGCACTGCCGACCCGCTCGACCGTTCCGTTTCTTATCAATTTATCCGCGCCGCCACTTTATTATTTGAGTTGGAAGCGCGTGCGTATTCTTATCGACTCGATGTGCTCACTGCAATGGACTCATGAAAACTATTTTTGTTGACCGTGCAATTCTGTTTGTTCTAGCTGAGTGCAATCGCGCCGCGAACAATATCGATGTAAGCGATCGGACAATATCGGCACGCGATCGCGCGCTTTGGTGATCTGGGTCTCCGCACGACATAACGCTTCGACGTGATGAAGACAGAGAGATGAGATCGACTGTAACGATGATTTAAAGCGGAGCGACCAGAGCATCGATCTTCATTCCGCGAGAAGCGACCTGACTCGACTGTGACGGTCGCGAGTATCCGAGGTCATCCGACTGTAAGTTTTGTGTCGGTCGAAATGATCAGTGTTGT
>Ga0207652_10005767_pt1 | contig 10046 bp, 7 predicted proteins | sample KBSC63BmetaG_FD_184334 | JGI IMG/M metagenome (GOLD analysis project Ga0207652, IMG submission 184334) | Corn rhizosphere microbial communities from Kellogg Biological Station, Michigan, USA - KBS C6-3B metaG (SPAdes) (version 2) | ecosystem: Host-associated > Plants > Roots > Rhizosphere ...
GGCGTGCACTACTGGGCGCCGATCGCCGAGCGCTACAAGCTGGACCTGACGGTCGTCAGCGAGGAAGTCGATCCGCGCTTCGCGTTCATGACCGTGGATTGGGACGGGCAGATCCGCATGGATCCATCGTCCGAATATGCGATGCAGCGGTTGCTCGCGCTGAAGGACAAGTACGACGTCGCGTTTGCGTGCGACACCGATCACGACCGCCACGGCGTGGTCACGCGCTCGTCGGGATTGCTCAACGCCAATCATTACCTCACGGTGATGATCGATTACCTGTTTCGCGCGCGCAAGCGCTGGCCGGCCGCCGCGGCCGTCGGCAAGACCGTGGTCAGCACGGCGCTGATCGACAGGGTGGTGAAGAAGGCCGGGCGCAAGCTCTGCGAAATGCCGGTCGGCTTCAAATGGTTCGCGCCCGGTTTGTTCGATGGCTCGCTCGGCTTCGGCGGCGAGGAAAGCGCGGGCGCTGCGTTTCTGCGGCTGGACGGCTCGGTCTGGACCACCGACAAAGACGGCATCGTGCCTGCATTGTTGTCGGCCGAAGTCATGGCCAGGGCAGGGCGCGACCCCGGCGAGGTTTATGCCGCGCTGGCCGGCGAGCTTGGCCGGCCGTTTGCCGATCGTGTCCAGGCTGCAGCCAATTCCGCGCAGAAACAAAAGCTTTTCAACCTTTCCGCAGATGAAATCAAGCTCGATACACTGGGTGGCGACAAGGTCGAAGCGGTGTTGGACAAGGCGCCCGGCAACAACGCCCCGATCGGGGGCGTCAAGGTGGTCGCGGAGCACGGCTGGTTTGCTGCACGGCCTTCGGGCACCGAGGACATCTACAAGATCTACGCGGAAAGCTTCAAGGACGAAGATCACCTGCAATCGATCCTTGCCGAGGCGCAACACGTCGTCGACAAGGCGATCGCCTGAACCGGGAGCGCTGTCAAGTTGCCCGCGAAGAAAGCCAGCAAGGCCGCGGCCAGCAGGTTCAAGGTTGGCGACCACGTCACGTGGAATTCCGAAGCCGGCCGCGTCAGCGGCGTGATCATCAAGGTTCACGTCCGCGACTTCGACTACAAGGGCCACACCCATCACGCGAGCGCGGATGAACCGCAGTACGAGATCAAGAGCGACAAGACAGCCCACGTTGCAGCCCATCGCGGCAAGGTGCTCACGAAGCTGTCGAGCTGACGATGCCGCGTATTTGCAGTCGACGCGAGGGCTTGGCCGGCAGCCATCCGCGCGCAAGGATGCATTGGTACGCAAGCGCGCCGTTGCGGATTGACTGCAGCGGATCGTCCGTTGCCCGCGGGCAGCGTTGGAATGCGCCAAGTCCGGGACGGCCTCGGATGCGGGGCGGAAATTTTTTCCGGGCATGTTGATTTTCACCGCGCGCGGTTGTCCGCGTTTTGAGCGTGCCTATACTTGCGCATTGCGACACGTTGCCGGGGCGAGGTGACACATGGGCGCGGAGCGCGAACCGCAGGACGTTCCAGGCCGTGAAAGCGCGCCCGCGGAACAGCGGTTCGAACACCGCGGGTTGAACCTGTTCCTGTTGAAACTGGTCGACGCGATCCGGCCGATGGTGGATGCGGGTGAAATCCAGGCGGAAGCGGCGCGACGTCTCGGCAAGCACCTGCGCGCAAACCGTGCGTTCTACGCCGAAGTCGATGGCGATGCGTTCTTCGCTTTCGACTACTGCAGCGAGGGGCTGCAGCCGATCGCGGGACGCTATCGTCTCGATGACTTCGGCGTCGTATTCGCCGATTCGCTGCGCGAAGGTCGCGTACTCGCCGTCGCGGATATCGAATCCCTGGACACGCTTGCCGAATCCGAACGGCAACGCTGCCGCGATTTCGGCGTGCGCGCGTTGCTGAAGGTGCCGCTGGTCAAGGACGGAAGGCTCGCCGCATTCCTGGCGTTGCACCAGTCGGAGCCGCGCACGTGGTCCGATGAGGACATTGCGCTCACAGCCGAGGTGGCCAACCGGACTTGGGATGCGGCCGAACGCAGGAGGACGGAACGAGCGCTGGAGCTGAGCGAGGAAAAGTATCGCACACTCTTCGAAACCGTCGCCGGGGGCTTCTGCATCGCGGAGGTGGTTTCAGGCGCGGACGGCCGCGTCACTGGCATGTACTACCGCGAAGTAAACCCGGCGTTCGAGCGGCACACCGGTTTGCGCGACATCATAGGCAAATCGTCGCATGCCTTGTTTCCGAACATGAAGCCGCAGTGGTTCGATGCCCTCACGCGCGTCATGCAAACAGGCAAGCCCGAACATCTGGAAGGTTTCCAGCCCGATGTCGGCCGCTGGTTCAGCATGCAGTATTTGCGCGTAGGGGGCGAGGGCAGCCGGCTGATCGGGGTCGTGTTCGATGATATTTCCGAACGCAAGCGCGTCGAATTGGCCAGCAGCCGACTGGCGGCCATCGTCGAAACGTCCGATGACGCGATCATCCGCAAGGATCTGGACGGCATCATCCAGACCTGGAATGGAGGCGCGGAGCGAATGTTCGGGTACACGGCGGATGAGGTCATCGGCAAGCCCGTCACGATCCTCATACCGCCCGGCTGCGCCAACGATGAGCCTGAAATACTCGCGCATATTCGCAAGGGCGAGCGCGTGGACCACTATGAAACCGTGCGGCAGCGCAAGGACGGATCACTGATCGATGTTTCACTCGCCATCTCGCCCATCATGAATAGTGCTGGCACAGTGGTTGCGGCATCCAAGATCGCCCGTGACATCAGCCAGCGCATGCGTGAAGAAGCCAGCCTGCGCGAAAGCGAACATCGGCACGGCTTTCTCCTGATGCTGTTTGATGCGCTGCGCGAGCAGTCAGATGGACAGGCGATGGGCGCGGTATGCGCGCGCATGCTCGCGAATCACCTGGGCGTGCAGCGCTGCTACATGGCGCAACTGTTGCGCCCCAAAAACCTGACGCGAATGTTCGCGGAATTTCGCAGCGGCGACCTGCTGCCCGCTTATGGCCTCCTGGGTGAATTGTCGCTTGCGGCTTTTCCGGTGTGCTTGCGGCGGCTGGAGACGGCTTCGCTGGTGATCAATGACATCAGGGTCGAAGCCGGGTTTTCGGACGCCGAAAGGCGTGCTCTCCTCGCGCTGCGGGGCCATGTCGCGTTGGTTGCGGCACCACTGCGGATGCATGAAGGGAATCTGGTCTGGGTGCTCGTGGCGGGCAGCGAGACGCCGCGCGCCTGGGCGCCAGAGGAAGTACGCCTGATCGAGGATGTGGCCGAACGCACGTGGTCCGCCATCGAACGCGCGAGGAAGGACGCCGCGCTGCGCGAACGCGAGGCCGAACTGCGGCGGGTCAGCCGTGCCAAGGACGAGTTCATCGCCATGCTTGGTCATGAGCTGCGCAATCCACTCGCACCCATCGCCACCACGCTGCAACTGATGAAGCTGCGCCAGCCCGATGTACTGACGCGCGAGCGTGGCATCATCGAGGCACAGGTGCAACACCTTACCAGCCTCGTCAACGACCTGCTGGACGTGTCGCGCATCGCCAGGGGCAAGGTGGAACTCGATTCGAAAAGGGTGGAGATCGGCGAAATCATCGCGGCGGCCGTAGAAACCACGCAGAACGCCATGGAATCCAGCCGGCAGACCTTGCACGTGCAGGCCGACGAAGACCTAACTGTGTCCGGCGATCGCCGCCGGCTGGTGCAGGTGCTGGTGAACCTGCTTGTCAACGCCGCCAAGTATTCGCCGCCCGATCGCAACATCTGGCTGTCGGCCAGGGCGGAAGACGGGCAGGTGGTGCTGCGTGTGTGCGATGAAGGCCGGGGAATCTCGCCCGATTTGTTGCCGCGGATCTTCGATCCCTTCACCCAGGATTCACGGGGGATTGAACGCTCGCAAGGCGGGCTCGGGCTGGGGCTCACGATCGTTCGCAGCCTTGTGCTGTTGCACGGCGGCAGCGTCGATGCCGCAAGCGATGGTCCGCACAAGGGCAGTGAATTCACTGTGCGGCTGCCGCTGCTCGATCGCCCGCAGCCTGCTGACGCGACGGCTGAAGCCGGGCCTTCACGCAAGTCCAAGTCGGCAGGTGCGTCAGTTGCGGAACGGATCAGGGTTTTGATCGTGGATGACTATGCGCCGGCCGCGGAGAGCCTGGCGCTGCTGCTGCAGGAAATGGGTTATCGCACGCAGGTGGCGCAGGACGGCGCGGCGGGGCTTGCAGCCCTCGGAACGTTTCGTCCACAGATCGCGCTCGTGGATATCGGCCTGCCCGTGATCGACGGCTACGAGGTGGCGCAAACGGTGCGGCGAACGCCCGGCTTCGAGGATCTGCCGCTGGTGGCCATCACCGGCTACGGACAGCCCAGTGACCGTGCCAGGGTGATGGAGGCCGGTTTCAACGAGCATCTGGTCAAGCCCCTGGACGCCGCGCGCATCAGCGAATTGATCGAGCACCTGTCCGCGACGCAATGAACGGCGCGATCACGGCGCCTTCGGATTCCTGACGATCTGTTCAATGGCGATGCGCAGGTAGCGGCGTGCGAACACGGGCGGGTTCCCTGCAAAAACCGTTTTGGCGTTCGCTGCGTCCTCGTCAGTTTGTGCGTACACGAACAGGAACGCGCCGCCGCCGGAGGCGTGTTGCTTGTCCTCGGCGGTGTAGCCCTCTTCGGTGCCCGCGAACTTCACGATCTCGTTCTCGAACTTGTTCCAAAGGTTGCGATCATTGCGTGATTCCAATTGCTGTGCGACGAACGCGCCGGTCGCCGCGCGTACGTCATCGGCCGCGACGCCGGATCCGCGAAATGCTGCTTCGGCGGCCTCCGCTTCATCCAGGCTGTCGTAGCCCGCGACGATGTAGTGCAGCGGATAGAAAACGCCCAGCGACGTCTCGCTTTTCTTGAAGAAGTCCCATTGCTGTTCCATGCGATTTCTCCGGCGGTTGTGCGTCTTCAGTGTGGACACGTCCATCGCAACCACCACTGAACTCGAATACGGCCCGCAATCCGCCGCGCTGCCGGGGCGGACACACGCCGCTTCGGGCATTGGCATGCGCGGTCCGATCCGTGTCGGCATCAGCGGGCAGGGTTGTCGATTGCCGCACCCGCGCGTGTAGCGGGGTGGAGATCCCTTAGAGGCCACGCCGATTTCACGAACGGCCCATGCTCAAGACAAGCCATGTTCAGTTGCATGAAGCAATACTCACTTCGCAATGGACTGGAGGAGCGGGTCATGGCCAGGAATACATTGCGGTTTGCGTTGGAGCGGGCACCCACATACACGGTGGCGATGACCAAAGGTGAGGGGTCGCTGGCGTTGACGGGTGCCGGCAAGGCTTGGGATATCGGCGCGGGCTTCCCCGCGTCCACGGTCAATCGAGCCGGATAAGCAGGGATTTGCCGGGCCCGGCAGGTGCCATGCCCGGTGGACCGGGGTGCCGCGCGGAGTCGTACGAGTCTTCGCGCGGCACCTGGCGGATGAAGGGGACCCGATCGGGAATTCGCGACACGGTGCCCGTCAGGAACGCTTTGCAGTCTTCTTGCGTGTGCTGGATTTGCGTTCTGCGGCGCTGCGGTGGCTGCTGTGACGCGCCTTGGAGCCGGATTTTTTCGCGGGCGTGCGTTTGTTGTCCTTGATGCTTTTCTGCAACAGCGACATGAAGTCCACCACGTTGGTGGAGGCATTCTTCGGCATTGCGGCCTCCTCGGCGGCGGGGGCGCGCACGCCACCCTTGGCCTTGATGCGTGCCTCGATCACTTTGGTCAGGCGCGCACGGAAATCGTCGTGATATTCGTCCGGCTTCCACTTGCCGACCATCGATTTCACCAGCGATTCGGCCATGTCGAGTTCCTTCGCGCTCACGCGATAAGCCGAAATCTTCTTGTCGGGGAACGCGTATTCGTCGTCGGCCACGATTTCCTGGGGGTAGCGCAGCAGCATCAACAGCAGCGCGTTGTCGCGTGGCAGCACCAGTGCAAGGTACTCGCGGGTGCGGATCACCACCCGCGCCAGGCCCGCTGTCTTCAGGCGTTTCAATGTCTCGCGCAGCAGCACGTAACCTTTCTCCGCCTTTTTGGCCGGCACGAGGTAATAGGGTCTTTCGAAATACTCGGGACCGACGTCGCCGGCGTCGATGAATGCCTCGATGTCCACCGATTCGGTCGACTCCGGCGCGGCCCTGGCAAAGTCTTCCTTCTCCAACACGACGTAATTGCCCTTGTCGTACTCGAACGCCTTCACGACTTCGTTCCACGGCACTTCCTCGCCGGTCTCCTCATTGACGCGCTCGTAGCGGATGCGTGCGTTGTCGCGCGAATCCAGCATGCGAAAGTGCAGGTCGACGTGGCGCTCGCCGGGCATCAGTTGCACCGGAATGTTGAGCAGCCCGAAAGTAATCGTGCCGTTCCAGATGGGTCTTCCTGCCATGATGATTCTCCTGTGTACGCCGTATGCATCTATCCGTCATCGTTGTGGCAACGCCTGCCGCGCTTCGTCGAAACCCCGCCACGGATTTGCCTTCAATGTCTTCAACCGTCGCGCGATATTGGCGAATGTATACTGCGCGCCGGATTTGAGGCGCGACAGTTCATCCCAGCGCAGCGGCGTGGCGACGCCGGCGCCCGGCCGCGCACGCACGCAATACGACGCCACCGCGGTGGCTCCGCGCGCGTTGCGCAGATAATCCACGAAGATTCGCCCCTTGCGGCGGTTCTTGGTCGCGACCGAAACGAAATCTTCCGGCGACTCGTGCTCGAGCGTACGTGCCAGCGCATGCGCGAAAGCCTTGGCCGTGTCCCAGTCGGGTCGCGGATTCAGCGGCACGACCACGTGCACGCCCTTGCCGCCGGTGGTGCGCAGGAAGCTTTCGAGCCCGACCGCCTGCAGGTGTTCGCGCACGGCGCGCGCGGCATCGCGGACGCGCGGCCATGCCACGTCGGTGTCGGGATCGAGATCGAACACCAACCGATCGGGATGTTCGAGGTCCGCAATGGTCGAGCCCCAAGGATGGATCTCGATCACGTTCATCTGCACCAGGCCCATAACGCCTTCGATGTCATTGACGTACACGTATTGTTGCCGCTTGCCATCGATGGTGCGCGCATCGCCAACGCCGATCGCATCCGGCATCCCGGTCATCGGGTGCTTCTGGAAGAAACATTCCTGGCCGGCGCCGTCGGGGCAGCGCACCAGCGACAACGGCCGTCCCACCACGCCAGGCAACAGATGTTCCGCGTTGCTTGCGTAGAACTCGGCGAGTGCTTGCTTGGTAACGCGCGGTTTGTCGATCAACACGCGATCCGGGTGCGTGAAGCTGATTCCCGATTTGCCGTTCGCGCGTTTGCGGGCGGTTTTGCGGGTTGCTTTCCGGGTTGGCATCTGCGATTTCTCCTCGGCGCGATCGTTGTCGCCAAGATCCGTGGGCGACTTGTCGGGACGCAAGCCCTTGAAGCTGGCCTGGCGCAGGAGATCGTCGCCGGTGCGTCCGCGAAACGCGACTTCCACCACGCTGTCCGGTTGCACCCACACGGGCCGCGCGCCGCGAAGTTGCCTGGCGTTGGGGAAATCGATCAACTGGGGTTTGCGTCTGGCAGGTTTCAGTTGCGAATGCAGGTGCTTCAACATTTCCGTATCCATGCCGGTCCCGACGCGCCCGGCGTAGCGCCATCCCTTGCCGCGCGGTTCGGCGAGCAGCAGCGCGCCCAGCGCGCCGCGCGAACCCTTGCCGGGCGTGTAGCCGACGATCACAAATTCATCCGAGTCGACGCATTTGAGTTTGCGCCACAAATCGCTGCGTCCGCCCCGGTAAGGCGCGTCCACCGATTTACTGATCACGCCTTCAAGACCGGCTTCGCATGCGCGCTTGTAGGCCAGTTCGCCGTTGCCGCGGAGAAAGCTGGAAATCGCCAGCGGACCTGTCGACGGATTTTCCCGCGCGTATTCGAGCAGGCGCGCCAACGCGGCCTTGCGTTCCAGCAGCGGTGCGGTGCGCAGATCGTCGCCATTCAAAGCCAGCAAATCGAACACCGCATAGCGTACCGCCTGCGCTTGGGCCCGATTGAACTCCTGCTGCAGCAGGTCGAAGCGGCTGCGGCCGCGTTCGTCGAAGACCACCAGCTCGCCATCCAGCACGCAGTTGCGACAGTCCAGCGCAAGGATGGCGCCCGCGATCGCGGGCAGCTTCTCCGTCCAGTCGAGGCGATTGCGCGACAGCAGTTGCAGGTCGCGCCCGTGCCGCCATGCCAGCATCCGGTAGCCGTCGTATTTCACTTCGTGCAGCCAGTCCTCGCCTGGCGGCGCGCGTTGATGCAGGCGCGCGAGCTCCAGTTCGAACCGATCCGGCGGCGGCAAGGAAGGGGCGGTTTTCGCGCTGCGCGAACGGCGCTTGGCGCGTGCGCCCGACTCGATATCGTGCTCCGCTTTCCACTCCGAGAGCGGCGTATCGTCGGCCACGTCGTCGGCCACCACGAATTCGTCGTCACCCTTGATCAGAAGCCACTGCGGTTTGCCGCCCTGCATGCGCGTGCGCACCAGCGACCAGCGGCCGCGCAAACGCGAGCCGTGCAATTCGAAACGCAGATGGCCGTTGTCGATCTGCTGCGCGGCGGAGCCTTCGGTGCTCCACGTACCTTCGTCCCAGATCGCAACCGTGCCGGCGCCGTAATGGCCTTCCGGAATCGTGCCCTCGAACGAACCGTAGCTCAGCGGATGGTCTTCGACTTCCACCGCGAGGCGCTTGATGGACGGGTCACGCGACGGGCCCTTTGGTACAGCCCAACTACGCAACACGCCGCCGACTTGGAGACGCAAATCGAAATGCCGTTGCCGTGCATGGTGCAGGTGGATGACGAACTGGCGTCCCGCCGCCTGCGTTCGGTGGCCGCGCGGTGTCGCGGCCGGCTCCGGCGTGTGTTCGAAATGGCGCTTGCGCCGGTAGGGCGCAAGCCGCGGGCCGCGACGTCCCATGTCAGAACCTGTCTGCGCCACGCCGCGTGCCGCCGTATGGCGACCGTTGCGGAGTAACCCTTCGGGCGGGGGCCGTTTGGCCGCATGGCTGCGTCATCGCTCGCCGATGTATCGACATACGTCTTCCTCGCTCTTCCTGCCCTGCGAGCAAACGGCCGACGGCGCGGCCACGTGGCGTGACGTCGACGCACTCCAGCCTAGCAGGCTGACATCCAGGCAACGTGAACACGAGGACATCCTGCACTGGACCGTCCGCGGTACACGCGTGAAAAGTCCGCGGGGTGCCGCAAGTTCCTACGTCACGTTTCCGAATTGCGTGAGATGGCCGGTCAGTCGTTCAAAAGCCAACCCCGCCATTTGAAGATGCCGAGCGGAATGAGGATGCCCATCAGGATCACGCCCAGGGCCATCGCACAGCGCCACGGCTCGGACAGTCCGGGCATGGCCCTGAAGTTCATGCCCCAGATGCCAGCCAGGATCACCGGCGGCACCGCCACCACCGATGCCACCGTGAACAGGTTCATGACGCTGTTCTGGTTGACGCTGGTAAGTCCGAAAATCGCGTCGAGCAGGAATTGCAATTTTTCGGTGAGCTGCTCGTCGAAATAGTCCAGCGCGACGAGGTCGTTGCGGACGGTTTCGATCCGCGCCGGTTGCTTTTTGCATGTGAACACGGCGATCCGGGTGATTCCGGGCAGCGCGGCGCGGCTGCGGGCCAAGCGCGCTTCCAGTCCGCCAACATGCACCAGCCATTGGCACAGGCGGCGTGTTTCAACCCGCCGGTCGTCGAATACCCGCCTGGAACCGCGGTGCAGACGATCGCCCGTGCCGTGGATCGCAATGCACCGCGAGCCGAGTGGGGCGCACGTTGCACCTGCGCTTCAATGGCTTGACCGACCCCGAACCGGTGCCGCGCGAAACCGGTTACGCAAGCGTGTTCCCATCCGATGTCGCAATCGTGCTGCAACACACGCGACCGGATTCACGGCGACCGGCGCTGTCGAACACCGTCGCGTTTTGCCAACAGGATGATTGAGCCGGCTCAGCCGGAGGCACCGTCGCGGCCTTCCCGCATCGGCCGTTCCGACCAGTAAGAAGGATCCGGCCA
>Ga0207652_10005768_pt1 | contig 10046 bp, 8 predicted proteins | sample KBSC63BmetaG_FD_184334 | JGI IMG/M metagenome (GOLD analysis project Ga0207652, IMG submission 184334) | Corn rhizosphere microbial communities from Kellogg Biological Station, Michigan, USA - KBS C6-3B metaG (SPAdes) (version 2) | ecosystem: Host-associated > Plants > Roots > Rhizosphere ...
AGGTGCTGGCGCGGCGGCTGGTCGCCGTAGGGCACGCCGACGACGACGCGCTGACCGCGGCGGTGGCCACCGCCAAGGACAACTCCGCCGTCGGGGTGGTCAAGGCGCTGCGTGACGCGGCGGCCGTCGACGACGCGGCGCTGCAGCCGGTCGTCACCGAGCACCTCGTCGACACGGTCTTCGACCTGCTGCGCTGGCCGGACGGCACCTTCGCCTTCCAGCTCGACGAGGCCAATCCTGACGACGTCGGGGTCACGATGTCGCCGGAGGACGCCGTCACTGAGGCCCGGCGACGTCTGGCCGACTGGGCGACGGTCGCCGAGCGGGTCCCGTCGCCGGCCACCGTGCTGTCCGTCGCGCTCTCGCTGGCCGAGGATCCGACCCTGACCCGTGACGAGTGGTCACTGCTCGCGCTCGTCGACGGCCACCGGACCGTTGCCGAGATCGTGTCGCTCACCGGCCGCGGCGACTACGCCGTCGTCTCCCGGCTGGCCGACCTGGTGCAGCGCGGGCTGCTGCGCAGCGGGGAAGCGGACGGCGTCGACGCGATGCTGCGCCGCCAGTCGGCGCTGGCCGCGCTCGAGGACGTTTCGCCGCCACCGCCACGGGCCGCCGTGCCGGTGCAGGGCGTGACGCCGGAACGCCCGGAGCCGTTCCTGGCCCCGCGCCGCCCGGCGCATCCCGACGGCTTCCAGCCCTCCCTCGTCGGCGCGGTCGACGGCGCGACGGCCATGGCGCCCCAGCCGCTCATCACGGACCCCCACATCAACCGCAGCATGCTGCTGCGCCTGATCGCCGGCGTCCGGGGGCTCTGATGGCAAGCACACGCAACCGTCGCCGCGGCACCGGCACCGCCGTCAAGATCGTGGTGACCGGTCCGTTCGCCGCCGGAAAGACGACACTGATCCGCACGATCAGCGAGATCACCGTGCTGTCGACCGAGAAGGACATCAGCGACTCCAGTCGCAGCCGCAAGGCGGAGACGACGGTCGCGATGGACTTCGGCCGCATCACGATCGACCGCGACCTGGTGCTCTACCTGTTCGGCACGCCGGGGCAGGACCGCTTCGACTTCATGTGGGAGATCCTCGGCGAGGGGATGCTCGGTTACGTCCTGCTCGTCGACGCGGACCGTCCCGACTCGGTCGAGGAGGCGGTCGGCATCCTCGCGGCGTTCCGCAAGATGGCGCCGGTGCCCTACGTCGTGGCCCTGAACCGCAGCAGCGCGCTCGAGCCGGCCGACGAGGAGCGCCTGCGTACGGCGCTCGACCTTGCCGCCGAGGTACCGATCGTCCCGTGCGACGCGACCGACCGCGAGTCGGTGAAGTCGGTGCTGCTCGCGCTGCTCTACGTCCTGCTGGAGGGCACGGAGGCCGCCGGCGCCGACGTCGTCGCGCAGGCCTGATGCTCCGGTTGTTCGCCCGGCGCAAGGGCAGGCACGCGGCCGGCGCACGCGTGCCTGCACCGGCTGCGGTCGTGCTGCCCGCTGTCGTGCCGGTGCCGCGGCCGCGGTCGGTGCCCTCCGGGCCTGCCGTCACCGATGGCTCGGCGGATGCGGCGTACGGCGTGCAGCTGACCTTCAGCGACGGCACCAGCCTCGCGCTGCCCGAGTCGTCGCCCTACACGCTCGCCATGCGCACGACTGCGTCCTTACTGCTCTCAACCGAGGTGCGCCAGCGCCGATGAGTAGAAGGTGAAGCAGCTCGGCGACATCCTTCTCGACGGGGGACTGGTCACGCAGGAGCAGCTCGACGACGCCTTCGGCGAGCACCAGCGGGTCGGTCGCAGCCTCGGCCGCATCCTCGTCGAGCGCGGGATCCTCTCCGAGAGCCAGCTGGTCGCGGCGCTCGCCACCCAGATCGGGTTGCAGTTCGTCGACCTGGGCGACTACCCGGTCGACGGGTCGGCGGTCGGGCTGGTGCCGAGCACGGTGTGCCGGCGCTACAACGCGCTGCCGATCGGTTACGAGGACGGCCGGCTGCTCGTCGCGATGGCCGACCCGGCCAACGTGTTCGCCGTCGACGACATCCGCGCCACGACCGGCATGGACGTCAAGCCGGTGGTCGCCACGAAGGCCGACGTGCTGGCGGCGATCAACCGCTACCACCGCGTCGACAGCGACCTGGACGACCTCACCGCCTCGATCGACATGGGCGAGGAGGAGAGCCTCGACGACCTCAAGGCGGTCGTCGAGGACGCGCCGATCGTCAAGTTCGTCAACCTGCTCATCACCCAGGCGGTGCAGGATCGCGCGTCGGACATCCACATCGAGCCGACCGAGCGTGACCTGCGGGTGCGGTTCCGCATCGACGGCGTGCTGCACGAGGTCATGCACTCGCCGAAGAACATCCAGTCGGGCGTCATCTCGCGGCTGAAGATCATGGCGGACATCAACATCGCCGAGCGGCGCATCCCGCAGGACGGCCGGCTGTCGGTCACCGTGCACGGCCGCAAGATCGATCTTCGTGTCGCCACGCTGCCGACGGTGTGGGGCGAGAAGGTCGTCATGCGAATCCTCGACAACTCGACCGCGATGCTCGACCTCGCCGATCTCGGCTTCCGCGAGGCCAACTACGAGATCTACTCGCGGTCGTTCACCAAGCCCTACGGGATGATCCTGGTGACCGGTCCGACGGGTTCCGGAAAGTCCACGACCCTCTACGCGACGTTGAACATCGTGTCGCGGCCGGAGATCAACGTGATCACGGTCGAGGACCCGGTGGAGTACCGCATCCCCGGCATCAACCAGGTGCAGACCCACCAGAAGGCAGGACTGACCTTCGCGTCGGCGCTGCGGTCGATCCTGCGGTCGGACCCCGACGTCGTGCTCATCGGTGAGATCCGTGACCACGAGACCGCGCAGATCGCGATCGAGGCCTCGCTCACCGGTCACCTGGTGCTGTCCTCGCTGCACACGAACGACGCGCCGTCCGCCGTCACGCGGCTCGTGGAGATGGGCATCGAGCCGTTCCTCGTGGGGTCGGCGCTGGACTGCATCCTGGCCCAGCGGCTCGCGCGGCGGCTGTGCGAGAAGTGCAAGGAGCCCTATGCGCCCGACCCCGAGCGGCTCACCGCCGTCGGCTTTCCCTGGGAGCCGGGGGATGAACTGCCCAAGCTCTACCGGCCCGTCGGGTGCACGTCGTGCTCCAAGACGGGCTACAAGGGCCGGCTCGCGCTGCACGAGGTCATGGCGGTCACCGAGGACATCGAGCGGCTGGCCGTCGAACGTGCCTCGGCTGTCGCGATCACCCAGGTCGCCCGGGAGCAAGGCATGGTCCCGCTTCGGCTGGACGGCATGCACAAGGTGCTCGACGGCGTGACCTCGCTCGAGGAGATCCTCCGCGTCGTCGTCTGACGCGCCTCGCCCTCCCCCGTGTTGGTGCGGGCGGGCCTCGCTGTCGCACTTGTCCGCTGCTGAGGGGGTCGCGGACCGCCCTTCAACCCCCTGACCGGCGGACAAGTCGCTCGGGCCGGGTTACGCGAGTGCTGCCAGGGTGCGCCGGGTGGCTCAAGGCGGTGCTCCTGATGGCCGATCCCCAAGCGACCGGACTCTTCCTCCAGGGGGCTCACGCGTGGACGACAACAGCTTCGGCAACAGTGGCGGCTTCTTCGTGCCGGCACCCGCGCCCGCGGTGGAGCCTCCGCTGACTCCGGCTCCGGCCTATGAGCCGCCGTCGTTCGAGGCGCCCGCACCCGCCCCTGCGTACGACGCCCCCGCACCGGCTTACGAGGCGCCCGCCCCTGCGTACGACGCGCCGCTGTCCGCGGTGCCGTCCTACGCACCGGCGCCGTCCTACGAGCCTCCGGCCGCACCGGCTTACGAGCCGCCGGCGCCGCCGTCGCAGGTGAAGCACGACGACGCGGCCTACGCGCGGGCCGCCCTCGAGGACAACACCGAAGCCGAGAGCATGATCCTGACCGAGCTCCTGGTCGAGATGGTCGACCGCGGGGCGTCGGACCTGCACCTGACCGCCGGCGCGAAGCCGACGCTCCGTCTGCAAGGCACCTTGCAGGCCATGGAGGAACGGCCGGTCATGTCGCCGCCGATCCTGCAGCGAATGCTCTACGCGATGCTCACGCAGAAGCAACGGGAGAACTTCGAGGAGCACCTGGAGCTGGACCTCGCCTACGCGGTGCCGGGCAAGGCGCGATTTCGCGTCAACATCTACCGGCAGCGCGATTCGCTGGGGGCCGCGTTTCGCCTGATCCCCTACGAGATCAAACCGCTCGAGGAGCTTGGCATACCGCCGGTCATCGGCAACTTCGCGATGATGCCGCGTGGGTTCGTGCTGGTCACGGGGCCGACCGGATCCGGCAAGTCGACGACGCTCGCATCACTGGTCGACTTGGCCAACCGGCAGCGTCACGAGCACATCATGACCGTCGAGGACCCGATCGAGTTCCTGCACCAGCACAAGAGCTGCCTCATCAACCAGCGTGAGGTCGGCGAGGACACGTGGTCCTTCCAGAGCGCCTTGAAGCACGTGCTGCGCCAGGACCCGGACATCATCCTCGTCGGTGAGATGCGCGACCTGGAGACGATCTCCGTCGCGCTGACCGCGGCCGAGACCGGCCACCTGGTCTTTGCAACCCTGCACACGCAGGACGCCGCGCAGACGATCGACCGGGTCATCGACGTCTTCCCCGCGCATCAGCAGCAGCAGATCAGGGTGCAGCTCGCAGGCGCATTGCAGGGCGTGGTCTGCCAGACCCTGTGCAAGACGGCAGACGGCAAGGGCCGCGTGGTGGCGACCGAGGTCCTGGTCGCTACCTCTGCGATCCGCAACCTGATCCGCGAAGGCAAGACGCACCAGATCTACTCATCGCTTCAGGCCGGTGCGAAGCACGGCATGCACACGATGGACCAGCACCTGGCGGAGCTGGTGAAGAGCGGCCGGATCACCTACGACACCGGCCTGGAGAAGTGCCACCACGTCGAAGACTTCAACCGGCTTGCCGGACGGGCCTGAGAGGTAACGGGCTAATGGCCACGACATTCGAGTACGCCGTCCGCGACAAGGCGGGCAAGCTCGTCACCGGGAAGCTCGACGGAGAGTCACAGACGGTGGTCGTCCAGCGACTCAAGTCGATGGGCTACGCGCCGGTTTCCATCAACGAGGCCAACACCGGGCTGAAGAAGGAAATCTCGATCCCGGGCTTCGGCAAGAAGGTCAAGCTCAAGGACCTGGCGATCTTCTCGCGCCAGTTCGCGACGATGATCGACAGCGGGCTTTCGTTGCTTCGGTCGCTCACGATCCTGTCGGAGCAGACCGAGAACAAGTACTTCGCGGAGATGATCGCGGAGGTTCGCAACGACGTCGAGGCCGGCTCTTCGCTGTCGGCGGCGATGACGAGCAGGCCTGACGTCTTCCCGCCGCTCATGACCAACATGTGCAAGGCCGGCGAAGTGGGTGGCTTCCTCGACAAGGTGCTGCTCGAGATCGCCAAGAACTACGAGGCCGAGGTCAAGCTGCGCGGCAAGGTCAAGTCGGCGATGACCTACCCCGTCGTCGTCTTCGTGATGGCGATCCTCGCGGTGACGGTCATGCTCATCTTCGTCGTACCGACCTTCAGCAAGATCTTCGCATCGCTCGGAGGCACGCTACCTGCGCCGACGCGGGTGCTCGTCTTCATGTCGAAAGCGATGAAGATCGTCGCGCCGCTCGGCCTGATCGGCGTTATTGTGCTCTGGCAGGTCTACCGCCGCGTGAAGAACCAGGAGCGCGTCAGGCGTGTCATCGACCCGATCAAGTTGAAGGTCCCGGTCTTCGGTCCGCTGTTCCAGAAGATTGCCCTGGCCCGGTTCGCGCGCAACCTGGGGACGATGCTTGGGGCCGGCGTCCCGATTCTGCAGAGCTTGCAGATCGTGGGCGAGGCGACGGGAAACGTCATCATCGGTGATGCGACGCATGCCGTGATGGACAGCGTGCGCGAAGGCGAGTCGCTCGCGGGCCCCCTGAAGCAGCACCCGGTCTTTCCGCCGATGGTGGTGCAAATGATGGCGGTGGGCGAGGACACCGGAGCGCTCGACACCATGCTTCACAAGATCGCGGAGTTCTACGACCAAGAAGTTGAGGCGACCACCGAGGCCCTCACTGCCTTGATCGAACCGATCATGATTGCCGTACTCGGCGGACTGGTTGGTTCGATGGTTGTTGCCCTGTACCTTCCCATGTTCAAGGTGTTCGACCTCGTCAAGGGGTAGATCACTCGTGTCCGACCGGGCCGGCGGCCGTTTGGCGACCGGCCCCGGCGCGTCCCGCAGAATTTCTCTGAAGAACTACTCAAGATGCGATCTACGCGGCCCGATCACTGTGGTGTCATCGAGCCGCACGGCCAAGAAGGGCACACCCGTCGCGAGACGGGGTCGCAAAGCCAGGGGACTCGCAGGGCCCGCGAGTCAGCCCAGCTGCCTCGGCCGGCACCTTCCGGGTGCCGCGCTAGGGGGAATGCATCAACTGGCGCGGCTCATCAACAGGTATTCGGAAGGATTGCAATGCTCGCTCGACTGCGCAAGGCTCAGGAGGAGCGTGAGGGTGGTTTCACTCTCATCGAGCTCCTCGTCGTCGTGATCATCATCGGCATTCTGGCCGCGATCGCGATCCCTGTTTTCCTGAACCAGCGGAAGAAGGCCTACGACACTGCGATCAAGAACGACCTGCACTCGGCGGCGCTGGCCCAAGAGGCCTACATGACCGACAACAACAACTACGATGCAGTGAGCCCGATCGTGCCCGGCACGACCGCGCTGGTGTCGCAGGGCCTGAAGTTCTCGCCGACCAGCAACTACCAGGGCGGGGCGCAGACCATGACTGCCGTCTACTGGGACTCCACGGGTGCTGCTACCACCACGTCAACGGCCGCTACCGGTGGGTTCTGCCTCGTCGCGCAGGCTTCGTCCGGCAACTACTTCATGTACAACAACACCAACGGCGGCCTGAGTGGACCGACCACTTCCGCGCCTACGTGCACCTTCAACGGTGTTGCTCCGTAACTAGAGGTGTGACTCCGTAAGTCGAGTTGTGACCGTCGTCGGGCCCCGGGGTTTCCCCGGGGCCCGACGCACGTCTGCGTCGACCCGATTGGTCAAGACGTCCCGCCTGGTAGCCGATGGAGTTGACGTGCACCGTCTCTTGTCGTTCCGCAGCGAAGACGACAGCGGCTTCAGCCTGATCGAGCTGATGGTGGTGTTCGTCATCACGGGCGTTGTCGCTGCAATGGCTCTGTGGGGAATGCGCGGCTATCAGCGCGCTCAGGAATTGTCAGGGAGCGCGCATGATCTCGTCAGCTCGCTCCGCTCGGCGGGTGAGCGGGCGCAATCCGAAGGGCGCACATACTGTGTCAACGTCACCGGCGGTGGCACCGTCTGGTCGGTTTGGCGCTACTCCTGCCAGCCTGGCTTCACAAGCTCCCCGGGCGGAACCGCTGCGCAGGTCCTGGGCAACCAGCACGTGGTGGGCAACAGCGTCACTGTTGCGGTGAAGAGCGGGGAGCCTTTCCCCAGTTCAGGTGCCAACGCCGGCAACTGCCCAGCGGCATCTCTTGCCTGCATCTACTTCTACCCGCGTGGCACTGCCAGTACCGGAAGTCTGCTGGTGCGGCAGGCCGGTCAGAGCAAGACGTTCGAGGTTCACGTGGAAGGACTGACCGGTCGTGTCGACTTGGTGGGGTAACTCGATGCGGCGTTTGGTGTTCCGCCGCGTGGCCGGAAGTGACGGCTTCACTCTGATCGAGATCATGGTAGCCCTTGTCATCGTTGGGCTGATCTCGGCAGCTCTCGTGCCGGTCCTCATCGTCACCGCCAAGGCCTCGAGCTTCGCCAGTCTCAACACGGTTGCCAAGAACCTCGCTCAGCAACGCATCGAGAGCATGCGTAACTTGCCCTTCTACGTGGCCTACCAGAACACCGGTCCGAATGGGCAGTTCTATGACGTGCTGGACGACTACTACGCCAACGTGAGCACGTCGACGGTGACGTTCCCCAGCGGGGCCACGGGGACGTGGGTCCAGAGCGGCACGGGCGCCAACGGCACGCCGACGGGCCCCTACTACCAGGTAACCTTCAACAGCATTCCCGGGTCGCCAGGGTTCTCCCAGGTCGTCTACACGCAGTTCCTCACGGCGGCACAGCCGGTGCCCGCGCCGGTGCCGGCTAGCGTCCTCGCGAACTACAACAGCGCGGTTGCCGGACAGGACTCACCGCCCTCCCTTCTCCTCGGAGTGACGGTCGTCACCTCCTGGAGGTGGAACGGCGCGAGTCACAAGGACAGCACCTTCACGGAGATCGCCGCGAACGGGAACAACGACACACTCATCGCCTCGCAGGCGCACCTGACCGCGCTGTCCGTGGCGTCCACCGACAGCGCTGGCAACCAGTTGACCGGCACGGTCGGGCAGGTGCAGCTGAACGGCAGCGTCGCCAACACGTCGAGCGCGAGCGCCCAGGCGCTCGCCGCCGCTCTCAACCAGAGCAATGGAGCCTCGCTGACCGGTGCCTCGGGGACGGTGGTCTCCCCGCCCAACGCTTCTTTGTCGGTGCCGCCGGGCAGTCAGGGGACGGTCGGGGGGTACTCCCCTTGCGGCTGGGGGGCGATGGGTCCGACGCAGCTGACCAACCTCAGCTCCACGACCGCCGGTGGCCTCCCTGCGGCGCCCTCGAACGTGGGGTCTGGCAGCACGCCGGCTGCAGTGGTTGAGGCGGACCTCAAGGCAAACAATGGTGGTAGTTGCGCGGGCTTCAGGTTCAGCAACAATGCCACTGGCGCGGCAGAGGCCGATCCGACCCTGCAGCTGTCGAGCACCGCGCCCATGGTCCAGGTCGTCGACGCAACGGGGAATGGCCCGGAGGTGTCGGCGAAGGGCGCCATCAACGCCCTCAACAGTCCCGGGGCGAGCGGTGCTGTCTACGCGAGCACAGAGGTCGACTTCGCCACCGGGGTAGCGGTCTTTCCCGGATTACCGTTCGTCCCGACGGGATCCATGACGTGCGGCAGCGGCACGCAGGCGTGCGGCTCCGGTCTTGTGAACGTCTTCCTCACGAAGGCCACCATGAGCTGCCAGTCGAACGCGTCGACGGCGGCAGTGGCTTCCTACGCCGGCTATCTGACCTACTGGGTGCAGCCCACGTCTTCGAGCCCGAGTGGGTGGCACACCGTGCCGCTGTCCTGGTCCAGTGCCAGCGGTCCCGCGACGGACCCGCTCGCAGCCGTCAACCTCGCGCAGACGGTGACGACGTACAACGGCAGCCCCGTGCCGCTGTCGGCGTACATCAACTCGTGGAGCACTGGCCGGACCATCACCCAGGGCAGCAGCGGGGAGAGCACTATCCCCTCGGTCGTGGCCATCACCACGGCCAACACGCGGTACGGCGACTCCTCGTCCGCCATCGGCCTGCAGCTCGGCACTCTCTCGTGTCAGGCGGTGGACAACCGATGAACCGGCTGCGTCAGAGGTTGGACGGCCGCACGTGCGCCGATGCCGGCTTCACCCTGATCGAGCTCCTCGTCGCCGTGGTCATTGCCGGCATCATGGGCTCGATCCTGATCACGGTCCTGCTGTCGGCCCAGACGTCGGCCAAGGCAACGACGAGCCGGGAGGACCTGACGGGTGAGGCACGGGTTGCGCTCAACCGGATCACCGACGACCTGCGCCAGGCGACCCCGACCTTTGCCGCAGACGGCACCGAGACGCCCGGGTTGGTGTCGGTGCAGAATCCGTATGCGTCTACTTCGGGTTACGGCTACGTGCCCGGCGCGGTGACCTCCGTGACGTTGCAGGCGGACTTTGACGGCGACGGCTGCGTCGGCACGACTCCGATCCAGACTCCCGGTACGTGCCCGAGTCCCGGCGCCACCGCGGGCCCGGAGACGGAGACCGTCTGCTGGGGCGGCAATTCCGACCCGGCCCTCTACCTCGTTGCCGGCACCGTGGTCGCCGGTTCCTGCACGCCCACGGACGGCACGGTGCCGCAGCCGCTGCTGTCGGGGAAGGTGACTGCGTTCACGCTGACCTTCACCAGCAACCTGTATCCGTACCAGGAGTCGAAC
>Ga0207652_10005773_pt1 | contig 10041 bp, 9 predicted proteins | sample KBSC63BmetaG_FD_184334 | JGI IMG/M metagenome (GOLD analysis project Ga0207652, IMG submission 184334) | Corn rhizosphere microbial communities from Kellogg Biological Station, Michigan, USA - KBS C6-3B metaG (SPAdes) (version 2) | ecosystem: Host-associated > Plants > Roots > Rhizosphere ...
ACGTTAATTGGAGACTCCACGGTGGAGAGCCCCGGTGTGGGAGTGGGGAAGCCCTGGACGGGGGTTAGGGGCCGACCAGAGTAACGTTCGACCCCGAGCAGGGTGCGCGGACTGGCGACAGCGCGCGCTGGGGAGCCCGGTGTAGAGGTGGTGAAGCCTTGGACGGAGGTCAGGGTCAGCCAGGGCCACGCTCGAGCCCAAGGAGGCTGCACCGGCTGGCGACCCCCGTCCTATGAGTAATGTCGAGCGCTTTAAGCGGAGGCGTCGGGGCGGGGTTTGCCTTGGCTGATATGAGGAGCGGGGGTATCACCCGCGCGCGTTCGGGCGACCGATCGGTTTGAATCGGCGCCCAACTGCGCGCGGTGACACCTCCCCGCTCCCGCGACCCACACAAACGAGGAATCAGGAAAACGCCGCCGAAAAGGCGGAATCATCCTCAAACGGCCCGACGACAGCCAGGACCTTGGGCTTAGTCAGGATCTCGGCGGCGATAGCGCGGATGTCGTCGTGCGTGACGGCGTCGATCGCCGCGAGGACGTCGTCGACCGGTTCAAGCCCCGGGTAGACGAGCTCAGACTTCCCGAGACGGGTCATGCGCGACGACGGGTCCTCAAGACCGAGGACGATGCCGCCGCGGACCTGTCCCTTGCCCCGGGCAAGCTCGGCGTCGGTCAGCCCCGACTCGATGACCTTCGCCACCTCGGCGGAGCAGATCGACAGCACCTCGTCGGCCTTCGACGGCAGGCAGCCGGCGTAGATGCCCCACAGGCCCGTGTCGGCGTGCTGGGAAGCGAAGCTGTAGACCGAGTAGGCCAGGCCCCGCTTCTCGCGCACCTCCTGGAAGAGCCGGGAGGACATGCCGCCGCCGAGCGCCGCGTTCAGCACGCCGAGCGCGAACCGCCGGTCGTCGGTGCGGGACAGCCCCTCGCAGCCGAGCACCAGGTTGGCCTGCTCGATCGGCCGGGACACCAGCGTCACGCCGGTCCCCGCCGCTGGGCCGTACCCGTCCCAGAGCCCGCCCGCGTCGCGCAGCCGCGGCGCGGCTGGCTCGGCGCCGGCGAAGGCGGAGATGACCGGGCCGAACGCCGCCCGGACAAGCGCGACCATCGCGTCGTGGTCCAGGTTTCCCGCGGCCGACACCACGAGGTGCGGCGGGTCGTACCTGGCCCGGTAGTGCTCGAAAATCTGCTCCCGCGTGATCGCGTTGATCGATCCGACGGTGCCGAGGATCGGCCGGCCGAGGGGCGTGTCGCCGAACAGCCGCGTGGTGAAGGCCTCGTGCACCGAGTCCGTCGGGTCGTCCTCGTTCATCGCGATCTCTTCGAGCACCACGTTGCGCTCGGCGTCCACGTCCTTCGGCTCGATGAGCGAGGACGTCACCATGTCCGACAGCACGTCGATCGCCAGCGGCAGGTCCGCGTCGAGCACCCGCGCGTAGTAGCACGTGTACTCCTTGGCGGTGAACGCGTTCATCTCACCGCCGACCGCGTCCATCTCCGCGGAGATCTCAAGGGCCGTGCGCTTGCGCGTTCCCTTGAACAGCAGGTGCTCAAGGTAGTGGGTCGCGCCGGCGTGGAACTCGTCCTCGTCCCGCGAGCCGACGCCGACCCAGATGCCAAGCGCGACCGACCGGACAGTCGGCAGGGATTCGGTGACCACGCGCAGGCCGCCCGGAAGGACGGTCCTGCGCACGGTCGACTCGGGAGTGCTCATCTAGTCGCGGTGCCCGCCGCGAGAGCGCTGGCGGGTACGGCGCTCGCCGTCGCCGCGGTCGCGGTGCGGACGGTCGCCTCGGTCGCCGCTTCGGTCGGCCCGGATCCCGGGCCGGTCCTCCGGCTCGCCGCCGCTCAGGTCCTCGCCCGCGGCCTCGCGCTCGAGCACCTCGACGGGGACGAGCGACAGCTTGCCGCGGTCGTCGATCTCGCGGATCTCGACCTGGATCTTGTCGCCCACGTGGATGACGTCTTCCACGTTCTCGATCCGCTTGCCGCCGTGCAGCTTGCGGATCTGCGTGACGTGCAGCAGGCCGTCCTTGCCGGGCAGCAGCGACAGGAACGCACCGAACGTCGTCGTCTTCACGACCGTACCGAGGAACCGCTCCCCCACCTCGGGGACGTGCGGGTTGGCGATCGCGTTGATCGCCGAGCGCGCCGCCTCCGCGGACGGGCCGTCGGTCGCGCCGACGTAGATCGTGCCGTCGTCCTCGATCGTGATCTCGGCGCCGGTGTCGTCCTGGATCGAGTTGATCATCTTGCCCTTCGGGCCGATGACCTCGCCGATCTTGTCCACCGGGACCTTCAGGGTGATGATCCGCGGCGCGAACGGCGACATCTCGCCCGGCTCGGTGATCGCGTCGCGCATCACGCCGAGGATCGTCATCCGGGCTCCGCGGGCCTGCTTCAGCGCGCCGGCCAGGACCGAGGCGGGGATGCCGTCGAGCTTGGTGTCGAGCTGCAGCGCGGTGATCACCTGCTCGGTGCCCGCCACCTTGAAGTCCATGTCGCCGAACGCGTCCTCGGCGCCGAGGATGTCGGTCAGCGTGACGTACTGGCCGCCCTCGTGGATGAGGCCCATCGCGATGCCGGAGACCATACCCTTGAGCGGCACGCCCGCGTTGAGCAGGGCCAGCGTCGAGGCGCAGACCGAGCCCATCGACGTCGAGCCGTTGGAGCTGATCGCCTCGGAGACCTGGCGGATCGCGTAGGGGAACTCCTCGCGGGTGGGAAGCACCGGGAGGATCGCCCGCTCGGCGAGCGCCCCGTGGCCGATCTCGCGCCGCTTGGGCGAGCCGACCCGGCCGGTCTCACCGGTGGAGTACGGGGGCATGTTGTAGTTGTGCATGTAGCGCTTGGTGCGCTCGGGGTTGAGCGTGTCGATCATCTGCTCCATGCGGAGCATGTTCAGCGTGCTGACGCCCAGGATCTGGGTCTCGCCGCGCTCGAACAGCGCCGAGCCGTGCACCCGGGGCAGCACGCCGACCTCGGCCGCGAGCGGACGGATGTCGGTGAGCCCGCGGCCGTCGATGCGCAGCCCGTCGTTGATGATCCGCTGGCGAACCAGCTTCTTGGTCAGCGACCGCAGGGCGGCGCTGATCTCCTTCTCGCGGCCCTCGAACTTCTCCGCGAGCCGCTCGACCGCCAAGGTCTTGACCCGGTCTTCCTCGGCGGCGCGCTCCTGCTTGCCCGCGATGGTCAGCGCCTTGGCGAGCTCGTCGGAGACCGAGGCGGCGACCGCCTCGTAGACGTCGTCGCCGTAGTCGACGAAGACGGGGAACTGCGCGGTGCTCGACGGGGCGATGCCGGCCTCGACCGCCGCGGCGGCGAGGATCCGCTGCGCCTCGCACAGCGCCGCGATGAACGGCTTGGCGGCCTCAAGGCCCTCGGCGACGGTCTCCTCGTCGGGGGCGACCGCGCCGGTCGTCTCGGCGTCGGCGAGCAGCTTGAGCGTCTGCGGCGTGGACTCGGCCTCGACCATCATGATCGCGACGTCGCCGTCGTCAAGCATCCGGCCGGCCACGACCATGTCGAACGTCGCGAGCTCAAGCTGCGGGTGCGTCGGGAACGCGACCCACTGGTCCTTGATCAGCGCGACCCGGACGCCGCCGATCGGGCCCGCGAACGGCAGGCCCGCGAGCTGGGTGGACATGGACGCGGCGTTGATCGCCACCACGTCGTACAGGTGCTCGGGGTGCAGCGAGAGGACCGTCTCGACAATCTGGATCTCGTTGCGCAGGCCCTTGACGAAGGACGGGCGCAGGGGGCGGTCGATGAGCCGGCAGGTGAGGATCGCGTCCTCGGACGGGCGGCCCTCGCGGCGGAAGAACGAGCCGGGAATGCGCCCGGCCGCGTACATCCGCTCCTCGACGTCCACGGTCAGCGGGAAGAAGTCGAGCCCGTCCCGCGGCTGCTTGGACGCGCTGGTCGCCGAGAGGACGACGGTCTCGTCGTCAAGCACGGCAAGCGCGGAGCCGGACGCCTGGCGAGCCAGACGGCCGGTTTCAAATCTGATTTTGCGTACGCCAAATTCGCCGTTGTCGATAACGGCTTCGGCGCTCTTCACACCCTTCACGGGTGAGACCTCCTTGCGGTAGATCCCGCACCCACCCGCCGCCGTGCCGTGGTCGGCTCTGGCTTACCCGCTCGCGAGCCAGCGGGTACGCCGGCCGGTCTTCGATCGAAGCCCTCGGGGCTGTGCTAACTAAGCACTGTGCTGCTGAGCACGGGGCTGCTCCGGGGACCACTACCGAGGACCGGCCCAGGCGCTCGGGCCGGGGGCTACGGGATGTGTCTTTTCGCTCGTATTCTGTTATCACCCAGGCCAGGGCCAACAGTACCGGCCCGGGGTCACCCGGTCCAGTGTCGGCCCGGATGGCTGCTTTCCCCGGGGGCGACCCCCTTGACCGACCCCGGGGGCGGGCCTGGCTAGCGGCGCAGGCCGAGGCGCTCGATCAGCGTGCGGTACCTGGTGATGTCGGTGTTCCGCAGGTAGCCGAGCAGGCGGCGGCGGCGGCCGACGAGCAGCAGCAGGCCGCGGCGGCTGTGGTGGTCGTGCTGGTGCACCTTGAGGTGCTCGTTCAGGTCGTTGATCCTGCGGGTCATAAGCGCGATCTGGACCTCCGGCGAACCGGTGTCACCCTCATTGATCGCGTACTCCGCAAAGATCTGCTTCTTTACTTCGGCGTCGAGCGGCACGTGGCTCCTTAAGATTGCTCAGAGAGTGCGGGTTTCCCCGTAGCGGACGGCCGCGATGAGGGTGCAGCCAGCCCGGACCGGCAGGTTTGCCGGTAGCGTTTCACAGTATCACGCACCCGCGGGGACTCTGTCCGCAGCGGGGAAAAGGGCATCATACCGAACGACTGCGGCTTACTCCGGACGGTTCCGGCCGCACGTCCGGTGCGCAGGGGCCACGTCCGCTGGCGCTATCCGCCCGCGCAGATACCGCGCGCCTGGTCGACGTCGACGCGCATTTGCTCGACGAGGGCGTCGATGGAGTCGAAGCGCAGCGTGCCGCGCAGCCGGACCGCGAAGTCGATCGCGGCGTGCAAGCCGTAGAGGTCCAGGTCGGTCCGGTCGAGGGCGTAGGCCTCCACCGTGCGAACCTGGCCGTCGAACGTCGGGTTGGTGCCGATCGAGATCGCGGCGGGCCAGCGGTTCGTCTCCCGGCCGGCCTCGTCCAGGGTGGCGAGCCAGCCCGCGTAGATGCCGTCAGCGGGGATCGCGGTGTGCGGCGGCGACTCGACGTTCGCGGTCGGGAAGCCAAGCTGGCGGCCGCGCTGGTGACCGCGGACGACCACGCCCTCAACGCGGTGCGGGCGGCCGAGCAACCTAGCCGCCTCGGCCACGTCGCCGGCGGTGAGCAGCGCCCTGATGGCGGTCGAGGAGATCGTCACGTCGTCAAGCACGAGCAGCGGCAGCCCTTCAACGGTGTAGTCGTACTTCTCGCCGAGCCGGTCGAGCAGTTGCACGTCGCCCCGTGCCTTGTGGCCGAAGCGGAAGTCCTCCCCCACGACCACCGCCGCCGCGTGCAGCCTCTCGACGAGCACCGTGCGCACGAACTCATCGGGATCGATCCGGGAGAACTCAAGCGTGAACGGGAGCACGCATACCGCGTCGACGCCGAGGCCCGCGAGCAGCTCCGCGCGCCGCCTCGCGGAGCAGAGGAAGGGCGGGTGGCTGCCCGGCCTGATCACCTCGTCCGGGTGCGGGTCGAAGGTGATCGCCACCACCGGCAGGCCCCGCTCGCGGCCGAGCTCCGCCGCGCGGGCGACGATGCGCTGATGGCCGCGGTGCACGCCGTCGAACACGCCGATCGTGACGACCGATTCGCCCCATCCTGCGGGCACATCGCCCAGGCCCTGCCAGCGGTACACGACTCTCCGGCCCTCCTTAGTCCAAGACAAGCCTAGCCATGCCGGGGAAAGCCCCGCGCGCTGCCCGGACCGCCCGGCCGGGTTACCCGCGTCCCTCCGGAAAGGCGAGGACTCTGACGGCCTGCGGCGAGCGGACCGCTTCGCGTGATTTAGTTCCTCTTATCCCTTGTTCGCCGACGCCGACGTAACGCTCCTGCCGAGGTAACCTCCGCGCGGGCCAGCGGCACCCTGCTCAACTTCGCGACGGCCGGCAAGCCGCAGGGCGATACGGTGATGCTCGATTCCGGCGGGCGCAAGCGCTCCTACCTGGCGACCGACGGCCGCGACGTCCGCGTGTCGGCGGGAACGTGAGTGACCGCGCGGCCGCCCCGCGGGCGGCCTGAGGGAAACACCTCCCCGGCCGACTCAGCCGGCGCCTCACCGGATCTGAGCCGGATCTGAGCCGGATCTGAGAAAGTTCAAGCGTTCACTGAATGCTCCTGTCACGCTCTTGTTCGGTTTTGCCACTTAAGAGTGGGTTATAGGTGTTCGGGGCCTAGCCGACGCCGACACATGGGATGTCTCCATCCCATGTTCCAAAAATCTGAAAATAGGTGAGTGTCGCCTGAAGCGGCTGGGCTATGGCGACGATACATGAGCTAAAAGACGAGCAAACCTACGAGACGGAAGTCAGCGAGTGCGTCGGGGTGACCGGTACCATCACTGGTTCTTCCTGAGTGCGCTGGCCGATGCGCTCGGCTATGAATTCCGGGCGTTCGCCGTGGACTCCGGTGGTGAGCGTCTCGGCGTGGTGCCGCTGCTTTTCCGGCGCAGCGGCCCCGTGGCGATGGTGAATTTCCTGCCGGTCGGCTGCATCGGCCCGGTGATCCGCGGGGAGGCACTGCGCGCCGGGCACATCGGCGAGTTGCTCCGCGGGGCCAGGCCGGTGCTGCGGCGGCACCGGGCGGTGGCCGCCCGGTGGGCGTTCTCGCCCGGGCTGCGGCTGAACCCCGAGGACCTCGCCATTCCCAAGTACGAGACATTCGAATGGGAAAACTTCGTCGTGCCGGCCGACAAGTCGGTTGATGACATCTGGAAGTCGATGTCGACCGGCCGCCGCCAGCCGGTACGGCAGACGGAAAAGCGCGGCGTCGCGGTGGCCGACAGCCTGGCCGAAGAGATCACGGACTGGTTTCCGGGGCAGATGACCGCTCTTTACGAGCGGGAGGGGCGAATTCCCGCCTACAACCTCGCGGTGGTCCGGTCGCTGGCTCAGCGGCTCGCCGCCCATCCGCGCATGCTGTGGCGCACCGCGAAGGGCGAGGACGGCACCCGCTACGGGATGACCGCCTCGATCATCGGGGAAGACCGCTGTGGGGGTGGCAGATAGTCGGCCCCTCCGTCCGGTCCATGAGCCCCCATACGCTGCTGCACTGGGACTCGATCAAGTGGTCCCGCGCTCAGGAGCTGGCGTACGACATGGGCGGAGTGCCCGGTGAGGGCGTCCGGGTCATGAAGCACTCCCGCGGCGCTGAACCCGAGACCGCCCTTGGGGTCTTCCGGTTCCGCCCGAGTGCGGCTTACAAGGCGGCTGCCCGGCTTCGCGAATGGGGCCCGGTGCGCGATAACTGGGTGCGGATGCGCCGCATCATCGGCGACTGACGCGGCGCGCAGCGCCGCAGAGCGTAGGCGATCTTGAAGACGCGGGATACTTCGACCCCCTGGGAGGGGTTTAAGTATCCCGCGTCTTGGCCGCGGCGTCGACGAAGACGGCCAGCGACCGGAGGCGCCCGCCTTCTTCGGTGACCAGGGCGACCAGCGTGCCGTCGGGGGCGAACGCGGCGATGGGCGTGCCCGGGGCGTCCGCGGCCGACGGCGCGTCGTGCGACGGCGGCGGCGGGAGGCGGGCCCCCTGGGCCAGTCGGCGCGCCTCGTCGGCGGTTAGGTCTATGCGCGGGAACGCCTCGGCGGCGGCCGCCGCCAGCGGGAGCACGGGCTGGGCGGCCTGCGAGCCGGCGGCCACGGCCAGCCCGGAGGGCGGTGCGGTGGGCGCGGTCGGAGTCAGCCGCGACCGCTGCGATGACTGATCTTTATCTTCGAGTTCTTCGAGGGTGTGCGCCTGGGCGAGGGTGTAGGGGCCTACGGCGGTGCGGCGCAGGGCGGTCAGGTGGCCGCCGGCGCCAAGGGCGGCGCCGAGGTCGCGGGCGAGGGCGCGGATGTACGTGCCGCTTGAGCAGCGGACCGTGGCGTCCACGTCGAGGAAGTCGCCGTCGGCGCGGACGGCGGCGACGCGGAACTCGTAGACCGTCACCGGGCGGGCGGCCAGTTCCGGGGCCTCGCCGGCCCGGGTCAGCTTGTAGGCGCGCTGACCGTTGACCTTGATCGCGCTCACGCTCGCGGGGACCTGGAGGATGTCGCCGGTGAGCTTGGCGATTTCGCCCTCGAGTGCCTCGCGCGTCACCTGGCGGGCGGGACTGCCGCCCGTCGGCTCCCCCTCGGCGTCGTCGGTGCTCGTGGACTGGCCGAGGCGGATCGTGGCCTCGTACGTCTTCTCGGTCAGCATGAGGTGGCCGAGCAGGCGGGTGGCCTTCTCGACGCCGATCACAAGGACGCCGGTGGCCATCGGGTCGAGCGTGCCCGCGTGACCGACGCGGCGGGTGTGCGCCAGGCGGCGGATGCGCGCGACAACGTCATGCGACGTCATGCCGCCTGGCTTGTCGACGATGACAAGACCGGACTCCCAGGGAGCCGGGCGACCGGGATCGCGCTGCTTGCCGGGCACCGGTTCAGGCGTCCTCGTCGTCCTCGTCGTCGTCCCAGTCGTCTTCGGCCGGCTTCTTGTACGGATCCGGGTCGCCGGCCCACTGGGCGCCCTCGCTGGCGCGGGCCAGTTCCTCGTCCTTCTGGCGGGCGGCGGCCACCAGGTCGTCGATCCGCTGCGCGTTCTCTGGCAGCTCGTCGGCGATGAACTCAAGGCTCGGGGTGTGCCGGAGGCCGATCAGGCGGCCGACCTCGGAGCGGATGATGCCGGTGGCGCTCTTCAGCGCGGCGGCGGTGTCTGCCCGCTCGTCGGGGGTGCCGAACACCGTGTAGAAGACCTTCGCCTCGCGCAGGTCGGCTGTCAGTCGCGCCTCGGTGACGGTGACGAAGCCCAGCCTCGGGTCCTTGATCCGCCGCTCGAGCAGCTCGGCGACGATCTTGGCGATCCGTTCGGCGAGACGGCGCGTCTTGGCGTCGTCCATGGTCGGTCACTCCTTCTGTTGTCAGAGCAACGGCGCCGCCATGGCGGCCCACCCGACTGCGACCCGGCGAGCGAGCGGTCGTTCCTCTTGTCACGGAAAGGCCGGCCCGCGCGGGTAACCCCGTCTCCGAGTGCTCTAATTTTGCGCCTCCAGAAGGAGTCAACCTTACCGATAGCGGCAAAATTAGAGCACTCGCCGGTCATTCCTCTTCGTTGTAGAGCCGCTGCCGGGCGGACAGCAGCTCGATCTCTGGGTGCGCCGCGACGATCCGCTCGCACTCGTCCAGCAACTGGGTGGCGTTTCCCGCGGTGGCGGACACCGCCGCTACCCCGATTTCGGCCCGCCGATGCAGGTCAAGGTGACCCGTCTCGGCGACCGCGACACCGGGGTAGCGGCGGCGGAGCTCGGCGACGAGCGGCTTGACGACGGCCCGCTTCTGCTTGAGAGAGCGGACGTCGCCAAGCAGCACGTCAAGCGTCAAGGCGGCTACGTACATGGATGGCTGCGCGTCTCTCAGGCGCGCGGCTTCTCCCGCATCTCGAACGTCTCGATGACGTCCTCGATCCTGATGTCGTTGTAGCCGACGCCGATGCCGCACTCGTAGCCCTCGCGGACCTCGGTCACGTCGTCCTTGAACCTGCGCAGGCTCTCCACCGTGAGGTTGTCGGAGATGACCACGCCGTCCCGGATGATCCGCGCCTTGCTGTTGCGGGTGATCGTGCCGGAGCGGACGATGCAGCCCGCGATGTTGCCGATCCGCGGCACCCGGAAGACCTCGCGGACCTCCGCCGTGCCGAGCTGAGCCTCCTCGAACTCCGGCTTGAGCATGCCCTTGAGCGCGGACTCCACTTCCTCGATCGCCTGGTAGATGATCGAGTAGTAGCGGATGTCGACGCCCTCGCGCTGCGCGAGCTCGCCTGCCCGGCCGGCCGGCCGGACGTTGAAGCCGAT
>Ga0207652_10005776_pt1 | contig 10039 bp, 6 predicted proteins | sample KBSC63BmetaG_FD_184334 | JGI IMG/M metagenome (GOLD analysis project Ga0207652, IMG submission 184334) | Corn rhizosphere microbial communities from Kellogg Biological Station, Michigan, USA - KBS C6-3B metaG (SPAdes) (version 2) | ecosystem: Host-associated > Plants > Roots > Rhizosphere ...
AGCCGATCTAGCGAGCGCGAAGGACAAGTTCGCCCACGGCACGGCGTCGCGCGGGGATGTGGACAGCCGCGAAATCGCGTTTGAGCAGGCGCAGTTCGAGCTCGATCGACTCACTTTGGACTTCGACGGCAAGCGGCGCCATGTCGGCCGTCTGTCGGGCCTCACTGACATCGCGGTTGAGGACATCCCGGATGACATCCCGGAGCCGGTTCCGCACCCCGATTTGACGAATCGACTGCTTGCCCAAGTGCTGCGCGACGGCGGTCGCAACTCCTTCCGCGCGCAAGTGGCCGAGATGAAAATTCGGGAGGCGGACCTCAACTACAAAATTGCTCGCGTTCGGCTGCTCCCGAAGTTCAACGCCGGGGTGTCACATTCCCGCGAGAGCTCCACCACGGCATCGGTCAATGAAATCTCGCAGACGGCCATTACACGCGACACGTTCGAACTGCGCGGCAGTTGGACGGTCTTCGACGGTTTTGCGACGAAGGCCGCGAAGCTGATGGCCAAAGCCGACCGCCGAAGTTACGAACGCGAATTACAAATCGCATCCGAGACGACGATGGACGAAGCGCAGCGGCTGGCGCGGCTGGTTGGGGTGGATGAGCGTGGTCTCAAGCTCGCAAACTATCGCGTGGTCGCCGCGGACGCGCTGATGAAGCGCACCGAGGACGAGTTGAAGGCCGGCCGGGCGGCTTCGAGCGATTTGGACGAGGCGCAGAATAATTCGCGCTTCGCGCGCTACTATGCGGCGCAGGCGCGCGCGACTTATTTAGCGGATTGGGCGGCCTTCGTTTCGAATGTCACTGACGATCCCGCGCTCCACTACTTACCTCCCCGCTATGTCCGCGCCCACCGGTAGATCGAGCTTCGTGCTGAAACTCGCGATCGCGATCGCGGTACTGATTGGCCTCGGCGTTTTCGTGTTCAATCGCGTGCGCCCGACTGCGCTCGTCGTGCCGGTGACGCGCGGGACCGCGGCGGACATCGTGACCGGCAGCGTCGTCGTCCATGCCGACAAGGACCTGCAGGAAATTCGCAGTGAGCTGCCGGGCCGCGTCGCGTGGATCGACCCGCGGCAGCTCGGCACATTTTTCAAGGCGGGCGAACCGATCCTGAAATTGGATTCCAGCGATCTGGAGCGGGAGATGAAGCTGGCGCAGACTGATTTCGACGCCGTGCTCGAACGCAAGCGGATCGAGCGTGAACACGACGCGACGTTGCAGGTCGCAAGGGATGCGCTGGCCAACGTCGAACGGCGGTTCAAGCGCGGGGAAGTTTCGGAGGAAGAGGTGAAGACGGCGCAGCGCGCGGTCAACAAGATCGCCACTGATCTCGAACTGGCGGACTTCGATCTCAAACAGGCCAAGGTGAAGTTTCAAAACGAGCAGGACGCACGCCGGCGGTTGCTGGACAAGATGACGATCCGGGCGCCGATGGATGGCATCATGCAGGGCGTCGTCGTGGCGAAAGGAGCGCTCATTTCTGGCGGTACGACCGTCGGCACATTTTTCTCCAAAGACCGCGTGGTCATCGCGAAGGTGGGCGAAGAAGACGTCGGTCGGGTAAAGGTTGGCCAGGCAGCGAGGGTTCGGCTGCTGAACCTCGGTGGCGAGACCTTCGATGCAAAGGTCACGAGCATTTTGCCCTTCGCCGATCCCGATACACAACGCTACAGCGTCTATCTTGCCGTCAATGCCCCCATTGAGAAACTGAAGCCGTTCAGCACAGGCGAAGCCACGATCACGGTGGGAGAACGGAAAAACGAACCGCTCGTGCCCCGTCGCGCGATCTTCAACGACGATTATGTCTTCGTCGTCCGCGACGGCGTCGTCGAAAAACGGAAAGTCAGCCTTGGGTTCAAGGCTTTGAATTTCGCTGAGATCACGGGCAACCTGCGCGACGGCGAATTGGTCATCGTCGATGACATCGATCAGTTTCGCGACGGCGAGCATGTGCGGGCCGTCGTGGCGCACTGAGCCGACTTTGCGGAATGTCGCCCAACCTGCGTATCGCGTTTCGGTTTTTGACCGCCAAGAAGCGGGCGATGCTCATGAGCCTGTCGTGTACGGTTCTGGGCGTCGGGCTGTTTATTGTCACGCAGGCGACAACGAGCGGGTTCGAGCAGTTTTTCATTCGTACCATTCTGGGGACGGACGGAGCGATGCGGATTGAAGACCGAATGCAGGATACGATGCGCAGCATGGCGGCGAGCGGAGGATCGCAATTTCAAGTCCGGCAGAAAGAGGGCGTGAAATACATTGAAGGCGTGGAGCAGCCTGCGGCGATCGCGGATGCGGTGGAGCGGTACGCCGATGTCCGGGGCGTTTCGGCCGTTCTGCGCGGAAATGTTCAGGTCAAGAGCTCGTTCAAAACGGAAGACGCGCAAGTGTTCGGTATTTCCCTGGAGGATCATCTTCGCGTTTCCGATCTCGCGGACCAGATCGTGTCGGGTTCGCTTCAGCAGCTCGGCGAATCTCCTTCGGCCGCGGTTGTTGGCCGTGTCCTCGCGGACCGGCTGCAGCTCAGCACGGGGGACTCCTTTGTCATCAGCACGCGGGCCGAATCGCGGCGATATCACGTCGCCGCGATCTACGAAACCGGAGTGCGCGATATCGATAAAGTGCGAGTTTACGTGTCGTTTAGTGAGGCGCGGTCGCTGTTGCACAAACCGGCGGGGGCGACGTTCATCCAGATTAACTTGGTCGATCCGAATCGTGCGCCGGCGCTCGCCGAGCAGATGGAGTCCGCGCTCGGGTATAAGGTCACGCCCTGGCAGGACCGCGAGAAAACGTGGCTCGCGGTTTTCCGCGCCTTGCGGATTTCATCGGCCATCACCGTTACGGTCTTCACGCTCATCGCCGGCCTCGCCATGTTCAATACGCTGGCGATGATCGTTCTCGAGAAAACCAAGGATATCGCGATCCTGCGGTCGATGGGGTACGAACGGCGCGATGTGACCCAGATATTCCTGTGGCAGGCCGGCATCGTGCTGGCGATCGGCTCGGCGATTGGGGCCTTGCTCGGTGCGGCGGTGACTTGGGCCGTCAGCCAGGTGCCTTTGCCGATCAACGGCATTTTCAAAACGGAACACTTCATCGTGACCTGGGAGCCGCAGCATTACGCCTACGCGGTGATCACGGCCATCACCATGGTTATGATCGCTAGCCTCGTGCCGGCGCGCCGCGCCGCGCGCTTGGAACCCGGCGATGTCATCCGTGGCACCGCGCAATGACCCCAGCATCGTCAGCTTCGGTACTTTCGAACGCAGACGGCGATTTGGCGCTGCGGTGCTCGGGCCTGCATCGCTTTCTTGGTCGGGACGAAGGCCGGGTCCACGTGCTCAAAGGGGTGTCCTTTGAAGCGCGACGCGGGCAGGTGTACGCGATCGTCGGACCATCCGGGTGTGGTAAGAGCACACTGCTCTACCTGCTCGGGCTGCTTGATCAACCCGACGAGGGTACGATCGAAATCAAAGGCACCGTAATGTCGAATACCGACGATCTGGCGCGCACCGCCGCTCGCGGAGAGCACATCGGTTTCGTCTTCCAGTTTCATTTCCTGATGCTCGAGTTTACGGCCCTGGAGAACGTGATGATGCCGATGCGAAAACTGGGCCGCCTCTCGCCGTTGGCCATGCAAGAGCGGGCGCAGTCGCTGCTCGAGTCGGTCGGCCTCGGCAATAAGACCCATCGCTTGGGCACCCACCTCTCTGGCGGTGAGCAGCAACGCGTCGCGGTCGCGCGAGCCCTGGCGAATGACCCCGCGATCCTGCTGGCCGATGAGCCCACTGGAAACTTGGACGTGAAGAATTCCAGCTTGGTCTTCGATCTACTGACCCGCTTGGCCAAGGAGCGGGGGCAGGCCGTGGTCCTCGTCACGCACAATCCGGACATCGCACAGCGCTGCGATCACACGCGACCGATGCGCGATGGAGTGTTTGTCTGAGGGATTTCCCCATGTTTCGGCGCGCACTATCTCCGTGGCGGCCGCAGACGCGCCGCATGATAAGGGCTGCTGGCCTTCGAACCCTTCTCCGCTAATTCTTCTGCCCCGAGGACTTCTTACCCAATTTTTGGTTTACATCGCAAAACCCGCTCCCTTGTTTCGGGGGCGATTTTTTCTGCTCGCAGCTTACTAAATCCGTCCCGCTCGTCTCTCTCGTGACCCAACACCCATCGCGAAAGGAATTTTTCGCCAAACTGCTCGGCGTAACGGCAATTGCCGGGCTCGCCCCGCGTTTGTTCGCGCAACGTCCGGCGGAGCAGCCCAAAGTTGTGACGAAATCGGTAAGCGCGCCCCGGGCGAGTGTCCGCCTGGATGCACGCGCGGTATCCCGCTCCGACGTCCAAGCGTAACCACCGCGACCGACGCTACCCTTAAGTCATGTCGAAACTTTTCCCGAAATCGGCCAACAAGCTGCCGTTCCAGATCGTCATATACCTGGTCGTGCTTGGCAGCATCGCCACTGCGGCGGTGACCTACTACATGACGCCCAAGTACACGCGGGTTGGGTACACGCCGGTGCAGCCCGTCCCGTTCAGCCACGCTAAGCACGTGGGCGAGATCGGCCTCGACTGCCGCTATTGTCACACGTCCGTCGAGGAGTCGTATCACTCGCAGATCCCGACGGCTCAGACGTGCATGAATTGCCACAGCGTCGTGAAAAAAGACAGTCCGCTCCTGGCGCCGGTGCGCGAGAGCTTCGAAAAGGGGACGGCGGTACCGTGGGTGTGGATTCACACGACGCCGGACTACGCCTACTTCAATCACGCGATTCACGTGAACCGCGGCGTGTCCTGTGTCGAGTGCCACGGCAAGGTGAACGAGATGGACACGGTCACCCACATGCAGCCCTTCAGCATGAGCTTTTGTATCGACTGCCATAAAGATCCCGCCTCGCGGCTGCGCGATCCGAAGGACGTCTTCAATTTGGATTCTAAGCGACTCGTCGACCAAGGCGCCCAGGGCGCGGCCAAGGCGGCGCAGTACGTGCACGATTGGAAAGTGATGCCTCCGCAAAGCTGCTCCGGCTGCCATCGATGAAACGCAAATTCAACCATCCTGCGCCTTCGCCGCGCGAGCTGAACGGCCCGAAGTACTGGCGCAGCCTAGACGAATTGGCGGAAACGCCAGGCTTCCGCGAGCAACTCGCCCGCGAATTCCCCGAGGGGGCGTCGAGCATCGACGGCGTCGACCGGCGTGCGTTCATGAAGATCATGGCCGCCTCGTTCGCGCTCGGCGGTCTCGGGCTCGCCGGCTGCCGCCGGCCTGAGCGCAACATTCTGCCCTTCGGCAAATCGGTCGAGGGAATCATTCCCGGCCTGCCGCAGTATTACGCGACGGCGATGCCGCTGCGCAAAGGCGCTATTCCGTTGCTGGCGGAAACGCATCAGGGCCGCCCCACGAAACTCGAAGGCAACCCTTCGTACCAGCCATACGGCGGCCGCGCGCCCATCATTGCGCAGGCATCCGTGCTCGATCTTTACGATCCCGATCGCGCGACGACCCACACCAAGGGGAATGCGCCGATCACAACGGCGGCGGTTAACGCGCTGCTGGCGGACATCAGCCGTGCGGCCGGTGAATCGCAGGGCGCCGGACTAGCGTTCCTGGCCGAGACCTCGGCCTCGCCGACGCGCGAGCGTCTCGTGCGGGCGTTGCGGGCGAAACACCCGCGCGCCGTGTGGGCTGAATATGAACCGCTCGCCGACGAGGCGCCGGCAGCGGCCGCTCAGGCCGCCTTTGGCGCCAGCGTCAAGCCGGTTTACCAGCTCGGCAAAGCGAAGCGCATCGTTTCGATCGATTGCGATTTTCTGCACGCCGAGGCCGGCTCGATGTTCTACGCGCGGAGCTACTCGGCCGGTCGTCGCGTCAACTCGGCGAAGGACGACATGAATCGGCTGTACGTTGCCGAAAGCGCTCTGACGTTGACCGGCAGCATGGCCGATCACCGGCTTCGCCTCGCCACCAGCCACATGCTGGCGTTCGCGGCCGCGCTAGCGGTAGCCCTGGGCGACCGCGTACCCGGCATTGGTGACCTGCGCGGCCTCACCGGCGACGCTGACGTGAACGAAGCGTGGATCAAGGCATGCGCGGAAGACTTGGCGGCAAATCCCGGCGAATCGCTGGTGCTTGTCGGCGCCCACCTCCCGGCCGAAATCCATACCATTGCGCACGCGATCAACGCGGCGCTGGGCAATATCGGCAAGACCGTGACATTCGTCACGGTCGAGCAATCCGGGGCGGCTTCAATCCAAGATCTCGCCGCCGCGATCAAGGGCGGCACCGTCAAGACGCTCGTCGTGCTCGGCGGCAATCCCGTTTATAATGCGCCGGTTGAGCTCGACTGGGCAAAGCTGCAGGGCTCCGTTGCTCAGGTTATTCGTTTCGGCATCTACGCCGATGAAACGGCCGCGCACGCGCATGTACACATCGCCGGGGCGCACTATCTCGAATCCTGGGGTGATGCGCGGACGTCCGACGGGACGATCGTGCCGATCCAGCCGATGATTCTGCCGCTGTTCGGCGGCCTGACGGAAAACGAGATTCTGGCACGGCTAGCGGGCGACGAAAAGGCGGATCCATACGAGCTCGTTGCCACCACGATCGGCGGCCTAGGCAACTCCGCGAATGCCGAGGATGCGGAGAAGACGATGCGCCGATTCCTCCATGACGGTTTATTGGAGAACTCGACTTACGCGCCTGCCGACGTCTCGTTCAACAGCGGTACCGCCGCCACGTTGCTGCGCAAGGCAGGCAAGCTGGCCGCGGTGGACCGGAACAATCTCGAGGTGCGCTTCATGATCGACCACAAGGTCGATGACGGTCGTTTCGCGAATAATGGTTGGCTGCAGGAGGTATCAGAACCGATCACGAAGATCGCATGGGATAATGCGATTTGCATCAGCCCACGGTTGGCGAAGGAACTGAATATTTATCCGACGGGCTCCGTGATTCAGGTCGCCCGGGTGGAAGAAGGGGAAATCGACTCGCTGGCGCGCGAGCAGGCCCACATCGGCGAGATCACGGTCAATGGCCGGACGTTGCGGGGGCCGATCCACATTCAACCCGGTCTCGCCAATTACACGGTCGTGGTGACGCTGGGCTACGGCCGCACGATGCCGAGCCGCATCTGCAAGGACGTCGGGTACAATGCGTATTCAATTCGGACGAGCGACACGCTCCATGTTGCGAACGGCGCGAAGCTGACGTCTTCCGAGGAGCGGTATGCCCTCGCGAACACGCAGGCCCACTGGTCGATGGAAGGCCGCGATCTGGTCCGCGAGGCCAATCTCGACGAATACCGCGAGAACCCGGGGTTCGTTCGCGAAGTCGGCATGGAGTCGGAGACCCCGTCGACAATCGGCGACGTGGGGCAGGCGATGGACCCGCAGCAGCGTTCGACGCAGATTCCGCGCGGCAATTCGCTCTATACCACGCCGAGCAAAGGACACGGCGGCTTCGATGGCGTGCACCAATGGGGCATGTCGATCGATCTCAACACGTGTATCGGCTGCAACTCTTGCGTGGTCGCGTGTCAGGCGGAAAACAACATTCCGATTGTCGGCAAAGAGCAGTCGCTACGCGGTCGGCAGATGCATTGGATTCGCATCGACCGCTACTATTCGGACGGCCAGATCGATGGCGCGGCCTTTGGCGGCGAGGGCAATAAGAAGCTGCCGGAGGATCCACAAATCTCGCTGCAACCGGTGACCTGCCAGCAGTGCGAGCTGGCGCCTTGCGAGATGGTTTGCCCGGTCAATGCGACGGTGCACGACGACGAAGGCCTGAACACGATGGCCTACAATCGCTGCATCGGCACGCGGTATTGCGCGAACAATTGCCCCTACAAGGTGCGTCGGTTTAATTATTTCGACTTCAACCAGCGTCAGCTCGACAGCCTTTACCTCGGGCCCCTCGGGCCGCAGGGCATGCCGGAACTGATCAAGATGGTGAAGAACCCGGACGTCACCATCCGCATGCGCGGCGTGATGGAAAAGTGCACCTACTGCGTGCAGCGGATCGAGGCCGGAAAGATTCGGCACAAGGTCAAAATGGCCGAAGTGGGCACGCCCGGCAAAGTGACGGTTCCCGACGGCACGATCGTGCCGGCCTGCGCCCAGACCTGCCCCGTCGACGCGATCGTTTTCGGCAATATCCTCGATACGAATAGCGAGGTTTCAAAGGCCAAGGCCCGGGAGCAGGAGTATCAATTACTCGGCTACCTCAACACGCGCCCGCGGACGACCTACGCCGCTCGGTTGCGCAATCCGAATCCCAAAATGCCAGGGTATACGAAGGAGCCGTTCAGCCGCATCGAACATGCCCGCAAAAACGAAGCGGGCGGTGGCGAAGGCGGAGCTGAGAAATCCGAATCGCACGACGACAAGAAGACCCATGAGGCGCGTGCCCTCGATCCGGTACAACGCTTGGGAGGACTTAGCTAATGGCTCACGCTGAAAACGCCGCACCGGCTCACCCGATCCTGCGGGAAGTCAAGCCTGCGAACCTGCCGCGGGTCGATCTGGTCGCGCACGGGCGCGACTTCCATTGGATCACGGAGAAAATTTGCGGCATCGTCGAAGGCAAGACCCCCACTTGGTGGTGGTGGTGCTTCATCGTCGCTTGCTTCATGGCGTCGTTCACCGTCGCCGGCATCATCTACCTCGTGTCGACGGGCGTCGGCGTGTGGGGACACCGCAGTCCGGTGAACTGGGGTTGGCCGATCGTCAACTTCGTGTTCTGGATCGGTATCGGCCATGCGGGTACGCTGATCTCTGCGATCTTGTGCCTGCTGCGCCAAAAGTGGCGCACGTCGATCAATCGCGCCGCCGAGGCCATGACGATTTTCGCCGTCGTTTGCGCCGGCATCTTCCCGGTCTTCCACGTCGGCCGCGTCTGGTATGCGTGGTTCCTGGCGCCGGTGCCGAACTACAACGGGATTTGGCAGAATTTCCGCTCGCCGCTGGAATGGGACGTTTTCGCGGTTTCGACGTACGGCACCGTATCAGTGCTGTTCTGGTATATCGGCATGATCCCCGACCTCGCTTTGCTGCGCGATCGATTCTATCGGCTCGGCAAGAAGACGCGGTCGTTCTGCTACGGTGTGTTTGCGATGGGCTGGCGTGGGTCGAACCGCCATTGGAGCAATTATGAGATGGCGTACCTGATCTTGGCGGGCGTCGCGACGCCGCTCGTGCTTTCGGTGCACACCATCGTTTCGTTCGACTTCGCCGTTTCGCTGATCCCCGGCTGGCACACCACGATCTTCCCGCCGTATTTCGTGGCCGGCGCGATCTTCTCCGGCTTCGGCATGGTGTTGACTCTGATGCTGCCTCTGCGGGCGATTTACCGCCTCGAGGATCTAATCACGCAGTACCACATCGACTGCATGTGTAAGATCACTTTGGCGACGGGTACGATGGTCGGGTATGCCTACGCGATGGAGTTCTTCATCGCTTGGTATGGCGCCAACCCGTACGAAGGGTTCACCTTCATCAACCGCGCGTTCGGCAATTACGCGTGGGCGTACTGGATCATGATTTCCTGCAACGTGATCACGCCGCAGTTCTTCTGGTTCAAGGGCGTCCGCAACAACACGACGTTCGTCTGGATCCTCTCGTTGTTCGTCAATGTCGGGATGTGGTTCGAACGGTTCGTCATCATCTGCACCTCTCTGACCCGCGACTTCCTGCCTTCGAGCTGGGGCGTGTTGAGCCCCTCGATCGTGGATATCTTCACCTTCTTCGGCACCTTCGGCGTGTTCTCGGTGCTGTTTCTCTTATTCATCCGCTTCCTTCCGATGATGCCGATGGCGGAAATCAAAGCGGTCACGCCGCAGGCCGATGTGCACGGCGGTCCCACGCCGGGACACGACGAACGCACCGGCTTCGGCGACCCGGTCATTCGTGAGTCTCACGATTAATACGACCATGGCTGAACAAACTTACGGCCTGATCGCCACCTTCGATCGTCCGGTCGATCTTTATCACGCGGCGGAAAACGTTCGTGATGCGGGCTATCGCCATTGGGACTG
>Ga0207652_10005778_pt1 | contig 10038 bp, 8 predicted proteins | sample KBSC63BmetaG_FD_184334 | JGI IMG/M metagenome (GOLD analysis project Ga0207652, IMG submission 184334) | Corn rhizosphere microbial communities from Kellogg Biological Station, Michigan, USA - KBS C6-3B metaG (SPAdes) (version 2) | ecosystem: Host-associated > Plants > Roots > Rhizosphere ...
CCACGTCCGCCGTGTTGACGAAGAAGATGCCGGGGCGCTTTCCGTCCGGGCTGGGCGGCTGATACTGCGACGGCGCCGCGTCCTCGCGGTAAGGCTCGATGGGACGAACCTCGAACGGGGCGTGGGGCAGGCGTCCGAACAGGGCCGGTAGCGCCCGCCAGACTTGCGCGCTCAGCGTCTGATAGGCGCCGACCAGCCCCGCGCGCGTGGTCTGCCGTCCGGGCGCTTCCGCGAGGGAGCGTGCGAACGACGGCAGGTCGCCTGCCGTTGCTCCGGTGGCCTGGCGCAGCGCCAGCATCTGGCCCTCGATGCGCGCCACCTCGGACTCGCCCAGCTGGAAGATCTGATCGGGGGTCAGGGTCGTCGTGGTGGCGGCCCGCACCCGGTAGGCGTACCAGGCCGCGCCGTTTGGCAACGCCTCGAAGGACGTGCTGGCGCGGCAGTGCGGGCGGTACTCGCCGGCCAGAAACGCGCGCAGGCGGCGGTACGCGGGGACGATCTGGGCCTGGATGGCGTCGCGGTAGGCCTTCGTCAGCCGCAGCCGGTCTGCCTCCGCCACGGCCGTGGGAAAGACACGCACCGGCTGGAAGAACGCGCTGCTCTCGGGATCGGCGACGATCTGCGTGTCCAGCTGCGGCAGCAGCGTATCGACGACGATCGACGGATGGACCACACCCGCCGCGATCCCGCGCCGCATGTTCGCGATCGCCGTGTCCATCCAGGTCACGAAGTCGGCGATGCGGCCCAGGAAGTTGTCGTAGTCGGCCGTCGTCGCGAAGCGGTGGACGCCGGCGCCGCTGCCCATCACCGGGAAGTCGACGGGCCACCCGGAGATCTGCGTCATGGGCAGCAGATGCTCGGGGAAGGCCAGCCCTTCCAGACGCATGCGCAGCTCGCTGCGCAGCAGGGCCAGACTCAGGCGATCGTCATCGCCGAATGCGCCGGTCACCAGGGCGTCCAGACGGGCGAGCAGCCGGGTGTACGCCTGCTTCTGACGCTGGCGGTACCCGTCGCTAATGTCGATGGCCAGGTGGGCGTCGTAACGATGGTCGCCCAGCGTGGTGGCCAGGACCGGATCCAGCGCCAGGGCCTCTTCGTAGTAGTCGGCGAACAGGCGCTGGAGCGCGGCCGATGCATCTCCTCCCTCCGCGAGTCCGGTGGACCCGGACGGCCCGCCCGTGTGAACGCAGGCGGTGACACACGCGCAGGCCACCAGGCAGACCCTCGACGACGCGCGCGTGATGTCTCCCCTCATGCCGTCATACTAGCCGCCCGCCGCTCACCCACCAGCCGGCGATAGCGAGAAGGGATAGGTCACCGTCACCAGGCCGCCCCCCTGCGGCTCGGGGAACTGCCAGCGGCGCACCGCCTGAACGGTGCAGTTCTCGACGCGCACGTTCTTCATCGACGAGCTCTGCAGCACCGAGGAGAGAACCTGGCCGTTGTGGGCGATCATGAACTGCACCACGATCCGGCCCGATAGCGACGGCAGCTTCGTCAACTCCTGCTCGTAGCAGAACTTCACCTCGTTGACGTGGCGGCGAACGATGCGACGGATGATCTCCTTGTCCAGGGAGCCCCGTACATCGACGATGCCCGTCAGGATGTCCGGCGCCTTCGCCCGTCGTGTTCCCAGCGCGCCCACCCCCCGCCCATAGCCGCTTTCGGTGCCACCATGACCGGGACCGTGGCCGATGATGTTCAGCGGCCCGCTCAGTCCGATCAGTCCGTCGCCCGTCCCCCCGCCCTTGTTGCCGGTGCCGAACATCCCCATCCCCTGCAGGCCTGCCGCCTCTCCGACCTGCGTGCCCATCAGGTTCCCGATCGCGTCCTCGGCCCCGTCGCCCAGGGCCGCTTCGTGGCTGAACACCGACGCCACCGGCCCGCTCATGTTCTTGAACACGCCCAGGATGCCGGCCTCGCGCGCCCGCAGCACGGCCGCCAGTCGCGGATCGGGGTTGTCCTTCGGCCCCTTGATGACGTACGCGCGATCGCGCTGGCGTGACGTCTTGCTGCCCATGGCACCCTCTTCACCGGGGGCACGCGCGCCCGATTTGCCGCCCGGCGCGCCCGTCTTCACCAGCGCGGGCAGTGGTTCGATCTTCTGTTCGGGCGGCGTGATGCGGAAGATGATCAGGTGGTTCTCGTTGCTCATCAGATCCAGCGACAGGGCGCGCGGGTCGGGCGGCACCGAGAAGACGACCAGCAGGAACAGGCCCATCGCCACGGCCGCGCCCGCAGCGTAGACCGCATCCGGACGGCGCCACCAGCTCGGTGGACGACCGACACGACTGGGCAGCGGCACGGCGGCCAGCAGGAACGTGGTGGCGCCGCACACCAGGCGGGCGCGGCCCCCGGGCGGCAAGCGGAAGCTGGGCGAGCCGTCGCGCGCCAGCTCGGCCAGCGAACGGAGCAGTCCCCCCGAGGACAGCGCGCCGCGCATCTGGGGCGTCGCGTTCACCAGCCAGTCGTCGCCGACGGCCGTCACCAACGGGTGCGCGGCCGCGCCGACGAAGCGCGGATCGACGGGGGCGTCGACCTCGGGCACCGAGCCGACCAGGAAGCCGCCCTGGTCGCGACCGCGGCGGCGCCGCGCCAGCCCCCCCACCAGCAGGCCGCCGCCGCCCAGCAGGCTGAGCACGAACGCGACGTCGACGACCACGGAGCGGGTCATCACCCGCTCGACGGAGGCGCTGGCGGCCACGGCCACGAACAGCGCCAGCGCGATGGCCACCAGCGCCGCGCCCGCGATCAGCAGCCAGCGGCTGTTCTTGCTGCGCCGGACCTCGTGCGGGAACGGCAGCAGCTTCGCGCCGATGCCGACGCCGCGGAACACCGTCTGGACCGAGATGGTGTGGGGCGCGCCGCCGCCGGCCTGCTGGTCGTCCAGGAAGTCATCGCTGGGCGAAAAGTCACCCTCCTCGTCGAACGCGGACACACGAGCGGCCTGGACGTTGGGCATGGAACTCCTCCGAAGACGCGGAGCCGTGGCCCTGACCACGCGCGCCGCTGGCGTGGGACCGGCGGCGGCAGAAGGAATTTTCCGCGCCTGTTCGGGTCCCGCCCGGCACCGCGGAGCACGCGGGCCGGTTACCTTGCTTACGACAACGCTTTTCGCCGCAGGTTCCCGGATGCTAAATGACGCGTATGGAAACGCAGCAGGGAGCGAAGACGTACCAGGGCAGCTGTCACTGCGAGCGGGTGCGCTTCCGCGTGACCGGCGACCTGGCAAACGTCGTCGACTGCAACTGCTCGATGTGCACGAAGAAGGGCTTCCTGCACCTGATCGTTCCGCCCGCCGATTTCCAGCTGCTACAGGGCGGTGACGAGCTGACGACCTACGGGTTCAACACCATGGTGGCGAAGCACACGTTCTGCCGCCACTGCGGGGTGCACCCGTTCTATGTGCCGCGCTCCCACCCGGACAAGATCGACGTCAACGTGCGCTGCCTGGCCGGCGTCGACGTTTCGCAGCTGACGCCGCGCCCGTTCGACGGCAAGAACTGGGAGGCCACCATGGCTGCGCGACAGGCGACGCGCGAGGCCTGAGGCGCACGCCGGGGGGCGAGCGGCCTGCCCTCCATCGTGGCCCGCCTGACCCGGCGAAGGGCGAGGGCCCGCACCGGTCGGCTCTCGCTGTTACAATCGAGCTTCCGGCGCCGACTCGGGTCTGAAGCCGAGCGCGCGGTCCGCCGAGATCTCCCCCATGGCTCAGCGTGCGTTCCCCACGGTCCGCCTGTTTGCCCTGCTGGCGCTGGCAGTCGGCTGCACGACGTCGGGCGCGCAGGCGGATGGCGCGGCAGACGGCAGCGGTGGCGCCCATTCGGGCTCAGGCGGCGATGGCGGTGGGCCCGTTGCCAGCGGCGGAGCCAGTGCAAGCACGGGCGGTGTCAAAGGCTCGGGTGGCGTCACCGTCGGTGGTGGCGGCGGCGTCAAAGGCTCGGGCGGCGTCACCATGATTGGTTCGGGTGGCGTGAACGGCGGAGGTTCCGGTGGCGGCGCAGGAGGCGCCGGCGGCATCATGGGCAGCGGCGGTGCCAAAGGCTCCGGCGGTGTGCGGGGTAGCGGCGGCACGACGGCCACGGGCGGCCAGATCGGAGCCGGCGGCGCCTGCAAGCGCGGCATTGCCAGCAACACCGCGCCCACCTCGGGGCTGCGCCCGGGCGTCGGCTGGTGGTACGACTGGTCGAATCAGGGGAATCCCGGAAGCAGCGGGATCGAGTTCGTTCCCATGCTGTGGGGCAGCAGCTCGCTGAACGGGGCCATCCCTGCCGCCGCCAAGTTCCTGCTGACTTTCAACGAGCCGAACTTCCATGCCCAGTCGAACCTGACCGCCGCGCAGGCGGCCAGCGACTGGCCGCAAATCGAGGCCAAGGCCGCGGGCCTCCCCATCGTGGGGCCGGGCATGAACTTCTGCGGCCCCGACTCGGCCTGCAACGGCACCAGTCCCTACCAGTACCTGAAGGACTTCTTCACGGCGTGCGCCGGCTGCCAGGTCGATTACGTGGCGGTGCACTGGTACAACTGCGACCTGCCGTCCCTGAAGGACTACCTGGAACCGGGCGGCAGCCTGGAAGGGTTCGAACAGTTCGGCAAGCCCATCTGGCTGACCGAGTTCTCCTGCGACACCAGCGCTTCGGCCGCGGATCAAGAGGCGTACATGCGCGCCGCCGTCCCCTACCTGGAAGCGAACCCGCACGTCTTCCGCTACGCGTGGTTCAGCGCCAGCAACATCCCCAACGCCCAGCTGCTGAACAGCGACGGCACGCTGACGAAGCTGGGCCAGGTCTATGCCGGCCTGCCCGGCGGCTGCGCGCCCTGAGGGCGAATTCGGGCGCGGCGGCCCGCTGCCCCTTGGATGTCGCGCCCTTCTGCGCTACGAAGAGGCCGCGACACCGGATTGTCGGTTGCGCGCCCCCGCAAAATAGATAGGAACACACGATGGCCACCGAGCTGCCCGTCCTGGAATTCGTCGTCGGCAACTACAAGAACTTCAACGCCCGCGCCACGCGCGACGCGATCGTCGCCTACTGGCGCCACATCGAGAAGGGCGGCCGGATGTTCTGGGCGGTGGCGGGCGCGATGTCGTCCGCGCAGCTGGGCATCACGCTGGCGCCGGCCATCCGCGCCGGCCTGATCCACGGTCTGTCGGTCACGGGCGCCAACCTGGAAGAGTCGCTGTTCCGCCTGGTGGCGCACCACCACTACAAGGACTTCCCCGACTACCGCTACTTCACCAAGGACGACGACACGAAGATCCTGAACGACCGCATGCGGCGGGTCACCGACACCAGCATCCCCGAGGACGAGGCGTTCCGCTCGGTCGAGCAGTACATCGTCCCCATGTGGAAGCGCGCCGCCGAGCAGAAGCAGCGGCGCTTCTGGCACGAGTACTTCTTCGAGCTGATTCAGGCCATCGACCCCAAGCTGTACCAGGGCAACGCCGACGAATGCTGGCTGCTCGCCGCCGCGCGCGCCAAGCTGCCCATGGTCGTCCCCGGCTACGAGGACTCGACGTTCGGCAACATCTTCGCCTCGCACGTCAAGCACGGCGACGTGGGCGCCGAGATCGCGAAGTCCGGCATCGAGTACATGGGCGCGTTCTATGACGACTACCGCGAGCTGTCGGCGGGAGCAGGCGTCGGCTTCTTCCAGATCGGCGGCGGCATCGCCGGCGACTTCCCCATCTGCGTGGTGCCGTCGATCAAGTACGACCTCGAGCAGCCGGTGAAGCCGTGGGCGTACTTCTGCCAGGTCTCCGACTCGACCACGTCGTACGGGTCTTACTCGGGCGCCACGCCGAACGAGAAGATCACCTGGGACAAGCTGACCGCCGAGACGCCGATGTTCGTCATCGAGTCGGACGCGACCATCGTGGTGCCGCTGCTGCTGCGCGCCCTGCTGGAGTGCAAGGCGAACCCCCAGGCCGCGAACGCGCTGCTCGCGAAGCTGTAATCAGCGTCGCCGCAGCAGGCCGACCAGACCGCGGAACGGGTGGATCTGCTGGCGCACGAGCGCCCGCAGGCCCAGCACGTCGGCGTAGCCGCCCTCGACGGGGAAGCGGGGGTCCGCCACGCCCGTCTCCGGATAGACGGTGGCGTCCCGGTTCAGCGTCCCGAACAGGCGATCCCACACGCTGAAGATCACGCCGAAGTTCTGGTCCTCGTGCTCGGGCTGCATCGAGTGGTGCACGCGGTGCGACTGCGGCGTGACCAGCAGGTAGCGCAGCACCCCGAAGTTGCTGCGCACGTTCGCGTGGTAAAGGCGGGTGTACCAGGCCGCCGCCACCACGAAGGCGCCGGTCTCCAGCGAGGGGACCCCCAGCACCAGCAGCGGCAGCGCCTGGATCGCCATCGCCACCAGGCCGTCGACCAGGTGCACGCGCTCGTTCGTCCACTGGTTCATCTGGCGCTGCGCGTGGTGCACCTCGTGAAACAGCCAGAACGCCCGGACCTTGTGGCGGATCAGGTGGTGCAGCCAGGCCAGAAAATCGCCGATGATGATCCCCAGCAGCAGCCGCAGCCACATCGGGCGCGCCGGGATCACGCCGCCCCCCAGCGCGCGCAGGTGGTGTTCGTACACGCCACGCAACGCCTGCCAGGCCCAGCCGCTGATCGCGACGAAGACGCCGATGGTGGCCAGGTACCAGAGCAGATCGTGCACGAAGGACGGCGACAGGACGTGTTGATCGGTGCGCACCGGCCAGGCCCACTCGACGAACAGGATGGCCGCTGTGGCCAGGTAGAAAGGCGGCGACAGGAACACGTGGCCCAGCCATTGCCCGATCGGAAACGCCAGGCGCGCCGGCAACGTCGCCGACACCCGGTCGATCAGATGCTCGCGCGCGGCATGGTAACCGGCGAAGGTGACGGGCAGGCCACGCGCCCGCAGCGACAGCAGGAAGCCAGCCGCCAGCGCCAGGCCCAGCGCGGCCACGATGGCGACGGCGATCAGCCCAGCCCGTCGCCGGCGCGCGGGAACCTGGCCGGGCGTCGTCACGTTCACGCGACCGCCTCCCGCAACGGCTCGTCGCTCCGCGCCGGCGGGCGTCCCAGCAGCGTGGCGAACAGCGCCAGCCAGCGCCGGTCCATGTCGCGAACATCGAAGGACCGCTCCGCCAGACGTCGGGCCTCGGCGCCCAGGGCACGCCGGTGCGCCGCGCTGCTGGCCAGCGTGATCAGATGGCGCGCGCAGGTGTCCGCATCACCGGGATCGAACAGGTAGCCGGTCCGCTGCGGCAGCACGATCTCGGGCGCCGAGCCGACCCGCGACGCCAGCAGCGGCAGGCGCGCCGCCGCCGCTTCCAGCAGCACCAGGGAAGCCATCTCGGTGTGGCTGGACAGCACGGCGACGTCAGCGGCCGCCAGCCAGGCCGGGACGTCGTCGCGGCGGCCGGCGAACAGCACCCGATCGGCGACGCCCAGGACGGCGGCGCGCTGTCGAAGGCGGCCCGCGTAGTCGGCGTGATCGGCGCTGGCAGCCCCCAGGCAGACCAGCGCCACCCGAACGCCTTGCCGCGCCGACAGCGCCACCGCCCGCAGCAGCACGTCGTGATTCTTCACCGGATCCAGCCGCGCCACGTGCAACGCCACCAGATCGCCCGCTGGAATGCCGTGGCGCTGATGGAAATGGCGGCGCTCGTCGGGGGTCAGGCTTGGTCCGGCGAAGCGCTCCAGCTCGACACCGTTGCTGATCACGTGCGTCCGGTCGATCGGGTAGCCGAGCGCCCCCAGTTCGTCGCGCGCGGCCACGCTGGGGCACACCGCCAGCGCGCCGCTGGCGGCCAGCGCCCGCAGCGCGGCCGAGCGCATCACCCGTTTTCGGAGCCCCTGCACGCGCACCGAGAAGGTGCACAGCCACGCCAGCGGCGTCGCCGTACCGGCCGTGGCCAGCGCCGCGCGAAACGCCGTGGCGAACGTCATCGCGACGCAGGCCCGGACGTCGCCGGCGCGCAGCCAGCGTCTCAGCGCGCCGTGGTTACGGGCCAGCGCCGCGGCGCCGGACCAGCGCAACCGCTGCGGGTAGTCGAACGTCCCCACCCGCGTGAACTGCGGCCAGTCGCCAGCCTGGCGCACCCCCGAGTCTCCGAACAGCAAGCCGAGATCGACGGGACCGTGCGCGGAGGCCAGGCGTGACAGACGGCCCAGGACCGCTTCGCCGCCGCCCCGGTGGCGCGGATCCTCGTGCAGGAACGCCAGGCGGGGCGCGCCGCTGTCCGTCACCCCTTTTCTTTATCATTTCCCCGCGGGGACGTAACGGATGGGGAGCGGCGGTTACGCCGGGGCGACGCTACAGCTTCACGTGGGCGGTGTGGCGTTCGTCATCGTCGGAGGGGGGGCGGGTTCCCGAGACGTAGGCCTTGGCCGACTCGAACAGGTACTTCAGGCCCGTACCGCCGCCGATGTCCCAGTAGGCCGCGTCGCGCGGCTCGACGATCAAGATGCTCAACGACGGATCGTCCTTGCCCTTGGGGAACCAGATCTTCCAGTCTTCGGCCCACAGGCGGTCGATCAGCGCGCGGTCGCGCACGACGCGCGCGGTGCCGGTCAGCGACACGAACCGCCGCTTCTCCTGCATGCTGACGTTGACCTCTGCGTCGTTCTGCAGGTCGCTGACCTTGCCCGATTCGATGGCCGTCGAGAAGTACATCACCGGGTCGCCGGGGTCGTGCCCCTTCTTGGCGATGGCCAGCGGTCGCGATCGCAGGCCGTCGGGTCCATGCGTGACCAGCATGGCGGTGTCGAACTCCGCGATCAGCTTGCGCAGCCGGTCGCGCTTCTCGGCGTCGGAAATCGTCTCGGACATGGGTGACCTCCCTCGCCGCGAATCCCCTGCATGCCCCCTGCCAACGGTCGTCAGGCCGCCTGCGCGGGCAGGTGGGACACCACCCAGGACACGACGTCAGCGATCACCCGATCGCGCTCGGGCTCCATGAACACCTCGTGGTACAGCTCGGGGTAGCGTCGCTGCTCCAGCAGCTGCGCCGGCGCGGCGCGCGCGAAGGCGTCCTGGGCCGGCACCGACACGATCCGGTCGTCGCCGGCGGTCACCAGCAGCGTCGGCACAGACAGCTTTGAGGCCGACGCCAGGATGCGCCGCTCGCCAGCCTCGGCCGTCTGGAACCAGCGCGAGGTCGCGACGTGGTGGACCAGCGGATCGCGCGGGAAGGCGGCGCGGATGTCCGGGTTGCGCGACACCATCTCGGCCGTGATGCCGTTCGGGACCTGCACGCGCGGGAACAGCGGCCCGAAGATCGCGTTCACCAGGCGCTTGTACCAGGGGATGGGGACGGTGATCTCCAGCATCGGCGTCGCCGCGACGGCGCAGGCCGGCAGGGGGTGATCGGCGCTGGCGCCGGCCAGCAGGTAGTCGAGCGTGATGGCGCCGCCCTGACTGTGGCCCATCAGCACGAACGGGATGCCGGGAAATAGGTCGCGCGCGCGCGCCGCCACCAGCGCCAGATCGGCGGCGTAGTCGGCGAAGTCGCGCACGTATCCCCGCCGGCCCGTCGAGTGGCCGTGCCCGCGGGCGTCGTACAGCGTGACCGCGCAGCCCGACTCGACGAAGGCATGCGCCAGGTGGCGAAACGGCGCGCCGTACGACGAGAAGCCGTGCGTGAACACGACCACCGCGCGCGGCGCGCCGGCGGGGACGAAGTGCTCCAGGTGCAGCCACTCGTCGTCGGGCGTGTGCAGCAGATCCTCGCGCTGCGGGGGCGGCCCGCCGATGGGCCGGCCGCCGTCCGTGGGAACACCTACCGAGCGCATCATGTCGCGGCCACGATACGCCAGGACACGACCGTCGCACGGTGAAATCGCGTCAGCAGCAACGTCACCAAGGGTCCGCCGCACACCGAGACAGTCACGGTGCCGCCCTGCGCCCGCCACGCACGAAATGAGTGCGAACGCTCCGCCCGAGCCAACTGTTCGTCCTCGCCCCGCGCCAGCGGGGAGACAGTCGCGGTGCCGCCCTGCGCCCGCCACGCACGAAATGAGTGCGAACGCTCCGCCCGAGCCAACTGTTCGTCCTCGCCCCGCG
>Ga0207652_10005780_pt1 | contig 10036 bp, 5 predicted proteins | sample KBSC63BmetaG_FD_184334 | JGI IMG/M metagenome (GOLD analysis project Ga0207652, IMG submission 184334) | Corn rhizosphere microbial communities from Kellogg Biological Station, Michigan, USA - KBS C6-3B metaG (SPAdes) (version 2) | ecosystem: Host-associated > Plants > Roots > Rhizosphere ...
GTTGTCTTATACGGCTACTTACGCATTGAATCGCTGGGAAGGGCACGGCTCTCAATTCAATAATGAAAAAACATTCGTTAACACTTTGAAATTGACTGACCTGCAGGATCAAACTAAATTCCTCGTGGATGCCAACGGATACCGGAACAATTCTCAAAGAACAGACTGGTATCTGAACCATCTTATTAACTACAATCAAACTTTTAACGAGCATTCGTTCGATGTTACATTGTTAGCAGAAAGACAAGAGGTGAAGAACCGGGCGATGAGCCTATCCGCAAAAGATTTTTCACAGGCAGGAACAACCGTATTAGGAGTCAATAGCCTTGAATTGGGAGATCCAACTAAAAGATCGGTTAGCACGAGCCTTGATCAATTGGACCAGTTGGCTTACATGGCAAGAGTAAATTATGTTTATAAGCAACGCTATCATTTATCAGCGTCTATTCGAAAAGATGGCTATTCCGGCTTTGCAACTGGCAATCAATACGGCACCTTTCGGGCGCTTGCTGCTGCATGGACCGCCAGTGGAGAATCATTTGTCAGAGACAATCTGCCATTTGTAAATTTTCTTAAATTCAGAGCCTCTTATGGTGAAAATGGCAACCCAACTGTAGGCGCCTATGCTACTTTCCCAAGTATTGGTACTTCTAATTATTTATTTGGTACCAATTCTGTCAATACAGCTTATGTAAACCGTTTAGCCAATAAAAACCTGAAATGGGAAACGACAACTTCTTTAAATTTTGGAATGGACTTTTCGATTTTTAAAGATGTGGTACATGGCAACATTGATTATTATAATTCGAACACCACTGATTTGCTTATCAGAAGGGCTATTCCCATAATGAACGGTTTTACAACGGTTGATGATAACCTGGGGAAAAACCATAACTCAGGATTAGAGATTCAATTGAACACTAATAATGTAAACACTAAAGACTTCAAATGGTCATCGGGTATATATTTTTGGAAAAACACCAATAAGATCATCACCATATACGGCCTTGATGGAAATAAAGATGGAAAAGAAGACGACGACATTGCTAATGGATATTTTATTGGCAAGTCATTAGGCGCCATTTATGATTACACTTTCGATGGAATCATTCAAACAGGAGACACTGCTTTCATAAGGCAATACGGTGGAAGGCCCGGCGATGTAAAATTGAAGGATCTAAATAACAATGGAAAAATTGATCCTGACGACCGTTCAATTATTGGCTACACCAAGCCTAATTATTCATTGTCTTTTTCAAATACCATTTCTTATAAAAACCTGGAACTCTACTTTATGTTCAGCACAATACAGGGTGGTGGAAAAGACAATTATTACCTGGCAAGTAACCAGTTTGCGCAAAACCCCAACACGCTTTTTGCAACAGTTGCCAACTGGCTCGACAAGCCTTACTGGATGCCGGATAATCCATCCAATATAACTCCGCGTCCCAACTATAGCAATACTTATGGCTATAAGTTTTCGCAAGGTCATAGTTTTATCCGGCTGCAGGATGTTATCTTATCGTATCAACTCGACAATAAATTATTGGCCAACACGCCTGTAAAAAATTTGAAAGTATATGTTGCCGGTAAAAATTTATTGACATGGTCGAAGTGGGAAGGTTTAGATCCTGAGACCGCAACAACCTTTGCCTCAGTAAACGGTTTTCCTGTAATGAAAACAGTCACTTTTGGATTAGACGTTTCTTTTTAACCAATTGGTTTATCAAAACTTTTTTGAAAAATATTAATATCAAAATCATGAAAAGATTAACATACACAGCCCTGTTTTTATTTCTTGTTGTATTTGCAGGGTGTAAAAAGGATGATGAATTTTTGAAAGAAACTCCCGGCGATTTCTTAACTATCGACAATGCATTTCTTAACTATGCACAATTTAAAACCGGTTTAAATGAGCTTTATCGCCAGGTGCGCCTTGACTATAACAACAGGGATAATGGCGATGATTTTTTTCATTTTGGATCAGGAACAGATAATATTTTCGTACCCGTTCCTGCAGGCGCTGCCTTTACGGATTGGTCGTTAATCAATCCAACAAGAGGAATATTTAATGATGTTTTCACCCGGCATTTCCAGATAATTTATAATGCCAATAATATTCTGGCTCAATCTGAAAATCCTGCTGTAAGCCTGACTGATGAACAAAAACTTACTGTGCAGGCTGAGGCACGTTTGTTCAGAGCCTATGGCTACCGCTATTTGTCTTATATGTTTGGAGGCGTTCCTATTATAGATAAACCCGCTACTACACCCAATTTAGCTTTTACAAGAAACACACGGGCCGAGGTGTATGATTTTTGTATAAAAGACCTGGAATTTGCTTCTGCTAATTTACCCACAACTACTTCAGAACCGGGAAGATTGGTAAAAGCTGCTGCTGATCATTACCTGGCCGAAATGTACATAGCTCTTGGCGATGAAACTAAAAATTCTTCTCTCTACACAAAAGCTATTGAAGCAGCCTCTAGGGTGATAGATGGAACTGATGGAGATTATCACTTAATGACTGAGCGTTTTGGATGGCGCAAAGATGTACCGGGCAAAAATGTATTCTGGGATATGTTTCAGATGCGAAGCCCGTCATCACAATCAAATTATAATTATCAGAGTGGAAATAAAGAAGCTATTTGGGTGATGCAAATAGATAAATTTCTTACAGGAGGATTAAATACAACCCTGCCCACAAGGACAGACCAGGAACGTGCTTTCTGGCCAAGCTTCTGGGCGTTAGAAAAGTTTGGTTATTCCGGTCCTGCCCGCGATTGGATGGGACGGGGGATAAGCATGGTAAGGCCCACCAATTACTTTACTTATTATCTTTGGAATGCTGCTGACAGCAATGATATGCGCAATTCACCTGTAAATATCCAGAGAGTCTTTTATGCACCCGATCCAATAATTAATGGCGTGGAAGTGCCCAATTATGATACAACCTATAAAACAAACGTCACTCTTTTTGATGGTTCTAAAATCGTTGTTTCTTTAAAGCCGGGCGATCCTATAAAAAAGGAATGGCTTACATCGCGCCAGGATACCATGGAAAGAGTTTTTCCGCGGGTGATGAAAATGGGATCTGACTGGCATTACAACGGTGATCCAAGCAATGGCTTCGCTCAAGGTTCTTATGCAATCCGCTTAGCTGAAACTTATCTTGTTCGTGCCGAAGCATATATGAAAGCCGGTGATAATATGAGCGCTGCAGCAGATATTAATGTGGTTAGGGGTCGCGCTGGCGCTACACCTGTAACGCCAGGTGAAGTTAATATTGACTACATTCTTGATGAGAGAATTCGTGAGTTATTTGGTGAGGAATTGCATACGCTTACACTTTGCCGTTTAGGATTACTTTATGACAGAACGAAACGATTTGGCCAAATTGAATCACAGCAAACGGTAATGCCGAAAAACAACCTGATGCCTATTCCACAAGCGGTTATTGATGCTAACAACCAGGCTGAATTTTCACAAAACCCCGGCTATTAATGAGCAGTAAAGCAATAAAAAAGTACTTTTTTCTATTTCTTGTTTTGGTTACCGAACAAGGCTTAGCTCAAAATACAACACTTACAAGTCCTGATAAAAAATTACAAGTATCGTTTTCAACCGGACACCATATACAGTCCCTGGTTTCTTATAATTTTTTGAGCCAGGGAGATATTGTGCTCGCAAAAGCCAATATCGGATTTGAGGTAAATGATCTCACATCCGTAGAATTCTCACTTTCCAACACAAAGAGAAAATCGGTTACTTCAAAATGGCAAACAGTGTATGGAGATAGAAAAGTTATTCCGGACAATTATAACCAACTTGTTTTTAATTTTAAAGCGGCAAAGAATCCTGGTATTCAACTTGAAGTCATCTGCCGTGCGTACAATGAAGGATTTGCATTTCAATATAAATTATACAGGAAGGGGCAGACAATCACCCTAAACAATGAATATTCAACTTTTCCACTTTTGGAAAATGATTCGGTATGGACAAGCGACCTGGCTCAATCTCCCATAAAAGCGATAAAAATAAATGATATAAAAAAGGAGGTAGAAAGGCCGTTGACCATAAAAATAAATAATCATCTTTTTATTGCATTAGGTGAAGCTGCACTTACAAATTTTGCAAGAATGAAATTTGTCGGTAAAGACACAAATACATTAGTTTCACGATTGTACGGCGAGGTGATAACAAAAGATTCGCTCGTCTCTCCATGGAGATATGTTTTGGCAGCAAAAAACCCTGCCGGCCTTTTACAAAAAAATTATTTGTTGCTTAATCTGAATGAGCCAAATAAAATTGAAAATACAAGCTGGATAAAGCCTGGAAAGGTAATTCGCGAATCAACATTGACAACTAACGGCGCTATTAATTGTATTGATTTTGCTGCCGCTCACGGTATCCATTATATTAGTTTTGATGCCGGCTGGTATGGAAAAGAAGATAGTGATACGTCAGATGCCACAAGGGTTTCAGTAGATCCTGCCAGGTCGAAAGGGCCTTTGGATCTGAAAAAGGTAATTGCCTATGGCAAACAAAAAAATATTGGTGTAATTCTTTATGTAAATCGCCGGGCATTGGAAAGACAATTGGATACCTTGCTTCCGCTTTATCAATCATGGGGAATAAAAGGATTGAAGTTTGGATTTGTTCAGGTGGGCTCGCAACAATGGACCAACTGGCTGCATGAGGCAGTCAGGAAAGCAGCTAAGTACAAAATGGTAGTTGATATTCATGATGAATATCGTCCTACCGGTTATTCACGCACTTATCCCAATCTATTAACCCAGGAAGGAATAAGAGGCGATGAGGAAAGTCCGTTTACAGAACATACAATTACAACTTTGTTTACCCGGTGTATTGCCGGCGCTGCTGATAATACAATTTGTTATTTTACAAACAGGGTTGATAAAATGGGTTCGCATGTGGCTCAGATGGCTAAAGCAGTTTGCATTTACAGTCCACTGCAATTTTTATATTGGTATGATAAGCCGGTGACTGACTCCGAAAAAACAGGCAAAGAGGGTGAAATACAGGAAGTTCCTGAACTTGCCTGGTTTAATCAATTGCCAACGGTTTGGGATGAGACTAAAGTGCTGGAAGGCGATATGGAAAACTTTGCTACTATCGTAAGAAGAAGTGGAAATAACTGGTTTTTAGGATCACTGAACGGCATTACTCCCAGGGAGGTCAATTGGAACTGTAATTTTTTAGATAAGGGGAAAAAATATACGGCAGTAATTTATACAGATGATAGCACGATGAACACTATTACAAAGGTAAATATGCGAACCATAACGATTGATTACCATTCAAAGATTTCATTAAATGTTTCTGCGAGAAATGGTGTTGCTATTCACATTTTTCCTTTGTAAATATTTTTCCTTAATCGGTTTATAAGAGTAAATATTAAGGCCATGTTTAAAAATTATAAAAGACTGTTTCTCGTCTTCTCTTTTCTGCTTTTAGCAGGGATGGTAAATGATGGAATTGCTCAAACCAAGCAGGATGCTTTTTCAATAAAAGTAACTTTAAATCATTCCGATTGGAAATATAATGTGGGCGAAAAAGCTATCTTCTCGATTGAAGTTTTTCAAAAAGGACAATTGGTAAAAAATGTTCCGCTGCATTTGGAAATTGGAAAGGAAAAAATGAAACCGTCTGTTGTTGAAAATTTTTTGACGACAAATAATAAAAAGATTGTGGGTGGTGGCACTTTATTGCAGCCCGGCTTTTTGCGCTGTATTGTAACAGCAACAATTGAAGGAAAAAAATATCGTGCGCTTGCTACTGCTGCGTTTTCTCCTGAAAATATAAAAGCCTTTGCAAAAACGCCAGACGATTTTTCAACATTCTGGGCTGATGCCAGGAAAGAGCAACTCAAAATTCCATTAGACAGGAAAATGATTTTGCTGCCCGAACGTTGTGATTCTCTCATCAATGTTTATGAAGTATCTGTTCAAAATAATCGCAACGGCTCAAGAATCTACGGTATTTTATGCGTACCGAAAAAGCCAGGTCAATACCCCGCTTTATTAAAAGTGCCTGGTGCAGGAGTAAGGCCCTATTATGGTGATACAGCGCTTGCACATAAAGGAATTATAACTTTTGAAATCGGCATTCATGGCGTTACCGTTACACAGCCAAATCAATTTTATTATGATCTTGCCTTCGGGCCCCTTTATAACTATTATTTTCAAAATCTTGATAACCGGGATACTTACTATTATAAGCGTGTGTATTTGGGTTGTTTACGCGCGGTTGATTTGCTGACGTCCTTACCGCAAGTTGATACAAGCCGTATGGCGATTTATGGAGGAAGCCAGGGTGGGGCGCTGTCCATTGTTACTGCAGCGCTTGATCATCGCATTAAATATATAGCAGCTTTTTATTTTGCTCTGAGCGACGTGACCGGTTATTTACATGGGCGTGCCGGCGGTTGGCCACACATGTTTAGCCCGGAAAATATTAAGTCAATGGGATCTAAAAAGAAAATAGCAGTGTCAGCGTATTACGATGTTGCTAATTTTGCAAAGCTTATTATTATTCCGGGAATTTATGGCTGGGGATTTAATGATGAAGTTTGTCCACCAACCAGTATTTATGCTGCTTATAATAACATCCTGGCACCTAAGGAAACCGTGATAACTAAAGAATCCGGGCACTGGCTTACCGCTGAAGAAGCATCAAAATCTACAGACTGGTTAATACAAAAGTTACAGGCGAAATAGAAATAAAAGTTATGATTTCTCCGTAAAGACAGGCTAATCCTGGGATTTCTTTAATTTTAATTGTATGGATGAAAGCAAATCTGTAACACGAAGAAAAAGGGATGGATTCAATGGGCAGAAAGCAATTGTATTGCCGCATAAAGTAATAAAGGATTGTGATGAGACTAAGTTAGTGCATCAACTTTTTATTACAGATATTGGCTTTTATCCTAAAGCAAAATTTCATTACCGGGAAAGATATATTGGGATCGCTCAAAACATACTCATTTATTGTACCCATGGCAAAGGGTGGCTCGACCTCAAAAAGAAAGAATATCCTGTTTACCCGGGTCAGTTTTTAATCATTCCGGCGAATGTGGTACATAAATATGGGTCAGAAGAGACGGATCCCTGGTCAATATATTGGCTACATTTTAAAGGAAGTGCCGCAGGTAATTTTGTACACTTGCTGAGCAAACAAAACACTCAATTCATTAGCAACATTGATTTTTCAGAAGAGCGTATCCGCTTGTTCAATACGATTTATAAAACGTTGGAAAATGGTTACAGCGCAGACAATCTCGGATATATAAATATGTGCCTGTGGCATTTTCTTTCCTCCTTCTGCTATCCTGATGTTTTTCAAATACCATTTAATAAAAATGAAAAAGATGCAATAGATATTTCTATTGATTTTATGCAGAATAATCTGCACCAAATGCTGACTTTGAAAACCCTTGCCACTGAAGTACATATTTCTCCATCACATTACTCGGCACTTTTTAAAAAGAAAACAGGGTATCCGCCACTTGAATATTTTAAACATATTAAGGTTCAGAAAGCCTGCCAGTATCTTCAGTTTACCAATTTGCAGGTGAGAGAAATTGCATACAAACTGGGCATTGATGATCACTTTTATTTCTCCAGATTCTTTAGTAATGTAATGGGACAGTCTCCATTGGAATATCGAAAGCGCAAACAATAATTGCTATAACGATAAAAGTGCTTTTACTCTATTTACTGTCAGTAAACAAAGAAAAAACCGAATTTTTTATTTTATCAACTTGGGCCATCGAAAAGTAAATCTTCAAAAGGCAGACCGGCTGAAACTCATAATATTGTCCATTCCTTTCAAATGATACTCCATCATTTAAATATTTTTTTCATTTAAGTTTGATAGTTAAAAATGTTACTTAATGATGTCCCGGCAATCTACTGGTAATCAAACTTACATTATTGCAATTTCTTTTATTTCTGCATTGGGCGGCTACCTGTTTGGTTTCGACTTTGCGGTTATTTCCGGTGCATTACCTTTTTTAAGAACCGAATTTGTACTGGATGTATGGAAGGAAGGTTTTTTAACCGGTTCGCTCGGGTTGGGTTGTATTGCAGGTTGTTTATTTGCAGGCGGTTTTACGGACCGGTATGGGCGTAAACCCGGCTTGTTGCTTGCTGCTTTCATTTTTGCTGTATCATCAGCCGGGATGGCTTTTTCAAATGGATTTAATTTTTTTATAACCATGCGTTTTGCTGCCGGCATTGGAGTGGGTATGGCTTCAATGTTAAGCCCTATGTACATTGCAGAGGTTTCTCCGGCCCACGTAAGAGGCCGGAATGTGGCTATTAACCAACTGACCATAGTTATAGGAATATTGGTAACCAACCTCGTTAATTACAATCTTGCAGATAAAGGCATGGATGCGTGGCGCTGGATGTTTGGTTTAGGAATAATTCCTTCTTTCTTATTTTTTTTGGGTGTATTATGGTTGCCCGAAAGTCCGCGTTGGTTAATAAAAGCAGGGAAAATTGCAAAGGCCGAAACCATTCTCAAAAAAATTGGAAATTCTTTTTATGCAAGGCAATCTGTTAAAGAAATTCAAGCTTCCTTATCCGGAACTGCCAATCCTGTAAAAAGTGTTTTTGAAAAAAGCGTTCGTCCTGCGGTTATAATTGGCATCGCGTTAGCAGTGTTTCAACAATTATGTGGTATTAATGTGGTTTTTAATTATACGTCCACCATTTTTGAATCCGTAGGAGCCAATCTTGACCGCCAGTTATTTGAAACGATTTCTATTGGCATTGTTAACCTCATTTTCACGTTGGTTGCAATGTGGCAGGTTGATAAGTTGGGACGAAGGCCATTGATGCTGGCCGGCTCTATGGGGTTATCTGTTATTTATATTATACTGGCAATTCTTTTGCAAAACCATTTTCCTGCGGTATGGATTTCTGTATTCGTATTGCTGGCGATTGCCATGTACGCCTGCTCACTGGCTCCGGTAACATGGGTGTTAATTTCTGAAATCTTCCCCAATAAAATCCGTGGTAAAGCAACCTCTGTTGCAATTGTTTGTTTGTGGGCATCTTATTTTATTCTTGTTTTCACCTTTCCTTTTTTGGCAAAAGTATTGGGCACTTATGGTCCTTTTTATTTGTATGCGGCGGTTTGTTTACTTGGATTTCTTTTTATAAAAAAACGGGTACATGAAACAAAAGGCCAGACTCTTGAACAATTGGAATTAACTATAAAAATGCATTAGCAACTGTTTATGATTACGAATGAATTTTACGTAAAAATATGGGAAGAGGAGGTTATTATACCAACCTATGAAACGGGCAAACCTGAAAAAAATCCGATGTTTTTTGAAAGAAGGGTTTACCAGGGCAGTAGTGGCGTTGTATATCCAAATCCTATTATTGAAAAAGTTTACGACGAAAAAAAAGATAAGAAATACCAGGCTTTATTTCTTGAAAACCGGTATATAAAAGTAATGGTGCTGCCGCAATTAGGTGGGCGCATTCAAATGGCATTCGATAAAATAGGAAATCGCCATTTTATTTATTACAACGAAGTGATTAAGCCTGCCTTGGTTGGGCTTTGCGGGCCATGGATATCCGGAGGTATTGAATTTAACTGGCCACAACATCACCGCCCAAGTACTTTTGAACCCATAGATTTTACTATCAAGGAGAATGAAGATGGCAGTAAAACCATTTGGGTAAATGAAATTGAAAAGATGTCTCGTACCAAAGGAATGGCGGGTTTTACGCTTTATCCGGATAAAGCATATATCGAAGTAAATGTAAAACTTTTTAACCGCACCTCCTTGCCACAAACATTTTTATGGTGGGCAAATCCTGCAGTTAAAGTAAATGATTATTATCAATCTGTTTTTCCACCCGATGTTCACGCAGTTTATGATCATGGCAAGCGGGATGTTTCCGCGTTTCCTATTGCAAAGGGGAAGTATTATAATGTTGATTATTCGCCAGGTACAGATATATCGCGGTATAAAAATATTCCTGTTCCCACTTCT
>Ga0207652_10005781_pt1 | contig 10036 bp, 9 predicted proteins | sample KBSC63BmetaG_FD_184334 | JGI IMG/M metagenome (GOLD analysis project Ga0207652, IMG submission 184334) | Corn rhizosphere microbial communities from Kellogg Biological Station, Michigan, USA - KBS C6-3B metaG (SPAdes) (version 2) | ecosystem: Host-associated > Plants > Roots > Rhizosphere ...
TGAGCAGACGCTGAAGGTCGACGTGCGCGTCATCGCGGCCACCAACCGCGACCTGCAGGCCGACGTGGCGGCTGGCAAGTTCCGCGAGGATCTGTACTTCCGGCTGGCGGTGGTCCCCTTGCGGGCGCCGCCCCTGCGCGATCGCGCCGACGACGTCCCCCTGCTGTGCGCCGCGTTCATCGACGCGACCGCGCGCGAGAACGGCATGCGCCCGAAGCCGATCAGCGAGGAGGCGGTGGCGATGCTGTCCGCTTACCCGTGGCCCGGCAACGTGCGCGAGCTGCGCAACGTGATCGAGCGGCTGGTCATCCTGTCGGAGGACACCATCGGCGTCGGCGATCTGCCCGAGGAGATCGTCGAGGAGGTCGAGCGCAACCGGCGCGAGAAGGCCGCCGGGGGGCAGGTGACCGGGGACGCGCTGCCGCGCATCGAGCTGCCCGCCGAGGCCCGGGCGCTGCCCCTGCGCGAGTTCCGCGATCTGGTCGAGCGCGACTACATCCTGGCCCGCCTGGACGAGAACGGATGGAACATCTCGCGCACGGCCGGGCTGCTGGGCATCGAGCGCACGAACCTGCACAAGAAGATGCGGGCCCTGGGCATCGGCCGGCAGGAGAAGGCGTAGCCGTCGTGGCCGAGCAGGCGTCGCCCAGGGCGCTGGTGGCGGTGGCGGGCGCGCTGGGATTCAGCGGCGTGGCGCTGGGCGCGTTCGGCGCCCACGCGTTGAAGGCGCGCCTGTCCCCGGAACTGCTCGAGGTCTACAAGACCGGCGTCTTCTATCACCTGGTGCACGCCGTGGCGCTGCTGGCGGTGAACGGGCTGTGGGCGCGCCTGCGCGCGCCGCGCGCCACGGCGGCCCTGTTCGTGGCCGGGGTGGTGATCTTCTCGGGCAGCCTGTACACGCTGGCCATCAGCGGCGTGCGCCTGTGGGGGGCGGTGACGCCGTTCGGGGGGCTGGCCTTTCTGGCCGGGTGGCTGACGCTGCTGCTGCCGGCGCGCCGATAGAGAAGCGACGCCGGCCGGTCAGCGCAGCAGCGCCCACAGCGCGGTGATCAGCGCACCCACGCTGGCGCTGATCACGGCCAGTCCCGCCGTCAACTTTCGCCGATCCAGCCCGCCCTTCGCCTGTTCCAGGCGCGCCAGCTCGCTGTCCTGCATACGGATCGTCTCCTGGAGGCGATCGTAGCGCTCGTAGCCGGGTAGAAGATGCGGCGAGGGTAGCCGTAGCTCCAGCGCGCGCGCGCCGATGCGGGCCGTCAGCAGCCGGCTCTCCTCCTCGATCGCGGCGCGCTCCCTGGTGTGCCCCGCCACGCTGGCGGCCACCGCCGCCGCGGACTGTCGCCGGGTGGCCACCGCCTGTTCCAGCCGCGCGCGCGCCGCCATGCTGGACGCGCGCAGGGCCGCTGCCCGCTCGCGAAGCGCGCGCTGCTGCTCGTTCAGCTTCAGCTTCTCGGACGCGGAGGCAGCGGGGCCGGGCGTTCCCCCTTCCTGGGGCATCGCCTCGGCGGTCTGCCGCTCCGAGGCGTTACGAGCCAGCGTCTGCTCGACCTCGGCGACGCTCTGCTCGTACGCCTTGCATTCATTCTCGATGGAAGCTTCGAGCAGTCCCAGGCGCAGATCCTCTGCGGCCTGGAACTTCTCCGCCGCCGCCAGATCGACGGCCACCGCCTCGCGCCGCTTCTTCAGCCGCGACGCCGCCTCGGTCAGCTCGCGCAGCCGCGGCGATTCGATCGCCTGCACCAGCACCGCGTGTCCCAGCTCGACCAGCGTCGACTCGGCCATGCGTCGAGCCCCATCGCGCTCGCTGGTCAGCTGGCGGCGTTGCTCCTCGGCGTCGATTCGCCCGCGGACGGTGGCGAACACGTATCCGACCGAATCACGGGCGCGGGCCCACGGTGAGAGCGGTGGCAGCGCTGGCGTCAGTTCGGTGGGCGACGGCGCCGAGAGGGCGCCAGGCCGCGTTGGTCCCAGCGCCACCGTGGCCGCGAACCCCGACGAGCCGGCATCGCCGCCCGCCAGACGCGGCGCCAGCTGAGGGGCCGGTGTCTCCGCGAGTCCGGGCCCGCGCAGCCGCCTGCCACACGCCGCGCAGTAGGGCAGGTGGTCGGCGTTGGCGTGGCCGCAATGGGCGCAGGAGCGCATCGCCGGAACAATAGATCGACTCGTGGCCCCGGCACGATTCCGCGGCGCACTGCCATGGTCGTCCGGCCCCGATGCGGCCATTTCCACCGCTTTGATCGCCTGGCAACGCAGAAAGGCGCCTGGGTCCCCGGCGAATGACGGAAGTGGCTCGAACGCGGCGGCGATTCGTGGTAGCCGTTTCAGTATGAATGACGCCGCCAAGGTGAGCTGTCACACCATCGAGAAGGCGCTGAAGAAGAGCTCGGCCTATCGCAAGATCGACGACGGCCTGTACGTCGTGAAGCAGGGCTCGTCGATGGTCATGATCAGCGTGCTCGATTGGAACCCCGATCGGGCCGTCGTTCGTTGCGTGGCGCAGCTGGTGAAAGGCGTGACCATGGAGGTCCCGCTGGCCATGCAGCTGCTGGAGATGAACGCGCTGCTGCGCTTCGGCGCCTTCGCCTACGTCCCCACCGGCGAGGTGGTGGTGTTCTGCTACTCGCTGCTGGGCGGATCGACCCTGAATGCCACCGAGCTGACGGCCGCGGTGCGCGACGTCGCGATCATCGCCGACGAGTACGACGACCGTATCGCGGCACGCTATGGCGGCCAGACGATGCAAGAGCTGCTGGAAGAGAGCGTGATCGATCACCTGCGCACGTCGCACGATCGCGATCACTTCAAGCCGTAGCGCCAGCGGCGCGCGGCGCCTGCCGACGGAGAAAAGGCGAAAGGGCCGGCGCGTTCACGCCGGCCCTTTCTGTTTGGGGGGAGGAGGGGGAACTACTGCGCCTGGTCGGGCGTGGCGACGATGTTGCCCGTGCCGTCGACGGCCTCGAAGTCGCCGAACGCGCGGCCGCCCTCGCCACCGGCGCCGCCTTCGCCGCCCGCGCCGCCACCGCGCCGACCGCCCATGCCGCCGCCGGTGCGACCGCCCATGCCGCCGCCGGTACGACCGCCCATGCCGCCGCCGGTGCGACCGCCCATGCCGCCGCCAGTACGACCGCCCATGCCGCCGCCGGTGCGACCGCCCTGACCGCCGCCAGTGCGACCGCCCTGACCGCCGCCGGTGCGGCCGCCCTGACCGCCGCCGGTGCGACCAGCTTCGCCGCCGGTGGTACCACCAGTCTGACCGCCGCCGGTGCGACCGCCTTGACCGCCGCCGGTGCGACCGCCCTGACCGCCGCCGGTGCGACCGCCGGTCGCGCTCTCGCCGCCGGTGCCGCCGACGCGCCCGCCGCTGCCGGCACCCGTGACGCCGCCGGAGCCGATGGTGCCGGTGGTGCCGCCGGTGCCAGTGGTGCCGGTCACGCCGCCGCTGCCGACGTGGCCACCGGTGCTGGTGGACGGCATGGTGCTGCCACCCGAGCCGGTCTCGCCGGCGTCGCCGTTGTCACTCTCGCTGCCGCCGCAGCCGGTGAGTCCGAAGAGGGAGAGAGCCGCGACACCGCACAGGGTCACGAGCCAGGTAGAAAGGGTCTTGAATGGTGAGCGACGCATTGAGCCTCCCGAGGTTTTGAACTGCCGCGTAGGTGAGAGGCTGTGGGCTCCGTCGTTAAAAAAACGACGTCAGACAGAAATCAGTCGCAGCTGCTGAGCGGCTGGCTGGCGAGACACGGCGGGCAGCCGCCCTTGACCGCGACCTTCAGCGTTGGTGACGCACGCAACATGTCGCAGTACGAGCCGTTGATTCGTAGACGCGTACCCGATCCGGGTAAGAAGCTCCACCCGTCGTGTTGATTGCCATCGATGAAGGGGATCTGCAGATCTTGATTGTGATCACTCAGACGCAGGGACAGTTGACCCGGCCCGTAAGGATTCGGATTCACCTCGACCGTGCAGGCGGCGGCCAGAGGCAGCGCCATCGCCCCCTTCAACGTATTCGTCAATGACGAGGAGTCGTACACGGGGAAGGGGTCCGCCGATGAGGCTCCAGCGATCTGCGCCAGGCAGGAGTCGTTCTGCGCATCGTCGCCGATCGCGATGACATAGATGTCGTTCATTCGGCTGGTGTTGTTGTGGAACGTCGCCACCGCCTGTCGCTCGGCGGAGCACTTGGTCGTCGGATCGTCGGTGGGGCAGCCAGGCGGGCCGTCGATGATCAAAATCACCTGATTGTCTCCGTACGGGGAGGAGCCGGAGAAGATGTCGGGCAACATCTGCAGCGCCTGGGCAACGGGGCGTGCGTCGTTCAGCGAAGTGCAGCCGGTCATGGGAGCGGTGCTGGCCGGGCATGACGTCAACATGCCCGTGATGTTGAAGGCCGCTCCGGCTTGCGGGGGCATGAACCCGTCCTGGCTGGTGTTCACGCAACAGGCCATCCCACTGGGACAGGCAACCAGCGAGGGGAGGCCCAGATAGCCGAAGTTGATAGCATTCTGGTTTGCCTCCAGCAGGGGCTTCAGCGCGCTTTGCACGGCCGCCATTCGAGACATGTCATTGCCGTTGCCGCCCAATCGCGTCGACATCGATGCGTCTCGCCCCACCATGAACAGCAGGTTCGTTTTGGGGATGTCGGAACCGACGGTCGTGGTGTTACACGTCGAGCCGCGACCCCCGGTGCCGGGGTGGTCGCCCGTGAATCCGCCAGTCCCGCCCGGAACACTGAATCCGCCACTGCCGGCCGGCAGCGACGTTCCGCCCGTAGCGCCCACACCCCCGGCGCCACCTGCGCCTGGGTCTGGCGCCAGCACCCAGCTCTTCGTGCACGCCGCTGTGAAGACGGACGCCAGGGTGACGCCGGCTAGCAGCAGCGAGTTTCGCGACCGTCTACCGTGCTCGGCGTCGAGCCGCATGACTGGACCTTACATTACTGGCGCGCGGCCTGAACCTGGGTCTGCTCCTGCAGCACCTTCCGGGCCTGCGCGCGGAACCGGCCACCCAGGAAGTTCTGCAGATAGGCGCGCAGCGCGGTGGCGCCCTGCTCGCGATCTTCGTGAAGAACGCAGATGGCGCGGTGATACGAGATCGCGTCGGTCAGCTCGCGCCGCCCGCGTCCCACCTCCAGGGCGCGATCGTATTCGCCCATCGCGCCTCGGAAGTCTGACTGCTCGCGCAGCAGGTCCCCGGCCAGGCCACCCATCTCCACGCGCCGCTCGCTGTCCGGGAAGCGCCGCACGAAGTCCAGCGCTTCGTTCAGCGCGTCGCCCTTGTCGCCGATGGAGACCAGCGTCTCGATGATCGAGATGTCGGCTTCGGCCCGCAGCAGGCCCCGGGGGTGCAGCGCGCGGTACGAGCGCCAGGCCGCGATCGCGTCCTGCGGTTGATGGAGACCGTCGCGCAACACCTTACCGATCTCGTACTCGGCGTTTTCGCCGGCGGCGCCACCGCGCTGGGCCAGCGTCCGGTAGAGAACCAGCGCGCGCCGCGCATCGCCGGCGGCCCTTGCCGCGCGGGCCTGCGCAGCCAGCGCCGCGCTGTCACTCGCGGCTGGCGCAGCGGCGGCCGGCACCGGGGCGGGCACGCTCGCGGGGGACTCCGCCGCGGCCGGTGCGACCGTGCGCTCCTGGGGCACGGTCAAGGGAAGCGTCTTATCAGGCGTCCCCAGCACGTTCACGCTGTCGCGGGACGAGCTGGCCGGCGAGCCCGCGACGGCGTCCAGCGATGCGCGCAGCGGACGAGCGGTCCGCGAAGGGCGCACGTTCGCGCTCCGGTGAGCGTACGCCGCCGGCGCCGAGCCGACATCCTGAACAGCCATCGTCGTCGCGGCTGCTTTGCCAGCCTTCGGGCTGGTGGCCGTCGTGGTCCTGGGCGCCGCCGAAGCGGGCGCTTCTGGCGTCGCGGGGACGCTGCTCCACGACTGGCCGCGGGTGAGCCGCGCCAGACGGCCAGCGTCGCTCCACACCTCGACCACGCCCTCGTCGACGCCCACGCCTGCGCGGCTGCCGTCGATGCGCACGCTGAAGCGCGTGCCGACCACGATCACGCGGTACTGGTTCGCCCGCACCGTGAAGATGTGCCCCGGCGCCTGCGGCGGCACATGGAACTGCACCTCGCCGGCCGCGACCGCGGGACGCTCGTCCTGATCCAGCACCAGCGTCGAACTGGGGGTGACGGTGACCTCGGTCCCACCCTTCAACGACAGGTGCAGGACCTCGCCGTTGGCGGTCCGCACCGTCGCCGGCGCCACCAGCACCGAGCGATCCAGGTCGTCGTGGCGCGCGATGGTCGGCGCCACCTGCGGTCCCCGGTGCCCCATCGAGGAGCGAATCCGGTCAAGCGAAGGCGAGCCGACCATCATCAACACGACCGCGGCGGCGGCACCCGCCACCATCGCGCCTGCGATCCAGGTCCAGCGCGTCCGCCGGGGAGCTGGCGCCTCGACCTGCGCCGGGACCAGCTCGGGCAGCTGTGACAGTCGCGACCACACGCGCCGCAGGGCCACCTCGTCCGTGTCGGCGGCCGCTGCCTGGTTCAACGCCTGATCCAGCTCGGCCTCGACCTGATTCCGCGGCGGCGTCAGCCATGCGCCGGCGCCCTGGCGGCGCTTGCCGCCACCGGCGGCCTGTCCGCCGCTGCCGGCGCCGCCAGCGCCCTGTCCCGAGCCCTGTCCGAATTTACCGCTCACGCCACACCTCCCGCCGAAGCGTCAGGTCCTTCGGTGCCGCGCTCCATGCGCGTCCGCTGCCGCCGCTTCTCCTCGCGCGCCGCCATCTTCGTCAGATCCAGCCGGGCGTGGTGCAGCCGCGACCACACCGTGTTCGTCGGGCAATCCGCGATGCGCGCGATCTCCTCGACGGGAACGCCCTCCAGCTCGAACAGCACCAGCACCAGACGCTTCTTCGGGTTCAGCCTGTCCAGCATCCGGTCCAGCAGCAGCGCGCGGGCCGCCTGCTCGGTCGGATCGGCCAGCGAGGGCGCAGGCTCTTGCGTCAGCGTGGTGGCCAGCGCCGTGCGCAGCTTGCGCTTCTGGATCAACTTCCCGGTGGTGCGCGCCGTGATCCGGTAAATCCAGGTCGACAGCTGCGCCTCGCCGCGGAAGCTGGGCAGGCTGCGGTACACCGCCAGGAAGACGTCCTGACAGGCGTCCTCGCGTTCGGGATCGCGCACCCCCAGCGCCGACAGGAAGCGGAACACCAGCGCGGCGTAGCGTTCGTAAAGGACCCGCCAGGCCGAGCGGTCGCCGGCGCAACAACGCGCGACCAGCTCTTGATCGGAGACCCGGGTGGGGGAGGCGAGACGGCTTAAGCCTGGCGTGTTCACATGCAACTCGGGGGTAGCTGACAGGATTAGTGCCCGGGGGGGCTTTGCATCATCGAAAAACTACTCCGGCATCCAGGCCAAACGTCGAATATGTCGACGGTGTACGGAAAACGAGGTCACCTCGCCCCCGGACCGCGATGTCGTACTTGACGATAGCAAAGCCAAGGCTGGCGCGCGGGCGCACGAACAGGTGGCGGCCCAGCGTGACGCGGTAGCCCGTCTCGGCGCTGACCACGGGGCTGAACCGGTAGGCCTGGTCGACGCGGCCGGTCGCCGAATCCTTCGATCCGGCCTGCAGAATTTCGACGCCGCCGGACACCGAGGGCTCGAACGTGCCGGGGCCCGCCGGCAGCTCCAGCGCCAGGCCGGCATGCAGGGGAAAACGGCGCAGAAAGGGAGCGTCCGTGCCTCGGGTCACGCTCTCCTGCTGGCTGACGCCCGCGTCGAGGCGCGCCACCAGGGCGAATGGCCGGTGGGTCAGCTCCAGCTCGCCCCCCAGGCGACCCTCGAGGAGAGACGGGTTGTCCGAGGACGCCATCAGCAAAGCCCCGCCCAGGAACACGAAACCGGCGCGGCCGCCGGGCGGCGGGGGCGGCGGCGGGGGCGCGGGCGTCACCGCGGTGGGTGGGGGTGGGGGGGCCGTCTCGCTGGCGTGGTACTCGACCGAGCTGAGGTACCTTTCCACGATCTCCGCCAGCGTCTCGGCCAGCGCCACACATTCGCTCGCGGGCCGACCCCGCCCCGGCGCGGGGATCGAGCGCCGGAGCTGAACGTCGCCGCGCGCATCGACCAGCGAGAAATGCACGACCGTGCCATCGGAGGGAACCTCCAGCACCGCGCGGAGCGCGTCGGGCCGGCCGGCCGCGGCGGGTTGCACCAGGCCGGGCAGGTGCCCCTGCAGGGCGTCCGACACCTGCCGGGCATTCGGACAGGTGTCGTCGGCTCCCGTCGGCGGGACGATCGGCGCCGCGGCGACCGGAGCCAGTAGCAACGGCAACCCTTTGACCGGCTGGCCCGCGAACGCGACCACCGCAGCGAGCAGCGCAGTGAGCCGCGCGGCGAGCAGAGATAGAGCGGAGGGAGACACCGCGCCGAGGAGCATCAACCTCCCATCTTAGGGGCGGCGGTCAGTTCTCCGAAAGTGAGTCCCGCTGGAGCCTTGTCGTCAGTCATGCCGCGCCACCAGGGCGGCCAGGCGGTCGATGCCGGTCCCGAACACGCGCGGGGCGGGCAGCAGGCTGACCACCAGGAACGTTCCCCCTTCCAGATCGAAGAAGAAACCGGGCTGCGCCAGGACGCCCTCTTCTTGCAGCAGCGCCAGCGCCCAATCCTCGTCGCTGCGCGTGGCGGGCAGCCGCAGGATCGCCGACCAGCCGCCGTGCCCGCGCAGCACGCTGACCGCGGTGCGGGCGTCGAACGTCTTCTTCAGCAGCGACTCGTTCTCCAGCAGCCTGGCCTGGATGGCAGCCCGGGTGAGCGCGCCCAGCTGCAACAGCTCGGGCAGGGCCGCCTGCGCCGGACCGTTCACGGACAGGTACGTGTCTGCAACCAGCTCCAGCCGCGCGCGCGTCTCACCCAGCAATTCCACCGGTCCCCCGAGCGCGATCCAGCCGACCTTGAGCTGGGGCAGGCCGCAGCTCTTGGAAAGACCGCCCAGGCTGAACGTGGGCACGTGGGTGGGGCGGGCCGCCATGCAGGCGACATGCGCGGACGGGGCGCGTCGCACGAAATCGGCGAACACCTCGTCGGCGATCAGGGCCGCCCGATGAACGGCGCATCGCTGTTCCAGGGCGGCTGCCTCGTCGTCGTCCAGGGCAGCGCCGGTCGGGTTGTTCGGGTTGACGGTGATGATGGCCGCCACGCGGCGACCGTGGCGCGCGGCCGTCTCCGCGGCCGCGTCCAGGCTGTCCGTGTCCAGCTGCCAGTTTCCCGGCGGCTGGTAGGACGATCGATAGGAGATCGGCGTCAGGCCTTCCAGCCGCACCAGGTAATCGAACAGCGGGTAGCTGGGCGCGGGCACCAGCACCGCGTCGCCTGGATCGGCCAGCAGCTTGAACAGCAGCGCGTACGACTCGCTGGAGCTGGCCGTCAGGATGATGCGCCCGGCGTCCAGGTCGTGTCTGGCGGCGCGGTGGACGGCGGCCACGGCCTCACGTGCCGATGGCGCGCCCGCTGAAGCGGGCGCGTAGACACCCGCCGGATGGCGGGCCAGCGCCTGCCCCAGCGCCGGTGAGGCGTCGGGCAGGCCCAGCTCGGGCAGGGTGGTCGGGTTCGAGATCGTCAAATCGACGAAGCCAGGCCGCCGCCGGGCGGCCTCCTCGGCGCGCGCGAGGCGGTTTTCGGCGAGCGTCCAGTCGAGGCGGCGGGAGAAGGGCCAGGACACGAGGACGGGAGGATAACAACCACCTGGAGGCCACGGGCCGGTCACGGCACCACACGAGGAAACGGACGTGAAGAGTGACCGTAGCTGGCGGGTTTTGCCGGGCGACACTACAATTTCCCGGGCGCATGGGTCTGGATCTCAGAGACTTCCTGAAGGATCGGCTGATCGTGCACCCGCGTCTGGCGGCCCAGTCCGACGTCGCGGCGGCCACGGACGGCGCCCGGATCGCGGCGGAGCTGCCGCCGCTGGTCCCCTTCGGCGAGGCCACTTACGTCGGCGGCGACTGGATCCTGGACTGGGACCACCGCCTGCCTTCGAAGAACGCGATCTTGC
>Ga0207652_10005782_pt1 | contig 10034 bp, 13 predicted proteins | sample KBSC63BmetaG_FD_184334 | JGI IMG/M metagenome (GOLD analysis project Ga0207652, IMG submission 184334) | Corn rhizosphere microbial communities from Kellogg Biological Station, Michigan, USA - KBS C6-3B metaG (SPAdes) (version 2) | ecosystem: Host-associated > Plants > Roots > Rhizosphere ...
CGCGCTGAACGCCGCCGCGGACCTGGAACGCATGGGCGACCTGGCCGTCCACGGCTGACGCGTACCGTGGACGATCGATGAGCCGGCCGATCGCCCACGACTATCCGTTCGATCCGACCTACGGATACGACCTCGACGCGTTGCTGGCGATCCCCGCACCGCCGGCCCCGGACGACTTCGACCCGCCCTGGCAACGGCTCCACGACCGGGCCCGCGAGGTGAACGTCGCCCCGGAGGTCGGCAGCCAGGAAGCCGACCACGACGGCGTACGGGTCTTCGGTGTCAGCTACACGAGCCTGGACGGCGTGCGGCTCGGCGGCTGGCTCGTGCTGCCCGACGGGCCGATCGACCGCGGGCTGGTGATCGGGCACGGGTACGCCGGTCGCGAGGCTCCCGACCTGCCGCTGCCCGTACCGGACGCGGCCACCATCTTCCCGTGCGCCCGGGGACTCAACACCCGCGGCCGCGTCCCCGGCATCCCGGACGACACCGACCGGCATGTGCTGCACGGCATCGGCTCGCGGGACGGGTACGTGCTGCGCGGGTGCGTCGCGGACCTCTGGTGCGCGGCGACCGCCCTACTCGAACTTGTCCCGTCGATCGGGCCGCGGCTCGGGTACGTCGGCGCGAGCTTCGGCGGCGGCATCGGCGCGCTGGCCCTCCCGTGGGACAACAGGTTCGTCGCGGCACACCTCACCGTGCCCAGCTTCGGGCACCACCCGCTCCGGCTGACCATGCCGTGCACCGGCAGCGGCGAGTCCGTCCGCCGGTACCACGCGGCCCACCCCGAGGTGATCGACGTCCTGCGCCACTTCGACGCCGCCACCGCCGCCGCCCGCATCACCATTCCCGTCCAGGTCGCCGCGGCCCTGTTCGATCCCGCCGTACCGCCACCCGGCCAGTTCGCCGTCTACAACGCGCTGCACGGTCCGCGCGACCTCGTGGTGCTGGCCACCGGCCACGTCGAGGACGCCGAATCCGTCGTGGAACAGCAGACCCTGCTCGCCGCGCAGCGCCGCTTCCTGACCGCGCACCTCAACCGCTGGTGAGCGAGAAGTTGGCGAACGTGAAGGTCGCGCTCGCGCCGGCGGTGTCGACAATCTCGACGCCGTAACAGATCTGGCCGAGCGTGGCGGTCGCGCCGAGCCAACCCTGCGCGACCGTCCACGTGAGAACGCCGAGTACGTCGATCGTGGCCGAGGTCATGGCCGTCCTCGCCACCAACGCGATGTACCGGTTGTCGGTCGTCTTCCAGGCGTCGTACGCCTGGCCGTTCAGCGTCACCGACGTGGTCTTCCGGCCCGCCGGAACCTGCTTGTAGTTGTCGGTCCAGATCATGACCTCGGTGGAACCGGCGGTGGCGATCCCGTTGGTCCAGATGTCGAAGGCGACGTTGTAGATGCCGGCCCGGGGACTGCTGGCCGCGAACGAACTCGTGATGCTGTGGAACGAGCTGATCGGCGCGTCGTGGTAGTCCTTGTGCACGTTCGGGTACGTCTTGACGGCGCCGGCGCTGTTGGTCTGGTTCGACACCACGTACCAGTTGTTGTACGCGCACGCGTACAGCGTCTGCGGTCCCAGGGGCACCGAGTCGTTCCACATGTTGTTGTAGACGAAGTAGCCTTGGGTCTCCCAACCGCCGTCCCGGGCCGAGGTCGTGAACGTCGGCTTCGCGCACTGGTGGCTCACCGGTGCCGGCGCGGGCGTGGGCGTATGCGGCGTGGGCGTCGCGCTGCGGCTGGCTCCCCCGACCGCGCTGGCCGGTACCGAAGGCGGTATCGAGGCCGGCGCTGATGCCGTACCGCCGCCCGTGCCGGACGCCGCGCCCGCCCGCCAGGCCCCCGCGCCCTGAGCCGAGGCGCCGCACCCGGCCAGGCCGGCGGTCACGAGGAGCGTCAGAACCACGGCGGTGATCGTGCTGCGGCCACGCGGCATCCGCCCAGTATTCCGAAGCCCGGACGCGCCGCGGAAGCCGCCCGGCTGCCCTACATTCGGCATGAACCGGTGCTTACCGGGCCGCACGCGACCTGCGAGGCGGCTGCCCAGCAGCAGGCGTACGGTGGCGGCATGAGCGGCGAGGACCTGATCGATGCCTGGGACCAGCCTCGACGCCATGACCATGTCTGCTTCGCGTTCGGCGACCCGGCGGAGTTCCGGGAGGCGGCGCGGTCCTTCCTCGCCGAAGGGCTCGCGGCCGGCTACCAGGTGGTACGGGTCGGGGCGGCCGGGTGAGGACGGGTGCCGCGGCCGGGCACGTGGGCTACTTCCACGAGGCCGCCTATTACGACAGCGACGCGCAACTGCTGGACATCGTGGTGCCGTTCCTGCGCGAGGGTCTGGACGTCGGGGAGCCGACGGTGGTCGCACTCGGCGAGGCGCACACCGCGCTCGTCCGGCGGGCCATCCCGAACGGGTCCGGCATCCGGTACCTGGCCGGCGGAGACATGTACGCGCGGCCCGCGGCGGCGATCCACTCCTACCGGCAGCTGATGTCCAACCTCGTCGCCGACGGCGCCAGCCAGATCCGCATCCTCGGCGAGCTCGAGCCGTGGATGTTCGGCGCGACCTGGGACTGGTGGTGCCGGTACGAGTCGGCCATCAACCGCGCGTACAACGACTTTCCACTGTGGACGATCTGCGCCTACCCCACCGCGACGACCCCGCCGGACGTCCTCGCGGACGTGGTTCGGACCCATCCGATGACCGCCAGCCCCGGAGCCCGCCACCACGTCAACCCCGACTTCGTCGACCCCGACGTTCTGCTCGGCCGGCCCCGCGCGCCGGCCGACGATCCACTCCAGCGACGGTCACCGGTGGCGGAGCTGACCGACCCGATGCCGTACGACGCACGACAGGCAGTCCTGGCCGCGGCGCCCGACGCGGTACGCGGCCGCGACCTCGAGGCCTTCCTGACCGCCGTGAGCGAGGCGGTCACCAACGCCATCCGCCACGGGCAGCCGCCCGTCCGGGTCCGGCTGTGGACCGACACCGACCGCATCCTGCTCACGGTCACCGACCACGGCCCCGGACCCACCGACCCGTTCGCCGGGCTGCTGCCCCGCAACGGCCTCGAACCGGGTGGGCTCGGACTGTGGCTCGCCCACCAGTTGTGCAGCCACGTCGTGATGTACCGCGACCACAACAGCTTCACCGTCCGCCTCACCGGTGGCCGGCCGGACCCCGACCACAGCACGCCCGGCTGACCCGCCCGCCTAGCGGCGGCGCCGCGACGACGGGGGCTGCCCGGTGGTCGCCGGTGGCAACACCATAGTCGGCTCGTCCGCGTTGTTGATTTGCTGAGTCGTCGCGGCCGAGGCCGGAGCCTGCTCGGGTGCGGCAGGCTGTTCGGGTACGACGGGAGCCGGTTCGGGTACGGCGGCCGGCTCGGGTACGGCGGGAGCCGGGGCCAGCGACTCGCCACCTTCGGCGCGCCCGGCCTGGTACGCCTTCGCGTGCTCGGCGATCGCGTGTGACTCGGTCGCGGCCCGCTCCAGCCAGTTCTCCCAGCGCTGCTGCATCGGGCGGATCAGGCCGCCACCGACCCCGACGACCAGGATGCCGCCGATGGTCGCCAGCACGGTGATGAGGATCGGCATGGTCACCGTGGTGGCCACCCCGATCTGGTTGAGCGCGGCGATGACACCCAGGCCGATGATGAACACCGCGGCGACATTCGCCAGCACCCGCCCGTACGACAGTCCGCCCAGCGCGTTACCGACGATGTCACGCACCGCGGACGCGATCGCCGCGGCCACCACCACGATGAGGATCGCCACGAAAGCCTTCGGCAGCCACGCCACCACACCCTTGATGAGGTCCGAGACCGGGTTGGGGCCCCAGATCCCGAACGCCAACTGCAGGGTGAACAGCAGTACGGCGTAGTAGACCAGCCGGGCCACCAGATCCGAGGCGTCGTACCGGCTGCGCGCCAGCGCCCTGGCGATCCCGCCCCGTTCCACGGCACGGTCGAACCCGACACGTTCGAGGACCTTGTCCACCACGGTGCGGGCCAGCCGGGCGACCAGCCACCCGACCACCAGGATCACGAGGAAGCCCAACGCCTTGGGCAGGAACAGCAACACCGAGCGCAGCATGTCGGTGACGGCGCCGCCGATGTCCAGGTGCGCGGCCGCGAGCGTGTCGGACATAGGGGGTACTCGCTTTCCGGGGGGATGACTGGCTACACGAAACTGTCCTTCCCCGTGCCCGCAGCGGGTGGCGAATATGCATGCGGCGATGTATGACTTCGTTTCTGGTTTCGCGCCACGCTGTACCCATTCGGTACTGCAGAACCACTCCGAACGCACCGCGCAGCTGGAACTGGAGTACCTGCGGCGCTGGGCGCGTCGCGACATCAACGAGGCTCGGCTGCGTCACGAGGTCCCCTGACGTCACGAGGTCCCTGACACAGCGGTTGCGGGTTGGCACGTCGGGTAGTCATCGACATCGGATACCCGAAGGGAGGCCAGGTGTGAGCGACGGTCATGTGGAAAGCGAGAGGGCCGGGACCGATGAGGTCGGAAGGCGCCTCATGCAGGATCTGGTCGACGTCGGCCGGCAGGAGTCGGTACGGCTGCGCGACGACCTCGTGGGCGACGTGCGGCCGGCGACGACCGGCGTCGTACTGCTCGTAGCGGCGGGCGCCACCGCTGTGCTCGCGGCCGGCGCGGCGTCAACCGCCGCGCTGCGGCTGCTGGAGCTGGTCCTGCCGCGCCGGCTGGCCGCGCTCGCGTTGACCGGTGGCTTCGCCGCCGGTTCGGCGGTGCTGCTCCGGATCGGGCTGGAGCGGCTGAGCGCGGCGGGCGGCGGATCGCGACGGCTGGCCGACGAGGTACGGGAGGGGCTTTCCGCGGCGCGAAGGTCGGCGGAGTCAGCCGCTAGCAGTCGACAGGGTTGATTCGGGCGGATCGGGGAACAGGCGGCCCATGCCGAACCAGTTCGCCCTTGATGTGACAAAAATTCGAGACGACGCGCGCCGCCAGCTGGAGGAGGGACCGGTCACCGCCACCTACGGCGGGGACACCAATCCGGTGCTCGACATCCTCAACCAGGTCGTGGCGACCGAGATGGTGTGCTACCTCCGGTACACCCAGAACGCCATCACCGCCGCCGGCATCGACCGCGCCCAGGTGTCCGCCGAGTTCCAGGAGCACGCCGCCGAAGAGCTCCAGCACGGGCTGCGTGCCGCCGAGCGCATCGACCAACTCGGCGGCTCGCCCGACTTCGACCCCGCCACGCTGGCCCAGCGCGCGCACACCGAATACTCCGCTCCCGGCGCCACCGATCTGGACACGATGCTCCGCGAGAATCTGGTGGCCGAACGCATCGTCATCTCCTCGTACCAGGAGATCATCCGGTGGATCGGCGACTCCGATCCCACGACCCGCAGGCTCATGGAGGACATCCTCGAAGAGGAGGAGGAGCACGCCAGCGACCTCACCGATCTGCTCGGGATCGGCTGAGGCCCGGCATCACCTAGCGTCGGCTGGCACTTACCGGGGACGGGCGCGGCTTGCTAGACCGTCAGTGGACGTGGTCACCCCTACCGCCGAGGGGCAAGCTGCCAAGGGGGCAAGCAGATGGAGCCGGTCGCGGGCGCTGCCCGGCACGCCGGCGTCGACGCGGCCCTGGCCGTCGCGGACGCCATCATGTACGAGGGCTACCTGCTCTACCCGTACCGCCGTTCGGCGGGAAAGAACAGGGTCCGCTGGCAGTTCGGCGTTCTCGCACCGCCGGCGTGGGCGCGCGCGCACGGGCTCGTCGACGAACTCGTGGCCGGGTCGGCGGAGTCGTGGTGGCAACAGACCGAGTGTCTGGTCGAGCCGGCGGACGGCATGAGCGTGCGGGTACGGGTGCGGTTCCTGCAACTGCAGCGGCGCACGGTACAGCGGCGGCTGCCCGATGGCGGCTACGAGCCGGTCGACGAACTGTCCGCGGACGGCCGCACCGAGTTCAGCTTCGACGAGGCCGTACCCGAGGAGTACGACATCGACGTGCCGGCCGACGGCGAGTGCGTGACGCCGCTGGCGGTACCGGGCGGATGGGCGGCGCATTCGTTGGACGGCGCCGGACGGATCGTCCGCGAGCGGTGGCCGGTCCAGCTTCGTGTCACCGCGTCGATGAGCCGATGCGCCGCGCCGTTCCGGCTCGCCCGGCTGCGCCTGCGGATCGAGAACACCGACGTGTCCACGCCGCCGGACGCGTCCCGTGAGGACGCGCTGCGGCGATCGCTGATCGCGACCCACAGTCTCATCACGGTCGACGGCGGCCGGTTCGTCTCGCTGCTCGACCCGCCGGCCTGGGCCGCCGCCGCGGTCGGATCGTGCCGCAACGTGCACACCTTCCCGGTGCTGGCCGGTGAGCCCGCAACCGAGGACGTGGTGCTGTCCTCGCCGATCATCCTGTACGACCACCCGAGGGTTGCCCCGGAGAGCCCGGGAGACTTGCACGACGCCACGGAGATCGACGAGATCCTCTCGTTGCGCACGCTCACGCTGACCGACGCGGAGAAGCGTGAGGCCCGCGCGACCGACCCGAGGGCGGCCGCGATCCTCGACCGGGTCGAAACGATGCCCCCGGCCGTACTCGCCGGGCTGCACGGAACGATCCGGGAACGGGGGCCGGAGGGCGAGACCGTGGTGGTGGCCGGTACCCGCCTGGGCGCGGGCAGCCGGCTGCGGCTGCGGCCGCGCAAGCGTGGCACGGATGCCCACGACCTGTTCCTCGACGGGCGTACCGCGCGGGTCGAGGAGGTACTGGTCGACGTCGACGGGTCGCGGTTCCTCGCCGTCACCGTGGACGACGATCCCGGCGCGGAGTTGCACCAGTGGTACGGGCGGCTGCGTCATTTCCGGCCCGACGAGGTCGAGCCCTTGGACGCGTCACAATGACGGACGGTCGGGTCCTCGTCGCCGGTGTCGGCAACGTGTTCCTCGGCGACGACGGGTTCGGCGTCGAGGTGGTTCGTCGCCTGCGCGAGGTCGCCCTTCCCGAACGGGTGGACGTTACCGACTACGGCATCCGTGGCGTACACCTCGCCTACGATCTTCTCGATGACCGGTTCCCCACCGTGATCCTGGTCGACGCCCTGCCGCTACCGGAAACCCCGGGAACGCTGGCCGTCGTCGAGGTGGACGGGGACGACCCGCGCTGGGTACTCGGTCCGGACGACCTTCTGGAGGCGCCCGCGGCGGACGGGCACGGCATGGACCCGGAGTCCGTGCTGCGCCTGGTGCGAGGGCTGGGTGGTCGCATCCCCCGGGTCCTGGTGGTCGGTTGCCGGCCCGCGGTTCTGGACGAGGGGATGGGTCTGTCCCCGCCGGTACGGGCCGCCCTGGACGAGGCGGTGCGCACGGTGGCCCGCGTCGCGTGGACGGAGGCGGGTCGTCTGGACGCGGGTGGGCCGGCGACGCGACGAGGCGAGGTGGCCACAGGTGCATGAGATGGGTATGTGTGAGGCGATCGTCGCGGCGACGGTACGCCGGGCGGCCGGCCGTCGGGTGACCGGCCTGCGGGTACACGTGGGCGGGCACCCGGTGGATCGCGAGGTGGTCACGCAGGGAATCCAGCTCGCCGCCACCGGTACCGTCGCGCAGGACGCGGCCGTCGACCTCGTTCTCGAGCCGATGGCCGTGCACTGTCACGGTTGCGGTCGTACGGGACCGGTCGAGGATCACGTAAGCCTGGTCGCCTGCCCGCGCTGCGGCGACGTCGACATCGAAATCACCGGCACCGACGAGGTACGGCTGGAGTCCATCACCGTCGCCGCCGGGGGAGCGCGGGCGGAGCCGGGTTTTGGCGGAGCCGAGCACCCCCAACGCATCCCCGGGGTACCGGAGGCGGGCCGATGAACGCGATCGAGTTGCTCAAGCACGACCACCGGATGGTGGAGCAACTGTTCCGCGACTACCGGGCGTCGGCCTCCGACGGGCAGCGGCGCGGGGTGGCCGAGATCCTCATCCGTGAGCTGTCCAAGCACGCCGCCGTCGAGGAGACGCTGTTCTACCCGTTCGCCGCGCAGGTGCTGGGCGACCGGGTCGTGGTGGACCGCGAGCTGGCCGGGCACCTGACGCTCAAGCAACTGCTCGTCGACCTGGACGGGGTCGGGTCCGGCGACCCGGGGCAGGACGACCTGATGATGCTTGTCGAGTCCGCGGTCGCCGAGCATGTCCGCGACGAGGAGGACGACCTGATGCCGCGTCTGAACGCCGCGGCGGACCAGCAGTCGCTGGCCGAGCTTGGCCAGGAGATCGACCACAGCAAGGGGACCGCGCCCACGCGTACCCATCCACACGCGCCGGACCGGCCGCCGGTCCTCACGCTCGCCGCGCCGGTCGCCGCCATCTACGACCGGTTGCGCGACCGCATCCAGGGGAGGCCGCAGACATGAGCGACGCGACCACGAGTCAGCCGACGAGCAACGGCTTCGACGAGATCACCATCCTGTGGATCTCCGAGGGGATGAGCTGCGACGGCGACACCGTGTCGATCACCGCGTCGGCGCAGCCGGCGATCGAGGACGTCGTCCTCGGACTCGTTCCCGGCCTGCCAAAGGTCAACCTGCACAACAAGGTGCTCTCCCCGACCCTGGGCGGCGAGGAGTTCCTCGCACCGTACCGGGCGGCGGCACGCGGCGAGCTGACCCAACCGTTCATCCTCGTCATCGAGGGCTCGATCCCCAACGAGAACGTCAACGGCGACGGGTACTGGACGTCGTTCGGCAACGACGAGCAGACCGGCGAGCCGCTCACCCTCAACTGGTGGATCGACCAGCTCGCGCCGAAGGCGTGGGCGGTGGTCGCGGCCGGCACCTGTGCGGCCTACGGCGGCATCCACGCGATGGCCGGCAACCCGACCGGATGCATGGGCCTGGCCGACTACCTCGGCTGGGACTTCAAGTCCGCGGGAGCGCTGCCGATCGTCAACGTGCCCGGCTGTCCGGTGCAGCCGGAGAACTTCATGGAGACGCTGACCTGGGTGCTGTACCACGCGGCCGGTACCGCTCCCCCGCCGCCGCTGGACGAGATGCTGCGACCGCAGTGGCTGTTCGGCAAGACCGTCCACGAGGGCTGCGACCGGGCCGCCTATTACGAACAGGCCGACTTCGCCCGCGACTACAACTCGCCCAAGTGCCAGGTGCAGGTCGGCTGCTGGGGACCGGTCGTCAACTGCAACGTCACCAAGCGCGGCTGGATGGGCGGGGTCGGCGGCTGCCCCAACGTCGGCGGCATCTGCATCGGTTGCACCATGCCGGGTTTCCCGGACAAGTTCATGCCGTTCATGGACATGCCGCCGGGTGCCGGCGTGTCCTCGTTGCTCATCAAGCCGTACGGGGCGGTGGTGCGCCGGCTGCGCGGGATAACCAACGCGACGGTGAACCGCGAACCCAAGTGGCACCACAACAAGGCCGCACTCACCACCGGGTACGACCCGCGCTGGCGCCCCGTGGCGCGGAAAGGACAACCGCAGTGACGACAATCGAGGACCGTCCGGCCGGGACGGCGCAGCGCGGTCAGCTGACTGAGATGGCGTGGGACCCGATCACCAGGATCATCGGCAATCTCGGCATCTACACGAAGATCGACTTCGAGAACCGCGTGGTCGCCGAGTGCCACAGCACGTCCTCGCTGTTCCGCGGGTACTCGGTGTTCATGAAGGGCAAGGACCCGCGCGACGCCGGATTCATCACCAGCCGGATCTGCGGCATCTGCGGCGACAACCACACGACCTGTTCGGTGTACGCGCAGAACATGGCCTACGGCATCAAGACCCCGCCGCTCGGCGAGTGGATCGTCAACCTCGGCGAGGCCGCGGAGTACATGTTCGACCACACGCTCTTCCAGGACAACCTGGTCTTCGTCGACTTCTGCGAGGCGATGGTCAAGCAGACCAACCCCAGTGTGCTGGCCCGGGCGGAGAACACCGAGGCGCCGCACCGCGACGTCCACGGGTACCGGACGATCGCCGACATCATGCGCGCGTTCAACCCGTTCGAGGGCGCGGTCTACAAGGAGGCCCTGAAGGTCAGCCGCACC
>Ga0207652_10005789_pt1 | contig 10026 bp, 9 predicted proteins | sample KBSC63BmetaG_FD_184334 | JGI IMG/M metagenome (GOLD analysis project Ga0207652, IMG submission 184334) | Corn rhizosphere microbial communities from Kellogg Biological Station, Michigan, USA - KBS C6-3B metaG (SPAdes) (version 2) | ecosystem: Host-associated > Plants > Roots > Rhizosphere ...
CGTCCTACCAGGACGTCTGTTACACGAGCACCGGTCACGCGGAAGTCGTCGAGGTGACCTACGACGAGGACACGATCCCGTACGAAGCGCTCCTCGCGACGTTCTGGGCGGAGCACGACCCCACGCAGCTGAACCGCCAAGGCCCCGATGTGGGCGAGCAGTACCGGTCGGTGATCTTCGTCCACGACGAGGCCCAGCGCGCGGCCGCCGAAGCATCGCGCGCGCGGGTCCAGGCGCACCTCACACGGCCTGTCGTGACGCAGATCGAAGACGCACTCGCGTTCTGGGAAGCGGAGGACTACCACCAGCAGTACCTCGAGAAGCGCGGACTTGCGAGCTGCACCGTGCGCCTAGCGGCCACGATCTAGGCGTCACCCCGTCTCGGGGCTAAACCACAGGCATCGGATTGCCGACAAAGGCGTCAGAGATGCGGCGCTTCTCCCTTCTCCTCGGCGCCGGCGTGGCGGCCGCGGCTGCGCCCGCGGTCGTCCACGTCGCCGTCGGGTTCCACCACGTGCGTTTCACCGGGACGACGCACGTCTACACGGTGGGCTTCAGCGCGTTCGTCGCCGCGGTTGCGGCTGTCGGTCTGACCGCGATCGCCGCGCGGCGCGGCGACACGCGGACGATGGTCGTCGGGACCGCGTTCGCGGTGATGGCCGGGCTGCTCGCGCTCCACGGCTTCTCGACGCCGGGCGTGTGGTTCGGAAACAACAGCGTTGTCGCGATCACGGGCGGGGCGACCCTGCCGGCGGGCGCAATCGTGCTCGTGTTCTCGGTGCTGCCGTTGCCGCGCGTCTTGCGCAGCGTCCTGCCCTTCCTGCTTGTCGAGGCGACGTTGCTCGCTGTCATTCTCGCGCTCGGCATGTCGGCTCTGATCTGGCCGAGCCTGCTCCCGCCGGTGCCGGCACCCGGTGGTCGCGACGCGCTCGCACTGCTCGCGGTCGGCATGCTCGCGTTCGGGCTCGTAACGCTGCGCGCTGTGCGAACGTTCCTGCTGACACGGCGCCCGCTCGATCTCGCCGTTGCCGTGGGCCTCGTGTGGCTCGCGACTGCGCTCGTGCCGGCGCTGACGATGAACTACGAACAGCTCGGGTGGTGGATCGGCCACGAAGTCGAGCTCGACGGCATTCTCGTGATCGGTATCGCGGTCGCGATCGACCTCGCACGCGCAGCGCAGTCACGCCCGCTCGCCGGTGATCTCACCGCCGCGGAGCTCGTTGCGTCCGAGGATCTGTTCCTCGGCTCGCAAGTTCGCGCCCTCACTGTCACGCTTGCGGAGAAGGACGAGTACACGGAGCGCCACACACGTCGCGTTGCACTGCGTGCGGTGCAGGTCGGCGACGAGCTAGGGCTGTCGCGCGGCCGCCTGCGGACGCTGGCGATCGGTGGGCTCATCCACGACATCGGCAAGCTCGCGATCCCCGACGACATCCTGAAGAAGCCGGGCTCGCTCGACGACGACGAGTACGCGACGGTCAAGGAGCATGCGGAGCGCGGCTACCGGCTGCTGACCGAGCTGGGTGGGTTCAGCGAAGGCGTCCGCGACCTGGTGCGCGACCACCACGAGCGGCTCGACGGGAAGGGCTATCCGCGCGGGCTCACCGCCGGGCAGCTCACGCTCGACGCGCGGATCCTGGCCGTCTGCGACGTGTACGACGCGCTCATCTCGAACCGGGTGTACCGCGACGCGTGGTCGGAGCAGAACGCGATCGACTATCTGCGCGCCGAGAGCGGTACGGCGTTCGACGAGCGCTGCGTCGAGGCGCTTGCACGCGTGATCGGCCGCGACTCGGCGCGCGCGCCCGCGCCGCGCACCACACTCGTCGAAGCAACGACCTAGTAGCTAGACCCGCCGCCGCCAGCGCTCGAACACGTCCTGGACCTCGGGACGCTTCCCGTGCGGGACGAGCACGAAGAGAACGTCACCTGCCTCGATCCGCGTGCTGCCGCGCGGCGGGATCGCGTCGTCGCCGCGCACGACCACCGCGACGAGCGCCTCGCGTGGCAGGCCGATCTCGCGGACGGCTGCACCGGCGATCGCATGGTCGGCGGCGACGCGGAACTCCTCGAGGTCGAGCGTTCCGGTCCGCGCCACCTCGAGGGGCGCTTGTGACGGTGCCGATGTGCCGACGAGCCCGAGCCGCTCGGCGACCCACTCGAGCGTCGTTCCCTGCACGACGACCGAGACGAGGACGACGAAGAAGACGGCGTTGAAGATCGTGTCCGCCGATCGCAGGTGTGACGAGAGCACGAAGGTCCCGAGCACGATCGGGACGGCCCCGCGCAGCCCCGCCCAGCCGAGCAGCGCGCGCTCGCGCGCGGTGAAGCCGACGAACGGAGTGGAGGCCCAGACGGCGATCGGCCGTGCGACCACGATCAGCGCGAGCGTCAGGCCGAGCCCCGCGAATGCGACGTGCGGCAGGCGGGACGGGAACACGAGCAGGCCGAGGACGATGAAGAGCGCCACCTGTGCGACGAACGCCACGCCTTCGTGAAACGTGACGAGCTGGCCGCGGTAGCGCGACGGGGTCGAGCCGACGGCAAGGCCGACGAGATACACGCTGAGGAAGCCGCTGCCGTGCGCAGCGTCGGCCGCTCCGAATGCGAGCGCGGCGGTCGCCGCCGACGCGACGGGGACGAACGAGTTGATCGACGCCGGGATCCGCGCGAACACCAAGGTCGCGAGCCATCCGATCAGAAGCCCGATCACGAGCCCGATACCGATCTGCTTGGCGAGCAGCGTCGCCAGGTCGCCGACGCCGTAGTGCGGGCGCTCGATCCAGGCGATCAGTCCGAGCGTGAGCGCGATCGCGACCGGGTCGTTGCCGCCCGATTCCGCTTCGAGCGTGCGCGCAAGCCCGCGCCGCAGGCGCGTGCGGCGGAGCGTCGCGAACACGGCGGCCGCGTCGGTGGACGACACGACGGAGCCGAGGAGGAACGCCTCCGGCCACGAGAGGTCGAAGACCAGGTGGGCGAAGAACCCCGTGATGCCGGCGGTGACCGCCACACCGATCGTGGAGAGAAGGGTCGCGGGGATCGCGACCGCGCGCAGCCTGCGCCACGAAGTGGAGAGGCCTCCCTCGTAGAGGATCGCGACGAGCGAGACGATGCCGACTTCGCGGGCGACGGTCGCATCGTCGAAGGCGATGCCGCCGAAGCCGTCCGATCCGAGCACCATGCCGAGCCCCAGAAACGCGACGAGCGCGGGGAGGCCTGTCTTCGCTGCGCCAAGTGCGAGCGCCACGCTTGCCGCCAACACCGCTCCCACGGCGAGCATCGCCAACCCGACGGTCATCTCGCCACCAGCATCAGTCTGTCAACCATCGCAAGAACGTGCTTTACGTCCGTGAGCTTTCATTCGCACCGTGGCAACGCTGCGAATCGACGGTGGCTCGGCAGAGCAGCGACAGCTTCTCCGACAGATCGTCGCCCGCACCGGCTCGCGCGAGCCGCAGCTGAGCTTCAGCCGAGGGATCGGCCGGCGGCCACCGCGCTGCCCGGTGTTCGACTAGGCCGCCTCGACTGCGAGCTGACCGCATGCGGCTGCGATATCGCGGCCGCGCGTCAGCCGCACTGTCGCCGGAAGGCGCGCTGCGTGGAGCACGCTCTTGAACGCGGCGATCCGCTCGCGCGAGGCGCCGTCGTACATGCCGGTCGGGTTGTACGGGATCAGGTTGACCTTGAACACGCGGGCGTCCAACAGCTCCGCGAGCTCACGCGCGTGCTCGACGGAGTCGTTGACGTGATCGAGCATCACGTACTCGACGAACACCTTCCGCCTGCGAAGGCCGAAGTAGCGCGTGCACTCGGCGAGCACATCCTCGAGCGGGTAGCGGTCGTTCACCGGCATCAGCTCGCTGCGCAGCGCATCGGTCGGCGCATGCAAGGAGAGCGCAAGGCGAATGGGCTCCTCGACCTCGTCGACGAAGCGCGTCAGGCCGGGAAGCCAGCCGACCGTGGAGATCGTCGTGCGGCGGTGCGTGACGCCCGTGTCGGGGAGCAGCCGCGCCGCCTCCAGCACGGGGTCGACGTTGAGCATTGGTTCGCCCATTCCCATGAAGACGGCGTGGTCGATCGGCTCCAGCCGGCGGAAGTGCAACGCCTGGTCGACGATCTCCGAGGCCGTCAGGTTGCGCCGGAAGCGCATCTGGCCGGTCGCGCAGAACGTGCACGTGAGCGGGCAACCGGATTGCGACGAGATGCAGACCGAGCGGCGCCCGTCGCGGTAGCGCATCAGCACCGCTTCGACCGGGTGGCCGTCGGCTGTGTGGAAAAGGGCCTTGACGGTGCCGTCGGCCGAGCGCGCCTCATGCACGAGCTCGAGCGTCGAAAACGGCACCTCATCCGTAAGTCGCCGGCGCATTCCTGCGGGGAGGTTCGTCATCTCGTCGAATGACTTCGCTCCGCGCGCGGTCCATTCCCAGATCTGGCGTGTGCGGTAGGCGGGCTCGTCGGCGAGGAGCGTCGAAACGGCGTCGAGGTTCATTCGGCCTCGGTCGCCCGCAGCCAGTCGACGACGTCCTGTGCGCTCCGGTCGGGCGGGAACACCGGGTAGAAGACCTTCGCGATCCATCCACCGACCGCCACGAGCGCGAGCCGCTTGTAGAGCGTGTGTCCCTCGATCTCGAACGTGGGCAGCTGCAGCGCGTCGCGAAGACGAAGCTCAGGGTCGGCGATCACGGGGAACGGCATGTGGTTCCGCTCGGCGAACTCGATCTGCTCGTCCAGCGTCTGCGTCGACACGCCGGCGATGCGCGACGCGCCGAGCTCCGCGAGCTCGGAGGCGTGATCGCGGAAGCCGCACGACTGCGGTGTGCACCCACGAGCGCCCGGGACGTCGTCCCAGCCGGGGAACGGCAGCCTGCCGGGCAGGCCCGTGCGCGGGTACACGTAGAGCACGTCGAGCTCCGCGACGTCGATCGGGCCTTGCGTCGACTCGAGCGTCACGTGCGGTAGCTCCGCACCGGTCAGATGATCTGCAGCCCCGTCGTCCTCGGGGACGGGCAGGTCCGGCGGCAGCGCGTACGGATCGTGGTGGGCCACGCGAAGAAGGCTAGTCTCACCCGGCCTTGATCGATCTTCGCTCTGACACCGTGACCAAGCCCACGCCCGCAATGCGCGAGGCCATGGCGACCGCGGAGGTGGGGGACGAGCAGGAACGCGAGGACCCGACCGTCCTCGAGCTCGAGCGCCGCACTGCGGAGCTGCTCGGGCACGAGGAGGCTGTCTATCTGCCGACTGCGACGATGGGAAACCAGATCGCGCTCACGATCTTGGGCGAACGCGGCGGCGAGCTGATCGTCGAGGAGCGCGCCCACATCATGGTCTCCGAGCTCGGCGGCGCCGCCTACCACTCAGGGCTCCAGACGCGCGGCCTTCCCGGCTACCGCGGGCGGATCAGCGCGGAGCAGGTGCGGACGACGTTCTGGAACGACGGCGAGTTCTGGACGCCCCGGATGTCCGTGCTCGCGCTCGAGAACACCCACAACACCGCCGGCGGCACAGTCTGGCCGCTCGCGGAGCTGCGTGAGACGGTCGCGGCTGCCCGCGAGCTCGGGCTGAGCACGCACCTCGATGGTGCGCGGCTGATGAACGGGGCCGTCGCGTCGGGGCTTCCGGCGGCGGAGATCGCCTCGCTGTTCGACACAGCGACGCTGTGCCTCTCGAAAGGCCTCGGCTGCCCGCTCGGCGCACTGATCGCCGGGTCCCACGAGCTCATGCACCGCGCGCGAATCGAGAAGCACCGCTTCGGCGGCGCGATGCGGCAGGCGGGCATCGTTGCGGCTGCGGGCGTCTATGCGCTCGATCACAACGTCGACCGGCTCGCCGACGACCACGCGCGCGCCCGGCGGCTCGGTGAGGGCTGGGCCGAAGCAGGATTGTCCGTCGATCTCGAGCTCGTGCAGACGAACTTCGTGCAGCTCGACATCGCGTCGATCGGGCTGACCGAAGACGAGGCGATCGCCCGGATCCGCGAGCAGGGCGTCCTCCTCTCGTACACGAGACCGGGTGTGCTCCGGGCCGTCACGTCGCTGGAGATCGACGACGACGCGATCGAGCATGCGCTCACCGCCGTCCCCCGTGCACTGGAGGCAGTCCGTGTCTAGGAGAGCCAAGCAGCTCGATCGCCTGCTGCAGCAGCAACAGGCCGAGCGGTTTCCGTCGGTCGCCGCAGCTGTCGTGCGCAAGGGCGAGACCGTCTGGGCGAACGCGGTTGGCGGTGCCGACTACGAAGCCGGCGAGGACGCGACCCCGGGGACGCAGTACCGGATCGGCTCGATCACGAAGACCTTCACCGCGACGTCGATCATGCAGCTGCGCGACGCCGGCAAGCTCGATCTCGACGATCGGCTCGGCGAGCACCTCGATGACGTCGGTGACGGCTCGCCGACGATCCGACGCATGCTCGCCCACATCTCGGGGCTGCAGCGCGAAGTGGGAGAGATGTTCGTCGACCTGTCGATGCCGAGCGAAGAGGATCTCCGCGTCGGGTTCGCACTCGAGCCTGCACGCGCCCATCACTATTCGAACCTCGCCTTCGGTCTACTTGGGCGCGTCGTCGCAGCCAAGAGCGGCGTGCCGTACACGCAGTACGTCGATGAAAACGTGATCGAGCCGCTGGGGCTCGAGCGCACGACGTGGCACGCGGCGGCGCCGCGCGCGCAGGGCTACCTCGTGGATGACTACGCGCGCACCGTCTGGACGGAGCCCGAGCTCGATCTCGGCGGGGTCGCTGCCATGGGCCAGCTCTGGTCGACGGTCGAGGATCTCGTCACGTGGGCGACATTCCTCGCGCGTGGCGAAGCCGGCGTGCTCGATCCGAAGACGGTCGAGGAGATGTGGTTCCCGCAGGTCATGTACTACCCAGACGACTGGGTGCTCGGCTGGGGGCTCGGGCTGATGCTCTTCAACGAGGGCGGCACCATCTTCGGCGGCCACGGCGGCGCGATGCCCGGCCACCTCGCCGGCGTCTACGTGAACCGCAAGACGCAGATCGGCGCGGCCGCGCTGACGAACTCCGGCTCGCGCGCCGAGATGGACGGCTTCGCGATCCGGCTCGCGCAGAAGGCGATGGAGCTCTGGCCCGAGCCGATCGAGACGTGGCGGCCGGAGGAGGAGCCGCCGGCCGACGTCCGAGCGCTGCTCGGCGTGTGGTGGTCCGAGGGCACGCAGTTCGTGTTCACCTGGGAGAACGGGTCGCTGCGCGCCAAGGTCACCGGGTCGCTGCCCGGACGCGCGGAGACGACGTTCGAGCGCGACGGCGACGGCTTTGTCGCCGCAGCCGGCCGCGAACGAGGTGAGCGCCTGCGCGTCGACGGGGAGCAGCTCGTGTGGGCGGGCTACCCGTTCACGCGTGCACAGCAGCCGTTCGCGGCCGGCTGAGCGATCAGATCAAGAGTCGCTCTTCAGTTGCCCGCGCAGCGCACCGCCCGGGTACTTCGCGTTGTGCACGTTGACGTAGTACGCCGACGGACGCTTCTCGATCGCGGCCGCGAGCGCAGCAGTGGTCGTCGTGCAGCCCTTCGCCTTGTACACCTTCCCGAACGGCACGACCACAGGCCCTGCGACGCCAGGCGCGCCCTTGTGGATATGGGCGGCCAGGATCGTCTGCACCCTGGAGACCTTGATCTCCCAGCACACCCGGCGGCCGGTGATGGTCACCTCGGCCGTGCCGCGTCCGTCCGGGTCGCCCTTCGGCGTCTCCGACTTGCCCAGCAGCGTCGCGTGCAGCGAGTTGCTCTTCAGCTGAGACGCCATCGCGCCGGTTGCGACGACAAGTGCTGCCAGGAACGTCAGACCCACGTACCTCATGTCGGCTCCCTTCTGTTGGGGACGCCGGGAATACCTCGCAGCCGGGCGGCCGGTTTGCTCAGGCGAGCAGGTACCAGACCACGACCGCCCCGTAGACGCCGACGAGCAGGAAGCCCTCCCAGCGTCGTGACCTGCCGTCCGCCACGACGATCGCCGCGAAGAGTGCTGCAGCTGCCATGGTGGCGATCTCGACGACTCGGAACGAGAGCGGGAGGCCCCGGCCGACGATCCACGAGAGCAGGCACACCGCCGGGGCGACAAAGACCGCCACCTGCATGGACGATGTGATCGCGATCTCGGTTGCGAGCGTGGTGTTCCCGCGACGGGCGATCACAACGGCGCCGCCGTGCTCGGCTGCGTTGCCGACGATCGCGACGATCACGACCGCGATGAAGAACTGGTTCAGCCCAACCGCTTCGCCGAAGTGGCCGAGCGAGTGCACGAGGATCTCCGAGACGAGCGCCGTCGCCGCGGTCGCCACCGCCAGCACGGCGAGCGACCGCCTGAACGACCACGCGTGCGCCGCCGGCTCGACGCGCTCGGCGGCGCGGTGGATACGCAGGTTCTGCCACGTGATTCCGAGGTAGGCGAAGAGCAGGACCGCGGAGATCGGGATCGACAGGATGAACAGCGAATGCCGATCCTGTGAGCTTCCGTTCCACGCGAGCGCCGAAGGGATCGCGAGGAACGCGACCGCACCGAACACCGCGAAGAGCTGCCAGCGGAGCGACCGGGCGTCGACCTTGCCGTCGCCGCCTGCGATCATCGCGGCCCCGAGCACCAGCAGGATGTTCGAGACGACCGAGCCGGTCAGCGACCCGCGCACGACACCGGGCAGCGAGTCTGCAACCGCAAACAGCGCGATGATGAGCTCCGGCGCATTGCCGAAGCTCGCGTTCAGGAAGCCGCCCACGCCGGGGCCTGTGTGTTCCGCCGCGTGCTCCGTCGCTTCGCCGATCAGCCACGCGAGCGGGATCAGCGCGACGGCCGCCAGCACGAACAGCGACGTCTCGTCGAGATGGAAGACAAACCGCGCGAGGATCGCCACGGGCGTGAGCACGAGGCTTCCCCACAGGATCCTGCGCGCCACGTGGCTACCTTAGCGCCGGATGATCGACGCGGTCCTCTTCGACTGGAACAACACGCTCGTCAGTTTCGAGTGGGACGACGAGCTCGTCGAGGTGGGCCACCGGGCCGGGCTCGGGCACGACGACCCGGCGTTCACTGCCCGCTGGCGCGAGACGATGCTCGGCGGGCCCAACGGTGATCGCCGCTACGCCGACATCCTGCGCGACCTCGGCGTCGCCGATCCGGACGCCTTCATCGACGCCGAGCACGAGGTCTGGCGCCCCGCCCATTCCGTGCTGGCGTCGGCCCAGGCACTGCTCGAAGCGCTGCGGTCGCGCGGCATCAAGACCGGGCTGGTCGCGAACTCGTGGCCCGACCCGGGCCGCGTGCTGCGCCGGGACGCCGAGGAGTTCGGGCTGGCCGAGCGTCTCGACGTGCTCGTCTTCTCGGATGAGGTCGGGCTTCGCAAGCCGGACCCGGAGATCTTCCTGCATGCCTGCCGCCAGCTGGAGGTCGAGACAGCTGCCACGATGTACGTCGGAGACAATCTTGTCACCGATGTGCAAGGTGCCTCGGATGTGGGCATGACCACGGTCCAAGCGCTGTGGTTCAGAGCAGACGACACCCCGGGGATCGAGGCGGACTTCATGGCGTTCACGCCGATGGACGTCCTGAACGCCGTGCTGCGCTTAGCTCGGTAAGCGCAGAAAGTCAAGTCTTGCGGGTGTCCGCGGTGGTTCGGACAATGCCGGTATGACGCCAGAGCAGATCGCCGCGCCGGCGCTGCCGCTCCATCCTCAGGACGAGATGGAGTGCCGTCGCTGCGGCGTCCACTGCGACAAGGTCGTCCATCCGGGCGCGTGCCTCGCGCGCGGCTGCCCATTCGTCTACTCGTACGAGGCGTGGGGCCACACGTACGTCGGCTGCATGCAGAAGGTGTACGAGGTCGAGATCGATCTCGACATGCTCCGGGCTGCCGAGGCGCGGAAGCCCGGCTTCGGCGCGATCCGTGCGATGCGGCGCCCGCTGCCGATGTGCAAGGCGGAAGTCGAGCGGACGTACGAGTCGCGCCTCGACGAGGAGCTCGGCTGCATCAATCCCGAGTTCGACGAGCTCCCCGTCGGCGTTCCGACCTTCCGCGTC
>Ga0207652_10005790_pt1 | contig 10026 bp, 12 predicted proteins | sample KBSC63BmetaG_FD_184334 | JGI IMG/M metagenome (GOLD analysis project Ga0207652, IMG submission 184334) | Corn rhizosphere microbial communities from Kellogg Biological Station, Michigan, USA - KBS C6-3B metaG (SPAdes) (version 2) | ecosystem: Host-associated > Plants > Roots > Rhizosphere ...
GCTGGAGCTCGAGAGCGCGGGCCTGGGTCTCGATCTCACGTGCATTCAGGCGCGACAGGTTCATGAACCCTCCGGGCGTACGCGAAACACGATGCGTGACGGCGTGATTGAGTTTGGAGCAGCGCAGTCGTCGTGAGCGACGCAGATCTCCAGGCTCTTGAGCGCTCCCATACTTTTCATGGTAAATATTTCGTGCTCGGCGGTCTCATACATCTGGGAAACGAAAAAATGGACCGATTGCGCCTGCGTGAACTCAAGGCGGCGGCAAAGCGCCCGGCCCTAAAGGAAATAGTTTTGGCTTTCCCTGCAAATCCAGAGGGTGATGCCACATCCTTGCGCGTTCGTGATGAACTCGATGGTTCGGATATCGAAATTACGACACTAGGCCGAGGACTCTCAACCGGGAGCGAACTTGAATATGCGGACTCGGAAACGATAAGGAGCGCATTGGAATCGCGCCGCTAGAGGTATATAGTGCCGCTTAGGCAAAATGGGAGATGTCTCCTATGACAGAAAAGGACGCATCGGTGGAACCGGTACTGTGCAAGTTCTGCGGCTGGACACAACCGCTTCATTGGCGAAAGGAAAATGCACCTGAACATGCGAATCGCAGGCAGGCAGACTATAAATATAACCTGGCGCAATGTCCCGGTTTTACCAAGCCGCGGGCACCATGTAGCGTAGTTCGGCTCCAACCCAAAACGGTTCCAAAATGAGAAAAAGGCCGCGATTCGTCGCGGCCTTTCGTTTTTGCTTACGGAAGTGCGGTAATTTTTACCTTGCTGAAGGGTTGGCGGTGGCCGCGTTTCTTGAAATAGCGGCTTTTTGCGCGGTAATGGATGACAGTGACTTTGCCGGCGCGACCTTCTTCGACGAGTTCCGCAGTAACTTTTGCGCCTTTGACAACTGGACTTCCCACGGTTGCTTTAGAGCCGTCGTCGACAAGGAGCACTTTTTCAAATGAAATCTTACCCCCTTTGGTTTCCGGGAGTTTCTCGACGGTAAGCACGGAGCCGTCTGTTACGACGTACTGCTTGCCGCCTGTTTCTATGACTGCGATTTTTGCCATATAGAGCTGTAAATATACCTTAAATATCAGGGAAATCAACACCCCGTTAGATATCCATTTGAGGCTTATCTAAAGTCACCGGTTCGACGTCAGCTTTGGAGCCGGCGATCCGCAGCACATCTTTATCTATCTTTCCAAGCTCTTTATAGCCGTTGTTGAAATGCGAAATGGTGGTTGTGAGCGCGCTCCCCATTTTTTGGTAGTATTCCTCATGTTTTTCGATGTGCTTTACGAGCTCCCCCACACGCTTTTGGATCTCAGCGGCATGCTTTTCTATCTCGAGCGCTTTAAGACCCTGCAGCACCGTCTGTAAATATGCGAGAAATGACGTCGGTGAGACGATGATTACTTTGTATTTAGATGCTGCGCGCTGGATCAAATTTTCGTTCTCCGAACCGCCGACTTGATTCGTAAGCAGATCGTAATAAATGCCCTCGCTCGGAATGAACATGAACGCGAAATTCATCGTGCCTTCGTCGGGGCGGATGTATTTGGCGGTTTCCTGGATGCGCAGCTTGAGGTCGTTCACGAATGTTTTCTCCAGCGCCGCGCGCTCGGGAGTGCCAATAGTGGCGCTGACGAATCTCGTGTAATTATCCAAAGAGAATTTAGAATCGACCGGCACGAGTTTTTTGTCGACGATGACAACGGCATCCACGATCTCTCCGTTCTTGAATTCATATTGGATGCGATAATCCGTCGGGCTCATTACATTTTTGAGCACCGTTTCCAGATAGTATTCACCAAGGATGCCGCGCTGCTTCGGATTTTTCAGTATATCTTGCAAGTTCTGCAGCTGCTCCGCAAACGTCTGCGTTTGCCTTCCTATTTCTTTTACAGATGTAATCTCCTGCGTGATCTCTCTGATAAGGCGCGCGCTCTCTCCGTGCTGTCCGCGCATCGTCTCCTGTATCTGGCGGTTGGATTCATGCATGCGCGAATCGACGGCACGAGCAAGGTCTTGCATGGCATTCTGCAAGAGCAGCATACTTTGCGAATCTTCCTTTACTTCAATTGGGGTCTGTTTACGGAATACGAAAAATGCGATGAGAGCAAAATTTGCAAGCAAAAGCGCAACAATTACCCATTCCATGTCGGGAGTATACCATTTTGCATTTTCATCTTTCCTTAATGCTTGTGTTGCATACTTCTGCCTTCCGCCAAGTCTAGGGAGGACTTGTAGGACGGGGACCGCGGCTTGTATTGCGTACGCTGCGGTTCCCACTTCTTTTGTGCTATGATGCGGCCATGTTGCAGCAGAAGATCCGTGAAGATCTGAAGGACGCCATGCGGGCGAAAGACAATCTCCGCCTGCAGACGCTGCGCGGTGCGCTCGCCGCATTCACCAATGAGCTCGTTTCAAAGAGCATGAAGCCGACCGAAGACGTGCCGGATGACATGGCTACCATTGTCCTCAAACGTCTCGCGAAGCAGCGTAAAGATTCGGCAGAGCAATTTGAAAAAGGCGGCCGCCCCGAACTCGCAGAAAAAGAAATGGCAGAGCTCAAAATAATCGAGGCGTATCTCCCTGAAAAAGCTTCTGCCGAGGCGATAGAAAAAGTCGCGCTTGCGAAAATGAAAGAATTAAACATTACGGGCGTAGACGGCATAGGGAAACTTACCGGCGCCATAGTGAAGGAGTTTGCGGGCTCCGCCGATGGTACGGACGTGCGCGAAGTACTCCAAAAACTTTTGAAATAAATTTAGTACTGCGGATTTCTCTTTGCGTGCAAGAAACCCACCAGAGATGCCGCGCCGGCAAGCAAAAATGAGATACCGAGGCCGACGGGCAACGAGAATATAGAAATGCAGACGGCCGCAACGATGCACATGGCTATACGGCCGAAGGCCTGTGCGATCTCTTTGAGCACCGTATATTCATCTATATAGGTGCCGTTGTCCGCTGCTTGCTCCAGTGCGAGAAAATCCGCACTGGTGTCGGTGGGCGCCGCATACGCCGCAACGAAAACCGCGGAGACGGGTGTTGCCACCGCTACGCGAAGAAGCCAGGAGGTTGCCGCAACCGTTGCATGGAGCAATTCCCTGCCTTTAAGAAGCTTTTGTCCGCGGGAGCGCAAAAGTATCGCGAGAAGCAGCGTCGCGGAAAGTACGAGACCGAGAAGTTTGTAGGAAAGTCCCACCAAAACGAAAATCGACAGCGGCCACAAGAGAAGCAATGCCGTGCCTTGCAAACCTTCTACGAACGCAGGTTCAACAAAGGTGTTGTATTTTGGTTCAAAAAGTTCCGCAAATGCCTCGCCATAGCTCCATGCGAAGCGCTCGTACATTTCCGGTACGTGGAAGAGCGGCGCCAAAGATGCGATAAGAATAGTCGCGCCACCGAAAAGCAGGACCGCGGCGCCTAATTCTCCGCTTACCAGTGCATAACCGGCGACGATCGGCATGCATGCGATAAAGAGTTCTTGCGGGACATCGTCGCTCATGAGTTCATACTTCCTTTCGAGTGCATACGGCGTCCAATAAAACGCCCGATACACGCCGATGAATAGAGCGAAGCATACGACGCCGATAAGTCCATTCAACAAACCGGCGAGTGCGGCTGCAAAGACGAGGAGCCCGAGGACGCAGAGAAATACGCCCGCCATCATGCGAGAGCGTACGCCGTGCGCGAGCTGGCGTGCGGAGTACGGCGTTACGAGGATGGTTATCACTTGCGTAAGCTCGTACAAAAGTATCACGTGCACGAACGCATCGGTAAGGTTTCCGTACAGTCCGTACAGATACTCCAGCACGAACACCCACGCAAAACTCGCGGTCGCGGCAAGCGCGGCGCGCATCAAGAATCTATGAGCGGAAAGAGCTCCCAGCGCCCTCCGCGACACCTGCGGCTGCATGCCGTAAGTATGACCCGTCGTGCGGCATTATTTTCCCACAGGGTGTGGATAGTTAATCCGATGAGTCGGAGCTACTAGAATCGTCCGGACTGCTCTGCGTATCCGTCGCCGTAGTACTCGAACTTTGCGTTGTCTGTATGGTCGATGTGCTTGTGGTCGCCGTATCGCTTACCCCGATATTGAATTTTGTTTTCAGCCAATTGCGCGTGTTAATGCTGTCCTGCGTTTCTTTCATCTTGCGGATCGCATCCTGGAATGCGCCGAAGGCTTTTCCCCATTTGCCATGCTTCGCGTCGCTGTTACCCGCATCTATGTCACCCTTTGCGGAGCGGGTGATGTCGGACACAGAAGACGCTACCTGCGTATCAGAGGCGTCTTTCGTTATTTTTTGCGTTTGGTCTACCGCATCCTGCGCCCATTTGAGCTGATTGAGTGCCGCGTTTTTTACCGCAGGAGAATCCGTCGCGGTAAACGACGCTTCTACGTTGTTCTGGTCGGTATCAATCGTATCTGCATGCTTCTGTATCAATGATGTGATTCTCGTAGCGTTGTTCTTTTGCTTCGTGGGAAGTGTGGCAAGTACGACCTCGTGGGCATTCAACGACGCCTCGAGATCCGTTTGTGCATTCGCTGCCTGCACGTCGTCATTCTTCGCTAAGAGCGCAACATTTGAACTGAAATTCGTCATTGCCGCATTAAGCCCCCGCTCGATGTCCGCCGTAGCAACCGGACTAAGCTTATTGGTCGCGGCCAGCTCTTCCGCCTCTTGCAGACGGCGATTAGTGAGTTCCGCGCTCCACTCGGCTTTGGCCTCAGGTGTGAGCGCAAGCGCACCCTGGATTGGCTCATTGACACGAGTCTTAAAAGAATACAGTGCCTGTCCTGGAAGAGCGCTTTCAGCCGCATACGACGTGGTAACGCCAATGCAGAGCACGAGTATGCACGCAGCAAACGCCGGGTGCGTGAGAAATACCGGAGAGTTCAGAGCATTGGCTACGCGCGAGGGGAAAGCTGCAAGAGCATCAGTGGTACGCTCTTGCCAGCTCGAGCGCAGCGGATGCTCGCGCATATGCACTTGCAGTTGGAGTCGCATGTTGTTGCGCTCACGAACTGTGAGGACAACGCCACGGAGCGCTCCGAATATTTTTTCTAGATTATTCATATGTTGCCCGGACTAGAGGCCCATATCTCGCACGCGGCCTATAGAGCCGTCACCGATATAGACGTGGTCTTGCCATAAAGCTTACATGAAATATGTGTGAACGCTATCCAAGCTAAAAACGCCCCGAAAAGGGGCGTTTTTAGGGTACTTCCGGAGGGAATTACCAACGGTTGCCGCCGCCGTTGCCGCGACCATAGCCACCGCGGTCGTTGCCGCCGCGATAACCACCGCCACCTCCACGAGGGCGCTCCTCCATAGGACGGGCTTCGTTTACCGTAAGCGTGCGTCCGCCGAACTCCTTGCCGTTCCACATGTCGATACCCTTCTGGGCGTCCTCGTCAGACGAGAACTCGACGAAACCGAACCCTTTCGAGCGGCCCGTCATACGGTCCATGATGATTACAGCGGAAGAAACGGCGCCAGCCTGCGAGAAGGCGTCCTTGAGTTCAACATCGGTGGTTGCGTAAGGCAGACCTCCGACATAAAGCTTCTTTGCCATTGTGTTCCTGTTGTTTTCTTAAAAATGTAAACCAACCGTCCCCTGCTTGCCAATTCAAATGACCGCACGTGGAACACTTACATTAGCCTTCATGATACCTCTACTAAGCCGGCAAATCAAGACTCGAAAAGCGGTTTGTTGACTATCGATTTTAAGCGCTCTATTCCTCGATAAATTCGTACTGATACGACGTTTTCGCTTACCCCGAGCGTGCGCGCGATTTCTTTGGGAGAAAGGCCGTCTATGAATCGCATAACGATCACAACGCGATACAAATCGTCTAATGTATCGAGCAATTTCATTGCGAGGCGCGCATCAGGAATGTCCGCCGGGTCTTTCACTGACTCGTCTTCGACTTCAAAGCCGTCTTCTTCCATCATGTTGTCCAAAGAGCTCGAGCGTTTGCGCCGCGAAGAGTCGACGATCAGATTATTCGCGACGCGATACAGAAACGCGCGCAGGTGCTCCACCTTTTTGCCTTTGGCCAGATAGTCCCAGGTTTTGGTAAACGTTTCCTGCACGATGTCCTTGGCAACCTCGCGGTCGCGGATGCGCACGAGCACATGCCGAAAGAGAGCATCCGAATGTTCGTCGAACGCGGCCAGAAATTCCGCCTCCAGCTTTTGGGAGGCATTTTTGGGCATGTTATCCCCCTCTAGCATATAGACCTATAAGCCTAACATTTTCGGTGTATCGATGCTAAGAAGCGCATATTTCGCGACCATCGAATTATTAACTGAAAAAGCGCAAAATCGATTGACGTAATTGATGGGTAGCGTACTGTTCCGGCAGGCCCTTTTACAATGGGTTGTTTTCGGAAAACGGAGAAGTCTCATGAACGTGCAGACAAAACCCGCAAAAGCCGCGGATAAGGCAATCCGTCAAATAAGCGATGCTGAGTTCGAGGATTTAATGCTACGAGCGAAAAGCGCTCTCGATAAAGCAGAACCGGTCAAGATCGCGGTCGAGAGAATCCGGCCGTATCTTGATCAACCGCGGCATTATTTCGAACCGCAGTCGATCAGGGAATTGAGCAATTCTATCTGCGTTGCTGGTCAGCTGCAGCCTGGTATCGTCCGAAAGAAATCCGGCGACGCCTATTCTATCCTCGACATCAGAACGGATATCCAGCGACGCAAAGTCCGCGGCACCTCTGACTATGAATTGGCTGCGGGCGAGCGTCGATGGAGAGCTATCTGGCTTATTCCCGAAGACGTGCGGCCGCTGTATGAGGCGAGACTCATCGAAGCCGATGATCAGTTGATGCACTATCTGGTCTCAAGTATCGACAATGCCGGCAGGGAGAATCTTGGGCCTTTGGAGTGTTGCGACAGCATCCAACGCTACGTTGCTGAGGGCTTCAGCTACAAGCAGATCGCGGTGATCTTGAGTATAAGTGCGCCGGCCGTTGCGCAATACTACAAACTCCGCAATCTCCATCCGGACCTGAAGAAACTGATCAATCCCGCTCTGGAGCGAAGTGAACGACTGCCTCTTATGGCAGCGTATGAGATTGCCGATTCCAAACCCGAGAGCCAACTCGAACTGGCGGAACGGGTGCTCAACCAGGACTTGCGTGCCGTCAATATCAAAAGTGTCATCAGTCGTCAGCAAACTGGCGCGCGCGGACAGAGTTCGGCGACGGCGGGAATGCCTCGTCTTTCTACCGTGTTCAATGCGTTCCGCGGACTCTTGGAGTCAGCGGAAATTCTGCATGAATTGTTGAGCAATGCGGACCGCAGAGCATTGGTGGATAAGGCTTTCGAAAATCCTGCCGATGCGCAGACGTTCGCTTTTCAACTCAGCGAAGCAGCCAAGAAAATCGTTCAGTGCAACAATCGCATGCCGAAGAGCGCAAAAACGAAAATCTGATGCGTTTTTGCTGCTTTAGAGATTCAGTCCCGGACTTAGGCCCGGGACTCTCTTTTTTGTGGACCAGCGGGGGATTGAACCCCGGACCTCCTCATTGCAAATGAGGCGTTCTACCACTGAACTACTGGCCCAATTGCCCTAACAATAGCCTTTTTTAGCCTTTTTCTCAATGCTGTTCGGCTAGAGAGACCGCGTGTTCGGCAAAATCTTTGACCGACGAGCCGACGCTCTGGAGCATATGGTGAAATGGCGCTTTGTCATGTAAATGCGGCGAGGCGTTTACTTCTAGGAGGTATGGGCCGTGCTTGGTCACCATAATATCCGCATTGGAGAAGTGGGACAATCCCAGTGCTTGATGCGCGGCTCTGGCCATATCGGCTATTGCCTGCTTTTCTTCGTGAGTGAAATTGCTCGGCACTTCGTAGTCGACATTTGCATCAGAAATGAGTTTGCGGGTCAGATAGCGCGAACCTGTCGGGATGCGTATTTGCGCAGGCGGCAGAGTATAGAGTTGTTCGTTGCGGAAATTCTCTATGACGCCAACGCTCGCTTCGCGGCCGAGTACATATTCTTCTACCAACGCGCTTCCGAAAGCATCGAGCACGTCCCCTATCGCATCCGGCAGATCTATCAAGGTCTCTGCAATGACGATGCCGAAAGACGAGCCTTCCATTGGCGGCTTTACCACATATGGCGCGGGGAAAAGCGAAAATACTTTCATTGCCATATCCGCGGTAGTGCCGTCTCGCACAGTAAAGGAAATGCCCGCAGGAATGCGAATGCCTGCACTGCGCAGTACGTTTCTCGCGGCGATTTTATTTAGCGAGATGCTTGCCGGAAGCGCGCCGGAGCCGGCATAGGGAATGCCCATGCGCTGCAATATTCTTTGCACCGTACCGTCTTCTCCTGCTCCGCCATGGAGCGCATTGAGGACCACGTCTACTTGTGAAAGCGCACGCGCAGGCTCAGCGGGCATGCCGCGCGAATGCCAGAGCCCGTTGCGGTCGATAAAAATATCGCGCGTATCGTAGCGATCTTCGGGAAGCGCCTGAAGGAGTGCTGCGCCGCTCTTTAGCGAGCTGTCATACTCGCTCGAAGAACCGCCGCGCAATATCCCTACGATAGTGCGTGCCATTGCAAAAGTATACCACTAGAAGAGACCGCGCCGCTGCCTTTTGCGATGCCACGTTATCGCGAACCTATGTGCCTCAGCATTGGCAAGCAGGATATCTTTTTCATGCGCGGCTATGGCTTTAGTGTCGCCGGCAAGACGGAGCGGGTGATGAAATTCGTCCTTTACCACGCCGACGACCGGTATTTGCAAACCTGCGTCTTTAAGGATTTTTTCCGCACGCCGCATCTGCGCTGTAGAGCCATCTACCGCGATGACGCGCGGCAAAGTCCATTCGTTGTGGTTAAGCCGGCGTTCAAGCGTCTCTGCGAGCGCGCCGGGGTCATCGTTGGTTACTGTACGAATTTTGAATTTTCGGTACTCGGTTTTTTGCGCTTCACCGCCTGCCACTACCGTCATCACACCGACGGTTTCATTCCCCGCCGTATGCGCGATGTCATAGGCTTCGATGCGTACCGGCCCGCCTGGCGAAGCGCGGTATTCGTCCTTTATCAACGACACATCGCGGATATGCGTGAGCGCGTCTACCTGCCGTCTGCGCACTTCAGCAACCTCGTACTCCTCCCTTTCAGCCGCCTCTTTCATTTCTTTCTCAAGTCTTCGCTTAAGCCCGTGAAATTGGGCGGAGAAAAGATCTTTGATGTTGCGGATTGTCTTCGCATATTCCTCTTTGCTCATTTCGCCGGTACAAACGCCCGGGCACCGGCCAATCTGTCTGTTAAAACACGGCCTGCACGTCTGGCCGGGTTTGAGCTTTTGCTCGGGACACGGCGTACATTTGTTGTCGCGGAAAGGAAATATATCGCGCACCAGCCTGAGGGCTTCTTGCAATGATGCGCCATGCGGAAATGGTCCGAACTGATACTTAATCTCGGACTCCTTCCAATTCTGGAAAAGCTCGCGGCCGCGCACGATGAGTACACGCGGAAAATCTTCTTTGGTGATTACCAGATAGTTGAAGCTTCTGTTGCTCTTTTCCAGTATGTTGTACGGTGGCTGATGCCGTTTGATCAGGTTTGCCTCAAGTATTAATGCCTCCAAGACAGAATCCGTAGTCACATGATCCACTTTTTGCGCTTCCTGCACCATCGTGACAATTCCTTCGCCGCGAGAATCCGCGAGATCCTTGGCAAAATAACTACGCACACGGTCTTTGAGCGATGTCGCTTTGCCGATATACAAAAGTTTTCCCCTTTCCCCGCGGAAAAGGTAGACACCCGGCTCATCCGGCAGATTAAATTTTGCTAAATCTTCGCGCTGCATGGAATAGTCTTACCGCAGTATGGAGGCTGCGGCAAGAAGGAGGACGAATCCTCTTTGTAGTTCACTTAGTCAACCGCCGGTACTTTATTTCCAAGTCCAAGCTTTTTGTGAAGCGCGACTAATTCCGGCGGAAGCGCTCCGTTGCGGATGAAATCGTCATGCACGCGTATGACC
>Ga0207652_10005791_pt1 | contig 10025 bp, 7 predicted proteins | sample KBSC63BmetaG_FD_184334 | JGI IMG/M metagenome (GOLD analysis project Ga0207652, IMG submission 184334) | Corn rhizosphere microbial communities from Kellogg Biological Station, Michigan, USA - KBS C6-3B metaG (SPAdes) (version 2) | ecosystem: Host-associated > Plants > Roots > Rhizosphere ...
CCAGGGGATGAAGATCGCCGCGTCCGAGGCGCAGTGGAACACCTGCCAGCCGTGCGGCTTCTCCCTGTTCCAGATCGGCGGGTTCTCGGCGCAGGACCCCACCCCCCGCTTCGCGATCACCATCCCCAGGCTGCTGTCCTGGATGGCCACCGGGTCGTTCGACGGCAAGGTGGAGGGGCTGAACCAGCTGCAGCACCAGGAGCGGCGCTCGTTCGGGCGCGGCAGCTACGAGCCTGACATCCGGCTGATGTACTGGTCGATGCGCGTGATGGCAATGCTCGGGGTCGCCATGTTCCTGATCGCGGCGGTCGGAGCGTGGCTCTACCGCCGCCGCACGCTGGAGCAGACGCGCTGGTTCCTGTGGATCGGGGTGGTCGCCATCGCCTTCCCCTACATCGCGGCGACTGCCGGCTGGATCCTGACCGAGATGGGCCGCCAGCCCTGGATCGTGCAGGGCCTCCTGAAGACCTCCGCCGCGGTGTCGACCGGCCTCGGCACGAGCACCATCGCGGCCAGCCTGGCCGTCTTCGTCGCGCTCTACACCGTCCTCGGCGTCGTCGACTTCGTGCTGATGCGCCGCTACGCACGGCTCGATCCGCCCCCGGCCGGCGAGCTCCCCGGCGTCGCCCCGCCGGTCGCGGACATGCCCCAGCCGAGCGTCCCCACGGGAGGCGGCTAGCGTGAGCCTCGAGGAGGTCTGGTTCGTCCTGATCGGCGTCCTTTGGAGCGGCTACTTCGTGCTCGAGGGCTTCGACTTCGGCGTCGGCATGCTGTTGCCGTTCCTGCCCCGGGACGAGCGCGAGCGGAGTCTGATGTTCCAGGCGATCGGCCCGGTCTGGGACGGCAACGAGGTCTGGCTCGTGGTCGCGGCGGGGGCCACGTTTGCGGCGTTCCCGGCGTGGTATGCGACCCTCTTCTCGGGGTTCTATGTCGCGCTGCTCGCGATCCTCGTGCTGCTCATCGTCCGCGTGGTGTCCTTCGACTGGCGCGAACGCCACGACGGCGAGCGCTGGCGCGTCACCTGGCTGTGCGCGAACAGCATCGGCAGCTTCGGGGCGTCGTTCCTGTGGGCGCTGGCGCTGGCCAACCTCGTCCAGGGCGTCCCGCTCGACTCCTCCCACGTGTTCACGGGAGGGATCGTCGATCTGTTCTCGCCCTACACCGTCTTCATGGGCGTGGCGGTGGTGGCCCTCTTCGCCCTGCACGGGGCGATCTACCTGACCCTGCGAACCAGCGGCGCCCTGCGCCCGCGGGCGGCGGCGACGGCGCGCCGGCTGGCGCCGTTCGCGGTGATGCTCGCCGCGGGCGGCGTCGCCTGGACGGTCGTCGTCGCGCACCAGAACAACCAACGGGCCGTGCTGCCGGTCGCGATCCCCGCCGTCATCACCGGCGCGCTCGTGATCGCCGCCGCCGTGCTGACCGCTCGCGGCCGGCCGGCCTGGGCGTTCGCGTCGACGGCGCTGGCGGCGATCGGCGTCGTCGCCACGATCTTCACGGGCCTCTATCCCCGCGTGCTCGTCTCCGACCCGGCGTTCGGCAACAGCCTGACGATCTCGAACGCCGCGTCCGGGCACTACGCGCTCGAGGTGATCACCGTCGTCGCGGTCATCTTCACCCCCGTCGTCCTGCTCTACCAGGGCTGGACGTACCACGTGCTCCGGGCCCGGCTCGGCGGCGGCGACGGCCCCGCGCCGGCGGAGCGGCCGGGCGAGCCTCAGGCCGGCTGAGCGGGCGTGCCCCCGCTCGACACCCGGCTCCTCGCCCGCGCGCGCGCCGCCCGCACGCTCCTCGTGCTCGACGTGGCCCTCGGCCTGGCCATGGCGCTGCTCGTGCTGGCCGGGGCGACGCTCCTCGCCCACGCCGTCTCCCGGGCGTTCGCCGGGGCGTCGCTCTCGGCGATCGCCCCCTCCCTCCTGGTCCTGGCGCTCGTGTTCGCGGCCCGGGGAGGGATCGCATGGGCCTTCGAGGTGGCCGGCAGCCGGGCCGCGGCCGGGCTGCTCTCCGACCTGCGGCTGGCGCTCGTCGATCATCGCCTGCGCAGCCATCCCGCCGCGCTCGACGGCGCCGAGGGAGGCGAGATCGCGGCCGCCGCCGTGCAGGGGGTCGACGGCCTGGCCGCGTACTTCGGCAGCTACCTGCCGCAGCTGGCGCTGGCATGCATCGTCCCGCCGGCCGTCCTCGTCTGGGCTGCTGTGATCGATCCGGAGTCGGCGGTCCTGATGGCCGCGACCGTCCCGCTCGTGCCGGTCTTCATGTGGCTGATCGGCCGCTACGCCGCGGAGCGCAGCCGGGCTCGCTGGGCCGAGCTGCGCGGCCTCTCCACGCACTTTCTGGACGTCGTCCGCGGCCTCTCGACGCTGCGCGGGTTCAACCGCTCCCGGGAACAGGCGGCCGTGCTGGCGGACGTCAGCGACCGCTATCGGCGGGCGACGATGGCCACCCTGCGGCTCAGCTTCCTGTCGGGATCGGTGCTCGAGCTGGCGGCGACGCTCGGCGTCGCGCTCGTCGCGGTCACGGTGGGGGTGCGGCTGGTCGACGGCGGAATCGGCCTCGAGGCGGGGCTGACGGTGCTCGTCATCGTCCCCGAGCTGTACCTGCCGCTGCGCCGGCTCGGAGCGCAGTTCCACGCCTCCGCCGACGGCCTTGCCGCAGCGGAGCGGATCCTGGCGCTGCTCGACGCGCCGGCGGGCGCCGTCCCCGGGGGCGGCCGGGCCGCACCGTCGCCGGCGGTCGCGCCGGTGCGGCTGGCGGACGTGACGTTCTCCTACCCGGCCCGGCCGGGGCGCGTCCTCGACGGGGTCGACCTCGAGCTGCGGCCCGGGGAGACGGTCGCGCTGGTGGGGCCGAGCGGCGCCGGCAAGAGCACGATCGCAAGCCTGCTGCTGGGCTTCGCCGGGCCGACGGCGGGACAGGTGACGGTCGGCGGGCTCGACCTGGGCGGCTGCGACCTGGCCGCATGGCGGGCGTCGACCGCGTGGGTGCCGCAGCGGCCCACGATGTTCCGGGCCACCGTGGCGGACAACATCCGGCTCGGCGCGCCGGACGCGCCCGACGACCGCGTCCATGCGGCGGCCGTCCGGGCCGGCGCCGACGGGTTCGTGCGCAGCCTGCCCGAGGGCTACGCGACGCTGCTCGGTGACGGCGGCCGGCAACTCTCGGCCGGCGAGCGGCGCCGGATCGCGCTTGCGCGAGCCTTCCTGCGCGACGCGCCGCTCGTGATCCTCGACGAGCCGACCGCCGACCTCGACGAGCGCAGCGCGGCCGTCGTCGCCGCCGCGGTCGAGCGGCTGCGACATGGGCGGACGGTGCTCGTGATCGGCCACCACGCCGGCGTCGTCGGCTCCGCCGACCGGGTCGTCGTCCTCGAGCGCGGACGCGCCACCGAGCTGCCGCGAAGCGAGGTCGCATGACGCTCACCGTCCGCAGGCTGACGCGCTTCGCAGCGGCACCCCCGATGATCGTCGCCGGGGCGGTGGCGCTCGGGGCCGTGACCGTCCTGCTCGGCGTCGGCCTGATGGCGACGGCCGGGTACCTGATCTCGCGCGCCGCCGAGCAGCCGCCCATCCTGTCGCTGACCGTCGCGATCGTCGGCGTGCGCGCCTTCGGGCTGACGCGGCCCGTGGCCCGGTATCTCGACCGGCTCGTGAGCCACGACCTCGCGCTGCGGGCGCTCGGCCGGGCCCGTGTGCACGCCTACGAGCGGATCGAGCCGCTCGCGCCCGCCGGGCTCGAGGAGTACCGCGACGGTGACCTGCTTGCGCGCATGGTCGCCGACGTGGACGCCCTCCAGGGGCTCTACCTGCGCGGCCTCGGCCCGCCGCTCGTCGCCCTCGCCGCCGGCACGGCGGCGGTCGTAACCGCGGCGCTCGTGCTCTCCGCGGCCGGGCTCATCCTGGCCTGCGGGCTCGTCGCGGCCGCCACCGTCGTCCCGCTCGCCGCCGCCGGCACCGGTCGGCGCAGCAGCCGCAGGCAGGCGCGGGCGGGGGCCGATCTGACCGCCGACCTCGTCGAGCTCATGCGCGGCGCTCCCGAGCTGGTGGCGTACGGGCGGGCGCAGGACCGGTTCGACCGCGTACGTGAGCGCGACGGGTTGCTCGTACGGCTCACCCGCAGGGCTGCGCTCGCCGACGGTCTCGGTAACGGCCTCTGCCTGGTCGTGACGGGCGCGACGGTGGCTGGCGTCGTCGCGGCCGCTGCCGCCGCGCACGGCGCCGGCCGGCTCGACCGCGCCTCGATCGGCATGCTCGGCCTGCTCGCGCTCGCCTCCTTCGAGGCCGTCCAGCCGCTCCCGAACGCCGCCCGCGAGCTGGTCGCGACGCTGGCCGCCGGCCGGCGCCTGCTCGACCTCACCGACGCCGAGCCGGCCGTCGCCGACCCGGACGACCCCGTGCCGATCCCGAGCGGGCCGGTCACGGTCGCCCTCGAGGGCGTCTCGGCTCGATACCGGCCGGGCGAGCGGCCGGTGCTCGTCGATGCCGGCCTGGTGCTCGAGCCGGGCCGGCAGGTCGCCCTCGTCGGCCCGAGCGGCGCGGGCAAGACCACCGTGGCGAACCTGCTCGTCCGCTTCCTCGATCCGGAGCGCGGCCGGGTGACGCTCGCCGGCCGCGACCTGCGCGAGTACCGCCAGGAGGACGTCCGCCGCATGATCGCCGTCGCGGGTCAGGACGCGCACCTGTTCTCGGCCAGCATCCTCGAGAACGTCCGCCTGGCACGGCCAGACGCCGCCGACGGCGAGATCGAGACGGCGCTGCGACTGGCCGGCGCGCTCGAGTGGGTGCGATCGCTGCCGCAGGGCTGGCACACACCCGTCGGCGAGGAGGGCCGCGAGCTCTCCGGCGGTCAGCGGCAGCGGATCGGCGTCGCCCGCGCCCTGCTCACCGGCGCCCCGGTGCTCGTCCTCGACGAGCCGACCGCGCACCTCGACCGCCCGACGGCCGAGGCCCTCGTCCGCGCCGTGCTCGCGGCGGCCGGCGACCGGGCCGTGCTCCTCATCACCCACCGCGCGGAGGGGCTCGAGGCGATGGACGAGATCCTCGAGCTCGACGCCGGGACGATCAGGCGAGCGGATCGCGGCGGGCCCGGCGGCGGTCGAACACCCACCCGACGCCCAGCAGGATCACCGCGAACGCGATGAATCCGCCCAGGAGCCCCCACGCGTACACGGCCCGGAAGAACACGAGCATGACGATCATCGCCACCACGCCGGCGGCGATGATGAGTCCGGCCATCCGCGCGAAGAAGGCGAAGCCGATCCCGTTGTCCTCGTCGGCCGGCGACGAGACGGGTGATGGTTGCGAGCTCATACGGTCAGGCTAGAAACCGGGCGACCGGCGGGGATCGTCCACATGGGATGACGGCCGTAAGCGGACGCTGGCTAGCGTGGAGCAGGGGGGAAACATTGGCCGATACTGATCACGCCCAGGGGCATCGGCGGCGTGTTCTGATCCTCGGCGGCGGCTTCGCAGGGATCGGTGCAGCACGCAAGCTGAAGGACGCGGACGTCGACGTCGTCCTGGTCGACAGGAACGACTTCCACACGTTCCAACCACTGCTCTACCAGGTCGCGACCGACCTGCTCGAGCCTGCGTCGGTCGGGCATCCGCTCCGCGACCTGTTCCACGACCAGCCGAACGCCGCCGTGCACCAGGCGACCGTGACGGCGATCGATCCCGAGAAGCGCGAGGTGCGGTTCGACGAGATGACGCCGATCCGCTACGACCACCTCGTCCTCGGGCTCGGGGCCCAGGTCAATTTCTTCGGCGTGAAAGGCGCGGCCGAGCACGCGTTCCCGCTCTACACGCTGGCGGATGCTGTGCGGCTGAAGGAGCACATCCTGCGCCGATGGGAGGCGGCCGACCGCGACCCGGCGCTGATCGACGACGGTGCGCTCAACATCGTGATCGTGGGCGGCGGCCCGACCGGCGTCGAGTCCGCCGGCGCCCTGGCCGAGCTCTACCACTCCAACTTCGCCGACGACTACCGCGGCATCCCCCAGGAGGCCGCCCACCTGACGCTCGTCGAGGCGGGACCGGTGCTCTTCTCGATGTTCAAGCCGGACATCCGCGCCTACACCGGGAAGGCGCTCGCCAAGCGCGACGTCGACGTGCTCCTGGGCGAGATCGTCGCCTCCGTCGAGCCCACCCGGGTCAGGCTGCGGTCGGGGACGTCGTTGCCGGCGCACACGCTCGTCTGGGGCGCCGGGCTCCAGGGAAACCCGATCCTGGGCTCGCTGGGCATCGACCTGCAGAAGGGCAATCGCATCGGCGTCGGGCCGGACCTGCGCGTCCCCGAGCACCCCGAGATCTTCGCCGTCGGCGACGCGGCCTGGATCACCGACGCCGAGACCGGCGAGGTGCTTCCCCAGCTGGGGTCGGTGGCGCTGCAGGCGGGCGAGCACGCGGGCGAGAACATCGCCCGGGTGCTGGCGGGCCGACAGACGCACCCGTTCCGATACCACGACAAGGGCACGATGGCCACGATCGGCCGCGGCGCGGCCGTGATCCAGCTGCGCCGCGGGAAGACGATCAAGGGCAAGTCCGCCGCGCTCGCTTGGGGCGCCGTGCATCTCGCCCTGCTCTCCACCGGCGAGGACCGCGCGAAGGCCGTCGTCGACTGGACATGGGCCGGCTTCACGCACGAGCGCTCGGCCCGCATCACGGTTCCGACCTAAGACCTGACGTGAGGAGCACCGGATGACCACCACGGCGACACGAGCCCGGGCGAGCCGCCCGGGCGCGACGAGCCCGCAACCGGCCGACGTGCTCGTGATCTTCGGCATCACCGGCGACCTGGCGAAGGTGATGACCTTCCGGTCGCTCTACCGGCTGGAGCGACGGGGGTTGCTGAACACCCCGATCGTCGGCGTCGCGATCGACGACTGGTCCGTCGACCAGCTGCGTCAGCACGCGCGCGACTCGATCGCGGGGACCGGCGAGCAGGTCGACCCGCAGGTGTTCGACCGCCTCTCCGCGCGACTCTCGTACGTCCAGGGATCGTTCGACGACTCGGCCACGTTCGACCGGGTGGGCGACGCGATCAAGGGCGCCGAGCTGCCGGTGTTCTACCTCGAGATCCCGCCGTTCCTGTTCGGCACCGTCGTCGAGGGGCTGAGCGAGGCCGGGCTCACGAAGACGGCGCGGATCGTGGTCGAGAAGCCGTTCGGCCACGACCTCGAGTCGGCCCGCGCGCTCGCCGCCGAGCTGCACGAGTACCTCGACGAGTCGCAGCTCTACCGCATCGACCACTTCCTGGGGAAGATGGGGCTCGAGGAGCTGCTGTACCTGCGGTTCGGGAACACGATGCTCGAGCCGCTGTGGAACCGCAACTACCTCGAATGCGTCCAGATCACGATGGCCGAGAGCTTCGGCGTCGAGGACCGCGGCCACTTCTACGATCCGGTCGGGGCGCTCCGCGACGTCGTCGTCAACCACCTCATGCAGGTGGTCGCGGCGTCCGCGATGGAGGCACCCGCCGGAGGCGATCCGGCCACGCTCCAGGGCTCGAAGCTGAACCTGTACCGGGCGATCGCGGCGGCCGACCCGGCCCACTACGTCCGCGGCCAGCACGACGGCTACCGGAAGATCGACGGCGTCGCCGCCGACTCGACGACCGAGACGTACGCAGCGCTTCGGCTCGACATCGACAACTGGCGCTTCGCCGGCGTGCCGTTCTTCATCCGCACCGGGAAGCTCCTGGCCCACACGCTGACCGAAGTGCGGCTCGTCTTCAAGCACCCGCCCCGGCTCGGTTTCCACATGACCGACGGGCGCCATCCGCAGCCGGACCAGCTCGTCATCAAGCTCGACCCCTCGACCGGCGTCCGGTTCATCCTCGACGCCCATCGGGCGGACGCCCCCGAGCCCGAGGCGATCACCCTCGACATGGAGTTCGCGCAGGAGGGCGGCGAGGGACCGACCCCGTACGAGGTGCTCCTGAACGCCGCCATGCACGGCGAGAGCAGCCGCTTCACGCGGCAGGACGGCGTCGAGCAGACGTGGCGGATCATGCAGCCGTTGCTGGACTCGCCGCCACCGGTGCACCCGTACGCGCCCGGCACGTGGGGACCGGCCGCCGCCGACGAGCTCGTCGCCGGCCACGGCGCCTGGCACGCCCCGTGGGTGACGGCGTAGGAAGGAGGACCTGTGGAGAGCTACGACGTCATCATCATCGGCACCGGCGCGGGCGGCGGCACGCTCGCCCGCCATCTGGCTCCCTCGGGCAAGCGCATCCTGGTGCTCGAGCGGGGCGACTGGCTGCCGCGCGAGCCGCAGAACTGGCTGGCCCAGGACGTGTTCGTCGACAACCGCTACGTCTCGGCCGACACCTGGTACGACGGCGAGGGGAAGCCGTTCCAGCCCCAGATCCACTACTTCGTGGGCGGCGCCACGAAGCTCTACGGCGCAGCGCTCTACCGGCTGCGGCGCGAGGACTTCGGCGAGCTCCGCCATCACGACGGCATCTCGCCGGCCTGGCCCATCTCCTACGACGAGATCGAGCCCTACTACACGCGCGCCGAGGCCATGTACGAGGTGCACGGCGCCCGCGGCGAGGACCCGACCGAGCCGCCGGCAAGCGCCCCGTACCCCTTCCCCGCGGTGTCCCACGAGCCGCGCATCCAGGCGCTCTCCGACGACCTCGCGAAGGCGGGGTATCACCCGTTCCACGCGCCGTGCGGCGTGCGGCTGAACGAGGGAGACATGCCCCACAGCGCCTGCGTCCGCTGCCAGAACTGCGACGGCTTCCCGTGCGCGGTGCACGGCAAGTCCGACGCCGAGGTGCTCGGCATGCGTCCCGCGCTCAAGCATCCGAACGTCACGCTGCTCACGAATGCGCAGGCGACGAGGATCGAGACGAACCCGGCCGGGACTGCGGCGACCGAGGTGGAGGTGCAGCGGAACGGTTCGAAGGAGCGGTTCGCCGGCGACCTGATCGTGCTGGCGTGCGGCGCGGCGAACACGGCCAAGCTGCTGCTCATGTCCGCGAACGACCGCCACCCACAGGGGCTCGCGAACGGATCAGACCAGGTCGGCCGCAACTACATGTTCCACAACAGCCAGGCGGTGCTCGCGCTGTCCCGCGAAGAGAACCCGACGGTCTTCCAGAAGACGCTCGGCCTGAACGACTTCTACTTCGGCAGCGACGACCACGACTACCCGCTCGGAAACATCCAGATGGTCGGCAAGTCGCAGGCGCCCATGTACCGCGGCGAGAAGCCCGGCGAGACCCGGTTGGCGCCCGAGTGGACGCTCGAGCGGGTCGCCAGGCACGCGGTCGACTTCTGGCTCTCGACGGAGGACCTGCCGCGGGCCGAGAACCGCGTCACGGTCGACGGGGACGGCCGGGTCACCCTGCGCTATACGCCGACCAACGACGTGCCCAAGAAGGAGCTGTTCGGGAAGCTGCGCTCGATGCTGGGCCACATGAACATGCATCCCGACCACCTCCTGCACCGGTTCGCGTACATGAAGAACGAGATCCCGGTGGCCGGCGTGGCGCACCAGGCGGGCACCTGCCGCTGCGGGGCCGATCCGGCCACGTCGGCCGTGAACCGGGACTGCCGCGCCCACGAGCTCGACAACGTCTACGTCGTCGACACGAGCGTCTTCCCCAGCATCGGGGCCGTGAACCCGGCGCTCACGGCAATGGCCAACTCGCTGCGGGTCGGCGACCACCTGCTCGCGCGGATGGGCTGACACGGGTACGCCGCCGGTGGCCCTCGAGGCACGCCCTCTCGCCCCGTCGGGGAGACAGATCGAGCTCACATGCGGCGACCAGCGCGCCGTCGTCACCTCGGTGGGCGCGGGGCTGCGCGCGTACTCGGCCGGGGATCGGGACGTCGTCGCCGGATACGGGTCGCACGAGATGAGCCCCGGCGGCCGCGGCCAGCTCCTGATCCCCTTCCCGAACCGCGTGCAGGAAGGCCGGTACGAGTTCGGCGGCCGCAGCCACCAGCTCGCGCTGAACGAGCCCGAGGCGGGAAACGCGATCCACGGATTCACACGCTGGACGGAGTGGATGCTCGTCCG
>Ga0207652_10005792_pt1 | contig 10024 bp, 12 predicted proteins | sample KBSC63BmetaG_FD_184334 | JGI IMG/M metagenome (GOLD analysis project Ga0207652, IMG submission 184334) | Corn rhizosphere microbial communities from Kellogg Biological Station, Michigan, USA - KBS C6-3B metaG (SPAdes) (version 2) | ecosystem: Host-associated > Plants > Roots > Rhizosphere ...
GTCGAGGGCGGCATGTCGAAGTTCCTCGGCAAGAGCGACAGCGACGGGCCGCAGCAGTCGATCTACGACGCGGCGATGAAGTACAAGGACGCGGGCGTGCCGCTGGTGGTCGTGGCGGGCGCCGAATACGGCACCGGATCGTCGCGCGACTGGGCGGCGAAGGGGACGCTGCTGCTCGGGGTGCGCGCGGTGATCGCCAAGTCGTTCGAGCGCATCCATCGCTCGAACCTCGTCGGCATGGGCGTCTTGCCGTTGCAGTTCATGGACGGCGAGGACGCGACGACGCTGGGCCTCACCGGCTACGAGACGTTCGACATCGCGGGCGTGGCGGCGAACCTGGCGCCGGGGCGCACGCTCGAGGTGCGCGTCGGTGGTGGCGCTGGGGGCGGCAAGTCGTTCAAGGTGCGGCTGCGCATCGATACGCCGAACGAGGTCGACTACTACAAGCACGGCGGCATCCTGCCGTACGTGCTGCGGCAGCTGATCGCGTGATGGCAGAGTCGCCGTCGGATCCACAGTTCTGGCGCGATCACTACGCGGCGCCGTCGCAAGGCTGGGAGATCGGGCGCGCGGCGCCGCCGCTGGCGAGCTGGTTCGTCACGCATCCGTCGGCGGCGGCGGGCAAGCGCGCGCTGGTGATCGGCTGCGGGCGCGGTCACGAGGCGCGCATGCTGGCGGCGGCCGGCGCCGACGTCGTGGCCATCGACTTCGCGCCGGAGGCGATCGCCGAGGCGCGCCTGCTCGCGGCGAAGGAGGGCGTGGGCGTCGACTTCCGCGTGCGCGATCTGTTCGCGCTCGGCTCGGAGCGCGAGCGGTTCGAGCTGGTGCTCGAGCACTGCTGCTTCTGCGCGATCGATCCGGCGCGGCGTCAGGAGTATGTCGAGCGCGTGGCCGGCGCCCTCGTCGACGGCGGGCAGTACGTCGGCCTCTTGCGCACGCGCTGCAACAAGCCCGAAGGGCCGCCGTTCTCGGTGTCGCCCGAGGAGGTCGAGCGGCTGTTCGGGCCGCGCTTCGTGATCGACGAGGCGCGCGTGCCCGACGACTCGATCGAGGCGCGGCGCGGGAACGAGCTGTTCGTGCGCATGACGCGGAGGTGACCATGCTCGCGGTCTTGTCGCTCGTGTTGATGTCGTCCCAGTTCACCGCCGGCGGCGCGATCCCGGCGGCGCATACGTGCGACGGCGCGGATCAGGCGCCGGCGCTGCACTGGTCGGGCGTGCCGGCGAACGCCAAGAGCCTGGCGCTCGTCGTCGACGATCCCGACGCGCCCGATCCGAAGGCGCCGAAAATGACGTGGGTGCACTGGGTGCTGTACGACCTTCCGCCGACGGCGACGTCGCTGCCGCTCGGCGTGACGAAGGCGACGCTGCCGCCGGGGACGCGCGAGGCCAACAACGATTGGCGCACGCCGGGGTGGCGCGGGCCGTGTCCGCCGATCGGGCGCCATCGCTACTTCTTCAAGCTGTATGCGCTCGACGTGGTGCTGCCGGAGATCGCGCGCGCCGACAAGGGCAAGCTCGAGGCGGCGATGAAGGGCCACGTGCTCGCCGAGGGGCAGCTGGTCGGCACCTACGAGAAGGGCAAGAAGTGACGCCGGTTCTGTTCGTCTCGCACGGCGCGCCGACGACGGTGATGGAGCCCGAGGCGCCGTTCGGCGTGGCGCTGCGGGCCTTCGGCGACAAGGTGCGGCCGCAGGCGATCGCCATCGTGTCGGCGCACTGGCAGACGCGCGCGCCCGAGGTGCGCGTGACGGGCGCGGCGCGGCCGCCGCTCATCTACGACTTCGGCGGGTTTCCCGACGCGATGTATCGCATGCAGTACCCGGCGCCGGGCGCGCCGGAGCTGGCGCGCGAGATCGCGGATGCGGTAGCCGGGGCGCACGCGATCGACGGCGCGCCGAAGTGGAACGCCGTCGTGGACGAGACGCGCGGCTGGGACCACGGCGTGTGGACGCCGCTGAAGCTGGCGTATCCGGCGGCGGACGTGCCGGTGGTGGAGCTGTCGCTGCCGACGGCGTCGGCGCCGGCGCTGCTCGCGCTCGGGCGGGCGCTGAAGTCGCTGCGGGCGCGCGATGTGCTGGTCGTGGGATCGGGGACGGTGGTGCACAATCTGGAGGCGATCGGCGTGGAGGCGCCGTGGGTGCGGGCGTTCGACGCGTGGTTCGCCGAGGCGGTGGGGCGGCGTGATCTGCAGGCGCTGGCGGAGTGGCGCAAGCAGGCGCCGGGCGCGGCCCTTGCGCATCCGACGAGCGAGCACTTCGATCCGTTCCTGGTGGCGATGGGCGCGACGGAGGCGGGCGAGCCGGTGACGACGCTGTACGACGAGCTCGCGTTCGGATCGCTGTCGATGCGCACGTTCACCATCGGCTGAGGCAGCGACGCAGCTAGCGTCCGCGGATCTCGAAGGTCACTTCGTTCGATCGCGCTTTCACGCCGTGCGCGGCGTAGACGAAGCGGATCGCGTAGCGGCCAGGGTGTAGTCGGTACTCGACCGCGCCCTGACCGCGAGGATCGCAATAGTCGAAGGTGAGATTCGACTGTGCGTAGCGCACGGACTCCCCGGGCGCGAGCGGCCGCGACAACCGCGGCTCGCACGGGCATGGCACGTCCATGTCGGTACCCGAGCAACAGTAGGCCGTGCCGGCATGTTGCGGTGGCACGCGTCGCCCTTCGCGGCGCACCGCCTCGACACGAATCGCGTAGGCGAGGTTCGATTCGAAGAGGACACCGCGACTGCCGCGATTGGTGAGCGTCAGGTCGAAGTGGATGGGATACTGCCCGTCGCTCGCGTACAGGTCGATCATCGTGGGGGTCGCGGTCGCGACGAGCTCGAGCGGCGAGGCGCAGCCGGCGTACGCGCTTGCGAGCAGCGCCAGCGTCGCGATGCGGCGAGCGTGCACGAGATCAGCGTACCTCGATTCGGCGCCTTTCGTACGCCCGCGGTCAGAGGCGCTCGCGGACGGTGTCGACGGCTTCGCGCAGGTTGCGGCGCGTGCGCGGCAGGGCGTGGCGCATCGCGGCCACGAACGCGCCGGCGCCGGCGATCGCACCGGCCACGCCGAGCGTCAGGTACGTGAGCGACACCAGGCGCACGCGGCGGCGCAGCCGGCGGCTCGACGGCGGCACCGCCGGTGACGCGAACAACATGCCGACGCCGACGATCGCCAGCAGCCCGCCGAGAGCGAGGGTCGCCGCCGGCCACGCCGCGCGCTCGCCGGCGCGGGTCACTTCGCGACGCGCGACACCGCCATAGGCGCGTGCCAATGCCGCTACATCGTCCGCGGTACGCTCCGTCAGGTCGCCGATTCGGCGATCGCTCGGCGCACGAGGGTCTGGGCTCATCGTTCACCTCCGTTCGTATTCGGAGATTGCGGCGCCCGCGTCGTCACGCAACTCGCGCCCTATCTTCTGGCCCCATGGAAAAGCTCGCCCAGAACAACCCCGCGTTCCTGCTCGACGTCCTGAACGGCCGATTGGCCTTCGAGCGCACCGGCGTGAAGCTCTACGACAGCGTGATCGGCAAGATCGAGGCGCAAGCCCAACCGCGCTTCCTCGCCATCGTCGGCCAGCTGCGCGAGATCCGCGCCGAAGAGAAGGAGCACGAGGAGTGGCTCGCGGCGCAGATTCGCGGGCTCGGAGGCAATCCCGACGGGAAGTCGGAGATGGCGCAGCTCGAGATGGAGGAGGGGCGCGGCATCGAGACCATCATCTGCGACGGACACTCGAACGCCGTCCACCTGCTGCACGCGCTCCTCGCCGCGGAGCTGGCCGACAACGCCGGCTGGGACGTGCTGGTCAAGCTCGCCGACGAGGCCGGCGACCCGGCGGCCAAGATCGAGTTTGCCCGGCGCATGGCGGAGGAGGCCAAGCACCTCCTGTTCATCCGGGAGCTGGTGGTGCGCTCGGCCGAAACGATGATGCTCGGCGCCGAGCGTCCGTTGCCGCGCGGCTTCGGCAGCGTCGCCGCGAGCAAGATGAAGAAGCCGCTACTCGTCGGCGGCGCGCTCGGTGCGGTGCTGCTCGGGGTCGGCGCGCTCGCGGCCTCCGCGCTGTTCCTGGCGCGGCCGAAGCTGGCGCCGCGGTTGCGTCACGCCCTGTGAGCACGCGGGCGGCAGCGCGGCGTTAGTTCGGGCAGCAGGCGGGATCGCCTTCGTCGTGCCCGACGGAGTCGGTGTAGAAGACGCGCCCGAGCGTGGCGTCCCAGCATTCGACGGCGGTGGCGCCGCCCGTGCCGAGGCTGCCGCCGGTGACGGTGAGGTGCGCGACGCCGGCGCCGGTCGCGGCCCAGCGCGAGTCGATGTGCGCCAGCTCGTCGAGCGCGCCGGAGCCGTCGAAGTCGACGCGCGTCGAGAAGGCCAGGCCGGCCGACTGATCGGCCGCCTGCTGGAAGGCGTATTGCGCGTCGTCGGCCGCGGGTGCGCTCGCGCCCTGGATGCCGGCGAAGCTGGCGGTCACGTTGCGCGCGTCGCCGGCGGCCTCGAAGTGCACGCCGACGTTGCCGGCGAGCGGATCGCTCGTCGGGTCGAGCGCGTGCACCGCGCCGAAGTCGACGGCGAGCTGGCCTGCGTGATGGCTGGCGTCGGGCGACGCGGTGACGCCCTGGAACAGCCCGCGCCACGCCGACTCGTCGGCCGCGGCCGGCTTGCCGGCGAGCACGAAGTGGATCTCGTCGGGCGACACGGCGTCGACGGCGAGCCGATGCACGATGCTGCCGTCCGGCGAGGCCAGCGGGCCCCACACCGCGTGACCCGGCGCGGACGCCGCCGGCGGCGTCTGCGTGATCGCCTCGACGGTGCCGAGGACGCCGCCGAGGACGCCGTCGGCGTTGCCGGCGATCTGATGCGTCAGCGTGCCGAACTGTGACGGCCGCAGCGCCGCGCACGCGGGCGCGCCGTCGGGCGGCGAGGTCGCGACCTGCGTCGCCGCCGGGACGATCGACAGCGTCGCCCGCGTCGGCACCGCCGCGCGCAGCTGCGCCACGGTTGCGTCGGTGGCCGACGGCGCGCCGCACGCGCTCGCGAACAAGAGACACGAAGCCAAAGCGATCCGTTTCATGGCGCCTCCTTGCGCAGCTCCATCAATTTGCTGCGCTGCGACTCGGTCAACAGGTTGCGGATGCGGATGAGCAAGGTCAGGTGCGCGCGCTTGAAGTCGCGCTCGATGGCCATCACCTTGTCGGCCTGCGCGAGGACCTTGGCCTCGTCGATGCGCGGCGCGTCGAGCAGCTTGGCCATCGCCTCGCTGGCGCCCTGCATCTGCCACTGCAGCGGCACGATCTGCGCCTGCGTCTTCTGCACCTCGGCGACGATGGTGTCGCGCTGCTTGTCGTCGATGCCGAGCTCGCGCTGGTGCTTCATGATGAGCTCGGGCGGAAACAGGCGCGCGCCGATCGGATCGTCGTTGCCCGGCTTGGGCCCGTCGGCGTGGGCGACGGCGGCGACGAGCAGGATCGGGATCCACAACAGCCTCATGGCAGGTTGCCTCCAATGTCGAGTTGCCCAGTGTCGAATTGCGGGACCGAGCGCAAAAGGTCGTCGCCGGCCGGCGGCTCGAGCAAAAACGCGAGCGGATCGCGCATCTCGACAGCCAGCGACGGCGGCGCCTTGGGGCGCATCAACAAGATCACGAGCGCGATCGCGGCGGCGGCGAGCGGCAGCGCCAGCGCGAACGGCCAGCGCCGCGTGTGCCGGGCGCGGCCGAGGATCGCGGCGAACGGCGGCGGCGCGTCGTCGTGATGCGCGTCGGCCAACATCCGGCGTAGCTCGTCGTCGTCGGGCGTGCGCTTGTCGTCGTCGGGCGTGCGCTTGTCGTCGCTCATGCGAGCCGCTCCGCCAGCCGCTTCTTGCCGCGCTCGTAGTGCACGCGCGCGCTGCCGAGCGACACGCCCATCACGCGCGCCGCCTCCTCGATCGTGAGGTCATGAAAGAACACCAGGTCCAAGACCTCGCGCTGCCGTGCCGCCAGCGCCGCCAGCGCCTCGCGCACGCGCCGCCGCCGCTCGGGGTCACCCTCGTGCGACGCCGCCGGCGCCGTCGTCGGGAGCTCGACGCGCCGCTGCCACAGCCGCTCGATCCCGAGCGTCGTCAGCCACGAGCGCCGCCGCCGATCCGCCGCCGTGTTGCGGATGACCGCGAACAGCCAGGTCTTGACCGTCGCGCGCCCGTCGAAGCGCGCGCGCCCGTCGAGAACCTTCAGGTATGCGGTCTGCAGCACGTCCTCCGCCTCCTCGCGACGCCACGCGCAGCACGCCAGTGCCCACGCGAAGCTGGCCTCGTGAAGCTCTTCGATGTCGCGCCTGAGCGTTGAGTCCATGCCCTCGCCACGCCCTTTGGTCGCCCGCGGCCCCCCGGCCATATGACACCCGCTATTGGAACAGGAGCGTACGGTGGATGACGTCGCTGCCGCCACGCTCGTCGCGGGCGACCGCCCATAGATCGATGGTGCTGCCCGACGCCGGCAGGTGCTTGTCGAGGACGAGCGCCGTGTCCGGCTTGTCGACGCCGGTGACATCGTTGGTGAAGTGCCCGGCGGTCGCGAACCACGAGACCTTCACGGTCTCGGTCACGCTGCGCGGCATGGTGGTCGCGGGGTTGCCGTCGTAGACCTGGTACGTCTCCTGGCTGTCGCCGGTGAGGAGCGCGCGCAGGTCGATCTCGTCGTTGGCGTGCACGGGCGCCGGCGTCGTCGGATCGAGCGGCGTCTCTTCGGACGCGCCCGCGTCCTCGGCCGGCACGGTGACGATGTCGGTGAGCGTCGGATTCTGGTTCGCCGGCGGCGTGCCCGGGAGCAGGAAGCCGACGTAGATGCGCAGCGAGTAGAACGCGGTCAGCGTGTTGCCGTCGGCCTCGAGCTTCAGGCGCACCGGCAGGTAGACGCCGTTGGTCTGATCCGGAAGCCCGACCTGCGTCAGGTCGAGCATCGGCATCGTCGCGGTCACGCGGTCGCCGCTGCCGAACGCGATCAGCATCGGATCGCCCTCGGGCAGCGACACGCAATCCTGGTTCACCGTCTCGCCCGTCCCCGGCGGCGGCGGCAACAGGCACGCGTCCCACGTCACCGTCGGCGTCGAGCCGCCGGGGTTGGTCGCCGTCGCGGCCAGCATCGAGGTCGCGCCGAATGGAATCTCCGGCGGCTCGGCCTCGACCGCGAGCAGGCGCAGCTTGTCGACGAACGACGCCGGATCGAACGAGTTGCCGCAACCGGCGACGGCGAGCGCGAGGACGAGCAGCCCGCGGCACGTCAGGAGTGCGCGGCGCATCAGAAGTCCCCCCGAATCCCGAGCACGGGCAGAAACGGCAGGCCCGCCACCGCCGACTGCTGCGTGAAGTCGAAGTTGTGCGCGTAGCCCTCGGGGTTCTCCGCGCGATAGACGTTCTGGATGTCGGCGTACATCGACAGCGACCAGCGATGGAACGTCCACTTCTTGTCGAAGCGCACGTCGAGCTGATTGAACGAGCCGAGGCGCGCCGAGTAGAGCGGCCCGTTGATCGCGACGTACTGGTCGGCGTTGACGTCGTAGTAGGAGCCGGCGATCGGCGTGTACGGGTTGCCGGTCACGTAGCGGAAGCGGATGCCGATCTGATAGCCGCGCCCGAACTTGTAGCTGCCGATGATCGTCAGGATGTGGGTCTGGTCGTATTGGAACGTGCGCCACGGATCGTCGGGGTGATCTTTGCGCTCCGAGCGCGACAGCGTGTACGAGACCCAGCCGAAGAAGCCCTTCCACAGCTCCTGCCGCACGAGGATCTCGCCGCCGTAGACGCGCCCCTGGCCCTCGTTGGTGAGCGGCGGATCGCCGGGGCCGAGGCCGCGCACGACGAGGTTCTGCAGATCCTTGTAGAACCCTTCGATCTCGACGTGCAGCGTCGACGTCGGCTCGAAGTCGGCGCCGGCGACGTAGTGCCAGCCGTATTGCGGGCGGATCGCCGGATTGCCGAAGGTCCGCATGAACGAGATCGGATCGGGCGGCTGATGATAGGCGCCGGCGGCGAGCTTCACCGCCGCCCACTTGTTGATCTGATAGCGCGCCGACAGGCGCGGCTCGAGCATGGCGTAGAAGTGGTTGAACGCGTCGGGCGACGATTGGTAGCCGCGGAAGTCGTAGAGGTCGACGCGGAGCTGCGGCACGATCAAGAGACCCTTGAACGGCGTGATGTTGAGCGCGACGTAGGGCGCGAGCGTGATCTGATCGAGGTCGAGCTCGTCGAAGGCGAAGGCGCCGCCGAAGCCGCCGCCGGTGTCGCCCTCGCGCGGCATGGCGCGCTGCGGCCCGTTGATCGACAGCTTCCAGCGGTTGCCCTCGAGGTCGAGCCCGGCGTCGAAGCGCACGTGCGAGCCGAGCGGCAGGCGATAGGCGGCGCGCAGGTTGTACTCGAAGGTCTCGGCGTCGGCGGACAAGAGCGTGTTGCCGAGCTGCGCGTTGAACTCGAAGGGCACGTCGTAGCCGATCGACGGCGTCACCGTCAGCGTCGCCCGCGAGGCGAAGCGGTGCAGCCAGCGCGAGAGGATGCGGTGATAGTAGGTGTGCGAGCCGAACGCCGCGTCGAGCGTCGGATCGGAGGCGCCCTTGGCGACCACGTGCACGGCGTCGTCGCTGCCGAAGATGAAGGTGTCGACCTCGTCGCGCGGGGAGGCGCGCCAGTGCAGCTTGGCCTGGTAGTCGTAGTAGACGGGCGAGAGCTGAAAGTCGTTGGTCGTGAAGATCGGCAGGAACACGTCGATCCACGAGCGGCGCGCGCCGACCTCGAACGACAGGTTCTTGGTGAGCGGCCCTTCGACCATGAGCGAGCCGTCGATGAGATCGATCTGCACGAAGCCGTGGTAGCCGTCGGTGCGCGGGTTGCGCGTCGAGACCTCGATGACGCCGCCGAGGCCGCGGCCATGGTCGACGCCGTAGCCGCCGGGCAGGAACGAAAGGTCGTTGACGATCTCGCTGTTCACCGTCGAGCGCAGCCCGCCGAAGTGATAGAGCGTGGGGATGTAGACGCCGTCGACGTAGGTGCGCGTGTCTTGCGGCGCCGAGCCCCACACGATGAGCAGGCCGCCGCCGAACGGCGAGCGCGCGACGCCGGGGAGGTTCTGCACCGCCTTGAGCGTGTCGCCCTGCGTGCCGGGGATGCGGCGCAGCTCGTCGCCCGAGAGCGTGGTCTCGACGGCCTCGACGACCGGGCGCGCGCCGCGCACCGTCGAGCGGTAGGGCTCCTTGCCGAGCACGTACCAGGTGGTCGACAGCGCCTTGCCGGCGGTGAGCGTGACCTTGAAGTCGCTGCGCGCGATCTCGGCGCCGGCGACGTGCAGCGTGTGGGCGCCGACGGGCACGTCGAGGCGGAAGCGGCCGGCGCCGTTGGTGATCGTCGAGAGGGCGCCGTCGTCGACGATGACGCTGAGCCCGCCGAGCGGCTCGCGATCGCCGGCGCGCAGCACGCGGCCGTCGACGGGCACGGTCGGGATCGGCGGCGGCTCGTCGGCCTTCGCTGGCGGCGGGGGCGGCGGCGGCTTGTAGAGGAACTTGTAGTCATAGGTGATGCGCACCGGCACCGGCTTGCCGCCGGCCTCGCCGGGCGCGAACACGAACTGGCGCGCCGCCTGGATGGCGGCGTCGTCGAACTCCTGGCCGCCCGACTGCGCGGTGTCGACCTTGACGACCTTGCCCGTCTCGTCGACGTCGATGGTGAGGATGACGCTCACTTCGCGCCGCTCGGCGAGCGCCGCGGGCGGCTCGGCCTCGACGAAGCGGAGGAGGCGCGGCGGCTTGTCGAGCTTGCCCGGCGGCGGTGGTGCCGGTGCGGCCGACGCGGGCGCGGTCTCGGACGGCCTCGTCTGCGCGCGCCCGGTCGCCGGCGCGAGCAGCGACACGACGACGAGCGATGCCAAGGCGAATCTCACGGACGGGTCAGCTCTTCCACCACCGCGTGTAGCACCGACGGCAGCGCGCGCAACATCTCCGCGCGCGAAGGCATCTCCCACGCCGCGAAGTCGAACGCCGGCGCCACCGTGCAGCCGCACCACGCCGGCCCGTCGCTGGC
>Ga0207652_10005797_pt1 | contig 10022 bp, 5 predicted proteins | sample KBSC63BmetaG_FD_184334 | JGI IMG/M metagenome (GOLD analysis project Ga0207652, IMG submission 184334) | Corn rhizosphere microbial communities from Kellogg Biological Station, Michigan, USA - KBS C6-3B metaG (SPAdes) (version 2) | ecosystem: Host-associated > Plants > Roots > Rhizosphere ...
GCCGTCCAGGCGCTGGCGTCGAGCCTGAATCCGGAGGTTCACAATCGACTCGTCGCGTTGGAGGATCCCGGCATCGAGTCCGATAGCAACGTGCGCATGGCGGCGGAGCGTGCCGTCCGGCATATCGACTCGTGGCGAAAGTTCTACGGTGGCGTGGAGATGCTGTTTTTTGGTCTGAGCCTCGGCTCGGTGCTCGTGTTGGCTGCCATCGGGCTCGCGATCACCTTCGGTGTCATGGGCGTAATCAACATGGCCCATGGAGAGCTGCTGATGATAGGCGCTTACACCACCTACGTGATGCAGTTGCTGCTCCCCCATGCGATCGGAGCATCGATCGTTTTCGCGGTACCGGCCGCGTTCCTCGCGGCCGGGCTCGTTGGTGTGCTGATCGAGCGCTGCATCGTGCGTTACCTGTATGGTCGACCTTTGGAGACGCTGCTCGCCACCTTCGGCGTAAGCCTGATGCTGCAGCAGGTGGTGCGTGACATTTTCACTGCCAACAATCGGCCCGTGGAGTCGCCGTCGTGGATGACCGGCTCGCTGCAGCTCAACGATGCGCTCTCCATTACCTACAACCGCCTGGTGATTGTGCTCTTTGCCCTGGCGGTCTTCGCCCTTCTGCAGCTCGTGCTGAGGCGCACGCGCCGCGGCCTGGAAGTGCGCGCAGTGGCGCAGAATCGGGCGATGGCGCGGGCGATGGGGGTTCGCACCGGCTGGGTTGACGCGCTCACATTCGGATTGGGCGCGGGCATCGCGGGTCTGTTCACGGCGCTGAAACTGGCGCCCTTCCCCGCCCTGGTGCTGGCCGGTTCGCGCCCGGGCGCATCGGGCTCCAGCGCCTGGGCGCAAGGCGGCATCGCGGCCGCGGTCGGCGAAGGCGATGACTGGCGCGATCACGCCGCCGACACGATTGCGGCAGGTGCCGGCCTTTGCGACCCCGAGATTGTAAATCTGGTGGCACGCGAGGCACCCGACCGCATCGCAGATCTGGTGGCGATGGGCGCGCCGTTCGACCGCGACGCCAATGGTCTGCTGGCTCTGGGACGGGAAGCGGCGCACTCGCGCGCCCGCATCGTGCATGTGACGGGCGACCGGGCCGGTGCGGAAATCTCGCGCACATTGGCCGCGCGCGCGCTGGCGACGCCATCGATCAAAATCATGGAAGGTTTTCACGCCGTCGAGCTGGCGATGGAAGACGGCAAGGTAGCGGGATTGTTCGCCCGTCACGGCACCGGGCCGGATGCGCGGCTGGTTCTGTTCCGGGCCCGCGCGGTGATCTTCGCCACAGGGGGGCTGGGCGCCCTTTATGCCGTGACCACCAATCCGCTGGAAGCGCGCGGTGAAGGACTGGGCATGGCGGCGCGGGCGGGGGCCGTGATTGCCGATCCGGAATTCGTCCAGTTTCATCCCACCGCGATCGACATCGGCCGCGATCCCGCTCCCCTGGCCACGGAAGCGTTGCGCGGCGAAGGCGCCGTTCTCATCAATGATAAAGACGAACGCTTCATGGTGTCGGTGCATGGCGATGCCGAGCTGGCGCCGCGTGACGTGGTGGCGCGTGCCATTCATCGCCAGATCGCGGCCGGCCATCGCGTGTTCCTGGATTGCCGCGAAGCGATTGGCGAAAAATTCGCGGCGCATTTTCCCACCGTGCATGCCGCCTGCCTGTCCGCGGGCATCGATCCGGCGCGACAGCCCATCCCGGTGGCGCCCGCCGCCCATTACCATATGGGCGGCATCGCTTCGGACGCGGTGGGCCGCTCGTCCCTGCCCGGGCTGTGGGTGGCCGGGGAATGCGCCGCCACGGGCCTTCACGGGGCCAATCGGCTGGCATCCAACTCCCTGTTGGAAGGCCTGGTCTTCGGTGCCCGCGTCGCCGAGGACGTCCGCGATACGATCCTGGCCGGAACGGCGCATGGCCAGCCGCCGGCGCCGGTCGCCTTTGCCCTGCCCGCCCCGCCGCATGTGCTGCGCGCCGCGATGAACCGCCATGTCGGCCTGGAGCGGAACGCCGAAGGGCTGGGCGAAGCCTTTGGCATCATCGCGCGCCTGGAACAATCGAGCGGCGGCGAGCCCGCGCTTCTCAACATGCTGGCGGCGGCGCGGCTGGTAACCGCGGCGGCGCTGGCGCGCACGGAATCGCGAGGCGGCCATTGGCGGAGCGATTTTCCCCTGACCCAGAAAACCGGCACACGCACCTTCATGACCTTGTCTGAAGCGGTTTGTGCCGATGGTCTGCAACGGCGCCGCGCGAAATCATGACGCAAGCAGCGCTGGAATTCGCCCGCCCGCCGGCTGACCTTTTGATCGAGCCGCAAATCCGCGCCGCGTTGCAGGAAGATCTGGGCCGCGCCGGCGACATTACGTCGGAACTCACCATTCCCGCCGGCCAGGCGGCAACCGCCAGACTGATCGCGCGAAAGCCCGGCTGTGTCGCCGGGCTCATCGCCGCGCGGATCGCTTGCCGGCTGGTGGATCCGTCCCTGGCCTTCACCGTGGCGACGGCGGATGGCAGCCGGGTTGAAGCGGGCACGTTGATCGCCACCATCGCGGGCCCGGCCCGCGCCATCCTCACCGCCGAGCGGGTCGTCTTGAATTTCGCGGGCCATCTGTCCGGGGTGGCGACGGCGACGGCGGCGCTGGCGGATGCCGTCAGAGGAACCGGGGCGCGCATCGTCTGCACCCGCAAGACCCTGCCCAATCTGAGAATTCTGCAGAAATATGCCGTGCGCTGCGGCGGCGGCTTCAATCACCGCTTCGGGTTGGACGACGCCGTGCTGATCAAGGACAATCATATCGCGGCTGCGGGCGGCATCGCACCGGTGCTGGAGCGGGTGCGGGCAGGCCTGGGCCATATGGCGAAGATCGAAATCGAAGTCGACACGCTGGCGCAGCTGGAAGAAGCGCTGTCTCTGGGCGCCGACACGATCCTGCTGGACAACATGACGCCGGAAGATCTGAGCCGCGCGGTGGGGCTGGCGAAAGGCCGGGCGGTGTTGGAAGCGTCGGGCAATGTCACATTGGCGACGGTTCGGGCGATCGCGGAAACCGGCGTGGACTATATCAGCTCAGGCGCGATCACCCACAGCGCCGCCAACCTCGATATCGGGCTGGATTTCTAGCTGTCGCGCGAGCGGGCCGGTGCGCCGCGATAGAAGACGTGATTGCCGATCTGGCCGGTCTTCTCCAGGGTCGGGGCCCAGTCGGGGCTGACCGAGGCGGCATGGTAATTGGTGGCGCCGCCCGTGGAGTCTTTCCGCCAGGCCTGGTCGGTGAGGATTTCGGCCGCCAGGCGCTCGGAATCGGCCCAGGCGCGGACGTCCTTCTCCCGGTTGAGGTCGCCATTGCAGGCGAAGGAGAATTGGCAGCCGGGGCGGTTGGAGCCCTCATAGACCACGGCGCAGATCGAATGGCCGTAATTGCCCGAATTCATGCGATGGAAAATGACCTCGGCGACCGCCTTCTGGCCCTTGGTGCCTTCGCCCCGGGCCTCGTAATAGAGGACTTCCGACAGGCAGCGATGCTCTGCCAGAAGCTGGTTCATCACCGCGTCGGTAGCCGGAGTCTTGGCGACGGCAACCGCCTCGATCTTTGCCTCGACCGGCTTGGCGAGCGCGATCCTGGCGACCGCATTGTGGTTGGTGAGCGATGCGCCGACCGCCGCGCTTGCGGTGGCAAGAATGATCGCCAACGCAGCGATCAGCACGCGGTCCGACCGCGATAACGCGTCATTGGTTTTCTTTGTCATCGGAAAATTGACTCTTTCGGCTTTTGGTTTCGCTTCGTCTATCTGGCTTGGTCTATTTCGCGTTCCGCGTTTTTGTGCCCCTTCACCGGCATCTCGTCGCGTTTGCTATTTCGATTAGGCTGGTTCGATTTGGCTACGTCCTCAAAAAGTTCCGAATGGTCCATGAGCAGGCAGAGCGGTTTGCCTCAACCAAACCCGAATCGTCAAATGAAAATTTTCACAATTCTGACACAGCGTCATGAACCATAAAAACCCAATGTTTCCATGGTTCTTTTTGCATCAGCTTTTTCTCTTGCGTTCCGCCAAAGCCGCTTGCGCCGCCGCAAGGCGCGCGACCGGTACACGAAATGGCGAGCAGGAAACATAATCCAATCCCGTGTCATGACAGAAACGGATGCTATCCGGATCGCCGCCATGCTCGCCGCAGATGCCCAATTTGAGACTGTTGCGCGTCTGACGCCCGCGCGTCGCGGCGATGCGAATGAGTTCGCCGACGCCATCGACATCGATCGAGACGAACGGATCGCGCGTGATCACACCCTTGTTGATGTACTCGTTGAGAAACATGCCGGCATCGTCGCGCGACAGGCCTAGCGTGGTCTGGGTGAGATCATTGGTGCCGAAGGAAAAAAATTCCGCGGTCTCCGCGATCTCCGCCGCACGCAAGGCGGCGCGCGGCAATTCGATCATCGTGCCGATCATGTATTCCGGCACGCTGCCTTTGGCTTGCCTGATGTCTTCGGCGACCTCGGCGATGCGGGTGGCCAGGCGGTCCAGTTCAGCCTTGTAGCCCACCAGCGGGATCATGATTTCCAGCTGAACCGGCTTGCCGCCGGCGGCCACCACATTCGCGGCGGCCTCCAGGATGGCCCGGGCCTGCATTTCATAGATTTCCGGGTAGGTGATGCCCAGGCGGCAGCCGCGATGGCCCAGCATGGGGTTGGATTCATGCAAGGCGGCGGCCCGGGATTGCAGCTTTTCCACCGAAACGCCGCTGGCCTTGGACACTTCCTCGATTTCCGACGCCTTGTGGGGGAGGAATTCGTGCAAGGGCGGGTCCAGCAGGCGGATGGTCACCGGCAGGCCTTCCATGGCCTTGAAGATCGCTTCGAAGTCGCCCCGCTGCATCGGCAGCAGCTTGTCGAGCGCCGCTTTCCGTTCGGCTTCGGTGTCCGCCAGGATCATCTGGCGAACGGCGATGATGCGGTCGGCATCGAAGAACATGTGCTCGGTGCGGCAAAGGCCGATGCCCTGGGCGCCGAATTTGCGCGCGGTGGCGGCATCCGTGGGGGTGTCGGCATTGGTGCGGACCTTCAAGGTGCGCACCGCGTCAGCCCATCCCATCAGGGTGCTGAAATCGCCGGTCAGTTCCGGCTGGCGCATCTTGACCGCGCCCTTGTAGACCTTGCCGGCTGCGCCATCGATGGTGATGACTTCGCCGCGTTTTACAGTGACGCCGCCGCTGGTCATTTCACCTTTGGCGATGTCGATCTTGAGCGAGCCCGCACCGGAGACGCAAGGACGCCCCATGCCGCGCGCCACCACCGCCGCGTGACTGGTCATGCCGCCGCGCGCCGTGAGAATGCCCTTGGCGGCGTGCATGCCGTGAATGTCTTCCGGGCTGGTTTCCGTGCGCACCAGGATCACGTCATGGTGATCCGCGGCGAGCTTCTCGGCTTCGTCCGCTGTGAAGACGACTTCGCCGGTCGCCGCGCCAGGCGATGCGCCCAGGCCGGCGGCGATTTCGATCTTGGGCGCGTCCGGATCAAGCGTGGGATGCAGCAGCTGGTCCAGTGCCGAAGGGTCGACGCGGCTCACCGCCGTATCCTGATCGATCAACTTTTCGCGGACCATGTCCACCGCGGCTTTGAGCGCGGCTTCGGCGGTGCGCTTGCCCGAACGGGTCTGGAGCATGAAGAGCTTGCCTTCCTGCACCGTGAATTCCACGTCCTGCATGTCGCGATAATGCTGTTCCAGGCGCTCGCCGATGGCCTTGAGTTCGTCATAGGCCTTGGGCATTGCTTCTTCCATCGACGGCTTCTTGCCGCCCTGGCGCTCGCGCACCACCTTGGAGATGGGCTGCGGCGTGCGAATGCCGGCCACCACGTCCTCGCCCTGCGCATTGATGAGAAATTCGCCATAGAGCAGCTTCTCGCCTGTGGCGGGATCGCGGGTGAAGGCAACGCCCGTGGCCGAGGTTTCGCCCCGGTTGCCGAACACCATCGCCTGGACCGTTACCGCCGTGCCCCAATTTTCGGGGATGTTGTGCAGCTTGCGATAGGTATTGGCGCGCGGCGAATGCCAGGAGCCAAACACGGCACCGATGGCGCCCCAAAGCTGTTCCTGCACATCTTCGGGGAACGGCCGGTTCAATTCCTTTTCGACGCTTTTCTTGAACCGCCCGGCGATGCGCTTGAGATCGTCGGCATCGAGATCGGTGTCAAGTTCGACGCCCTTGGCGTCCTTCTCCTCGTCCAGGATTTCCTCGAACATTGAGTGCTCGGCACCCAGCACCACGTCGGAATACATCTGGATGAAACGGCGATAGCTGTCATAGGCGAAACGCGCATCGCCGGTGAGCTTGGCAAGACCTTCGGTGGTGGCGGCATTGAGGCCAAGGTTAAGCACCGTATCCATCATGCCCGGCATGGACACGCGCGCGCCGGAGCGCACCGAAACCAGCAGCGGCTTTTCCGGATCGCCGAAATTGCCATGGGCGAGATAGCCGACCTGGCGCAGCGCCGCGTCGACCTGCTCTTTCAGCTCGGCCGGGTAATTTTCCTTGTTGGCATAATAATGGGTGCAGACTTCGGTGGTGATGGAAAATCCCGGAGGCACCGGCAGGCCGAGATTGCTCATCTCCGCCAGGTTGGCGCCCTTGCCGCCCAGCAGGTTCTTCATGCCCGCCTGGCCTTCGGCTTTTCCGTCTCCGAACGCATAAACCCACTTGGTCATACCGAAACACCTTCTATTTTGGAGAAGTCCCCGATTTGATGAATTACCGCCCGGAGGGCGGCCAGAAGATACAACCGGTTCTCCCGGATTTTCGCATCGTCCGCATTGACTTTAACACTGTCGAAAAAAGCATCTACCGGAACGCGCAACGCCGCCATATGGCGCATCGCTTCCGCGAAATTTTCCTCTTTCAGAGCCGTGGCGACCTGATCCTTTGCCGCGCCAAGTGCCGAGAACAAAGCGGTTTCCCCATGGTCAGTTAATTTGGCCTGGTCCACGTCACCTGCAAAAACCCGGCCATCCTTTTTTTCCTCGGCCTTGAGGATATTGGCGGCGCGCTTGTAGCCCGCCAGGAGGTTAACGCCGTCGTCGGTCCTGAGGAACGCCTGTAGCGCTCCAACCCGCGCCACCAGCCGGACCAGATCGTCCTCATTGCCCAGCACGAACACCGCGTCGATGAGATCGTGGCGAATGCCCTTCTCCTTCAGCGCGACTTTCAGGCGGTCGGCGAAGAAGGCGGCCAATTCGTTTGAAACCATCAGCGGCAAGCGCAGTCGATTTTCCAGCAAGATGCGGATAACGCCCAGAGCAGCCCGGCGAAGCGCGAAAGGATCGCCGGAGCCGGTCGGCTTTTCGCCTGCCGCAAAGAATCCTTTCAAGGAATCGAGTTTGTCCGCCAGCGCCAGGGCGATGGAGATTTTACCGGATGGAACTGCGTCCGAAGGACCGACGGGCTTATAGTGATCACGCACCGCGTCGGCGACGTCGGCATCCTCCTTGTCATGGATGGCATAGTAGCGACCCATCACGCCCTGAAGCTCAGGGAATTCGCCGACCAGCCCGGAAGTAAGATCCGCCTTCGCCAACCGCGCCGCGCGTTCGGCTTTCTTTGAGTCCGCGCCGATCTTCGAGGCGATTTCAGCCGCCAGCTTGGCGATGCGCTCCACCCGCTCATACTGAGTGCCCAGCTTGGCGTGATAAACGATGCCTTTCAGGTCGTCGATGCGGCTGTCCAGGCGGCGCTTGCGGTCCTCGTCCCAGAAGAATTTGGCGTCGAACAGACGGGCGCGCAGGACGCGCTCGTTGCCCGCCACGATTTCCATGCCGCCATCTTCCGCCACCATGTTGGCGACCAGGGCAAAGCGGTTCGCCATCTTTCCCGTGCCGGGGTCACGCAATGCGAAGTATTTCTGATGTGTCCGCATCGAGGTCTGCAGGATTTCGGGCGGCACATCCATGAACTGGTCTTCGATGGTGCCGATCAGCACCACCGGCCATTCCGCCAGGCCGGATACTTCGGCCAAGAGCCCCTCGTCCGGGATCATTTCCAGGCCGTGAATGAAAGCAGCCTGCTTGATGCCTTCGAAGATGATGGCGGCCCGCTCTTCCGCATCCAGCACCACATGGTTCTTCTTCAGCGCGGCGGCATAGTCGTCAAAACGCCGGACTTCGATCTTGCCGGACGACAGGAAGCGATGGCCCATTGTGTGACGGCCGCTGCTGACCCCGGCAAAGCTGAACGGCACCACTTCTCCATCGAAGGTGCAGAGAATGGAATGCAAGGGACGCACCCAGCGCGTCGTCACGCCGGGCTTCCAGCGCATGCTTTTGGGCCAGGGTAGTTTTGCCATCATCTCGGGCAGGATTTCGCCGAGAACCATGGCGGTTTCGCGGCCTTCGCGCTCGATCACGGCAACATAAAACTCGCCCTTGCCATCATTCTGCTTCTGGCACTGGTCCAAGGTGACGCCTGCCCCGCGCAGGAAGCCTTCGATGGCCTTCTCCGGCGCGCCGACGCGGGGACCCTTGCGCTCTTCCTTCACATCCGCCTGCTTGGCGGGAAGGCCGCTCACCACGAGCGTCAACCGGCGCGGTCCGGCAAAGGCCTTGATGCCCTCGAACAACAGGCCGCGATCCGACAGAGCGCCGACCACCAGGCGTTCCAGATCGCGCGCTGCCCCCGCCTGCATGCGGGCGGGAATTTCCTCACTGAACAATTCCAGCAGCAAGTCGGGCATTATGCACCCGCCTTGTTGTCGTATCGGGGCTTGTACTTGCCCATCGGCGTTTCCAGCCACGCTTCGCAGCAGGCTTTCGCCAAGGTCCGCACGCGGGCGATATAGGCGGCGCGTTCCGTCACACTGATCACGCCGCGTGCATCCAGCAGATTGAAGGCGTGACTGGCCTTGATGCACTGGTCATATGCCGGCAACGCCAATTTCTTGTCCGTTACCAGCGCCTGACACTGCTTTTCCGCGTCGATGAAATGCCGGAACAGAATTTCCGTATCGGCGCGCTCGAAATTATAGGCCGAGAATTCCTGTTCGTTCTGGAGGAAGACTTCGCCGTAGCGGAACTGGTCGTTGAAGGCGAGGTCATAGACGAACTCGACATTCTGGACATACATCGCCAGGCGCTCGAGGCCGTAGGTGATCTCCGCCGACACCGGATCGCAATCGATTCCGCCCACCTGCTGGAAATAGGTGAACTGCGTGATCTCCATCCCGTCGCACCAGACTTCCCAGCCCAGGCCCCAGGCGCCCAATGTGGGGCTTTCCCAATCATCCTCGACAAAGCGGATGTCATGTAGCGCCGGATCAAGCCCGATGGCCTTGATCGATTCCAGGTAAAGCGCCTGCACATTTTCCGGCGCGGGCTTCAGGATCACCTGGAACTGATAGTAATGCTGCAGCCGGTTGGGGTTTTCGCCATAGCGGCCATCCTTGGGGCGGCGGGACGGCTGCACATAGGCCGCCTTCCAGGGATTGGGACCCAGCGCCCGCAATGTGGTGGCGGGGTGGAATGTGCCCGCGCCCATCTCGTTGTCGTAGGGCTGCAGGATCAGGCAACCTTTGGAGGCCCAGAAATCCTGCAAGGTCAGGATCAGGTCCTGGAAGGTCTTACCCCTGGGGTGGGCCTTGGTGGTCACGAGTCGGCAATCTCCGGAATGGGCCGGAACCTACAGACGGGGTACCCCCAGGGCAAGCGCGGCCTGCCCCCGCAATATCGCGTCGGCCTGTGGGGTATAAGTCCCTGAATCGTCGTGCAGAATTAGCCCGGGCAAAAGCCGGAAAGCCGCATGGGACCCCTTATGCGCTTGGACCAGGACGCGCTTGGCGAATTCACCCGCCCGTGGCCAGAGCGGCAGCACGCTGACGCCCGTCAAAGGCAGGGCCGCCAGGGCTTCGTTCAAGCGATCCGCCCGCAATATGGCTGTGAATGCGCCGCCCGAAACGGTGCGCTTCAGGCCGGCCTGGAGCCAGTCGCCCAATGTGCCCTCGTCCATCAGCGCACGCGCCCGGACGGGATTTGGCGGGGC
>Ga0207652_10005799_pt1 | contig 10021 bp, 13 predicted proteins | sample KBSC63BmetaG_FD_184334 | JGI IMG/M metagenome (GOLD analysis project Ga0207652, IMG submission 184334) | Corn rhizosphere microbial communities from Kellogg Biological Station, Michigan, USA - KBS C6-3B metaG (SPAdes) (version 2) | ecosystem: Host-associated > Plants > Roots > Rhizosphere ...
ATCTTCCGCCAGCTGCATTTTATGCAGCAGCAGGACCCCGGGTTTGACCGCCAGCAGGTCGTTACCATACCGCTGGATGGGATCACCTCCCGGAAATATGATTTTCTGAAAGAAGAATTGTCGGCCAGTCCGCTGGTGGCGGGGGTAACCGGCGCCTGGGATCAGTTGGGCAGCCACATGACGCAGTTGGGCATCGGATTCTGGCCGGGCAACGGCCCGATGCGGAAGATTACCGCCACCGGCCTGGGCGTGGACCCGGATTACCTGAGCGTATACAGGATCCCGTTAGTGGCGGGACGGAACTTCTCCAGCGAAAAGTCCGCGAACGGAAAAGAATTCGTTGTCAACGAAACCCTGGGCAGGGAGCTGCTCAAAGATCAGCCGGGAAAGCCGATGTCTTCGCTGATCGGCAAACATTTCGGGGGAGACGAACAGGGCCGCATCGTAGGTGTTGCCAAAGATTTCAACTTCAATTCCCTGCACTATAAGATCGAAACCCTGTTCCTGCTCAATCAAACGGAAGGGGGATTCAGCACGCTCTCGGTGAAGATCAACGACCGGCAGTCCGCCCGGGCCCTCGCGTTCATCCAGCAAACCTGGAAAAAAGTTTTCCCGGAGTATCCCTTCAGATACCAGTTCCTCGACGATCATTTCAGCGAGGTATACCGGACGGATGCGCAGGTCTCGCAGATGGCCGGCATCATGGCGGGCCTCGCGATCCTGATCTCCTGCCTCGGTCTGTTCGGACTGGCCTCCTTTTCCACGGAGAAGCGGACCAAAGAGATCGGGATCCGCAAGATCCTGGGCGCCTCCGTACAGGATGTTGTTGTCCTGCTGTCCAGGCATTTTATCGCGCTGGTGCTCATCGCCAACCTGATCGCCTGGCCGCTGGCCTGGCTGGCGCTGCACCGCTGGATGCAGGATTATGCATACCGCGTTGCCATCAGCTGGTGGGTATTCGCAGCGGCCGGCATCGCAGCCCTGCTGATCGCGCTGGTTACGGTGAGCTTCCACGCGATCCATGCGGCTTTATCCAATCCCGCGAATACACTGCATTCTGAATAGGATTCTTTATGCTCAGCAACACACTGCCGGCGCAACGATACGTCCGGCATGTCTGCCCCTGGCAGAAATACACTGGCAAATGTGTATGATTATTCATATCTTTACACATAAACATAAATACCCATGCGCACAAATATAGAATTGGATGACATGCTTGTTCAACAGGCCATCCAGCTCAGCAAGCTCCGGACCAAAAAAGAAGTAGTACAGGAAGCGTTGAAGAACTATGTATCCTGGATGAAGAAAAAACAACTCCTGGATCTAAGGGGAAAGGTGACCTGGGAAGGAAGTTTAAAAGAGATGCGAAGCCTGTGAGCGAACCATTCATCTTCGACACTTCTGTATGGATCGATTTCCTTCGGAATAAAAGAAACCCGGCATCTGAGCTATTGGCCGCATATATAGAAAGAAACGATCCCGTATTGCTGGTTCCGACTATTCTGCAGGAAATTCTACAGGGTATCCGGGAAGATGCACAATACAATCATATCAAAGATATTTTATCGTACTTCACCGTACTGCAGGCTTCTTCAATTGAAGCAGCGATAGGAGCGGCAGACTTATACCGGATGTTACGGAAAAAGGGGCTTACTATCCGTAAAAGCAACGATTGCCTGATTGCCTGGTATGCCATAACATTTTCTACTACCCTGGTTCACGCAGATAATGATTTTGATATTATCAGTGCACACTCCAAACTAAGAACCCGGAAGGCAAAAAAATAAATGCATCCGGTGGCCTCTCACCAGGCTCGAATCGAAAAGCGCCTGACAGTTATGAATCAGCGGTTTGCCGTCCAATAATCCTTTGATCCTTCAGGGTTTCCAGAATGGCTTTCGCGTCACCGGTGCTGGGGAAAGCGTGCATGGCAATACTGACACCGAGATAGATAGCAGGTAAATCAGACTACTATGGGAGGGTATCTTTTTTTGTTCCCGCCCTGGAAACGGGCCATAGCGTCAGAATCCTTTCGCGTTTGCGTTCCTCCTGCAAAATGCGGTCGCGGGCGGCGAGCAATTCAAACTGTGTTATCAGCCCGCAAAGCTTTCCTTTTTCCAGGCTTTCTACAACCGGTAGCACACCTACGTGATTGGCCGCCATCCTGTCTGCAATTATGCGGAGCGATTCCCCGGGTAAGCTGGTGATCACCTTTTTTATCATAAAGTCATCTACGGTGCCCGAAAGTTCGCCCTGTAACGATTTTTCCATTATATCCTGCCAGGATATGACACCCAGGAGAATTCCTTCCGAAGTCACAACAGGCAACAGGCGTTGCCGTCGCATGTGCAGCTGTTCCTGTATCATACCCTTCACTTCCTCCATGCCGGTACCCGTGCTTATCGTAAGTACATCTGTCGACATTACATCCTCGGCAAAAAGCACTTCAAGTGGTTCAACGGCATACTCCCTCAGCACATGAAACCCGCGCCGCGCTACTTTCTCTGTAAGAATGGAGCGCTTCAATGTGAGAACGCTTATCAGGTGCGCCAGTGTAACGGTTATTAATAACGGAAGGAACATGTCTGTGCTGTGCGTGAGTTCGATTGTAAAAACAATGGAAGTAAAAGGCGATCGCATTACGCCGGCCAATGTACCCGCCATTCCCAGTAAGGCCCACTCGGCAGCAATATTACCGGGGAAAAGGATCCCTAACAGCCCGCCTAACGCAGCCCCCATCATTAAAATAGGTGCAAGTATCCCGCCGCTTGTCCCCGAACCCAAAGCAACGGCCCATACAATTAATTTAACAACAAAAATGCTGATCAAAGTGCTGATGGCAAGGTTTCCGGCAAGCTCATCGGCAATGGTATCATAACCCACTCCCAGCGCATGAGGTTCAATAACGCCTCCGATCCCGACAATTAAACCGCCAAGCACAGGCCACCACATCCAATGGATTGGTAATTTCCCGAAAAGGTCTTCGGCGCCATACACAGCTTTTGTTAACACCCATGCCATGCCGCCGCAGATAACTCCTAATATTACCGCATCCAATAATCCTGTACTGCTTAAAGTCGCCATTTTATGCAACGGGAATAACGGCTCTCCGCGCATCCATCCCTGGTTTACAAATAACTGCCTCACTGCATCCGCTACTATGCTGGCTACGGCTGCCGGAATAAAAGAACGTGGCTTCCATTCAAACAGGAGTAACTCGACGCCCAGGACTAAAGCTGCTACAGGCGTCCCGAAAACGGCGCTCATTCCGGCAACAGCACCCGCCACCAGCAGGCTCCGGCGTTCAATAGCGGTGAGGTTACGAAATTGCGCCAGCACCGAACCAATAGCGCCGCCCGTTAAAATAATCGGCCCTTCAGCGCCAAACGGACCGCCGGTACCAATGCTCACGGCGCTGGCTATGGGCTTGAGAATGGTGAGGCGCGGTTCTACTTTGCTTCCTCCCACAAGGATGGTTTCCATAGCTTCGGGGATTCCATGACCCCGGATGCGCTCTGATCCGTAGCGGGCCATAAACCCTACTATTAAACCGCCGGCCATCGGAATTAAAACCGCCAGCCATCCAAGGGTATTGTGGCGCGGGGAGATAAGTGTAAGGTCAAAATGCTGGTAGTATAGCAAATTGGTAATGAGGGCAATCAGGCCGAGCAGGATAAGTGCGATAAAAGCGCCTGCGATGCCAATAATTATAGCAAGGGGAATTAGTTTCAGGACTCCTGGCGGCATGGTGAAGTCGCTGAGCCCCCGGGCAGCCCCCGAAGATGGCGTTTGTTTTTTTCTGTTTGTTTTCGTTTTACTATCGCTGTCTTGACTATTCATCGATCATTATTCGTGCCGTTGCAGGTGCCGATTATCGGTAAAGGTTAAATTAGCGTTAGATAAGGCATTCATTTGAGTAAAAATACCATTTAATCACTGGATATCCGGGGCGGCAGCCGGGAAGGAACGCCCTTTCCTGATTGCCCGGGGCGTTGTATTTGTCCACGATTTAAAGGCTTTCCTGAATGCCGTGAGGTCTGAATAACCTAAGATGTCGGAAACCTCAGATATTTTTATCGCGGGATTTTGCATTAGCTGGAAGGCGATTTCTTTTCGTGTTGCTCCTGCGATATCGCGGAAGGTAGTTCTTTCCTGCAGCAGCCTGCGTTGCAGATTGCGTGCTGTGGTATGCAATGCGGTTGCTGCCTCTTCAATGGTGGGAATCCTTCCCTTAAACTGCATGAATAATAGCTGTTTTAAATTTTCTGCCGTGCTGTTCGTTGCCAACAGCGACTGTTTATCGGCCGCGATGGAGTTAAACAACTGAAACATCGATTGATCGCTGCTGAGTATGGCCGTCGATACATTTTCTTTGCTGACAATAATGCGGTTGGCGTCTTTATTAAAAAGCACTTCGCAGCCGAAAAACTTTCTATATTCGGAAATTTCGCGCATTTCGTAAGCCAGTTCGATCCGTAAGGGAACAAGGCGCCTGCCCGTGAGTGCGTGAAAGGTATTGATCGTTGCTGCGAATAAAAAATCGTTGGCATGCCTCGCCGGTTCGGGATGTTTCATCAGCCACATCCTGTTTTGCGTCATCTCCAGTAAGGCCACATCGCGCACGCTGTACTTATATTCAACCATGGGCGATACCATATGGCCGTACCGGCACAACATCTGAAGACTCTGATCGATGTTTTCACTGCTCTGGATCAAAAATCCAACCATTCCGTGCAGCAGCTTTTCCACGCTCATGCCTACATGCAGCCCGATCAACGGATCGCCGGACAGCTTCAGGAGAGGCACCCAGATGAGCGCCGCTTTCTCCCATTCAACCATGCTTTCCGAGTCGCTGATCTCTTCGGGGCTGAGGCCCGACATCCGGCAAAGGGTATCGAAACCTGCTCCAAAGGAAGTGGCATTTTGAAAAATGGTGCGAATGACCGTACCCTGTAAACCCATGTCGCAAAATATATCATTTCAGGCAGAAAATACCCCTTTTCGCGACTGTAAAATGGAGGTGCTTTGCATCCTCAATCAAAAATTTATGCAATCGATCAAAGACCTCTTTTTAAAAAGCTGGGTAACCGGCAACCTGGCAATTTATTCCGGTGCGTTAGGCCTGCTTCATCCGCTTATCGCGCACGGGCTTACCGGCGATCACGATAAACTGTTGACAACTCCGCAGTTTATCATGCACACCCTGTCTTTATTTGTTTTTGTTTTCCTGCTGGTACGAATGCAGAACAAAACGTTTCAGGTGCTAACGAAAAGAAAAACCTTAGCCGGCATCTGGCCGTTTTTATTCGTGACGCCCTGGGTATTCTGGCTTGGGTACTATACCTTATTCGTTCCCTTCGACATATTGTTTACGTTCCTGTCGATCGGGATAATCAATGCCATACAATTAAGACCCCTGGTTAAATTTCCGCGAAAATGGATACGGCAATGCATCCTGGGTTATTTGCTTGCAGCAATAGCCGGTATCGTTATCGGGCTGGGGGCTTATTTGCTCTGCTATAAGAACCTGCACGGAATTGCGAGGGATTTCGCCACCTGGCTATCCATCAGCACGCCTGCCGGGCTTGTTGTCGCCGGCTACTTCAGGTATATTTTAAAGAGACAGGTTATCATGCCTGAAGGTTGTGCGTCTGATATTATCTCCGGGCAGAAGGCAGATCTCTCACAAGTAGCATAAAAACATAGTGCGAGATCTTGTCACCGATGCCAAAAACCTGCCGATAAAAGATGCCCGCGTAACGATCGGGCATCTTTTGCCGCTTACGATGCTGCGTAGGTTGACCTGTATACTTTCGGTGTCAGCAAAGCGGGGCGGAAATCCTTACCTGGAAAGATTTTGGAATTGCTTTCTTTTGCGAGTCCATTTCCCTTTTGCTTCTATTGCATCCGTTGTTGGAGTATTCTATTTATTTATTGGTAGACAAAAAACGGTTGTTTCGAGGGTGATTTTCCCCTCTTGCTGTAAAGGCAGGGCCCTATTTTTATCCATCCTTTTAGCTTTCGATATATCGGCAACAGATGAACCTTGGGCATTACAACTTCAAGAACCCGCCGTTACCAAATGGGCATCAATAAATTCCGGGATGAAATAGAATCTCTTTTTGAAATTTTTGGGCTTATTGAAGATGAGGGGTTTGTGCCCCCTTTGAACCCGGTAAGAATTATAAGGCATTTGTTGTAAAAAGAAAACCGAGTACCTTTACGTGGGGAAAAAAGGGAGGTATAATATGGCTTCTGGTAAAAAGAAAAATGCCAACTCCGGCAATTCTAAGATTGTTGTGAATCCAAAGTTAAAGGATCACCGCCATGATCCCTTTTTCGTAAAAAAAGCGGAAACTTCCAGGAAGGTAATTGAGAAATATGGTTTACCTATAATAAAGACTTCAAAATAGTAAAAAAACGGAACGGTTATCTAAATGCCCGGTCCGAACGCATAATTGCTTCTACCAAAATCCACCGGTACAAAATAAAAAATAACCTTAGCCTGATTGATCCATTTCGCTTTTGCTTCTTTTAAATCCATTATTGGAGCATTCTCAGCGTCTGTTATCCAGTTTCTATGAGCTTTTAAACGTAAGGGGCCCCCTGGCAGGGCCGGAGAGCCTGCGTGGGAACCATCATCTATTTTTATGAAATACCTTTCAGCCAGACTACTTAAAGCCTTTAGCGCGCCGCTATTTTTGATCCGGATGGCGAGGGTCCGCGTCATTTCATTAAATTATTGCACTCCGGTGAAGTTAATCAAATTCTTCCAACAGGTGCTTGTGATGGCGGATATAGTGATTGACACCAAAGAACAGGCCGACTGGTTCATGAAATCGCTAAAAGAGGCCTGATGCTTTTTCATAAATATTGGAACCCGTCTGATGAAGCGGGTTTTTTTGCGTGCTCTGGATGCCACGACCCAATAGCTGCGTTTAGGAAAATAGTAAAAAAGTACTGGCTTATCGTCGTGTGGCTATTTTTAAATATGCGATTAGATTGTTTATATCTTTTAAGGACAAACTGTCTTTGAAAACATGTTCAAAATCTGAGTCAGTTTGCCGGTCTATGTCCTGAGCGTATTTGTCGCCTGATGATTTTAGCAAGCGACTGTTTTGAATAAACTTCATAAAGTAGCTTTCGGATGGCTTCGGTAACTTTTCGAAAAGATTGTCAAAGAATACCTGATCCGTCGCATGCAGTTCGGGCGAAAGGTGGCAGGTTTCGCATGACCTGCGAAAAATCATTTTTCCTTGTTGATAATTATCTGGAAGCTCTTTAATTCTCAGACTGTCTGCCACTTGCGTCGTGCTATGAGATCTTCGATGATTGCAGCAAAAAAGAATTGTGGAAATGACAGCCAGGTTGACGAACTGGATTGTGCCGTAAAATATTTTAATTTGATGCATGTTGCAATAGCGATGGCTGGGGGTGTCATCAATGGTGAGTGATTATTTGCAATGACGTTCCCATAAATTATTTTTTATTTTGTTAGTTTAATAAGCTGTCTGGCAAATTCAGGAATATCATTATTTGTTTCCGGTTCCCGGTCAAGTAAAAGTTGAACTAAAACCGGTTGTCCGTTTGCAACGCCATAAGCAATGATTTGATAGTCTAATTTGCCATCTGATTTATAACTGATTTTATAGCCTTCCACTTCTTCGTTAAGCAAATAGAGGGTAATGGCTTCTTTCTTAAACTTTTTCATTCGAGCTGCAACTTGAGATACAAACTGGTCTGGCATCGTCTTGAGCATTTCGTCATTCATATAAAGCCACTGAATGGAGTAATTGTCGCATTTAACCTGGTACGCTGATTCAGTTTTACAATTTGCCGGAGCCTTATATTTATTGCCGCAAAAACTCAGAGAGTCGATCTGTTTTGGTTTTTGTGCTGAAACCGCATTCGTTGTAATAATTAATAAAAGCGTGAAGAAGCGATTCATTAAGATTTATTTTACGATAACCCGGGCATGCCGGGTTTCCTATTGCAAATAAGGACATTTCGTTAACCCCTCAAATATAGGGTCTTTAAGAAATGATTTTTCGGAGTTTCATTGGAGTGCTAAAAGTATTTTTTCAAAAAAGAGGGGTTTTTCTGTTTTTGAGCAGCAGCTCATTTCTGATGCCGGTCAGAGTATTTATAGGGGTCCCATAGGGGGGGTTCAGGGGCGCCGGAAGGGATTTCCCCTTTGCCGCTCCAACAAACACCCTATAAAAACCCTCTCCGGACGCTTTTCCAAGATCCGGGATAATTTTCAAAAAAACGAGATTTATTTTTTAGCACTCCGATGAAACTCCGAAAAACCGGGTTTTGTCCTGCCGATATTTGCAACAGGAGTTAACGCGGTGAAACAAGCCCACAGGCGCAGACTGCCTTCATTTTGGCGCAAGCGCCCCGGCTGGAAAAACCTGCTGCTTTAACCTGATATTCCCAGGCTGATTAAATTGTTGTAACAACTATGCACAATCACTATCTCATAACCGGAGAGAAGTAGCGCGGCGCTTTGTTCGGAACGTGATTTCACCATAGTTTGCTATTTGCCATAGCGTTATTTTTGTGATACATATTTTCGCAGGACGAGTTGCGAAAACCAATCATTCGTACCGAAAATTATTTAGAGATGGCAGCGAGAATTAAAATCGATTTTGATAATGTTTATGATTTTGAAGATATTTCTCCCGATTTGAAACTTAGCAGTTTTATTACCCGGTTGGAAAATGGTGACGAGCTACCGCTAAAGGTCAAGATCAGCAACTATGCCCATGAATTGCTTCCCAGCGTATATAACCTGGCATTTGGTCCGCTGAACAAACAGGGCAGGATAGATGACCGGGCGGCCCTGGCGCATGAAGACTATTCCATGGTTTTTTCAACTATTTTATTTTCAGCCTTCGCCTACCTGGAGCAGAATAGGGATCATTATCTTGGAATAGACGGTTCGGATAATACCCGGGCTTATTTCTACTTCCGGGCAATGATCCGGAATTTTGACTACCTGGACCGGTATTTCAATATGTACGGAATAAAATATTTTGTGCGGATCTCGCGCTTTGGCAGAACCCAATATGATAATCCCTTTGACTTTGAAGATATTATGTCTCAGGCGTATAAGATCACGGCTGACCACCGGATTTCGCAGGATTACATGTACAATTACTTCATTTTTAATCTCAGGGATAAACGTTAAAAATGCCGTGAACCCTTAAAAAAATAGTAACTTAGTCTCATGAAAGAAACCATTCATAACCGGGTCATGGCGCTTGTGAAAAAAGCACGCGAACAGGGTAAGAAGCAGGATATTAAAACAGTAAGTTCCTCGTCTTTACACCAGGTGATTAAGACCAAAGAACAGGCTGACCGATTCATGAAATCGCTAAAAGAGGCCTAATCCTTTTTTATAAATAAATATTGGAACCCGTCTGATAAGGCGGGTTTTTTTGTGGGTACGGGCAATTGGTCGTTATGGCGTGCTGATATGATGCGATTTTCTGCCGGGCTATCCTTCATGAAGGAGTTGCCTTATATCCGTTTATTTCTTAAATTTAATGCCCCCTGTGTTTAAATGCCCCTGAAAACCCATTAAACCCTGTAGCACAAATATGGACAGCACGATCCTGTTTTCCGAAAAACAGCGGTTCCGGCAAATCTGGATCTGGCTGTTCCTACTGGTTCTGGATGGCTGGTTTCTTTTTAAGCTTTTTAATCATCCCAGCCATTCGCAACCGTTCAATAAAGATTTTCTGAATCCGGCCATCGTGGTTCTTCTGATCACTCTTCTTTTCGGGGTCCTCCGCCTGGACACGCAGATCAGGCAGGACGGTGTTTACGTGCGCTTTTTCCCGGTGCGCCTGCATTTCAGGAAATATCCCTGGGAGGATATCGAAAACTGGGAGGATATCGAAAAGATCTTTGTCCGAAAATACAGCCCGCTGGGCGAATACGGAGGCTGGGGAATACGGTTCAGCCTGTCGGGGAAGGGCAGGGCGCTGAATATTTCGGGGAATAAAGGGAT
>Ga0207652_10005800_pt1 | contig 10020 bp, 5 predicted proteins | sample KBSC63BmetaG_FD_184334 | JGI IMG/M metagenome (GOLD analysis project Ga0207652, IMG submission 184334) | Corn rhizosphere microbial communities from Kellogg Biological Station, Michigan, USA - KBS C6-3B metaG (SPAdes) (version 2) | ecosystem: Host-associated > Plants > Roots > Rhizosphere ...
TGCAGACAGGGGGCACGATATCGGTAATCATTCTTATCATCACGAATCATGGCTGCAAACATATAGTTATGAAAAAATAGAGAAAGAAATAAGGGAAGCTGAAGAAGCCATTTTGAATGCAACCGGTCACAAGCCCACAGGCTTCAGAGGCCCGGGATTTAGCTGGAGCAAAGATTTATTGAAAGTGTTACAAAGCAGGGGCTATAAATTTGATGCTTCCACCCTGCCCACTTATTTAGGTCCGCTTGCAAGAATGTATTATTTTAAAAAATCAGATCTTTCAAAAGAAGAAAAAAAGGCACGCAAAGAACTTTTTGGAAAATTTAGTGAGGGGTTCAGGAAATTAAAGCCATATAAATGGGATTTGGGAAATGGAAAAACTATAACAGAAATTCCGGTAACCACGATGCCGGTGTTTAAATTACCTTTTCATTTAAGCTATTTAATTTATCTCGGAAACATTTCAATACCTTTAATGAATCTTTACCTAAACACTGCGATTACAATGTGTAAAATAACCAAAACGCCAATTAGTTTTTTGCTTCATCCTTTGGATTTAATTGGTGGCGACCAAATTTCGCAACTCGCTTTTTTCCCTGGGATGAATGTTAGCAGTGATAAGAAGGTGAATGTGTTTAAAAAGGTAATTGTATTGTTACAAAAGAATTATGAAGTAGTGAATATGAATGAGCACCATAATTCCATGAATAAAGACTTAATGGGAATAAAAAAAATTTAAGATCAACCAAGCAATAAATAGGCCGTCTTTTATTTCTAAAAAACGTCCAAGATGATAAATAAGTATTAAAAATACTTCCGGAAGAATTAATATTCGATTGGGAAAACAAACTAATCCGCAGATGCAGGAAACTTCTAATGAATTAAAGATAAGAAGGATTGAAAACGACATTCCACTTGTCGTAGACCTTGATGGAACGTTTTTAAATACTGACCTTTTATATGAAAGTATTGTCCTGTTGATAAAAAGAAATCCGCTTTATGTCTTTCTTATTCCCATTTGGCTTCTGCAGGGAAAGATTTATTTAAAAAAAAAGCTACATCAGCTCGTTAATTTGAATTTTTCATTGTTGCCATATAACAAAAATCTTTTGGATTTTTTAGAAATGGAGATGGATAGTGGCCGTGAAATTGTTCTTGCTACCGCTTCATTACAATCCAATGCCGTGCAAGTCGCAAAAAAATTTCCTATGTTGTTTGGAGAAGTATGTGGAAGTGAGATGATTAATCTGAAAGGTAAAAAGAAGTTAGAGTTTCTTCTAACTAAATATGGACAAGCTGGTTATGATTACATTGGAAATTCTTATGCCGACTTGCCCATTTTTGCTGAATCCCGTCATTCCTTTTTAGTTACTGATGACAAGATTCTAACTAATAGAACAAAAAAAGTTTCAAATCTTCAGCGGAGATGGTCAAATCATAGAAATGGGTTTAAAGATTTTTTAAAAGCAATCAGGGCTTACCAATGGATAAAAAACCTATTGATTTTTGTTCCCTTGATAACATCTCATTCTTTCGATTTAAAAAATATAATTAGTGCATTTGTAGGTTTTATTGCTTTCGGAATGGTAGCTTCTTCAGGCTATTTAATAAATGATTTAATAGATTTGGAATCGGATAGAGCACATGCACGAAAATGTTTTAGGCCAATGGCATCGGGAGGATTATCTATTCCTTTTGGAGTAATTATCACAGTTATCTTATTTTCCATCGGGTTAGCAATAGCAGCACTTTTAGGACTTCAATTTTTATTAATAGTATCTGTTTACTTTGTTTTGACATTAGCATACTCTCTTTATCTTAAGAAGATAGCAATGGCCGATGTGTTTACCTTAGCAATATTATATTCAATAAGAGTAATTGCCGGAGCGATTCTCATAAATGTTTTGTTATCGTCTTGGCTCATTTCATTTTCCATGTTTCTTTTCTTAAGTCTTGCGTTGGTCAAACGTTACGGAGAACTTTACAAGGTCAAAGATGCCGGAGAAAAAGTCAATAAAGCACGGGAATATAATTTATTTGATTTACAACTTTTACAGACAATGGGAATAGCCTCGGGATTCATATCAGTAATCGTTTTTTCCCTCTATTTGGACAGCCATGATGTGGCACTTCTTTACTCCAATCCCAAACCAATGTGGATAATCAGCTTCCTGTTTTTATTCTGGAATAGTCGGATATGGTTGAAAGCATCGCATGGACAAATGACGGATGACCCGATAATTTACACGGTAAAAGATAAGCTTAGTTATTTGATTTTGTGTTTCATCGCTGTTGTCATATACATATCAATTTAGCTCTTTTTACAGACTCGTTCAAAAATTTTGAAACCACTTATGAGGAATGACTACTTAGACAATTTTTTTATAAAATGTATATACATTTTTGTAGGATTTGCTATTGCTACAATTATTTACTTTCTGTCAAAAGTTGGACTAAAACAGTCTTATTCTACTTTCATCCTTGCTTTTATTTGCTTTTCGTCCTTATATCTTTGGAGAGAAAATAAGTATATTAAACAGCTCCCCTACCTCGTTTTTGGGATTACATTAGTAATTCTTTTCAATACAATATATAAACTTTATCTTTCTTATCAGAGCATTCCTGTTTGGGATTTTATGTGTTTTTATTTTTTTGGAAAAGCAGGAGTTTCCGGAGCAAATTTTTATGACCCACATGTTTTCTCAAATGTATTCAATGAGTTAAATTCTAACATATATGTAAATCAAGGGTTCATCCAAGAAATTGTCAACGTTGGATTTTGGTATCCGGCTCCATCGATGTTTTTATTTTTGCCCTTAGGAATTTTACCTCTCCAGACTGGCCATATCATTTGGCAAAGTATATTGATTTTATTTCTCTTTTTAGATATTGCCTTATTATTGAAAATGTATTACGTATCCGCTCCTCACGAGGAAAAAATAAGACGCATTCCGTGGATATTTCTGTTAAGTTTGATACTATTATTTCCGTCAATGGTGGGCTCTATTCAAATAGGACAAACCGTTCCCATCTTTTTGTTCCTTATGTTATTAGTAATCAAAAATCAGAACAATTGGAAGTGTGGGGTATTATTAGCACTAATGGTAATAATAAAACCATTAGCGATACTTTTTGCCTTACATCTTTTTATTATTAAAAACTGGAAAGGTTTGTTATCTTTTGTTTTAGTGGGGTTGGCTCTGTCAGGAATAAGTATGATATTTTTCGGATTGGATACATTCTTTGCTTTTTTCAAATCTCCTCCGACTGGCCGCATACCGATTGAAGTGTTTTATGAAAATTCAAATCAGTCCCTGCATGCTGTTATATTACGGTTACAATTTAGAATTTTTGGTATAGTAAATTTTAAAACTGCAAACGTTATTACATATATACTTAGCTCAATAATCCTTATTATAAGTATTTTTTCGTCATTAGTGTCAAAAAAAAATAGGTCAGTCGCTTTTTTGGTTTTTATTCCAATGACATTATTAATATATCCTAATACCTTGGGTTCTTATCTTATTATAACAATGCCATCAGTATTATTTTTTTACCATTACAGGTTTTTTAAAAAAGATGCAATGAATTTGATCTTACTATTTGCATTATTTGGAATTGCATCTTTAAGCTTTTTTTTCTTAAACTTAGTTTTGTGGATTCTTTATCTTTCAATTACATTGCTACCCCGTTATTTCGTTTTCGGAAAAAGCAAAATAAAACCGAGGCTTTCAAAAAAGGAAATGTTTACTCAAAGTGTTGCTAGCTATGAATAGCTGCATTAAAGATTATCGTACGAATATTAGAAAAGCTATGGGCTAGTGATCTAAAGTTTAGGACTCCGGGAATGTACTTGATACAAGATGTGATGCTGGTTTATTTAAAAAGATTTTCGTCTTTTAAATTCGATTTGATAAAGAATTCTCAATTATTGTTGTGTAATTTAAAATGGTATTTTTATTTAAACAAAACAGTAAAGAAACAAATATCATTAATTTTCGTTTTTTATCACAGAACACTGATCAGTCAGAACTATTACTGTTTATATAATTTTTAAAAATGGGAATTGATTACAAACCTTTCATAAGCATTATACTTCCCTGCTTCAATGAAGAAGCAATTTTGGGAAGTAATATCTCTACAATAGTTTCCTTTCTCAGGGAAAGAGAGTATAAATATAATTGGGAGATTGTTATAATAAATGATGGCAGCAGAGATTCTACAGGTAAAATTGCAGATGAACTTGCCGACAAAAATCAACACATCAGAGTAATACATCACCCGACAAATTTGAATCTCGGGAACGCATTAAAAACGGGGTTTAAAAATTCAAAGGGCGATATTATTGTAGTAATGGATATTGATTTAAGTTATTCTGCTGATCACATTGAGAAAATGGTGGACAAATTAGTTGAAACATCCTCTGATATTGTCGTAGCATCTCCTTATATGCCTGGTGGTATAGTGACGGATGTTCCATTTACAAGAAAAATAATGAGCCGGTGGGTAAATGAATTTATGAGAATAGCTGCCCAGGATAAGTATTATACGTATACAGGAATGGTACGTGCATATAAAAGGGAATTCATTCAAACTGTCAATCTGAAGACAAAAGATTATGAAGTTAACCCGGAAATCCTTTATAAAGCTATGATCTTGAGAGCCCGTGTAGTGGAAATACCGGCTCATCTTGATTGGACAGAACAGAATAAATATAAAGGCAAAAGGAAATCGAGTATTAAGATGCTTAGGGGCTTCTTTTCCGGAATCATGTCAAGTTTTATCTTCAGGCCGTATATCTTTTTTATTGCAATCGGGTTTGTATTGATGTTGTTGTCGCTTTATGAATTAGTCTGGCTATTAGTTGATACACTTTCTTATATCTCAAATTCATCTGGAGCTATTCCTACTTTTTCAGATAGCCTTGCTTTTCAATTCAGAAAAAATCCGCAATCCTTTATTGTAGGTGGTATTACCTTTCTTGCTGCCATTCAGTTTTTAAGCCTTGGATTTTTGTCACTTCAGAGTAAGCGATATTTTGAGGAATTGTTTCATTTAGGAACATCATTTAAAAAACCACAAGCTTCACAATAACCCATTTTCTCAGGCAAGTTATTCATATTTTTTGTTTCCCGTTTTTAAGAGCATAATTTAAAATGAGCATACAAAAACCTTTAAAAAATCCATTCGTTTTTTTGTTACCGTTCTTACTGTTTGCTATTACTATAGTATTGTTTTTCAGCAATAATGAAAGTTATGGGGATGAGATAAGATATCTCGGCTATGCAACGAGTCTGACTAAAGGTTATTTTTCAAACCCTTACCCGTACATAGATCTAGGAAACGGGCCTGGATATCCACTGATTCTAACTCCATTTGTTGCCGTTCATGCACCTGTTATTATCCTAAAATTATTAAATTCGGTCTTTTATTATTTTTCTATAGTTTTTATATTTAAATCTTTAAAATTATTTGTACCATTCAAATTTGCAATAGTAATTACTTTCATTTGGGCCCTTTATCCCAATTTGCTTTCTGAACTTCCCCATGTTCTTCCTGAAATTTTTGCTTCTTCTCTGGTGGCAATAATAATTTTCTGTTCCCTTTCAGGCTTAAGAAAAGACGCAGGCATTAAGGGACATAAATTTTTAATACTTGCCGGGTTTGCTTTTGGATTTTTAATTCTTACCAAACCTATATTCGGATATGTTTTATTAACGATGTATTGCGGAATATTTCTTTTTTGGATGCTGAAAATAAAGAATACAAATTATAAGAAGACGATTATTTTGTTGTCTATTGCCTTTATTATTAATATTCCATATTTGATTTATACCTATCAATTAACAGGAAAAATGTTTTACTGGAGTTCTTTTGGAGGAAACAATTTGTATTGGATGAGCACACCTTTTAAAGGCGAGTATGGAGAATATTACAGATATCCGTTCAGTCAGTTGCCAGACCAAATAGAAGGCAGTGTTGACTCTCTCAAAAAGCATCATGATAAAGATTTTGAAGAAATGTTGAAAAACCCGGAAGTAAGGAAAGCGAATATAATAGATGGCAGAATGGTACTTGATTTATCAAATGGAATCAGTCAGGATGAGCTGCTTAAGCAAATAGCTTTAAAGAATATTAAATCGCACCCTTTAAAATTTCTTGAAAATTTAATAAGCAATGCGGGAAGAATGATTTTTAATTATCCCGCTTCGTACACTCTGCAAAAGCCAAGTACACTCGGAAGATTACCCATAAACGGCACTTTGATTGTTATAGCCTTTTTCTGCTTTATCCCTACTTTATTGAATTGGAAAAAATTAGATTTTTCGATACGATTCTTATTAATATTTGGATTAATTTATTTTGGAGGAAGCCTTTTCGGTAGTGCAGATACAAGAATGATTACCAAAGTTGTTCCTGTTATTTTAATTTGGATTTCCTATATCTTAAACAAGACTGTACGTGTTAAACTAAAATATGTCGATTCCTGATTTATTAGTATTTCCCCTTCAAATCCCCGGGTCAAGTTGCTTATAAAAAAATGAATTCATGGACCCATCCATCAGCTTTAATGAGTCATTCGGTTTTTTAGGAGCCAAGCCTTTAATTCCCATAAAATTCTCAAGAATGTTGTATAGATTGGAGGTTGATATGTATTCATTATTGTTGCCCACCTTTTTGTTTTCATTTCCTACCAAATCACTATACCAAATAAAAAAGGGAACATCAAACCCTTTTTTGGTTAAGGAGTGCCTGTACGCTCCATCTTCTATACTTTGTCCATGATCGGATAAGTATATTACTACGCTGCTGGTCCCCTCCATCTTTTTTATTATGTTGTCCAACACGAAATCTGTGTAGGCAATACTGTTATTGTATTCGTTCTTAAATTCTTCCTTTTCATTATGAAATTTATCAAACGATTTGGGATAGCGCATTTTGGGTTCAGAATGGCTGCCCATAAGATGGATGAATATTAATCTCTTCTTATTTTTATCTCTTAAAAGGGTATCGATAAAAGGTAATAAAGATTCATCATAAGAGCCAGGTATAGTCCAATATTTATATTTTGCCTTCAGATCAATATTGGCAAAAAGATTTACATACAAACCCGTTTGCTCCTGGTTCGAAACCCAATAGGTTTGCCATAATTTCGTAGCATTGGCTAACGCTATAATATTATCGCTGTTTTTCTCAATTGAAAAATTTGAATCCGGAATTTGTTTACTCAGCAGTAAGCAAATAGCCAGATTTGTGAATTCACCCGGAGAAATAGCATTATTATAAACGAGTAAGTTAGAAATTCTTTTGTCAATTAATGGCGATGTTTTATTTGGATTTCCGTAGAGCGATAATGCATCTCTGCGGGCAGATTCTCCCAAAACCACAACAACATTTTGAATGTGATTAGAAGAGTCAAGCGTAAAAGGAGGATATTTGTAATCTTCCTCACTGCTTTTTTTCACTATTTCGAGATAATGGTTGGCTTCTAATAACGGGCCAAAACTGTTGACAGGAGTTCGGTTAACATAGAAGTAAAGATCAGATTCACCCGTTTTCTTATATAATTTATTGTCCCGGTTTTTTGCAATCTCTATTCCCACCAGGTATGCCGGAAAGATTGCGAAAATAAGGGTAAATAAAATCAAGGTTTTTGCGGGAAAATACTTTTTAACGGAATTTGCTGAAATACAGATCAGCACAAAATAGATTACTAGTAATACAATCGCTAGCCAATAGCCCGAAGCCATTTCCACGCCTTCCCGTGTATTGCTGCTTAAAAAGCTCATTGCCATGCCCACATTAAAGGTGGATTTATAATAGGAAATGCTGAATATTTCCACTCCATTATTTAAAACAAAAAGAAACAAAAGAATGTAGCCGATAATCTTTAGATATGATTGTTTTAAAAGCAGTATGGCAAAGCTGATTAAGAAGAGATTGTTTATTAAAACCGTGGTAATCCGTTTCTCATGCAAAAAAATAAAAAAGAAAATATTGGGAACTATGATGAGGAAAAAAAGAGTGGCCATCTTCAAAAGAAATTCCTTGCTATAAAACTCTTTATAATTTATATTTTTTAATCGATTGCTCACTATGTGTTAAATTAAGTTTATTAATAAATTATCACGTAAAAATTAAATATGGTAAAGTTTATAGGGTTGAGGATGTATGCAATGAGAAGTTTGCAGCTACAACTTCTATTTCGTTCTAAAACTATAGCTTTTTTGTCCATTTCAGATAAGATAAAAAAAAATTATAAAAAAATTATTTGCTGACAGAACCTATCATATATTCCAATCGGTTAGTATCGTTTTCTTTTATCCTCAACTAATCTTATTGATTAAAAAAGGATTGCACCAATCGATGCAATCCTTTAGACATCCATTTTAAAATATTACAACTTTACCACCTTTATCGATTTTCTCAACACATTGTCAAAGAAGATGGTAATGATGTAAGTGCCGTTGGTTAAATTCGACATATTGATTTGCTCTTTTATATTTTCGGTTGTAGAGAGCATTTGCTTTTTGTAGATTGTTTTTCCGGAAATATCGGTAACAGTTATCAGCACATTTGTATTTATCCTTCCTATGTTTATATCGGCTGTAGTGATGTCATGCACCGGATTTGGATAAACAGAAATAGTGTCATTTACCTGGGGGGCTAACCTTCCCAATGCTACTGTTACTTTCACTGAATCCCTGCCTATCGCACCGTTTTTATCCATTACCTGTAACTCAAATTCGTAAGTTCCCTCTTTCAAATCAGTGAGTTCTGCCGTTGGCTTGTCTGCTGCGTTTATTACACTTTCAGATGGACCGGAAAGTTGTTTCCAATTATAGGAGGCAATTTCAGCGCTTCCTTTTGTGGCCGTTCCGGCTAAAGTAACGGTTGACGCAGGGTACAGGATAGTGGTATCTTTTCCGGCTGAAGCTGTTGGCGGCGTAACAACCGGTATCTCTGCTTTTGGATTTACTATCACTTTCACCGTATCTTTTGCAATAGAGCCCTCGTTGTCTTGAACTGTCAATACAAATTGATAATTACCTTCCAATAGATTTGTCACTGTTGCTAAAGCAGAATTTGCATTATTTATTGCTCCACTATTCGGGCCTGATATTTTTGTCCATTGATAAGAAACAACCGAACCATCACTGTCTGCACCACTTCCTGAAAGCGTTACTGAATTTGCAGGTAACGTAATTGATTGATCGATGCCTGCATTTGCCGATGGTGCTAGGTTGGCCGCTTTGTTTACTACTACTTTAACTACATCTTTTCCAATTGATCCTTTGTTGTCTTTTACTGTTAATTCAAATTCGTAGGTACCCTGTACTAATCCTGTGACAGTAGCAGAAGTTGAAGAAGAGTTATTCAGGCTAAAATTAGAAGGACCTGATATTTTCACCCAGCTATACGACTCTATGGTTCCATCGCTATCAATACCACTTCCTGAAAGCACTACAGAATTAGTTGGAAGCGTGAGAGATTTATCACTTCCAGCATTCGCTGTCGGAGCAATATTTGCTGCGTCATTTACTTTTATTTGAACCGTATCTTTCGCCACAGCACCTTTGTTGTCGGTCACTTTCAATTCAAACTGGTAAGTGCCTTGAGTTAAATTATTTGCTGTTGCAGAAGCAGAATTTGCATTATTTATTGTTCCACTGTTAGGCCCAGAGATTTTTGTCCATTGATAAGAAACAATTGAACCATCCGCGTCAGCGCCACTGCCTGAGAGAATTACAGAATTTGTCGGAAGCGTAATGATTTTGTCGCTTCCTGCATTTGCTGTAGGAGGAATATTTGCTGCCTCATTTACTTTCACCAGAACCGTATCTTTTGCTACAGCACCTTTGTTATCAGTTACTTTCAGTTCAAATTGATAAGTGCCTTCAGTCAAATTATTTACAGTTGCAGAAGCAGAATTTGCATTATTTATTGCTCCACTGTTAGGCCCTGAAATTCTTGTCCACTGATAAGAAACAACCGAACCATCAGAATCACTACCACTTC
>Ga0207652_10005803_pt1 | contig 10017 bp, 15 predicted proteins | sample KBSC63BmetaG_FD_184334 | JGI IMG/M metagenome (GOLD analysis project Ga0207652, IMG submission 184334) | Corn rhizosphere microbial communities from Kellogg Biological Station, Michigan, USA - KBS C6-3B metaG (SPAdes) (version 2) | ecosystem: Host-associated > Plants > Roots > Rhizosphere ...
AAGCGAAAATCGATCCGGTAATCGCCCTCATTAACTGCGTTGCGCTGATGTCGCAAAACCCGGCCGCGCGCGGCCACAAGAAACTGATTGCGTTTTCGCTGTGAAGTAGCGAGTAAATCAGCGCGCACGTGCTGATAGTTTCGTGCCGTCTGTCTGAATAGTCGGCGCGAATGCCCGCGGAACCCGTTCGATGCAAGTTCGCCAACGTCGGCAGCTTTCGCCTGAAAGCTGCCGAAGGCGATCAATGGTCATTCACCGGCATTGCGTCGACCCCGACGCTTGACCGTCAGAACGATACCGTCGATCCGCTGGGCGTGAAATTCGCGCTGCCGCTGCCGCTGCTGCTGCAGCACGACCCGGCGCAGCCCGTCGGGCATATCGTCAGCGCGACCGTCGACAAGTCCGGCATTCGCGTGGCGGGCAAGATCACCGAACCCACCGCCGACATGCCCGCGGGACTCGCGGGCCGCCTGCGCGAAGCGTGGTCGAGCATCAAGACCGGCCTGGTTCGCGGGCTGTCCATTGGTTTCATCCCGACTGACTTCGCGTTCAACGATCGGCACGGGCTGGACATCAAGGCATGGGATTGGCTGGAACTGTCACTCGTGACCGTGCCCGCGCAGCCCGAAGCCGGCATCTCTTCGTTCAAATCCATCACCCCGCCAAGCGTGCGCACGGGCGGGTATCCGTTGCGTGCGCAATCAACTTTCAAGCTGAGGAGCTAACCCCCATGACCCTGTCCGAACAACTCGCCAAGTTACGCGCGAGCAAGAAAGCCGCTTTCGAGGCGCAGCAAGTGCACGTCACCAAGGCCGCCGACGAAGGCCGCACCCTTTCCACCGAAGAGCAGACGGCCGTCGACGCCGCGCAGGCCGAGATCGATTCGATCGACGCGGACATTACGCGCATCGAAAAGATGGTCGAAACCGAAGCGAAGAGCGCGCAGCCGGTCAACAAGTCCGCCGCGCAGCCCGGCCATGTGTTCCGCACCGTTTCGGGCGGCGAAGCGCCGAAGGCCGAAAAGGGCCTTGCATTCGCACAGTATGTGCGCACGCTCGCGCAGGCCGAAGGCAACAAACACGTTGCGGCGACCCTCGCCGCAGAGCAGGCCAAAGCCGGCCGCATCGATTCGCGCGTTGCCGCGTACGCCAAGGCGGCCGTTTCCGGCGCCACCACCACCGACACCGATTGGGCGGGCAACCTTGTGCACGACTCGGGCGTGATCGTGCAGGACTTCATCGACTACCTGCGCAACCGCACCATTCTGGGCCAGTTCGGCAAAAACGGTATCCCCGCGTTGCGCCCCGGTGTGGAAGGCGTGCCGGTCGACGCGCAGGCGTCCGCCGCGTCCGCGGGCTGGGTTGCCGAAGGCGGCGCCGGCCCCGTGACTTCGTGGAGCTACAGCACGCGCAAGCTGCAGGCTTACAAGCTGATGGCGCTTTGCGTTGCGTCCAATGAACTGTTGCGCAAGGCGAGCGGCGCCGCCGACGTCATGTTGCGCGATGAATTGGCGCGTGCAGTGGCCGAGAAAGAGGACTCTACGTTCATCGGCACGGCCGCGGCATCGGGCGGCGCACCGGCCGGCATTCTCAACGGCGCCGCGACTCAGGTCAGCGACGCGACTTCCGGCGCTTCGGCAACTGCGAAGTTCGAAGCGGACTTCGCCTATCTCGTGGGCAAGTTGATCACCGCAAAGATTCCGTTCGCGGGCGTGGTCATTTTGATGTCGACCAGTAACGCATTCGCGCTTTCCCGAATCCGCGACGCGAACGGGAATTACACCTATCCGAACATTGGCATGAACGGCGGCAACGTCTCGGGCATTCCGGTGCTGGTGTCCGATTACGTGGGAAACATCGTGACGATCATGGCAGCCGGCGAGATTTATCTCGTGAACGGCGCCGGTTTGGACATCCGCATCTCCGACCAAGCGTCGATTGAGATGCAGGACGCGCCGACCGGCAACAGCAAGACGCCCACGGCCGCGTCCCTCGTGTCCATGTTCCAGACCGACAGCCAAGCGTTCCTCGTGACCGAAGGCATCGGCTGGGAGCGTCGCCGGACTGCAGCCGTGGCGTACGTCACCGCCGCGGACTACTCGAAGGCCAACGCGTAAGCGCGTATGTGGCCCTTTCGCGCCAAGGCAGCAACAGGCCAGCCGTCCGGATATAGCTCGGGCGGCTGGCGACGCGTGCTGGAACCTTTCGCGGGCGCGTGGCAGCAAGGCAAGTCGTGCGACGTCACGGACGCCACCGCTTACCCGACGCTTTACGCGTGCCTTGACCGCATCTCCAGCGACATCGGGAAGCTGCCGTGGCACGTCAAGCAGCGCGGCAGCGATGGCGTGGGGCGCATCGTTCCCAATGCGAAGCTGGAACGCCCGAACGGGTTTCAAACCCCGTCGCAGTTTCGTGCGTCGTGGGTGCTGGCGCTGCTGCAGCAAGGCAACGCCGTGGTGTTGAAGGCGCCTGACCTGATCGTTTTGAACTGGGAGCGCATCACGCCGCTGGTTTCCGCTGGCGGCGAAGTGTTCTATCGGATCGCCACGCCCGCCCATTCGCTACTGCCGTCGCAATACCACGGGCGAGCCGTGACCGTGCCCGCCAGCGAGGTCATGCACGATCGCCGCGCGTGTCTGTATCACGAACTGATCGGCGTGCCACCGATCACCGCGGCATACCTGCCCGCGGCGAAAAACTGGCACATCCTGGACAACGCCAAAACGCGCTTTGCGAAGGGCAACGAACTGGGCGGGCTGCTGACTGTGCCCGCGGGATTGAGCGACGAGGATGCCGCGGTGCTGCGCGAATACTGGCAGTCGACCGACCCGCAGACCATCCGCGTCGTCGGCGCGGACGCGAAGTTCACCCCGTTTGACGGCAAGTCCACCGATGCGCAGGTGGTCGAACAGTTGCAGTTGTCCGACAAGCAAATCTGTGCGCCGTTCCATGTGCCACCGTTCCTTGTCGGCGCGGAATCGCTGCCGAGCGGTCAGCGCCCGGATCAATATCTGGACACGTATTTCAAACTCGCCCTGCAACACCTGATCGATGGCATGGAATCGCTGTTGACTGCAGGGCTCGGGCTGCCCGCGGGGCAATACGTCGAGATCGACACCAGCGCGCTTTTGCGCATGGATCAAGCGACCCGCGGCGCGTTCTACAAAGACATGGTCGCGGGCGGAATCTTCACCCGCAACGAAGCCCGCAAAGCATTTGACCTGCCGCCCGTCGACGGCGGCGACGTGATCACCGTGCAGGCGCAGGACGTGCCGCTGGGGGGCCAGACCAATGGCTGACCCGGTTAACAGTGTTCAATTGGTTGGGCTCGCTGAGGCGAGCGCTCAGTTACGCATCGACCCCGACGATGAATGGCTGCAGTCGGCAATATGGGGCGTGTCCCGCGCCGTCGTGCAATGGTGCGGCGGCGACGTGACGAAGCTGCAGTCTACCGACGACGTCGGCGTATACACGCTGCCGCAAGTAGCGACCGCCGTATTGGTCGAGCTTGCGTACCAGTACGCAAACCGCGAAGGCCCGGACGCGGCCTACATCCTGAATTGGTACGCCAACGGGTATCCGCTGAGCGCCGGATGCACCGCGCTGCTGCAACCCTTTCACAAGCCGGTGTGCGCATGATCCGCGCCGGCCAACTTCGCCACCGCGTCACGCTGCAGCGTCCCGCTGCGGTTACTTCCCCGTATGGGCAGGTGACCACGACATGGGCGGACATTGCAGAGGTGTGGGCGGACTTCAACCCGCTGTCCGTGCGCGAGTTCATCGGACAAGGCACGACGCAATCGCAAGTCTCGGCGCGCGTGGTCATCCGCTACCGCGAAGACGTGAATGCCGCGTGGCGCCTGGTCCATCGCGGCAAGACCTACAACATCGCGGGCGTGTTGGCCGATCCCGACAGCGGGCGCGAATACATCACCATGCCCGTGTTCGAGGTGACGCCGTGAGCGCGCCCATTGCGAACCTGCAAGGCATCTTGACTACCGAGCCCGCGGTTACGGCCGTCGTCGCCGGTCGCATTTACATGGCGCAGGCCGAGCAGACCGCCGCGCCGCCGTTCGTGGTGCATCAACTCATTTCGAACGTTGCGGGCCTGCAGCTTGCGGGACGCCCGAGTTACGACGCGCAACTGTTTCAGGTCGACGCGTACAGCCGCGACCCGGTCGAGGCCATGAACCTTGCGTTCGCATGCCGCGATGCATTGGAAGCCGTCGCGCACGTCGACCGCGGCCCGCTGGACATGGGGCTGGACCAAGTATCCGGACTGTCTCGCTGGACGCTGGACGTGGCATTCATTTGGAGTCGCCGCGATGGCTGATGACGTGACCATCAAGGGACTGGACGGCGTGCTGGACGCCATGTCCAAGCTCACCGACAAGGTGCAGCGCAAGGCGGTCACCAGCGCGTTGCGCGCTGGTGCGAAGCCGGTGCAGGCCGCGGCGCGTCGCAACGCGCAGGCGATCGACGACCCCGCCACCGCCGAAAAGATTTATCGGCAGATCACGACGCGGGCGCTCGGCAAAAAGCTGGTGCGCAAGCTGGGCGCGGATGCCGGTGTCGGCGTCGGCGTACTCAACTCGCACAACGATCACAAGCGCGACCAAAAGAAAGACGGCGTCGACGCTTATCACTACGCGTGGTTCATCGAAGAGGGAACCGCGCACCAGAAAGCCCAGCCGTTCATGCGACCGGCCGGCGAATCGGAAAGCGGCGCGGCATTGGATGCCATCGCCGCATCGTTGAAGCAATCCATTTTCGGAGAGTAAGCAGACATGGCAATCAAGACGCAGACCACGCAGCTTTTCATCATCAACCCCGGCCAAACGCCCGCGGTTTTGGAAGTCGGCGAAGTGACCGACATCAAGGGCATCGATGCGCCTATCAGCGCGGTCGAGTCCACCACGCTTGCGAGTGATCACCGCACGTACACGCCCGGCATTGCCGAGCCCGCAACCGCGACGTTTTCGGTGTTGTTCGACCCGAAAGACACCGCGCAAGCTACGTTGCACGCGCTGCGCAACGCGGGCACCCCTTTGCATTGGGCTGTAGGGTTCAGCGACGGCGCCGCGTCACCGGCATTGGTGACCGACGGCGACACGTTCGACAACACCGCGATCGCGCGCTCGTTCATCTATTTCGACGGGTTCATGACCACGTTCGACTTCGGCGCCGAAATCAACGACGTCGTGTCGTCCAGCGTCGGCGTGCAGTTGACCAACCGCCCTAGCTTGGTGGTGTCGGCATGAAGATCGCAGACCTGAAACAGGCCGGCGCTTTCGTCGGCGACGAAACCGAACAGCGCACCGTCAAATGGAACGGCCACGAACACACAGTGATCGTGCGCCGGGTTTCGTTCGGGTGCATATCCGCCACGCAGGCCATGCCCGAGGGCGCGCGGAACGTTGAACTGGTCCGCCTGTGTGTCCGGCTTGGCGACGACGGCAAGGAGCAGTTGACCCGCGAGCAGGCGGAAGCGCTGGACCCGGCGCTGGCCGTCGCGTTCCTGAACGCCATTGCTGAGGTCAACGGGCTGGGCAAGGATGCCACCGACCCAAAAGGCTGACGCCGCAGGACGAGCTATGGCACGAACTGGTGCTGTGCGGCGTCGGCGGGCGAACCATCGCGGAAGCACAAGCGCGCATGACGCACGCCGAGGCCGCCGCGTGGGCAGCGTACCGACTGAAAAACGGATCGTTGAATGTCGGGCTGCGCCTGGAAGTTGCGGCGGGTCAAATCCTTTCGATGATCGCGAACGCGATGGGCAGCAAAACCGATCCGCGCGACTTTATGCCGCACATCCCGCGGCCCGAGCCCGAGCCGTTGAGCATCGAGCGCGTCATGGCGGTTTTGTGCGCCGTGACGCCTGCAAAGTAATGGACGTATAGGCGTCTAAACATGGCAAGCAAATCGCTAGGCACGCTCACCGTCGACCTACTCGCCAAGACTGGCGGGTTCGTGCAAGGCATGACCGCGGCCGAGCGGCAGGCGGACAAGAGCGCCAAGGCCATCAAGCGCCGACACCAGCAACTGGCGGCGGACCTGGACGAGATTTACAAGGGCATCGCCGTTGCTGCCGCCGCGGCATTCGCCGCGATTGCGGTCAGCGTCAAAAAATCGATCGATTCCATGTGGAATCTCGCCACCGTGGCAAAGCAGATTGCCATGCCGGTCGATGAGTTCAGCGCGCTTGCCGCGGTCGCGCAGGACGCCGAAATCAGCATGGATAGCTTGTCCACCGGGCTGCGCACGATGGCGCGCAATCTGGCCCTCGCAAAACAGGGCAGCGCGCAGGCGTCCGCTGCGTTCGAATCGATTGGGCTGGACCCGGCCAAGCTGAAAGACTCGAAAACCGCATTCCTCGCCATCTCCGACGCGCTGAGCAAGTACCGCGACGACGTCAACAAAACCGCGATCGAGCAGCAAATTTTCGGCAGGTCCGGTGCTGAGTTGAATGCGCTGTTGGATCAAGGCTCCGCAGCCATCGCGCAGTTGATGGATAACCAGCGCGAGATGGGAAACACCGTCACGCCTGCAGCGGCGGCAGCGCTGGGGGAGTTCGATGATGTAACGGACCGGTTGACCGATCGCATCAACGGGCTGCGCAATGAACTGGCCGTGTCCCTGTTGCCCGCGATCACCCAGACCGTGGAAAGGGTCGACGCGTTCGTCGGGGGGCTGGATTCGCGCACCGTCGACGGATTCGCCGACAGCATCGCCACGCTCGCGAACGGGTTCGCATCCCTTGCCATCAATGTGACAAGTGGGTTCAAGGCAGTGCAGGCGTTCGGGCGCTGGATGGCGTTCAAGCAGACAGGATTCATCGACACCGACGCGCCGCTAAAGGATCAAGAGTCCCAGTTCAACGAACTGATGCAGCGACGGCAGACGCTGCAAAACCGTTTCGACGCGACCGGCAACACGTTCGTCAAATCGCAGCTTGACGAAGTCACCGCGCAGATACGGCGCGCGCAGGATTACTTCAAAGCGGTGCAGCAACTTGCGCACCCGGGCGGCGCTGAAAGTGCGATGACGCTTACCGGCAAAGACGTGCCGGATTGGATGAAGGCGGGACTTGGTGCACAGCCACCGACGGCCGCGCCGTCCATCAATCTGCTGCCCACGTCCGGCAGCAAAGCGGCGGCCGTGCCCGACTTCGCAGCGACCGCGGCGAAGATGCAAGCGAATTTCGCCAAGCAGTTGAACCAAGAGGCCGCGGACTCGCTGAAGCAATACATCGACGCACAGCACGAGGCCGTTGAGGCCGTCGCGCAGTACGGCACGGGTAGCGAGAAGGCGGCAGCGAAACAAACCCTGTTGAACGAACAGGTCCGCATCATGACCCGCGACATGCTGCCGCAACTGACGCAGATGGGGTTGTCCGCGGCAGACGCCCTGCAGGTCATCAACAAACGCGCCGCCAACCTTGTCAACACTGCGGGCAAGCAGTTCGATCAGCTCACCACGTACGCGGAGCAGGCCGCGCGCAACATTCAAGACGCCTTCGCGCAGTTCCTGTTCGACCCCATGGAGGATGGATTCAAAGGGCTGCTGCGGAGCTTCGGCGACATGCTGCGCAAGATGGCGGCACAGATGGCGGCAAGCGCGCTATTGAAGCAGATCGGCACCGCCATGAGTGGATCGAGTACGGGTTGGGTTGCTGCGCTCGGGAAGGCGTTCGCGAGCTACGGCGGCGGCAAGGCCGTGGGCGGCAGCGTCAGCGCGGGCACGACGTACCTTGTCGGCGAGCGCGGCCCCGAGTTTTTCACGCCTGGCAGCGCGGGAACGATCACGCCGAACAATCAATTGCGCAGCGGCGGCGGGATCACCGTCAACAGCTATGTGACGGTCAACAGCGGCGACAGCGGCGAACAGGATAAGGCCGACCAAGCCCGCGCCGGCAAGCAGTTGGCCGGGCTGATCGAAGCCAAGTCGAGAGAAGTCATCTTGCGCGCCATGCAACCGGGCGGGATTCTTTGGAGGCAGCGCATGGGAGTTACCGCATGACCGACACTTTCTATTTCGATTGCAGCGCGGGCACCGCGGGCGACGTGACCCATAACGTCAGTGTCACGAAGTTCGGCGACGGCTACGCACAGTTCGCCAAGAACGGCATCAACGCGCGCAGTTCGGTGTGGACCGTCGCAATGCAGAACCTGCCGGAAGATGATTGCGCGATGGTGACCGATTTTCTGGACGCGCACGCGGGGCAGTCGTTTTTCTGGACCCCGCCGCGCAGCATCAAGCAGGGGTATTTCATATGTTCGAAGTACACCCTGACGCCCGTGGAGTTCGGGCTGCAGTCGGTCAATGCGACGTTCGAAGAGGTCTTTTTTCCGTAGGGGCGCACTTTTATGCCTCCACGGCCGAATTGTTAGCCGCCGCTGCTACGCACCCTGCTTATGACGCGCATGGCATCCACGCAGAGCGTCGCAACCCCCACGCCACCAGCAATTACAATCGCTTGACCACCACCATAAAAAAGAGAATTGTTCTGTTCGAAGGTTCCGGCAATAAAGAACGCGCCGGCCAAGATCCCGCAAAGCGAAGTGAGCAGTGTCGTCGCCAACAACACTGAGAGCAGGTAGATGTAGAGACGCTCGGGTTGGGCGACGTAATGTTCAATTCGCGCCCGCTGAGCCGCCGTTATGCGCTCGCGTTTGGCGGCAGCGGCCTCTGACCGCCGAGCAACCCAAGACTGAACCCATGGCGTGAGCAGATTGCCAATGATCGCCAATGGAATCGCTAGCGCGAGGCCGATCCAAAACGTGCCGTTCATGCCTTCCATGAATCCCCCTTGGTGGCTATTGAATTTCGGACCCTGAGGCTCACGCCGTGCCCCGCCCATGGTAACGCGGCTCCAAGGGGGTCTGTTTCCCGCAGGAGGGCGCCGGGGCTTATCGGCGAGCCGTCATCCTTGAAGTGCCTGACGGCCCCGGCGCAGGGCAAGGATGCTGGGGCGGCTGCGCTGCCGGTATCGGCGGATGCCGCGTCCACGTGTAGGAAAGCGCCTACAACATCGGCGTACAATCCGGGTGGGGTTACGCGAAGGGGGAGCGCCCGTGTGTCAGACTTGGGGCCCTTTCGTTTGGAGTTTGCCGTGGCGCGACATAATATAGGCCGCGCGCGCGCGTTGGGGAAAGGGGATGGCTGCCACTTATAAGTCCGAGCGACACGGAATCACGCTTGAGGAACTTGCCCAGTTCTTCGAGGATCGGGGTGTGCGTGGTCAATGCCCAAGCTGTGGTTCGAACCAATATGCGCCGCTTGGCAACGCCGATGAAAATGGTGCCGATGGCGTCGCGCTGCTTGTCACCGACAATAAATCGAGGTTGCCTGACTTTCCTGGCACGGGGGCATACGTCCCGATGATTGGCATGGGTTGCAAAAACTGCGGCACTCCCCGCATGTTCGTTTGGGCGGTCGTCGAAGAGTGGAAGGAGAAGAGGAAGCAGAAAGAGCAGGCAGGGCTAAACAAGGGGACAGACGATGCCTAACCATCCGTTTCACATCGTAGGGGGAGCGGACAACCCCGCAAATAGGGGCCCACTTGCGACGGGGGGCGGCGGCCCCCATGATGGGGGCATGGAAGCCCGAGTTGCCAAACTTGAAGCAGACATAGGTTACGTCGTACGCGAATTGGGGGAAACGCGAAAAGATGTTCGCGAACTCCGAAACGACGCCCGTACGGATTTTCGTATTCTTTTCGGCGCGATAATCACCGTGGCCCTTGGGCTAGCTGCGCTGGTGGCACACGGCTTTGGATGGATTTGAAACTGCGCGGTGATCTCCTAGCTTGATGATCATAGTTTAGGGAGACGCATAGGTATACAAGAGATGGCGTGCCCCTGAAACACGCTTTCTACAAGAGTTTGCGAGCTGGTTCGAGTCCAAGTTCGGGCGCCACTTTCAGCCGATCTGTGTAGATCGGCGTGTAAATCAAAAGGCCGACGCATCGCGTCGGCCTTCTTGTTTGGTGGCGCCATTGACGTCACGTGGACGCGGT
>Ga0207652_10005804_pt1 | contig 10015 bp, 8 predicted proteins | sample KBSC63BmetaG_FD_184334 | JGI IMG/M metagenome (GOLD analysis project Ga0207652, IMG submission 184334) | Corn rhizosphere microbial communities from Kellogg Biological Station, Michigan, USA - KBS C6-3B metaG (SPAdes) (version 2) | ecosystem: Host-associated > Plants > Roots > Rhizosphere ...
ACCGACCGTTCCCCTCGGGCATCGAAACCTGAGGGCGGGCAATCGCCTCGGAGAACTTCATGATCATCGGCGTTCCTAAGGAAATAAAGGACAACGAATCGCGTGTGGGCATTACCCCCGCCGGCGCCAAGGCGCTCAATGAAGCTGGACACAAGGTTCTGATTGAAACGCAGTCCGGCGCGCAGTCCGGTTTCCCTGACGACGAATATCAAAATGCAGGCGCCGAAATCGTCGGCGAGGCCGGCAATGTGTGGGGTAACTCCGAGATGGTGGTCAAGGTCAAAGAGCCCATCGAGCAGGAGTACGCATATTTTCGCGAAGGCCTGATCCTGTTCACCTATCTGCACCTCGCTCCTCTGCCAGACCTGACGGGCAAACTGCTCGACTCCAAAGTCATCGGGATCGCCTATGAAACCGTGCGCGACCGCCAGCGGACGCTACCCTTGCTGACGCCGATGAGCGAAGTGGCCGGTCGCATGAGCGTGCAGGTTGGGGCCAGCTATCTTGAGCGCGAGCGCGGCGGCCGCGGGATCCTTCTGGGCGGCGTGCCCGGGGTGCCTCCCGCGCACGTCTGTATCCTGGGTGGCGGAGTGGTCGGCACGAATGCGGCGCGCATCGCCCTCGGCGTCGGCGCAAAAACCACGGTTATCGACGTAAATCTCAATCGCCTTCGCGAACTCGACGACATCTTCAACGGGCGTCTGTACACGCTCGCGTCAAACAGCTACAACATCGAACAGGCGACCCGCGAAGCAGACCTCGTGATCGGCGGTGTGCTCATACCTGGAGCAACAGCACCCCGGATTGTTACGCGTGCCATGGTTTCAAAGATGAAGAAAGGCGCCGTGATTGTCGATGTGGCCATCGACCAGGGCGGATGCATTGAAACGGCGCGGCCAACTTCGCATTCCAATCCCAGTTACACAGTCGATGGCGTAGTGCATTACTGCGTAACAAACATGCCCGGAGCCGTTCCCCACACGTCCACGTTGGCGCTCACCAATTCCACCTTCCCTTACGTATTGCGCATTGCCAGTCACGGCGTGCGCGAGGCTCTCAAGCAGGACGGAGGATTCGCAGAGGGCCTGAACACGTGGCAGGGTAAGCTCACCTACCGCGGCGTTGCAGAGAGCCAGCAGCGCCCCTGCACCGAAGCAGCCGAAGTGCTTGGATAACGAGGTTGGCCAGTGAGCAAAGGCCTCGGTCGGCATACCCTGCTGATCGCGGTCTTTGTATCTTGTCTTGGGCCATCCGCCACTGGTCATACAGGCGGACCATGCATAAAGGCGATGCCGTAGAATGATCCTTCACCCGGAGGCTCTTATGGAACGCCGTCAATTTCTTGCCGCATCGATTGCAACTTCAGCCGCCGCCCTTGTCGGCAACACCGCAGCCGAAGCCCAGCCCGCAGCCAATCCCAAATCCGCGGGCAATCGTGAGTTCTACCAGATTCGCCGCTACACCCTGTCGAGCGGCCCGCAAGGAAGACTCACTGAAGATTTCTTCGCCCACGCGCTGATTCCCGCGCTTGGACGCATGAAGATGGGGCCCATCGGCGCTTTCCGTCTTGATTTCGGACCAGAGACACCGCAGTACTATCTTGTGATTCCAGGCGAAACTACCGAGGCGCTTGCCACCATTGATTGGCAACTTGCAAAGGATGAAGACTTTCTCAAGATAGCTGCACCATTTTGGAATGCCACAGCCGCAGCGCCTGCCTTCCAGCGCTTGGAAACGTCGCTACTGGCCGCTTTTGAAGGCTGGCCCAAAATCACGCCTCCCGCATCTTCGGCCAGCAAGGGCAAGCGCATCTTCCAACTTCGCACCTACGAGAGCCCCAGCAACTCAGAACATATCCGCAAGGTTGAGATGTTCCACAAAGGCGAGTTCGAATTCTTCCAGAGGTCCGGCTGCCACCCGGTATTTTTCGGCGATACTCTTTTTGGCTCACGTATGCCCTCGCTGACGTACATGCTCAGCTTTGCCGATACTGCTGATCTTGACGCTGGGTGGGACAAGTTCCGCGCCGACCCTGATTGGAAGAAGTTGTCTGCAGACCCGCGCTACTCCTTCGATCCGATCGTATCCAATGTCTCGAACCTTGTACTGAGCCCGCTAAGCTGCTCACAGGTTTGAGGGAACAAGGGAAGAAAGGAACGCGGGGAGAAGGTTACGAGTTAACGAGTTGACGAGTGCATATCAGCCTGCTTGCGCCTGGTTCGGCAGGATTTCGGCTCCGCACTCACTGGATACTCGCACCAGGAGCTAGCAGCTAGGAGTTGGAAGCCAGCAGCTAAAGTGACCCGCTTGTTTCCTGCCCCCTAATCTCTGTTTCCTGCTTCTATAATCCACTGCATGGCTTTCCTGGGCGATCCACGACGCCGCAGCATTGCCCTTTTCGGGCTTGGGGTCGCGTTGCTTATCGCCTTGCTTGGCACGCTTCAGGCGTTCAACATCCGCATTCTCAATCCGGAGACGCCCGGTGAAACCATCGTGTTCACCGGGCTGATTGTCCTCGTGTTCCTGCTGCTGATGGTGTTGCTGATGCTGCTGCTCAGGAACATCCTCAAGTTGTACGCGGACCAGAGCAGCAGTGCACTCGGTGCACGCCTGCGCACGCGAATGGTGCTTGGCGCCACGCTCATCGCACTCACACCTGCCGTCTTCATGTTCCTGTTCAGCTTTCTGCTGATGAACCGCTCCATCGACCGCTGGTTTTCGCAGCCCACGACCGAACTGCGCGAAGACTCAACGCGGGTGGTCATCGAGCTGGCGCAATACGTTACCGGCAATGCCCGCGGAGAAGCCGATTCGATTGCTTCAACGGGTGCTGCCGACAGTGACCCGAAAGTATTGCAGGCAGTTCTTTCCTCCCATCGTGTCACGCTCGATGGCGGATTCATTGTCATCTTTGATCGCGACCGGCACCTGGTCGCAGGCTTTGCGGTTCCGCCTCTTACCGCAGATGCCTCCGTGATTCCCTGGCAGGACGCGGTCAGCCATCCAAACGAAGCGGTTCACGGCTCTCTGCAATCGATATTGCTTTCTGCAGCGCGTCGCAGCGATTTGCCCGTGCTCAGAGTTGCAGGGCAGGAATACGCTCTAGGTATGTCGCCCACCACCTCGGGCAAGCTGGTGATTGCAGCACTGCCGTTGCCCCAGGGACTCAGCCAGACCATCGCACGCATCCGCTCTGGTGCTGAAGCTTACTGGGCGCTGTTCCGTACGCGCCACAGCGTTCGAACTATCTTTTTCATGCTGCAGTTGCTCATCACGGTCTTCATCTTTTTCTCGAGCCTGTGGCTTGCCATGTTCTTGTCTAAACAAATCACGCGCCCGGTTGAAGCGCTGGGCCTGGCCATGGATGAAATCGCAGCGGGCAAATACAACCACCGCGTTTCCATGGTTGCTAGCGGCGAAATGGGCGATTTGGTGGAGGCGTTCAACCACATGGCTGCGGACCTTGAGGAAAGCCGCCGTTTGGCAGAGAGCTCTTCTGCGCAGTTGACGGCCGCGAACCAGGCAATTGAAGAACGCCGCCGCGAGCTGGAAACGATCGTCGAAACGATTCCCAGCGGCGTCGTTACTCTCGACGGCTCAGGAACTGTGCTGCAATCGAATCGCGCCTTTGCCACGCTCATGGGGCTCGATGAGGATGCCGTGCTCACCGGGCGAAAAATGGAGAGCTTTTTGCCTGCGGAGATTGCGCCTGACGTGGCTCGTCTCATTCGGCGCGGCCAGCGCATGGGCGCCGCGTCCACTGAAATTGAATTCCACTCAGCCGGCCGCAATATCCATTTGGCCATTACCAGCGCTCGTCTTGAACTCACCCGCGGACAGGCCGGCAATGTGATCGTTGTGGAAGACACCAGCGAGTTGCTTCGGGCGCAGCGCCAGTTGGCGTGGAAAGAAGTTGCGCAGCGCGTCGCGCACGAAATCAAGAATCCCCTTACACCCATTGCCCTCTCCGCTGAGCGAATCGGCAGGCATCTGGATCGCGGGCAACCCGAGTCGTTAGCCGTGATCCGCAAATGCAGCGAGGTCATTCTGTCCTGCGTTGGATCACTGCGCTCGCTCGTCGATCAGTTCTCCGCACTGGCGCAGTTCCCCGCACCCCAGCCGCGTGCCTGCGACATGAATCGTGTCGTCGATGAAGCGTTGGCGCTCTTTGCGGGACGGCTCGAGGGCATCACCGTACAGCGCGATCTCGAGCCAGGTCTGCCGACCGTGCTTGCCGATCCTGAAGCCCTGCGCCGCGCCTTTGCCAATTTGATTGATAATGCGGCCGAGGCAATGCAGGGCAGCCTTTTACGCATTCTCAAGATTCAAAGCTGTATGAGCGAAGATGAGGGCGCCGTCGAAGTTACGGTCAGCGACACAGGCCATGGCCTGAATGATGAAATTCGCGAGCGGCTCTTCCTTCCGTTCTATTCCACCAAGCATCGCGGCACGGGGCTCGGGCTTTCGATCGCAGCCAAAATCGTGCAGGAACACGGCGGTACAATCCGCGCGGAGTCGAACAGCCCAAAAGGTGCGCGCTTCGTATTGCGGTTGCCGCTCATGGAACCAGCTATGCTTGAAGGAACGGCCGAGTCAACGGCGAAGGGATCGCCTTCATGAACGAAATCCTGGTAGTGGACGATGAAGCGGAAATACGAACCTCGCTTGAAGAAATTCTGCGCGAAGAAGGCTATAGCGTGCGCGGTGCTGGTACCGCCGCAGAAGCCATGACGCTTCTGCAGGACGCACCCTACGACGTGCTGCTTCTCGATATCTGGCTGCCTGATCGCGATGGTCTTGAAGTGCTGTCCGATGTGCGCGAGCAGGCAATTGAAACACGGCCCGAAGTCATTATCATCAGCGGCCACGGTACCATTGAAACGGCGGTCAAAGCCACCAAGCTCGGCGCATACGATTTTCTCGAAAAGCCGCTCTCTCTGGATCGCACGCTGATCGTAGTAAAGAACGCTGTCGAAGCACGTCGGCTGCGTTCAGAGAATGAAGAATTCAAGCGGCAATTCAGCGTATCGTCTGTGTTGACCGGCGAAAGCGTGCCGCTGAAGGCGTTACGCCAGCAGATTCGCCTCATGGCGCCCACCAACGGGCGCGTGCTCATCTACGGCGAATCGGGTACAGGCAAGGAACTCATCGCGCGCTCCATTCATGCAGAGAGCCTTCGCCGCGATCGCGTGTTTGTCGAATTGAACTGTGCCGCAATTCCTGAAGCGCACATTGAAGCGGAACTGTTTGGCTATCGTCACGGCGTGCATCCCGGCGGACCGCCTGAGCAGCGCGGCACCTTGGAACGCGCCGATAGTGGCACGCTGTTCCTCGATGAAGTCGGCGATATGAGTCTGAAGACGCAGGCCAAGGTGCTCAGCGCTCTCGATGACCAGATGTTTACGCCGGTGGGCGGCACGCAACCGCTGCGTGTGGATGTGCGACTGATCGCCTCGACCAACAAGGATCTTGAAGAAGAGATCGGCAAGGGCAACTTCCGCGAAGATCTTTTCTATCGACTCAACGTAGTTCCGTTTTATGTTCCGCCTTTGCGCACCCGCAAAGAAGACATTCCCTTGCTTGCGCGCGAATTTCTTGCCGATTTTGGCCGTCAGTACGGACGCCCGCGCATGGAAATTGCAGCTGATGCCGTGGATGCGCTGTCCCACTATCATTGGCCCGGCAATGTGCGCGAACTCAAAAACGTCATTGAGCGGGTCATGATTCTGAACCCTCGCGTGCTGCGCATCGAGCGCAAACACCTGCCTCCGCTTACGCACAAGGCAAGCTCCCGCTCGACTGAAGAGTTTTCAAGCCTGCAGCAGGCACGCGATGCCTATGAACGTGAATACATTCTGAAGAAGATTGAAGAAGCCCGCAATAACGTAAGCCACGCCGCCGAACTGCTCGGCCTCGAACGCAGCCACCTCTATCGCAAGATGAAAGCACTGGGCATCAGCGTCCGCGAGTAGCCTGCCAAGCAACCGCGGATCTTTCGCTTCGCTCAAGATGACAGGGGTTGCTTGTTTTCCTTTGCGACGGAAAAATAAGCCGGGTAAACATGCCTGTCGATGCTGCTGACCCCAATCTAGCGTCGATCAAACGACCATCTTCCTGCACCCAGGCATGCAATCGCAATCAGCCCCAGCAACATGCAGAAATCGGTGCGACCTTCGTGCATGACGGCCCACCATCCTTCCTTGTGCACCAGGGGCCATTTCGTCGTCGCCAGTGCCACGCCAATATCGATGAGTAGAGGAATGACCGCATAGAGCGTCGCAATGCCGAAAATCAGCATCGCTCCACAAAGGATTTCAATCAGGCCGACGAATGGGGCAGTGAAGTGAGGAAGCGGAATTCCGATTTTTGCAAACCGCCCTGCGCCGAGCGCGCCGGGAAACAGAAATTTCTGCAGTCCTTCTGAAAGAAACACCCAGCCCACCATCAAGCGGAGCAGAAACAATCCAAGTCCAGTGCGAAATCCCAATCCCGATGCCATATGTACTCCGATGTTAATGCTTCATCGGCGAGAGGAATCCCACCGATTCACCGGAATTGTAGCACCGGGCATTTTTGGACCTGAGATCCTGCCGAAGCGGGAACCGCTATCTGGACGCGCGCCGATCTTTTTGCCCCCGCCGATCCGTCGTGTTCTGGCGCCTCTCCACTTTGATTAGGCGGAGATCGGGTGGCGCCGACGCGTCGATCAGGAGTCGACCTCCGATCGCCCTTGCCATTTCCATTGCCGGAAGATGCTGCGCTCTGACTGCCGTTTTTTACTGCTTGTGAAACAGATGAAAATGTCTTTTCAACCTCTTCAATCGCGCTGGTCATATCACCGGTATTGCTGGTGAGCAGCCCATTCAGAACTGGAAGTGCCACTCGTTCCTTCTCAACAAAGTCCACGCCATCTGCTGTTAGCGAGTAGTACGCGTTATCTGACTTGTTAATAAATTTCTTCCGAACCAGGTACCACAACGTGAAATCAAGGTAATCACGCGGAAATCCCATGCGTCCCTCGATTTCCGAGAGACTGACGTCCGGAGAATTTGGGCTCATGCGCCGATGACGATATAGCACCGCCAGAACAGCCATTCTTCGGTTGAGTTCTCCATCCAGCTGGTCCATGAAATCGATCGAGGACGAGAGCGGCGGTGCTGCTGACCCTTGCCGCTGTGCATCGTATTCCCTGCGTCGCGACGAGTTAGACAAAACGTCGTACGCGGCCTTCACCAACTGGAATTTACCGGAATCTCCAGTATCCGAGTTGTCCGGGTGAAATCGCGCAGCCAGATACTTGTAGACTCGATGGACGGTCTCATTATCGGCATTGGGGCTTATTTGCAGGAGTTCGTAAAAGTCGATCATAGACTCCACTGGCATTCGTCCTACTTTCCCCGTATTCTAGGTGGCCCCAATTCGGATTGGAATAACCCATTATGTGTAACTCAAGCCGCACATGCAATAGCGAAAAGTGAACCCCGTGGTACGCTAACCCACATGCAGCCGGCCCCAAGTGAGGACGCCGAACGCGATTTCCCGCTAGCGCCAAGCGCAGCGCCAAGAGAGCGTCCCTGGCTCTTCAACTTCCTCATTGCTCCCATGGCAGTCATGTCCATGGGCCTCGTTGGTGGCGCACTTTCTTATCTGCTCCGTCGTGAAGGTGTTGATCCCGCCCGTGGCGCCAGCATCGTTGCATTCGTCACCCTGCCGCATACCATCTACTTCCTGTGGGGTCCGGTCAGCGACTTCTGGATAAGCCGCCGCAATTGGCTCATGCTGGCCGCCGCGGCTGCGGCAATAGCGGAGCTTGCCGCATTCCACCAGGCTCGGCTGGGCTCCACTCTGTCAGTCGGCCTCCTGTTTCTGAGCATGTGCTTCGGCGGACTAGTCGTGGCTGCCTGCGGCGGCATCATGGGTGCATTGCGCAAGGAGAAGAATCGGCGCCTGGCCGGCAGTTTCTATCAGAGCGGCTCTCTCGCGTTCGGCGGAGTCGCAGTGTTTCTCCTCGTCTCGCTTGCCGCACGGCTGACCCTCCAATCGCTTGGGTGGATTGTCGCGGCCATGATCGTCTTGCCCGCGCTGTTTGCGTTCGCCGTTCCTCGACAATCAGAGTTTGACACCCACTCCGCACGCACTGCAGCCGCACGCATCTGGGTCGAATTCCGATCGACGTTTCTGCGCTGGGAAGCCATTCCTTACACGCTGCTCATTACGTTTCCCATGTGCAGCGGCGCCATGATCGGCCTTCTCCCTGGCCTGGCAGCCGACTACGGGGTGACCGGCCGGGAGGTGGCCTGGATGAACGGACTTGGGGGTGCGCTGCTCATGGCGGCAGGCGCAGTCGCGGCTTCGCTCATTCCGGTTCGCGTTCGCGCACCCATCGCATACCTTGTTTCAGGACTCGTGAATGCGGCGACTCTCGCCATCCTCGCTCTTGGACCGTTGCGGCCAGCCATCTACTTCACCAGCACGGTCCTCTTTTTGTTCAGCATCGGCGTTTGCTATGCCATGTTCACGGCGGTTGCGCTGGAGTTCCTGGGCGGTTCCGGCAAGAGCGGCAGCTCGCGATACGCCATCATCAACTCGCTGGGCAACCTGCCCGTGGCATACATGGCGTATTTAGATGGGCGCAGCTACGCGCACTGGGGTTCGCGCGCCATGCCCGCGGCAGATGCCGCTCTAAGCGCCATCGGAGCCACTCTGCTGCTCGCGCATTTTGTCGTGAGCCGTCGTCACAGAAAGTTGAAGCTCGTGCCCCGCGAACCCGCGTAGCCCCAATCTCGCGATTACGGCTTGATTGCATAATTCAGCGCGAGAAGACGTCGTCCTTACAACCAAATAAGCCCTGTCATGTTGAGCGACTGGAACGAAGTGGACGGAGCCGAAACATCTGCGGTTGCTCTTCGCTGGGCCAGACTCATGGAATGAGCGTAGGGCAGGCGATATGAATTGCGGCATGGCAGTACGTCTCAGATAGCACGAGCCCCAAAAGTCCCGCGTCTTCAACAGTTCGCGAAGGCAACAAAACGAACCAATCAGGCGCTACCGCGCGCTTGTCTGCTTTAGCAACGGCCCGATCGATCCCGGATTGTCCGGCGTTGCCGGGTTCACGCCAAAGTCCCATACCGACTGATTGATCTCCGACGGGGAGATGATCTCAATCAGCGCATACTCGCCGATGGTAAGTTTCTGCAGCGGCTGGATGCGAAGCCAATGCTTGCCGGGCATCACTTCAATCTTCGTCGGAATCACGTTTTCGTCTTGCGTCACATTCCCCGTCACGCTTACGTGAAGGGCTCCAACAATGCGCAACGCCCTGCGCTCGTCCAGGCGGACCAGGGCAAACCCGGATTTGTCAGAGTGTGCGCCGCGCTTTCCGTCCACCGCGTTGGCGCGTTTTGTGTCTACGGTGACGGGATGCGTCAACACTGACTCTTTATCATCGACGACGCCGAGCGAAACAAATATTGTGGGGTCATTTACGTGCAGATGCGGCTTGGCATGCGCTCCCAGCAGTTGCATATCCAGCTTCGACATGGCCAGCGGGTTAATCGTCTTCAGGCCCTTGTGCGCTTTCGTATTGATGTCTAGTTCGCTGGGCACAAGCTCAACCAGCGAGGGGATGTTCTGGTACGTATCCAGCGCGAATACGCTGTCCTGATCGGGCAATTCCAATCCCGGCGCAACCTCGGGCATTTGGGCCTTCATCAGTTCGCGTTCCTCAGTTGCTTCCTTGTCTACGGCCTGAGCCTCTTTCATTCCCGGCGACTGCTCTGTGCCGCTGGGAGCAGAGTGATCGCGCTCCCATTTCGCTGTCGCTGCCCAGTCCACCAAGTCCGCCGGCATTTCCTCCCAGTCTCCGCGCTCGAGTGAAAGGTAGCGTACCCGGTCACCGGACAGGTTGTACTGCCGGACCATTTGGTAACTCCCGTCCTTGAGAATTAGCCGATGGTTTCGGGCCAGCCCGGCAGGGTCGGGGCTCATCGGTAGTGGCTTTTGCCCTTCTCGCGGC
>Ga0207652_10005805_pt1 | contig 10014 bp, 9 predicted proteins | sample KBSC63BmetaG_FD_184334 | JGI IMG/M metagenome (GOLD analysis project Ga0207652, IMG submission 184334) | Corn rhizosphere microbial communities from Kellogg Biological Station, Michigan, USA - KBS C6-3B metaG (SPAdes) (version 2) | ecosystem: Host-associated > Plants > Roots > Rhizosphere ...
GTGTAGACTGATGCGGTCCAGTGCTGTGCCCAGATTTTTATTGTATGTCTTGGTTACCCGGTCCAACAGAATCATTAGCACTATTGTAACATGAAAAGCTAGCGTTTTCCTTAAAGCGCCTGAATATCCGGCCAGTGAATTTCTTCTAAGGAGCGGATAATTCGCTCGGGGTTAGCGGCTTCGAACGCCGCCCTATCGTAAGGAAGCTCGGGTACAGCGACGCACTTCATGCCAGCAGCCTTAGCTGCCTTTACGCCATTTAGTGAATCTTCGAATACTAAGCAATTTGCCGCCACTACGCCTAAACTTTTCGCAGTGGATATAAAGACATCCGGGAACGGCTTGCCACGATCTTCATTTTCACCTGAGTGAATTGCGTGCATATCCTTTTTGATATCAAGTCGCTCCAAGACCACATTGATCAAGCGTTCAGATGAAGATGAGGCTACTGCCATCGGCACACCATGCTGGCGTAGCTCAGCCACTAGCTGATCGACACCAGCCATAGAAGTACCGTTCTGACGAATAGCCGCAATGACGCCGTCTACGATTCTATCTGTAACTTCTTGGTTCGGCTCCGTAAAACCGAATCTTTCCCGCCAAATTTCTACTTGGTCGCCCGTCCTTTTACCCGCCGCCGCTCGTACATCACTATCTGTTACGTGATGCCCGATTTCTGCTAAAACCGCCGCGTGAGATTTACGCCAGTGGGGCTCGCTATCAATTAGCAAGCCGTCCATGTCAAAAATAACCGCTTCAACCATTATCGGCTCCCAGCGAGTGTTCTAGGTAGGCGTTAATGAAAGGCTCTAGCTCGCCGTCGAGGACCTTGTCCGGATCGCTCGAAACATGCTCAGTACGGAGGTCTTTGACCTGTTTGTAGGGGTGGAGAACGTAGCTGCGGATCTGGTTGCCCCAGGCAGCTTGCTCGTTGGGACCTTTGAGCTCGGCGAGGTTTTCCAGATGCTGCTCGGTGGCCAGTTGGGCGAGTTTGGAGCGCAGGATGGTCATGGCCGTTTCCCGGTTCTGGAGCTGAGAGCGCTCGTTTTGGATGGCGACGACGATGCCGGTCGGTAGGTGCGTGACGCGAACGGCCGAATCAGTCGTGTTCACGCTTTGGCCGCCGTGGCCGCCGCTGCGGTAGACATCGATTTTGAGATCTTTGTCATCGATAGCCAGCTCGTCCGGCTTGTCGATCTTGGGGGTGACCTCGACTTTGGCGAAGCTGGTTTCGCGCGATTCGGCGTTATACGGACTCAGCCGCACCAGGCGGTGGACGCCGTGCTCGCCTTGGAGCTTGCCGTAGGCGAACGGGCCAGCGATTTCGAAGGTGACACTTTTGATGCCGGCTTCCTCGCCCGGTGATTCTTCGACCATATTCACCATCCAGCCGGATTTTTCGGCGTACCGCAGATACATCCGCTGGAGCATCTGGGCCCAATCCTGGGCATCGGTGCCCCCTGCCCCGGCGTGGATGCTGAGAATCGCGTCGTGGTCGTCATACGGGCCGGTGAATTTCAGGTCTTCTTTGAGCGCGTCGAACTTGTCGGAAATCGCTGTTAGCTGCGAGCTTAATTCAGCCTGCATTTCCGGGTCGGATTCAGCCAATAATTCTATATCATCCATGATATTTTTAAGGAGTTCTGACCACGGCGCGACACGAGCCTCCAGTTTGGAAATCCGTTTCATGATTTCCTGAGCCTTGAGGTTATCCTGCCAGAAGTCCGGCGCTTGGCTTTGAGCCTGCAGATCGGCCAGTTCCTGGCGCAGTTCGGCGATCCGCAGCTTGTCGGCGGCGGCGGTGATATCGGCTTGGAGTTGTTTGGCTTCGTCTAGGTTCATAGGATGCTTTCAGTTTACAGGAGTCGGCTCTATCCCACCACTGTCATCCCGGATTTAGTCCGGGATCCATGCGAACAGTACAGATTTTGATTTACGTGAAGTTTGTCAGTTTCGTGAGCGTGCAAAGTGCATATATGATTGAAGCCCTTTTCCCCGCATGGATCCTGAAACGAGTTCAGGATGACAAAGTGGCTGGGTCGGGTACTACTTGCTCAATCTTTGGTGGTCCAGAGGGGGGCGATCTGGGAGCGGAGATCGGCCGCGAAATCTTCGCCGCTATTGCCAAGCACGCCGAAGCCCCAGATCTTCTCGGCGAATAAGGCCTGCGCGATGGGCATGATCTGGCTTTTCTCGATCGCCTTGATGCGTTCCGGAATGCGATAATAATCCTCGATCACGCCGTCGAAGAAGTAACGGCCGCTGTAGCCGTTGGCGGTACCGCCGACCGTCTGGGCGCTGCGCTGGAATCGGCCGAGGGCGTACTGCTGGGTCATTTCGATCTCGGATTGGGCGATTTCCCCGCGCATCACTTTGCTGAGCTCATCGACGATAATCTTGAATAAAGCCGCGGCGTTCTTATCCGATACCTGGGCGCCGAACCACCAGTTGGAAGAATCGCGGGTCTGACTGAGGCCGCTGCTCATGCCGTAGACCAGGCCGCGCTCACGGGCCGTTCCCAGGATCTTGGAGTACAACGTCTCGGTCAGCATGGTGTTGACCAAGTTGAGCGCGTCGGTTTCGGGGTCGCTCATCCGGCGCTGCATGAAGGTATCGATGTAGAAATACATGTTCTCGACGGCGTCATTGTGAACGTAGACCGGCTTGCGGAGGAAGTGCGGTTCTTCTTTGGGCAGGACGAATCGTTTGCCCTTCTGCGGCAGGTCGATATTACCCATTAGGCCCTCGATGACGGCGCGGCGCTTGCGGTTGATATTACCGGCGAAGACGAAGCGCAGATTCTGGGTCTGGTGCGTCGATAGGTAATGCTCACGGACATCCTGGACTTTGACATTACTCATCAGATCCAGCCGTTCGGTATCGGTACGGACGATGAGGCCGAGCGCCCGGCGCATCTCGAGGCTGAGGCGGCGGAAGTGATTATTCGCCCGAGCGACCATCTCTTCTTGGACATTGCCGAACTCGGCCTGGAATTCTTCCTCCAAAAACAGCGGCTTGGTGATCGCCACCAGCAGCAGCCCGAGCACCCGATCCCACTCGAAGTCGGCGCATTCGGCCTCGTACGAGATATCGTAGACACCGGTCGTGGCATTATTGTAGGCGCCGTTTTTTTCGATTTCAGCCTGGAAATCACGAGCCTTCGGAATCAGTTCGTTGGCACCCAGCAGGACATGTTCCATCAGATGCGGGACTTCCCATTTCTTGGGATCGACAAGGTATTCGCCGGCCCGGAAGTTAAGGTCGAAGGTCATGACGGTGGCGTCCGGTATGTGAATTAACAGGCCTTTGGCGCCATTTGGTAAGACTAGTTCGGTTACGACGTGCTTCATATTAAGCGATTCACGATTTACGATTAATGATTAATGAATGAGTTTCGGAACAATGGTTTGGTTTATCAGTTAAAATTCGTGAATCTTTAATCATTAATCTTTAATCTTTCTATTTTCGCTTCCGGGCAGCAGTCTTACGTTTGCGTTCGGTTTTGCGGGCTTTCTTGAGCTTGGCGGCGGCCTGTTTCTTGGCTTGGTTCTCGGCCTTCTTGGGCTTGAAGTCACCTTCGTCAAACTCGTTCTCGGAGTTGACGATCTGTCCGGCATTACTGATCGAACCGCGAGCGGCCCGGGTCAGTTCGGTCTCGATCGGGCCCTCTAAGGCTTCCATGTCTACCGGTTGGGCGTGGAATAGCGTCCGCAGCATGGTGTGACGTAGATCCTGCTGCATCGAATCGAACAATTGTTGCCCGCGCCGGCGATATTCCACCAGGGGATCCTGCTGGCCGACGCTCATCCAGTGGATACCTTCGCGCAAGTGATCCATGTTCTCGAGGTGCTGCATCCAGAGTTCGTCGAGTACTTGCAAGTAGATATCACGTTCGACTTTGCGCATGACTTCCGGGCTGAAAGCGGCTTCGCGGGCCTCGTACAACTCCGTCGCCGCGGTCTGCAGCACCGGCTGGAATTTGTCGGCTTCGGTATCGAACAGCCGATCCAAGGTCGCTTCGTCGAACGGGAATATCTCGCGGATCGCGTCTTCGAATTCGTCGGTCGTCAGCAGCGGCGAGTTGGCGAGCGCCTTGGCCTCGTCCTCGATGAATACTTTGACGCGCTTCTCGATATGCGGCTGGTTGAGGATTTCGTGGCGCATGCTGTAGATAGCCTTACGGTGCCGGTTCATGACGTCATCATATTGGACAACGTTCTTCCGTTGGTCGAAATGGAAGCCTTCGACCTTTTCCTGGGCTTTCTCGAGCGAGCGGGAAATCAGACGGTTCTCGATGGGCGTGTCGTCGTCGACGCTGAGACGCCCCATGATACTGGCGATGCGATCGCCGCCGAAGATACGCATCAGGTCATCTTCGGTGCTGACGAAGAACTGCGTGATACCGGGGTCACCCTGGCGCCCGGCACGACCACGCAGCTGGTTGTCGATACGGCGGGATTCATGGCGCTCGCTCCCGAGCACGAATAGTCCGCCGAGCTCTTTGACCCCTTCGTCCAGGACGATGTCGGTTCCCCGGCCGGCGATGTTCGTCGCCAGCGTAACCGCGCCCCGCTGGCCGGCCTGGGCGACGATCTTCGCCTCGCGTTCATTGTTCTTGGCGTTCAGCACCTGGTGGGGTACGTTGGCTTTGGCGAGCAAGCTGCTCAGGATTTCGTTCTTCTCGATGGAGACGGTACCGATCAGGACCGGCTGTCCCTTCTGGTGCAGGGCCTTTACTTCGCGGACGATGGCTTTGAATTTGCCCATCTCGGTGCGATAAATACGATCGGTGCGGTCCTGGCGGGCCAGTTTGCGGTTCGGGGGGATTTCGACGACGTCCAGCTTGTAAATCTGGTGGAACTCTTCGGCCTCGGTCATCGCCGTACCGGTCATACCGGCCAGCTTTTCGTACAGGCGGAAGAGGTTCTGGAACGAGATCGTCGCCAGCGTCATACTTTCTTGCTGGACCTCGACGCCTTCTTTGGCCTCGATGGCCTGGTGCAGACCCTCGTTATAGCGGCGCCCGGCCAGCAGACGGCCGGTGAACTCGTCGACGATGACGACTTCCCCATCTTTGGTCACTACGTAGTCCTTGTCGCGCTTGAATAGCGCCTGGGCACGCAAGGCCTGCTGCAGGTGGTAGATCGTGCGGATATTCTCGGCGGCGTAGAGATTGCTGATGCCCAGGGCTTTTTCGAGTTTTTCGACACCGTCATCGGTCAGGATGACCGTCTTGCGCTTTTCGTCGGTTTCGTAGTGAGTATCTTTCTTGAGTGTCCGGACGACTTTGCTGAATTGGGCGTAGGCGTTGCCGCTCGTGACGCTGGGCGCCGAGATGATCAGCGGCGTGCGGGCTTCGTCGATAAGGATGGAGTCGGCTTCGTCGACGATCGCGTAGTGAAGTGGCCGTTGGCGAAGCTGTTCTACCTCGCGGACCATATTGTCACGCAGATAATCGAAGCCGAGCTCGTTATTGGTACTGTAGGTGATATCGGCGGCGTACGCTTCTTGGCGGGTGCAGGGGCGAAGATGTTGGAATCGCGGATCATCGTGGGTGTCATCCATGAATTCCGGATCATAGATGTATGAGTGGTCCGGGATGATGACACCGGTAGTCATGCCCAAAAAACTATACACCGGTCCCATCCAGCCGGCACCAATCCGGGCCAGATAATCGTTAACAGTCACGAAATGAGCGCCCTTCTCGGTCAAGGCGTTCAAATACAAGGGCAAGGTAGCAACCAGGGTTTTTCCTTCACCGGTTTTCATCTCGGCGACGTTACCCTCGTGCAGGACGATACCGCCCATCAGCTGAACTTCGAAATGACGCTGCTGCAGGGTCCTGGTAGCGGCTTCCCGCACCACGGCGAAGGCGTCGGGCAGAATCGCGTCCAGCGATTCCTTCTTCAGGCGCTTCTTGAGCACTTCGGTCTGTTCGCGCAGCTGCGTATCATTCAGCTTCTCGTATTTGTCGCTGAGGGCGTGGATATCTTTGACACGCTTGCGCAGCCGCTTAATGGTCTTGGCCTGCGGATCTCCCAATAATTTCTTCCACGCTATATTCATCTAATCACTACTCCCTGCCAACAAGTTTGGTATCGTCTCAAATAATCTCTATACGAGTATAGCGGCTTCTCTGTTAAAAATAAACAGCCTGGGCTTTAAAAAGTCCTAAAATAATGGCGTAATTTTCACATGGTTCTCAGGCTTCGAGCTGCGGCTCGGGCAGCTCCTGGCCGTTCCGACGGAAGCGGCCCCGGAGATGGCGCGTCAGTTTGCCACCGCCATGTTGGTCCTTGTATTTCTTGATCTGGATCTTGAGCTTGGTCTCGACGATGTCGACAGCGGCGTGCATGTTCATGGTACTTTCGGCGACATTGATGGTCTCGTGGGGGAGCCGTAAGGTGACGGCGCAGCAATATTTATTCTTGTCCTTGGTCTTGGCCTCTTTGAGTTCGACGATAGCGTGCGCGGCGTCACGGTGACGGCGCGGCAGGTATTTGTCCAGACTCCCGATCTTCTTGGTGACATAGCGCCGTAAACGGTCGTCAACTTCGGTGTGCACGCTATTGATTTCAAACTTTGCAAGCATAGATACCCCTTTCGAGCCCGGTCATGAGCGACCGTAACTATGCCTCTATTGTACTACTTCGTGAGAGTGTCCGTGGTGAAATATTTACCCGGGAGTCAGGAATGTATAGTTTTATAGTTTTAATTCTTATTCAATTTTTGATTCATAATTTTTAATACTTTAGTACTTCAAAAATAGCCCTGGATCCTACAAGCCCCCAACCTACCCCCGACCCGGACTCCCGCGCCAAAGCGGGGGTGGAGAGAACAATGATCGGAGGGGCACCCGGCCTCCTGCAAGGAAGCCGGGCGCCCCTAGTTCGCAGCTTGCAGCTTGTAGCTCGCAGCTAAAGTCCCCGACCAGCTCGGAAAGCTCTAGCTGCAACTCGAATGTGCCTGGTTTCCAGGCACATTCTCACTCTCTTATTCTCTCCACCCCCTCTTTGACCCAGTGTCCGGGCGTAGTGAGATGAAAAGCCGCAGTGTCCGGGTACGTCGGAGATTTTTAGAGCCTGAGCGCTGACGCGCTCAGGCTTTTATTATAATAAAATTATAATATTTACTTCTTAGATTTTGGCGCGGCCACCCATATAGGGACGGAGGACTCCGGGGATACTTAGAGTACCGTCTTCATTCTGGAAGTGTTCGATGATGACTACTAACGAGCGGGCTAGTGATACGGCGGTACCATTTAAGGTATGGAGCGTCTCGACCCTGCCGTCACTCCGGCGGACGCGGATGTTCAGGTTGCGGGCTTGGAAATCGGTACAGTTGCTGCAGCTGGTCAGCTCCCGGTACGCGCCGTCGACTTTGGACCAGTATTCGATATCGTACTTCTTGGCCGCCGGCGCGCCCAGATCACCGCTGGCGATGTTGATCACGTGGTAAGGAATACCGATTGCCTGCCATAATTCCTCTTCGATCGCTAGGATGCGGGCGTGCATGTCATTACTCTGTTCGGGAAGGGTGAAAGCATACATCTCCAGCTTATTGAATTGATGAACTCGGAACAATCCGCGGGTGTGCTTGCCGTACGTGCCGGCTTCCTTGCGATAGCAAGGGCTCAGCCCGGCATACAGGAGTGGTAATTTGTCTTCGTCGATGATCTCGTCGGCGTGATAGCCGGTAAGCGGCATCTCGGCGGTAGCGATCAGCGACAGATCCTCGCCCTCGATGAAATATTCGTCGCCTTGATCACTGGTACGCGGCGCGAAACCGGTACCGGTAGCCGTCCGACTGTTCACCATATTCGGCACCGTCATATAGGTAAAACCTTTGCTCAGCACGAAGTTCAGGGCGTACTGCGTGATGGCGTTTTCCAGCAAAGCCAGATCGCCCTTTAGGTAATAGAACTTCGCTCCGGCGACTTTGGCGCCACGCTCGAAATCCAGCCAGTCGCGCTTGGTAGCGTAGTCCAGATGATCCTCAGCGCCGGTCAGTTTATCACCGACGACCTTGATCTCGACGCTGTCCTCTTCGCCACCGATCGGGACATCATCCTGAGTGATGTTCGGAATCGCCCAGAGTTGCGCGGCGTATTTCTCATCGATCGTCTTGAGTTCAACCTCGCGCTGAGTAATCTCTTCTTTCAATTGCTTGCCAGTGGCAAGTTGTTCCGCCGAGGGCTTCTGGCCCTTCATTTCGGCCGTCAGATTATTGCGACGATTTCGCAATTCTTCGATTGACGTCAGCCGGGTGCGCCGCTCGCCGTCCAGTTCGAGCAACTGACGGACATCGATGTCATAGCCTTTCTGCTTTGATTTCTCGGTGACAAGATCGGGATTATCACGGATGAATTGGATATCTAACATGCCGGTTATTATACACGGTTTTCCCCTGTTCTAGCCGGATTCGCTGCGCGTAATACTTTATTTGTGCTATAAATGCACTATGCCCGAGAGACCTGTCCCGCATCCGAAAAGCCCAAAAGTCGAAGTCGCTGCCAGCGAACCGATTGGATCGATACTCAAACCGCGCCGCAAGCTTAAGATCAGTGACATATTCATCTTCGTACTATTGGTAATCGTCGCCGTAGTGCTGATAAGCGTATTGACAAAACAGCTGAGCCTGAAACATGAAGTCTCAAGCGCTCGGGATGCTACTAACGGCTTCCTGACCGATATCCGCAAGCAGGACGCCACCACCGCGTTCAAGTTCGGTGACAGCGCCTTCCAGGCCAAGTACACCGAAAAAGAACTGGCCAACCTCTTTACCTCGTTGCACACGCTCATCAGACCCAACCCGATCATCATCAAGCAGACGGCCGATAATGGCACTGCTAACCAGGTCGTCAGCATCTATTACCAGTTCCCCGATAAACCGACCTACTATTTCGCGGTGACGGTCATCCGGCCGAACGGCACGACCAAATGGGAGCTCCTGAACTTCAGTGGCAGCCCCACCCAAGCAGATTTGTTCAAAACGCAGTAGCAGCCACTTTTCTGATTATTTCTTGAGGGCCTTGAGGGTCAGCTCGGTGCGAGCTTTGGCGTAGGTGCAGAATTCGCAGGGGCCGCCCATGATGTGATCGCCCACCGGCGGCATGTCGTCGCTTTCCATGGCGGCTTTCATCTTGACGAGCGTCGGTTCGACCCAGGTGTCTTTGCCGGTGTACGGGATAAGCTTGGTCTTGAATTCTAACGTATCCGCGAAACCATCGACATCCACTCGAGCATTGGTGTAGACGAAGTAGCCGGTGTCACTGACTTTGAAGCCGTTCTGGCGCAGCAGCCATTCGTAGACTTCCAGTTGGCGCTTGTAGCTGACTTGCCAGTCGCTGTCGATACTGACTTCTTTGTCCTTGCTGGTGGCTTTGTAGTCGACGACGATCAGCTCGCCGGCTTCGTTGACCCAGACATCATCGATAGCCCCAAAGACATGCAGATTGGTCGGCTCGTGCAAGGCGGTGACCCCGGTGAAATTGTAGCGCCACGTGTCGAGGTCCTTATGCTGGAACGGCACGATACCGGTCAGCTTGTTCTTGGTCATGATGGGGTGCGGCGTGCCGGCCTTGCGGTGGATATCGAACTCCTTTTTGAACAATTCGTCGATGGTCTTATTGATGTTGAACGGCGGACTGGAGGGCCGGGTGATCTTCAGGCGCACGTCGAGCCAGAAGCAGCGCGGGCACTGCATGAATAGCTCGATTTTGGACCGGGAAACTTTGAACGGAGCTGTCTGACCAGGCTTGTACGGCTGGCTGCGCTCCCGAAAGTAATTATTCGCCATTACTCCCATTGTAGCAGCTGGTGCGGCCGTGGCCTTTAGTAGTTCAGGCTTTCCTCGATGATCGGGTCACCGGTTTCGGGCGTGGCAGTCAATATATAACTAGTACAGTTCTCCGCGACCGTACAGGTCTGATAGCTATCGTCATAGACCTCATAGGCGTAGGCGTGCTTCGTCGGCGCGGCCACTAGCGTGTAGCCGCCCCCTTGCGGGTCTCTC